>Ga0187867_10002052_pt1 | contig 17018 bp, 11 predicted proteins | sample June2016WEW_13_1_FD_132976 | JGI IMG/M metagenome (GOLD analysis project Ga0187867, IMG submission 132976) | Peatland microbial communities from SPRUCE experiment site at the Marcell Experimental Forest, Minnesota, USA - June2016WEW_13_10 | ecosystem: Environmental > Terrestrial > Soil >...
ACAAAGTGGCTGGCCAGACCCTCTTACTCGCATGATTTCACGTTGTCAGTAATATACGCGGCATCTCGAGTTACCTGAAAAATTATCGATAAAACTTGTGGTTCGAATCCCCTTAGCTCCACCGTCGTGGACGAAAGGTAAAACTTTTGAGAAGGTTTTTCTAATAGTGTTCTGATCACGGGAAAGGAATCCTATTACTATCAATCGTAAGGATTGACGCCTTGGTCTTGTCCAATACAAGATCAGCACATGAGATACCGAACCATTTGTGATTTCAAACCTAACAATTTCGTATGCTCCAAAATAGCAAGCGTTTGCTTGAATCCAAAAACGATGTTAAAATTGCCGCATCAAAATGACTTCTTTTTGATGAACCTGGGATTGCAAGCATCCTCCTAAATGCACTTGAACGATATTTCCGGAGACAAGCGAAAGAGGAGTAGAAATTGATTGCCAGTTTAAAAGGAATTATAGATGCTCTCAGTCAAGACAGCATGATAGTAAATGTTAACGGCGTCGGCTTCAAGGTGGGTGTCCCGACTTCCGTGTTAAGTGAATTGGGAATAGTTGGAGGGGAAGTAAAGCTCTACACCCATCTGCATGTCAGAGAAGATGATATGAGCCTTTATGGCTTTGGCTCAATTGATGAACTACGGCTTTTCGAGACTTTGATTACTGTCTCAGGACTGGGGCCGAAAACAGCAATGGGAATGCTCTCTGCAATGAGCGCTGACCACGTTACGATGGCGATTGCCTCGGGTAGTGTAGAAATCCTAACAACTATTCCTGGTATCGGTAAAAAGACCGCCGAGCGACTGATTCTGGAATTGAAAGACAAGGTTGGCGGTGTACTGATTGCAGCCCCGGCTGGCAAGGCCGCCCAGGAAAATGCCGATGCGGTGACTGCTTTAATTTCCCTAGGCTATTCCGTTGCTGAAGCTACGCGAGCGGTTGGCACATTGCCCTCAGGTCAAAAATTGAGTTTGGAACAAAAGGTTAAATTGGCTTTGCAGCATTTGGGAGGAAGCTAACATCCCGAATCATACTAACATTGATATTATGGCCGCCTTTGATAGAGTTAATCGCTTTTTTGATTTATCTTACGGGCAATTAGCTCTGCTGGTAAGAGCACAGTCCTGATAAGACTGGGGTCTCAAGTTCGAATCTTGAATCGCCCACATGACCAAATTTGCAGCTAAATTACCACTATTTGCCTCTTAATTTGCGGCAAGCATTATGGTTTTAATACCCAGTCCATATTGCATTTCCCTAGCCTCACACCGAGCCTAAAGTTGACCTCGGTCCTACCTGTTTTAACAACATAGAGCTATATTTGAGCATCTTGGATAATGAGGAAGTTTCAATTCCCACTATCTCCACCTATCGCCAGTGGATCCGGTTTCTCGGCATGACCGCAAATTACAATCTCAGTCTGGATTAGGTGCCCAGCATCAAAATGTAAAATAACATTTCATCTTTTTATTACCAAGTCGACAAATGTAATACCATGACCGCAAAAATGAATCAGCGCTAAATGGGCCAAATTCATCTGTATCGCTTGCGTAAAAACACACTAAGTCGCTTGGGGTTTCGCCTTCGTGAAATTGATAAAAGAAGAAGACGAATTCCGATAATTTCAAGCCAGATCAACACATTCGCAACTAGAATACGCTCATACAAACCAAACCAGCTTATATTTTGTGGAAGGAACAGTCTCCCTACCGCCAGCACAAATGCCAGGATCCCGCTTACAACAGTGTAATGGAACAATCCACGCCAATTGGGATCGTTCCTGATACTTGATAACAACAGTGCTAAAGCCACAGGGAAAAGGCCAAGGACACTATATGCTGCCCAGACGTGGATTCTGCCAGACATTGTGGTCAATCCCCCAATCGGATCAGTTCGGAAAAGTCCAATCAATGCTAGACCAAAACCAAAAAATGTCAGTAATCCAATTCCGATGTCAAACAAATGTCTCCTGCGAATATTGAGGAACAGCCCGGCAGTAAAAATCTCCACTAATAAACCAAAAACAACAAAACCGATCGTTTGGATCCATCCTAATGAGGTCAATCCCAGAACGCTGATTGAGTCTCGAATTAAACTGTACTTCGGCTCAGATACATCTGCTGCAATATCCAACGCGACTAAGACTAAAGGTCCAACGATGCCTGCCAGCGCTAAAATGCCGTAGGCATCTAGCATACCCAAAATATGGGCTACGACTCTTTCGATGCTTTTCAAAGTTCTCCAAGATTGAGAAATGAACTATATTGTCGACTCATTCAATCAATATAAGTTTACGCTAAATATAGGTGGCGATTCGAGTTAAGATTGGGCCGATTAAAATATAATAGCCATCCATGATATAATCGGCTTCAAAGTCGAGACTCGATAATTCTTTGATCTATTCAACAAAGGGAGAATGCGATGAAACATGCGTTATCAGAATCAAATTTCGATCTATGGCTACTGATTGGCAGGGTTAACCATGAAATAATGCTGGCTCGACAGAAAGAATTAAGACAGTATAACATCCCAATTAGGCAAACTCTTTTTTTATACACATTGCAATCGCTTGGTTCGAAAGCAACACTGTTTGAAGTAGCGAAAGCGATGGAACGAACAGTTCCGGTGACCGCACAACATGCCGCCCACATGGAAAATGATGGGCTTATCAAGAGAATAAAAAACTCGCCAAGGTCCAATCTCTTAAGATTGGAGTTGACTGAAAAAGGTCTTGAAATGGTTAAATTCGCTCGTAAGAGTAAGGCCGTTGATACGATATTATCTTCCGTTGATAAGGAAGGGCGACAACAAATGGAATCGGTGTTAACCAGCATTTTGGTTAAGGCAAAAAAGTATAATTATGCCCATTAGTAGTGGCGGTGTGGCTCAATGTCGCTGGTAAAATAATGGCCGTTATTGGAGATCAAGATAGGACACTATGACGAGATCGTGATGTAATAAAGCGCTACAGTGCAAGTCATCCAGTTCCTATAGTCACGACGGAGATGATGGGATAATCACGTCCGTTCGGGGCGTCTAGTGTTAACTGCCCATCCCGGGGAGATTAAATATCTGCTCGATAATAACTACAACGCCAACGTAAGTCCACAAGCAACTCCCATTTTTGTCAAACTGACTGGTGTCAAATAAAAAAACATCAATTTTACCATAATCATATTATTGCGTTGACTCCCGAAATAATGCTAAAATCAGCCTAATTAAAAAGATTCTATCGAGAAAGAAACCTGAAGCGGCGAATAATCGACCAAACGCCTAAAGAATTTATGGATAAATCTTATTAACCGGGATAAAAGGTGATTCAAAATGCAAAAGATCGATGTTAAACTTTTCGGTCTTTGAGCCGCAAGGAGCTATCCACATAGCTTTGGTAGAAATGGCACTTTGTGTCGGTGTTCCATTGATTTCAATCTTGTGTTTCATACTTGCAAGATATAATGGAAGAAAGCTACCATTTTTCAGTGTTAAAGTACCTTTTACCTGCAAACCTTGAATGAAGGCTGAAACTGCTCCAAGCGGATTTCTCTGAAAAACACTAAACAAACCCGTGACTATTGATTTAGTATTGATCTTGAATTTAGGCGAGATGTCAGTCGCGCTGAAATCGGTTTTCAGGGAAGAATAACCGTAGACTTGAGTCCCAATGACTACTAAACCAACAACTATGATGATTACTATTGCTATTAATAGATATTTCATCTATTTACTTTCCCCTAACAACGGAAATTTTAAAATGCCATTGTACATAAATGAAGGTTTATATATTGCAAAATAATAATACATTCAGTCCTGAAGGATGGAGAACATAAATTATCGCCAAATACCACCCGATTTCTTGCTTCCTGAGAAACATCAGTTTAACAACAATTGTTGTTTCAATTTCGCGATACAGTCTTCGGCGGCCAGTTCGCCCTGAAGGATGCATTCTCGTCCACGGTGAAAGTCTACAGGACCAATAGTTGCTAGTTGCGGTTGGACAACCAGGTCAGCGCTTTTCAAGGCAGTTTCAACCATTGAGTTTGATCCGATAAAGGTGGATTGGATTAATACCTCGATTAGATTTGGTCCCTTTAACCCTCCTCTGCCTTTTTTCCCTGTCCAATAAGTCTTATCCGCAGCGCTAACATTGGGAAAAACATTCACAGCAATAATAAATTCGGCCCCCATATCTTTTAGCGCGCTGACCGGAACCGGGTTTACCAGGCTGCCATCAACCAGATACTTACCTTCCCGTTTCACCACCGAAAATAGACCAGGGACAGAAAAACTGGCTCTAACTGCTTCCATTACGGAGCCCTCTTTGATAACTACCTCCCGACCAGTCATTATGTCGGTTGCAACGCAAGCAAATGGTATCTGCAAATCCTTGAATTTAATGTCACGACCGAATATTGACTTTCCCCAAGATTTTAGCCTATGACCGCCAATAAGTCCTGTCTTAGGCAAAGTTAAATCTACCAGAGAAAGTAAACGTGCCCTGGTCAAATTATTTGCAACCTTTTTTATCCGTGTGATATTTCCTCCCGACGCATAAAAGGCACCAACGAATGCGCCAATACTGGTGCCGGCGATCATATCAATAGGTATGTTTTCATCTTTCAGAACTTGTAGCACCCCGATGTGAGCCAAACCCCAGGCATAACCGCCGCCAAGAACTAGTCCTATCTTCTTTCTGCTCAATTGCACCCCTTTTACCTGAATAAGTTAGCGTATATATTTCCTCGCCTTTAAGTTATGTGTTTCTTTGCTAATTTTGAGTCTTGCAGTAGTTCATTAGCGAAAGTCTGGGTGTCGTGCTTTCGCTCGAAAAGCATTATAGGAATGCCATTCTTATTCCCCTGACAATCTATCCTCGCCACAAAACTTTATGAGTTCAGCAAATTCCCCGATCTTGCTGCTATTATTGGTCTCAAGAAAACCATCATAGGTAAGGCTGATATATGGTTTTTGATAAGTCGCACTCAGTTTCTCAGATATTGCTCCCACGATTCCACCCGGCATACAACCGTGGGGCATAACTGATATCACCCCTGCGAACGCCGGATTTTCCAGCCATTCAATTCCCGCGCCAATACTAAGTAATGCCTCGCTCCTGCACTGTGAAGGAAGGTAGGGGGCCGATCTCGCCAAAATTTCTTTTATACACGACTCTTTCTCCGGAAGCATTCCGCGGTAATGTTTAGCAATCGACCGCTCGTCATGTTCCCGGACGACTTTCCTGATGAAACCGTCCATCAGTTGTCCGACTTTCCGATATTCCAGAGCTTCTTTAACCGTGGCATAAGAGGCAAAATTCACCCATTCCGCAATAGAAGACGCTACGACTTCCAGTCCGGATTCTTCGCATTTTCTTATGAGATCGCAGTTGCTGAATTTGTTCGAACGCAAATAAATTTCACCGTTGATGCCCACCATCGGCTTTTTCGGCATCTCCCGGTCAATCAAGGACTTGAATTCAGAAGTCGCTTGTTTTAAAGTGTTGGCCATGTCCTGTTTTCTACGCATTTTCCCCGTCATCCAGGCCATATATCGATCAAACAGGATATCGGCTTGTCCTCTAATTTTTTCATAGGGACGTGTACGCCAGAGCAGTTTTTGCAGATAATCTATGGCAACTACCCCTTTCCATATAAGCCGTTCGCACTGAGGTCCCAATCCCAGGTCGCGATAAGACCCGTTCGCCATGCTGGTCCTTATGGGGAGGTCAATGCCGATTTCTTGCAGCACCCTCATTTGTTCGACCACATATTTACCCAAGCGGCAGGGGCCATATTCTCCGGCCATAATCACCTCAACATCTTTTACGCTATTGCCGTTATCGTAATAGAAGCGAATGAAATCACCTAGCACAATACGGTAGGGTAAACATTCCGTCCCCGATGTTACCTGATTGCCATAAAGGAGACTACGGTCATCAGACTCGGGAAGAACAACCGTTCTCACTCCGTAGGCCCCCATTCCGGCGGCTAGTGCCTCTGCGAATGGTCCCATCCGCGGTATGAGAATGGTCTTTTTTGTGCGGGAAAGCTGAGAGGTTCCCCGGTAGATATAGGGGCGCTCTGGTTTCGGCTTCGCAGAACGAGCATACCCCTGAATAGTATCGACGAAAGCTTCAAGCCGCGTGACAATGCCGGCTTCTGCAGCGTGTTCATCAATTTCAAGTTGTCCCAGAGGTTTATTGCCCGTAATGTCTTCTAAAATCCTCAGGATGAATGAGTTCGGTCCACAGCCGAAGTTGGTTATTACCAGCCCAAAAAGATGAGGGTCTGCGGTGGTTATCGCCGTTCCAGCGATTAGTTTGCCCTCGGATGACCAGTACGGCCTGTCGGTATATTTCTTTGGGTCGATGGTATCTAAGGGGAGGAAGTCCAGGGGTATCGGCACCACACCCAACTGCGCCAGTTTTTCCGCAATACCGAGGTTCGCGCCTGAATCCTGTGACATATATGACCTTGACAAGAGCACCACCCCGAGTTGGTCGTTCTCCTGAATGCGTTTGAACAGCTTTTTACCTTGCGTTTTCACATTTGTCTCGAACCGGCGCTGCGCGGCGAGACCGGCCAGTGCAGCTTTCTTGCTTTTGCCTCGGTTGAATCCCATTTTAACAGCAACGGCGGTCAAACTCTTTACAGTAGCATCGTCACCTTGGCTAAAATCAATGGTTGGTATCAAAAGACGCTCTCCAATGTCAAGAGACTGGCGTACTATGAAAGGGGATGCCTGGACGAGAGGACAAGAGTATTTCTGATTCTCCTCTCCTTCTCTTATGCCTAATCTGATAGCACATGGGTAGAGTATGTAATCAACTTTGTTTAGCGAAGCTACATGCCCATGGAGAAGCTTGAGGGGAAAACAGCTATCAGAGTAGCTTAGCTCAACTGATTGTTCCATGATTTCCTTGTTGGTTTTGCGGGAGAGAATAACCTTCACGTCCAGTTCATTTAGGAAACCAATAAGCAGCGGGGCATAATCATGTACCATAAGTGCCCTGGGAATCCCAACTGTTGGCCCAGTACCAGCATCCTCTTTGTACTCGCCGAGAAGCAGCTTTTCGCGCTCATCAAAGAGGGTCCCTTTCTTCGCCTGGCTAAAAGTGCTATCAAAGAGGTCGCACCGGCTGCCGAAGAATGTAGGTTTCTCATCGGGTACCTCCATACGGGTGATAGCGCAGTTGTTGTCACAAGTCTTGCAGGTGAATATAGAAAGAGCACAATTGGTGTCAATGACCTCCTGGAATCCCCTGAATTTTGACTTATTACCGGAGACTGTCTCTTTTGCAAGAAAGGCTGCCCCCATTGCACCGCTGACTTCTCTATGCTCGGCAACGGTCAGGGTTTTGCCCTTCAACTGCTCAGAAAAAGCCGAGACAATTGCCTGATTGTAGAAGACCGCCCCTGTAAGTATAATCTTACTGCCCAATTTTCTCGTACCAACTACTTTAGATAGGTAATTCTTGGCAATAGATGTAGCCAAGCTGGCGGTGATAACCTCAAGCGATACGCCCTCTTGCTGCGCAGAGGCCACCGCCTGGCCCATAAAGGCGGCGCACCTGGTTCCAAGGTCAATGGTATTCGGCGCCGAGAACGCCAATTTGGCAAAATCTCCATTCGTCACAGAAATGCCCAACATCTCACCCAGTTCATCAATGAAACTGCCGGTCCCGGCAGCACACGCCTTATTCATCTGATAGTCGACCACAATGCCATTCCTTTTGATCACCAGCTTTGCATCCTGCCCGCCGATTTCAATAATATCTGCTTCAGGGTCTATTTCGGCTGCGGCTCTGGTTTGCGCCGTTATTTCATTCTTGACGATGTCTGCCCCAATTAGGCTGCCTACCAAGTACCTACCGGAACCGGTAACACCGGTTCCGGTAATCCTGACCTTGTCTGCACCATCCCGCAACAGATTTCGGAAGACTTGTTTTACGGCATCAATCGGCCGACCAGCGGTCATCAGGTAGTTCTTGGCTAAGATTGTCTTACCGTATTCATCAAGGATTACAGCCTTGGTGCTCGTGGAACCTATATCAACCCCCAGGTAACCTATGCAGGGCTCTTTTATTTGCTGGCTTGCTTTACCTTCAGGGATGGCGACATTGGGGAGCCTGGGCAATACAAAATGGCGCAGTTGTGCATTCGCTTCAGGTAATAAACTAACCAGGGAAGTATGCCCTTTTGATAACAGAGCTGAACCCAGTGCTCCCATGTAAAGATAGTTTTCGGGTACGATTATTTCGACTTTGTGCCCGTTTCTTGCTGAAAGGGCCTCATTGAGAGCCTTGACTATAGCATTATTAGCGGCCACACCACCAACAAAGTAGATGGGTTCCTCTAAGCGCCCCTTACGGAGTGAAACCACCATGCGTGCAATACTCTCACAGAGGGCGTAGAGCATGGCTTCGACTGGCACGCCTTTCTGCTGCAAATGAATAAGGTCACTCTTGGCGAAAACGCTGCACCGGGCAGCAATCCTTGGCGGGTTGCCTTGGCATTGGAGAGCCAGACTCGCAAAGTCATCCATGCTTACACCGAGCCGGTAGGCCTGCTGCTCAAGGAATCTTCCTGTCCCTGCGGCGCAGAGAGAATTAGACGATATCTTCCACGGTTTCTTCAACCCGTCTTTCAATGATAAGACGAATGAACTCTGACCCCCAATTTGTACTATAGTCTTTGCATCAGGATGGTTGTGAAGAAGCCCCGATGCGATCGCCAGTGAACTACCGCACTCAGTCCATTTGAATTCCTTCGGAATTAAATCCCTGGGGGAACTCGTGATTCCTGCTGAGGTTATATCTTTAAGATTACATTGCTTTCTTAAAGCGGTTGTAAGTGAATTTACTGCAGCTTTGGCATTCGAAGTAACTTTCTGAACTTCAAGGTGAACGACTTTCCCATCTTCTTCAATCAATGATAGTTTGGCGGTTACAGAACCAATATCTATTCCGAGTAAATAATTCATGCCCACAATCCTAGTATAGAACAAATCACTCTTAACCAATGGCATATCGATACGGGAGGACAGATACTGCCTGTTATTGGTGGCAGAGGCGATTATCAGCAAGAAGGAAAACAGGCACAGCAACTTCATCCTGGTAATGTAGGTCAGATTCCTCCAGGTACAAATCATTGGCATGGAGTGGCTCCTTACAGTGGGTCTGTGCATCTTGCGATTGAGGCGAATTCGGAAAAAGGGACGAGTAAAATGGCTTGAACCAGTAGAAGATGCGGCATATATCAAATTGAAATAATAGGCGCTCATAGATCATGAAATGCAGAGAATTAGCAAAAACTGGAGAAAAGGTATCAGCATTGGGCTTGGCTGCATGGGAATGAGCGAGGACTTAATTGAACGAGCGAAAACCAGTCCTATGCCGAAATGGGGTCTCAATCCATATCAACGTTTGTAAATTTGACTGATTGGGTATATGCTCACACTAGGTTTAGCACGGTTTTCCACTGGCAGAACACTATAATCTTTTATCAACTATTGGATGACCAAGGCTTTAACCGAATAAAAAAAGGAAGTCGTCCAAATGAGTTACACAGACAAACAAATCACCTGTTCCGATTGCGGAACTGCCTTCACCTTCAGCGCAGGAGAGCAAGAAAGTTTTGCATCCAGAGGCTATACTAATGAGCCCAAGCGCTGCCCCATATGCCGTGCCGCCAGAAAGCAGAACACGTCTGGAAGCAGTAGTTATGGAAGCGGTGGTTCCGGAAACAGCAACTACAGTTCAGCCCCGCGGCAGATGTTCCCGGTGAAATGCGCCACGTGCGGTAAAGATACCCAAGTGCCTTTTGAACCTCGTACTGGCCGGCCAGTTTACTGTTCGGATTGCTACCGCAAAACGAATCCGGTAAAAAGATATTAGTCATCGGAGGATAATGATTGACTGGATATTGCGGTCTTATTTGACAGGCTTTATGTAATTGTTAGCGTTTCTTCGAGAATCTACCAGTGGGTAGTTATATACTAGAGTTAGTTAACGTTCTTTAACACATCGGCACTGCTATCCGATTAGCTAAGGTACCCACCCGCTATAACAACACTCTAACTAACGGTATCAAACAGAATGTTAGTAATTGTAGTGAAGCAGGAAACTTTATTGCCGCTCTATATTCTGCAGGAGCGGAATTAGGAGATTGACGGCGATAAGATTGTTCTCTGGATTACCTTTATCGTTACTCTTTTTCAGGTTTTTAATCTCATGGCGAACCATTATCTCTTGATGAGTAACACGCCCTTTAGAAATAATCAGGGGGTGAGGAAATGACTACCGACGTATTTACGTTAACATCATCCGAGTTTGAGCCGGAGAGCATGAGAGACCAGGTAATAATCGTTGAAGATGTTGCCCATGAAGAAGAACCTACCGCCGATGAACTAGAACTCGAAGAGCCATTGATAGCGCCGCTAGAGGCCTATGATCCAGAATTTAGCGAAGACCCGGTACATCTTTATTTACATCAAATCGGACGGGTTCAATTGCTAAAGGCAAGCGATGAGAAAATAATCGCGCGGCGAATCGAAATCGGCAGACGCATTTCTGAAATAGAACGAAAATTACAAAAACAAGGTCTCAGTACTGATGCCAGCCAAATTTATCTCGAAATCGTTCGCGAGCTGGGGCAATCTTGGGAAATCATACATAAATTACAGGAAAATTTAGGTCTGGTTGAGAATAGTAAATTCCGCCAATCAATCACCGACGCCAAGTTCCGGGATGCCATTGATGGAGTGATTGACCCGCTAATAGTGCAAGCTATAGCGGACAAGCTCAATCTTCCTCCGGAACCCATTGAGCAAAGACTAAACGCCCTTTCTGTAGACTGCGTACTCCTATCAGAAAATGTTCTGAGCGTAATTGGAAGTAAGATTTCTCTGGCAAACATTCCTGCACTGGTTAATGATATAAAGTTTGTTCAGAAACTTAAAGACCGAGAGTTCGGTTTGAGAGAGTACCTGGACGGACTTCAGAAGGAATCGAAAATCGCCAAAGACTTCCTTACGGAAGCTAACTTACGATTGGTCGTCAGTGTCGCCAAGAAGCATATCGGACACGGAATATCTTTGCTAGACCTCATTCAAGAAGGCAACATCGGTCTAATACGAGCCACGGAAAAGTTTAATCCCCACAAGGGTTTCAAGTTTAGCACCTATGCCACCTGGTGGATACGACAAGCTGTTACTCGGTCTATCGCTGACCAGGCGCGTACCATTCGAGTGCCTGTGCATATGATTGAAACTATTAATAAACTGTTGAGGATCAGCCGCAGACTGACACAGGAATACGGCCGCGACCCTACCGCTGATGAAATCGGGAAACAGTTGATGCTTTCACCTAAGAAGGTACGTGAAGTTATCAAAGTTGCTCAATTACCCATATCATTGGAACTGCCAATGGGAGAGGAAGCGGACAGTAATCTAAGTGATTTCATCGAGGACCATAATGCCATACAACCTTTGGATGGTGCCTCTAAACAATTACTCAAAGACGAGATTAACGAGGTATTATTAACCCTGACACCAAGGGAACAGAGAGTATTGCAGCTCAGGTTTGGGTTGGAAGATGGGAGGTGCCGGACACTAGAAGAGGTTGGCGTGGAATTTTCTGTCACTCGAGAGCGCATTCGACAAATTGAAGCTAAAGCACTACGTAAGTTGCGGCATCCCAGTCGGAGTCGTAAATTAAGAGGTTATCTGGAAGAGTGGTAAAATGTGAACATATCGTCATTTCCAGATAAAAGTACGAAAATGAAATTATTAGATTTATGAAATTAGAGCTTATTGTCCCGGCCACACATGAAAATCAAGGGAAACCGAGAAAAGCTATATTACCTCCATTGGGCATGGCGGTGATTGCCGCGCTAACCCCATCAGATGTTGAAGTCTCTTTAATCGATGAGAACGTCGCGCCTATCAATTTCCAAAAGGAAGTTGACCTGGTTGGAATTACTTCCGTCACCCGCACCTCGCAACGCGCCTACAAGATAGCCGATACATTTAGGGCCATGGGCAAGAAAGTAATACTTGGCGGCATACATCCGAGCATTCTGCCGGAGGAAGCGAGTCAGCATGCGGATGCCATTGTCATTGGAGAGGTTGAGGGTATTTGGCCCGGTGTAATTGCGGATTTTAAAGCGAAAAAGTTACAAAAAATCTACCGTCAAAATGTACGGCCCAGCTTATCTGACCTACCGAATCCCAGACGTGATCTTTTCGCTAAAAATTCTTATTATTTCACAAATACTCTATTCACCACCCGGGGCTGTCCTTACTCCTGTTCATTTTGCACCGTCACATCGTTCTTCGGTCACACCTACCGCTGTCGTCCGATAGCAGAAGTGATCAACGAAATAAAAACACTTAATAAAAAGAAACTTTTTATTTTTCTCGATGATAATATCGTCGGAAGCCCTAATTATGCCAAAGAGTTGTTCCGGTCGCTGATTCCACTCAAAATCAAGTGGGTTGGACAATGTTCCGTGACTATCGCTAAAGATGATGAACTACTTAACCTCGCTGCCGCCAGCGGTTGTGTTGACCTGTTTATTGGGTTTGAATCACTATCTCCAAGCAACCTGCAATTAGTAGGGAAGAAAATAAACACGGTTGATGAATATGAGACAATCATTAAAAAACTGCATAACACCGGTATTGGGGTCCATGGATTCTTTATTTTTGGTCTTGATGGAGATGATGCCGGTAGTTTCAAACGCACCGTGCATTTTGCGCAAAAAGCCCGTCTTGAAAGTGCGCAGTTCGATATACTCACACCCTACCCGGGAACCGCAATATTTGAATCTCTTGACAAGGAAGGAAGGATACTCAATAAAGATTGGTCGCAATATGGACATGACCTTATGTTTGAGCCAAAATCATTATCCAGAGAAATATTGCAGGAAGGCCGAACGTGGGCATGGCGTGAATTCTATAGCTTACCATCAATTTGGAAGAGGATTGGAGTCGGACATCATGACCCATCTCTTTATTGGGTAGTGAACCTCTATTACTACTATCAGGTGCACAGGTTAAGGAACCTTCATTAGAACTCCGCTGATCTTAGAGATGATGGACGGCGGTCCATTTATTAAACAATGAACCACAATTACAGGTGTTGGTTTTCACGTTACCATCATATTGGTTCTTGTCAGTATTCACTGAAAACAGGAAAATATCCCGAACGTAGTAATTTTGCACCTTCTGACGCCCCTTTGGGTAGCTATCGGCATCGCTTTTCTGCTCACCGTGTTTATTCCGGGAATTGCATGGCAGGCCCACCTCGGTGGATTGATAGTGGGACTCATCGCTGGTTTCTTCTTCCGCCAGCGGGAACGGCGGAGATTACCTCCCGCATATTACCGCTTTTGATTCCAATTGAGATCATGCGTACTGACACCATGACGAGATGGTGTTAAACTTGTCTGCTATTTTACGGTGACTGATTTGGCAAGATTACGTGGTTTGTCAGGGTTTAATCCCCTGGCTATTGCTGAGTAGTAGGCCAAGATCTGAAGCGGAATAGTGGTCACTAATGGATATAATATCTCTTCACAAGAGGAGATTTTGATCGAATCATCGAAGATCATGGATTGAGCATTGGAGACACCGATTACATACGCACCACGGGCTTTGGCTTCCATGATATTAGCCATTGAGTCTTCATAAGTGTAGTCTAAGGGACAAATAGCGATCACCGGAGTTCCGTCCGTAATCAAAGCGAGTGTACCATGTTTCAGTTCGCCTGCCGGCATTCCCTCTGCATGTGTATAGGCTATTTCCTTGAGTTTCAAAGCACCTTCGTCGGCTACCGCAAAATTGACACCTCTGGCCAGGTAATAGAAATCCGTTTTGTCCCTCAATTTGTATGCTAAACTTGGCAGAGACTCAGTATAATATTCCAAATCTGAGTCAACCACTGAAGAAAGCTCTTTTAATTTAGCCTTTCCTTCTGGAAGTCGATCATCCAATGCATAGGCAATTTGGTACAATAAACAAAGTTGTGCCGTAAATGATTTTGTAGCGGCGACAGCAATTTCAGGGCCACAATTCAAATAAAGTACTTGATCACTCAATCTTGCCAACGATGAACCTACCACATTTACCAAGGAATATATTGTTGCTCCGTTTGCCTTGGCTTCTCTCACACCGCTCAGCACATCAGCCGTTTCTCCACTCTGTGAAATAGCGATAACAACAGTGCCTTTATCAATAGACTCAGAAAAATAACCAAATTCAGATCCCATGACGACCTCACTGAAAATGTGGCCTATCTTTGAAAAAGCATACCTGCCGATAAGGGCAGCATGCCGCGATGTGCCGCAACCAACAAAAACTACCTGACGGGCCCGACGTATCGTCATAGCCATCTTCATGAGTACTTTGTCGTCTTGAAGAAGCGCTTGACGTATTGCACGGGGCTGTTCTTCAATTTCCTTCATCATGTAGTAGTCATAGGAACCTTTATTTCCTTCTTTCCATTCCCAATTTACTAATTCAGCTTGATGAATTACCTCTTTATGGTCAGCATCATAGATTGTCACATTTTCTTTGGTTAGAACAGCGCCTTCTCCGTCATTAAGATAAATTACCTTTTTTGTATAGCGTAAAAAAGAGAGGACGTCACTACCGATAAAATTGGCTGCGTCTCCAAGGCCAATGACCAGAGGAGCATCTCTTCTCGCTGCCATGATTTTGTCTGGCTCTGAGGCATAGACGGCAAGGATGGCATAAGAACCTTTTAGTTCCCTAGTCATTGCAAAGAAAGCATCTTCAAATGATAAACCGGAATCCATGTAATGACGAATGAGGTGAGGAATAACCTCAGTATCAGTTTCTGACCTAAAAGAGCATTCTGACAGGAGTTTAGACCTTAATTCTTCATAGTTTGCGATTATACCGTTATGAACCACGGCGATTTTCTGCTCGCTGTCGCAGTGAGGATGCGCGTTTTCCTTGGTTGCCCCACCATGAGTTGCCCACCTGACATGTCCAATCCCGGCGCGACCGGGGAGAGTTGTTTCATTACATTTCCCCACAATGTTCCCGAGTTGCCCTTTATCCTTGACTATATGAATCCTGTTATTATCAACGGTAGCAATTCCAGCGGAATCATATCCCCGGTATTCGAGCCGCGTAAGACCTCCGTATAGAATTGATGCCGCTGGTTCTTTTCCTGTGTAACCTATTATTCCGCACACATTATTTATGTTCCTTTTGACTTCTATAAGGGGTATTTGAAAATTTCCCTATCCGCCTCACGAAGAAGTAATATACCCTATTGATTACGTGGTATCTGAATTATGAAGGAATTCCAACCACTACAAACCGCGGTAATTCCAATCTATATGTTATATGGGCTACAAGTCAAGAGCACTAAGTTCACTTTTCCTCACAATATAGTACTTTATGCTTAGTATTAATAGTTTTTTCCATAGGGGCATTAGCGTAATAAACTTGTTAAGAAAAACCTCTACTTCCTGCGGCTGAAAAAGTTAAAACGGCAGACAAAATAACTGGAAAAAATAGTCCGCAATCATTTTCAATAAGCTATTTAGCTTTCTGAATAGTCTATAATTATGAATGCTGTCATCAAGTAAAATGTGGCTTGTATCGTACTGTTTACTCGTTTACCAGAAACCGTTAACTACTTGTTGCAACTTGTTGCAACATTGCCACAACATGTTCACTTATTGACTTATTAGGCGTTGCCTGATTTAGAGTTTTGATATTTCAAGGAGTTAATATTATTTCATTAACTCGGTCAGCATCAATTACTTTAATGTTTAGTCTGTTTTTAGATTTACAATAATTAATTGACCAACGGTCAATAATATTTCTTCCTACAATTGACGGTAACTCCATCAGAATAGGGTCAATAGTGGCGATTTTAAGTGTTATATCATATGAAAAGATGCGACGGTCAGTTTCGACAAATTGCAGAGTTGCTGGAATGCTATATAATTCGCAAGCACCATTCAAAGTACATGACGTCGTTTTCTTTTTAAATTTAGAAAAATCAAGGGGCATTTTACTGCTGTCTGCGGGTAAGAGTACGGTTTCATCGGAACCAGTGTCGATGCAAAAGGAAATAAATTCACAAATTTTCAATTGCTTAATTAAAAGGCGACCCTCAACGTATGGTTGACCGCTAGTATCACCAAAGCGACCACGAATCATATTATAAAATCATGCTTCTTTGTTTTTTAGAAATATATCTCATTATTGTTAAATTACGAGGTAATTTTTTATCATCAATAATTGCTAATACTTTTTCATAATCGGTTCCATGCGCTTCAATTATGCCATTATAAACGGCGACCCACTCCTCAGGATAATGGTCAATCATTCGTTTGTGATGTGAAGATAATAATAACCCAGACTTGCGGAAACATTTAAATTCATTGCAGACTTGGCGGATGTTCTCTTTTTCTCCATCCATGATAACCATTTCCTTTCGCTCCTATTTATTAAGCAGCATAAATAGATAAATTATTACTATACTACTCGTTGTCAAGTAACATTTCAATAGTGAATTAGGCTAAAATATCAAATTATTATTAAATATTTTGGTTTATTTGGTTGGATAAAGGTTAAATTTTTCGTATTTTGGGAGGTTCTTTAGCTCCGGCTTGGTCGGAAGGACTAAGTTGTTTAAACAAATCATTAAGTCTAATTTTGATTGTCTGATAGTCTCTAAAAGCAGCGGCAAGTTCATTGGCGTTTGGCCACTTAGAACCATCAACAGTTTCCCTAAAACCACTGCCTATTTGAATATCTTTTATCTTTACCTGAATTCCATCGGGATAGGAATCGATACCATGAACTATTTCACTACACATGTTACGAATGTCCATAGTTAGTTTGTGTTTCCACCTACAATCAATGGCCAGGAAGGGCTTTAACCCTATGTCCGTAATAGGATATGATGTGGGGTAAAAAGGAGAGAACCTGCTCATCCTCTGCGCCCCATCACGAGCCTCGGT
>Ga0187867_10002055_pt1 | contig 16998 bp, 13 predicted proteins | sample June2016WEW_13_1_FD_132976 | JGI IMG/M metagenome (GOLD analysis project Ga0187867, IMG submission 132976) | Peatland microbial communities from SPRUCE experiment site at the Marcell Experimental Forest, Minnesota, USA - June2016WEW_13_10 | ecosystem: Environmental > Terrestrial > Soil >...
ACCCGCAGTCCGCGGCTCTCCAGCAGGCACCCGATGGAAGCCGCCGCGATGCCCTTGCCCAACGACGAGACCACGCCCCCGGTTACAAATACGTATTTAGCCATATGGTTTCGCAAGTTGCACCGAAGCTTCGAACAACTTCGATACACGTTCCAGATCCTCGGGCGTATCCACGCCCAGCGATTCGTAATCGGTTTCGACCACCCGGATGGGGTAGCCATTCTCCAGCGCGCGCAACTGCTCCAGCCGCTCGGCCCGCTCCAGCGGCCCGATGGGCAAATCCGAATAGCCCAGGAGAAAGTCCCGGCGGTAAACGTACAAGCCAATATGTTTGTAGTGTTGGCAGGCGGAACCGCCTGCCCCACCATGCCCACCATAAGGGATAGTGGATCGCGAGAAATAGATGGCGTTCCCCGCCAGGTCCGTGACCACCTTCACCACGTTGGGATCGCCGATCTCGCGCGGATCTTCGATGCGCTTCTTCAGCGTGCCCATGCGGATATCGTCTTCGTGGAGGAGCGGCAGAATGGCGGCGTCGATCGCGCCGGGATCGATCAACGGTTCGTCGCCCTGTATGTTCACGATCAATTCGGCTGTATCGGCGGACGCCACTTCCGCCACGCGGTCGGTACCCGAGGGGTGGTCCGCGCGCGTCATACGCACAGGCGCGCCGAAGCCGCGCGCGGCGGAGGCAATGCGTTCATCGTCGGTGGCGATAATGACGTTAGTCAGGTAATGGGCTTGGGCGGCGCGTTCGAATACATGCTCCAGCATCGACTTGGAGCCGATTCGAGCGAGAGGTTTGCCTGGGAAACGGGAAGAAGTGTAACGCGCAGGGATCACGCCCAAAATTTTACGGCGCACAGGAGATTCTACCACAAAATTGCTGTGCTACACTCATGGAAGAAGGAAGGGCTGGGAACTTGTGACGGGCCTGCGATTTAGCCGCACGCTGGTGGTGGCGAGCGCCGTTCTCCTACTCCGGATTTCCTCGGCCACGGCTTATGAAAACGCTTATGGCAACGCCGATGGAAAGGCCGACGAAAAGTCGAGTGCGAACCCGCAGGTTTCCATAGTCCCGCGGCCTAAAGCGCCCGCGCCGAGCGATATTCTGCCCAAGGGCAACATCCGCGTGGATACCACGCTGGTGCTGATCCCGGTCACCGTCACCGATCCGCTCAACCGGTTTGTCACGGGCTTGGAAAAGGAGAACTTCCGCATTTTCGAGGACAAGATCGAGCAGCAAATCGCGCAGTTTTCGAGCGAGGATGCGCCTTTGTCGGTGGGCGTGGTCTTCGATTGCAGCGGCAGTATGGGCACCAAACTGGAAATGTCGCGCAAGGCGGTGGCGCAATTCTTCAAGACGGCCAATCCGGAGGATGAATTCTTCCTGGTGGAATTCAGCGACCGCGCCGATCTGGTGATCAAATTCACCACCAGCCTGGAAGAAATCCAAAACCGTCTGACCTTCACCCAGTCCAAAGGTAAGACGGCGCTGCTGGACGCGGTATACCTTGGCTTGCACGAGATGAAAAGGGCCAAGAATGCCCGCAAGGCCCTGCTGATCATCTCCGACGGCGGCGACAACAACAGCCGCTACACCGAAACGGAAGTGAAGAATCTGGTGCGCGAAGCGGACGTGCAAATCTATGCCATGGGCATTTTCGAGCCGGCGTCTTCGCGGGGCCGCACGCCGGAGGAACTGGGGGGCCCCAGCCTGCTGAGCGAAATCTCCGAACAGACCGGCGGGCGGCACTTCCCGGTGGAGAACCTCAGCGAGCTTCCCAACATCGCCGAGAAAATCGGGATCGAGTTGCGCAATCAGTACATTATCGGCTACTCTCCAAAGAACCTGGAAAGGAATGGCAAATACCGCCGGGTCCAAGTCAAGCTGGTGCAGCCGCGTGGTCTGCCGCCTCTGCGGGCCTTTTGGAGATTGGGCTACTATGCTCCTACCCAATAAGAGAATTCTGACATCGGCGCTGGGCGCCATCGCGGCCTTTGCGCTGTGGGCGGCGGATACGCCCGGACAGCAAACCCCGGTCATCCGCGTGGATACGCGGCTGGTGGTCTTGCACGCCACGGTGGTGGACAAGACCGGCCACCTGGTGGTGAACCTGCCGGAGACCGCTTTCCAGGTGTTTGAAAACGGCGTGGCCCAACAGATTAAAGTGTTCAAGCGCGAGGATGTTCCGGTGTCCATGGGCTTGGTCATCGACAACAGCGGGAGCATGCGCGACAAGCGCGCCAAGGTGGAGTCCGCCGCGCTGGCCCTGGTGAAAGACTCGAACCCGCAGGACGAAGTCTTCATCGTCAATTTCAACGACGAGGCCTTCCTGGACAGGGATTTCACCAACGATATTAAGGACATGCAGGAAGGCCTGGCGCGCATCGATTCCCGCGGCGGCACGGCCATGCGCGATGCCATCCGCATGTCCATCGACCACCTGAAGGAAAAGGCGAAGAAAGACAAGAAGGTGTTGGTGGTGGTCACCGACGGCAACGACAACAGCAGCCTGATCAGCTTGGAAAACCTGGTCAAATCCGCGCAGGATAGCGGCGTGTTGGTCTACACCGTGGGATTGTTGAGCGAGGAAGAGCGCCGCGAGGCCAAGCGCTGCCGGCGCGCTCTGGAAGAACTTTCCTCGGTCACTGGCGGCGAAGCCTATTTCCCTAAGGACGCCGCGGATGTGGACCGCGTGGCCCACCAGGTGGCGCACGATATCCGGAATCAGTACACCCTGGCTTACACGCCCGTTAACATCGCCCTGGACGGCTCGTTCCGCCAAATCAAGGTCACGGCCAACGGGCCCAACCGGCCCACCGTGCGCACGCGTTCCGGCTATTACGCCACGCCCGATGGCATCGGCGCCAGCGCCGCGGCCCGTAATTCCGGCAGCAACTAGCTGGCGGAAATGCTGCGAGTTCTGTGGCGGCTTACCCGCGGTTACCGGCTCACTCCGTGGCGCAGCCCGTATCTACGATGGCGCATGGAGACCTACTGGGGCCTCGATGCCGAACAAATCGGATGCGCCGATTTCTGGCGGTTTGCGTGGCAGCGGCGGGCGGATTTGTGGCGTTACCTGCGCTGGGCTAAGAGGCGCGGGCAGGCATGAGCTACTCGTCGCAAGTAGTGCTTGACGAACTGCGGTCGGACTTCCTGCCGGAGGCCGTTCCCTATGCGGCGATTACGCCGCTGGGCGGCGGCCCCGGACCTTTTCCACTCTGCATCGTGCTGCACGGAGGCGGAGGCAGGCGGCAGAGCCTGGTGGATTGCCGCAGCCTTTTTGAGGGCTGGTGGCCGGATGGGTCGATGCCGCCCATGGTCCTGGCGTCGCCCAGCGCGGGCATGAGCACCGGCGGTCCCTAGATGGGAACCTCTCTGGCGCCAGAAACCAGCGCCAGGCGACCGCAGAAGTGCGGTCGCGGCAGGCAAGAGTGCCTGCGCCACGCTGGAGGATGCGGCGGCATCCGTCCGTTGGGACGCGTTCATCGCGGAGCCTTTCATCGATGCGGACGGGACGGAGTTCGACCGTAATCGCAGGCATGTCGATGGGGGGCTTCGGCGCGCTCAAGCTGCATCATGGGTCCGGCGGACCGCCGCGGGCTGATCGGGCCGGATCGCGATCCGGAACTGTTCGGCAAACAATCCAGCCAATCGGGCGATTGGAAACGCTAGCCGGATTCGCGAGCGGGATCTGCGGGCACAGATGGAGCCCACGCGCAAACTAGCGGCGGCGGCCGATTCGACCACCAATCGGCGTTATGGTGTGCTGCCCGCTACGCGTCGATCCGCCGGCTTACTTATCCGTCAGGGCGGCCACGCCCGGCAATTCAATTCCCGCCAGAAACTCGAGCGATGCCCCGCCGCCGGTGGAGATGTGTGAAATCTGGCCGGCCACACCCGCGGACTTGATGGCCTTTTCGGAGTCGCCGCCGCCTACCACCGATGTGGCGCCGGAAACCGCCACGGCCTTCGCCAGCGCGACCGTGCCCCGGTCGAACGGCTTTTTCTCGAACACGCCCATGGGGCCGTTCCAGATGATGGTTTTGGCGGTACGGATCACGTGCGCGTAGTGATCGATGGTCAGCGGGCCGATATCCACGCCGATCTTGCCGTCCGGAATGGTGTCGACGACTTCGCTGTCCGCGTTTTCCTTGATCTCCGAAACCACCACGTGATCCACCGGCAGCACCAGCTTGTCTTTCAGATCGAGCACCAGCTTGCGTGCCAGATCCAGCTTGTCGTCCTCGACCAGCGACTTACCCACCGGCTCGCCCTGCGACTTCATAAAGGTGTAAGCCATGGCGCCGCCGATCAGCAGCTTATCCACCACTTTGCCCAGGTTCGCGATCACCTCGATCTTATCGGAAACTTTGGCGCCGCCCAGAATCGCCACGCACGGCCGCGGCGGGTTCCTGGTCGCCATGGTCAGATACTTCAACTCCTGCTCCATCAGCAGTCCGGCGGCGGCCTGCGGCACGTAGGCAATCATGCCCACGGTGGAAGCGTGCGCGCGATGCGCCGAGCCGAACGCGTCGTTCACATAGACATCGCATAGCGCCGCCAGCTTTTTCGAAAAGTCCGGGTCGTTTTTCTCCTCTTCGGGGTGGAAGCGCAGGTTCTCCAGCAGCAAGATTTCGCCGGGCGCCGGTTTCATGGCTTCCACCTCCGGACCGATACAATCCGGCGCCATCTTGACGGGGCGGCCCAGCAATTCTTCCAGGCGCTTGGCCACCGGCTTCAGGCTCATTTCCGGGTTGGGCTTGCCTTTTGGACGGCCCAGATGCGAGGCCAGAATGAGTCCCGCGCCTTGCTCCAATGCGTAACGAATGGTCGGCAGGGACGCCTTGATGCGCTTGTCGCTGGTGATTTCCTGGCCGCCGGGGGCCAACGGAACGTTAAAATCCACACGAATAAAGACGCGTTTATTCTTCAGATCGAGATCGCGAACGGATAGTTTAGGCATAAGAAGCTCTCAAAAGGGTTTAGCACTTGAGAGTAACACGTGGCGCACGCACCCTTGCGTGCCGTGTCGAGACTCGTCTCGACACCAATTCGATTGCGGAAAACCGAGTGTCGGCACGAGTGCCGACACGGCACGCACGAGTGCGTGCGCCACAGTAGAATCGTGTTGTGGCGCGCAAAGTTTCGTCTCTCGAAGAGCAGCTCGACCGCCTGGCGGATTTGCGCGGCCAACCTTCGTCGCCGGAAGGCCGGGCCGAAGCCGCCAAGTGTCTCGCGAGCAAGATGAATCTGGTGGCAGCCAAGGCTGCACGCATCGCAGGGGAGTGGCAGGCCGCGGAGTTGACGCCGGAACTGCTGACGGCATTCGACCGGTTCATGATCAAGCCGGAGACCACCGACAAGCGCTGCGCCGCGAAGATCGAAATCCTCAAGGCGCTCTGCAAACTGGAATATCCCTCTCCGTCCGTCTTTCGCCGCGGCCTGCGGCACGTCCAAATGGAGCCCACCTGGGGCGGCTCCGTGGATACAGCCGCCGAAGTGCGAGCGCTAGGCGCGATGGGACTGGCGCAGGCGAACGATCCGGATGCCCTGGAGGAGATTCTGCCGCTGCTGCTCGATCCCGAACGCGATGCGCGTATCGGCGCCCTGCGCGCCATCGGGGCGTCGGGACTTCCAGGCGGCATACTGCTGTTGCGGCTCAAGGCTCTGACCGGCGACGAGCCGGAAGTGCTGGGGGAATGCTTCGCCGCGTTGTTGCGCGCGTCGCCTACGCAGTCGCCGGAGTTCGTGGGCAAGTTCCTCGACCATCGCGAAGAGGCCGTCGCGGAAGCCGCCGCGCTGGCGCTGGGCGACTCGCGGCTGGAGAGCGCCTTTGCGGTTTTACGCGAGGCCTTCGAGCGCACCCGCGCGCTGCCGCGCAGCCGCCGCACGTTGTTGCTCGCCATCGCCCTGCTGCGCCGCGAGAGCGCCATCGATTTTCTGTTGGACCTGGTGCAGAACGGCGAAAGCCAGACCTCGGCCGACGCGGTGGCGGCACTCGCCATGTACGACAAGGATCCGAACCTGCAGGAGCGGCTCGCCGGTGCGTTGCAGGCGCGGTCTTGATGTAGTAAACGGCCTCTCGGGAAAGGAGAACCGTATGCATTTGATCGCCTGGTGGTTGATCGGCAGCAAAATCGTGAACAAATCCGGCGAAGGATTTGATTTTGGATATCACACCGTGCGGCTGTGCAGCCATTGACGCCGCATCGCCGGAAACCGATTGCCGAACGCCGGTGAAGGTCCGAGGCAGGCGGCCTGAGAGGCCGCCGCAGGCTGCGAGCCTGCCCCACTTCTCACGCCCCTTTCAGATAAGCGAAGCGGGCGATGAACAGCAGCGTCAGCACGTACACGAGCCAGTTCACGTCGCGAAACTTGCCGCGCGCGACCTTCAGCGCCGTGTAAGCGATGAACCCGAATGCCAGACCGTTGGCGATACTGAATGTCAGCGGAATGGCCAGCATGGTGAGGAATCCTGGAATGGCCACCTCCGGGTCCTTCCAGTCCACTTCGCCGATCGCGGTCATCATCAGGCTGCCTACCACGATCAGGGCCGGCGCCGTGGCGGCTGCCGGAATCGCGCCCACCACCGGCGCCACGAACAGGGCCACGATAAACATCGCGCCGGTCACCATGGCGGTCACGCCACTGCGGCCCCCCGCCGCCACTCCGGCCGCGCTCTCGATATAGCTCACCACGGTGGACGTGCCGGTGAGCGAGCCGACTATGGTGGCTGAAGCGTCCGCATACAGGATGCGATCCACGCGCGGGATGGTGTGCGCGTGGTTGAACAGGCCCGCGCGCTTGCCCACCGCCACCAGTGTTCCGATATTGTCGAACATGTCGATGAACAGGAATACGAAAACGATCTCGAAGAAACCCAGCTGCAGCGTCGCGCCCACGTCCAGCTTCAGCGCGGTCGCCGAAAGATCGAGGAAGCTGTAACGCTGCGGATGCCACGGCACCAGGCCGGCGACGATGCCCACGATGGTGGTGAGCAGTATCCCGATCAGCATGGCCGCCGGCACGCGCCGGGCCAGCAGCGCGGAGGTCGCCAGCAAACCAAACACGGCCAGCAGCGTGTGCGGATCGCGCAGGTTGCCCAAGGTCACCAGCGTAGCGGGATGCGGCACGATCAAGCCCGCGTTGCGGAATCCGATGAAAGCGATGAACAGGCCTACTCCCGCCGCCACCGCCGCATACAGCTCAAAAGGAATCGCCGCCACAATTAACTGCCGGATGCCTACCGCGGTCAGAATCAGGAAAGCCACTCCGGAGACAAACACGGCTCCCAGGGCCGCCTGCCAGGGAATTCCCATGCCCTTCACGACCGTGTACGTGAAATAAGCGTTCAGCCCCATGCCCGGCGCCAGCGCAATGGGATACCGCGCCAGGATGCCCATCATGAAGCTGCCGAACGCCGCCGAGATGCAAGTGGCCGCCGTCACCGCCGCCAAAGGCATGCCGGCTTCGTGCAGGATCTGCGGATTCACCAGGACGATGTAAGCCATGGTGACAAACGTGGTGAGGCCCGCCAGGATTTCCGTTTTCCAATTCGTGCCGAGGCGCTGGAATTCGAAGTAGGCTTCGAGGCGGGCGAGGGAGGGCATCTCGGGAATATAGCATGTGGGGGCGCTGCGGACGGCCGGGCACGCGGTAGCATGGGAAAAGAGGGATCGAATGTTCACCTGGATCTGCCCGACATGCGGTCGTGAAGTGCCCCCATCCTACGAAGCGTGCCCCGACTGTGCGGCTAAAGAGAAAGCCGGCGCGCAGCCGGCGGACGCCGCGGCCCAACCTCCGCCGGCTGGCGCCCCACAGGCCGCTGCACCCCCAACGCCACCCGCGTATGCTCTGCCCGCGTATGCGCCGCCCGCCGTGGCTCCGCCTCTACCATTGCAGTACGCCCCACCGACGCGGGGCGGGCTGCCCACATGGCTGCTGGCCGTCCTGTTCGCGTTCGCCTTTGTAGGTGTGGGCGCGGGAGCATACTGGGCCATCAACTATTTCCGTGGCGGCACTGAGGCGGCTTCCACGCCCGTCGCCAATGTCCCGGCGAAGGCTCAGGCCACCAAGAATCCACTGCAAAAGTACGTCGAGGTATCCGGCATCCGTTTCGTGGAGACGCCCCAGCATGAGACCGAGGCGCGTTTCGTCGTAGTCAACCACTCCGGCGCGGACATTACGGATCTGGCCGGCACCGTCAATATCTGGGGCCGTACCGCCAAATCCGAGGAGGAAGCCGCCGGCACGTTTAGCTTCAAGCTGGCGTCGCTGAAGCCGTACGAGTCCAAGGAAGCGGTGGCGCCTCTCTCCAGCAAACTCAAAGTCTACGAACTGCCGGACTGGCAGAATGTCTCCGCCGAAGTACAGATCACCGCGCCCCAGTAGCGGTAGGCCCGTCATACCTGCAATATCTGAAACCGGCCGGAAGTCGCGGGCGTTGATAGCATTGATAAGAGGTGCATATGCGATTTCTGAAACTGGCGATGGTACTGGCGGTGGGTGTCCTATGCGCGCAGATGCCCGATCTGGTGATCCGGACCACGACACGGCTGGTGCAGGTTAACGTAATTGTAACCAAGAAAGGCGCTCCCGTACCGGGCCTGAAGAAGGAGGACTTTCAGGTCTTCGACAATGGCAAGCGCCAGGAAATCCGGCAGTTTTCCGAGGATACGCGGGCGGTCCTGCCGACGGCGGCCGCACCCTTGCCTCAGGGCACCTTCACGAATCAACTTGAACAGCGTTCGGGAACGCCGGCGGCGGTTACCGCCATTCTGCTGGATAGCGTGAACACGCGCTATACCGACCAGACCTATGCGCGTACGCAGGTGGTGCAGTTTCTGAAACAAATCCAGCCGGAGGACCGCATAGCCATCTATACCCTGGATTCCCACGGCCTGAAAGTGCTGCACGACTACACCACGGATTCCTCGGACCTGTTGGCGAAACTGGCGAAGTATCAGGGAGACATTGCGCCGGATGTGACCGGAGCAAGCGACGTGAGCGATCCGCTGGGCGGGTGGCTGGGGAGCAGCGGAGGCAGCTTTGAAAAGGGGTTCTTCCTCAACAACAGGATTACGCAGACGCTGCATGCCATCGAATTTATTGCCCAAAATCTAGCCCCCCTGCCGGGGCGGAAGAACCTGATCTGGATTTCGAGCGCGTTTCCCTTGCAGATGGGATACCTGCCTTCCGGAGGAGGCCGCAGGGGCGGCGGAGGTTCGGGCATGAGCGCGGCGTCGCGCGGGGGGGGCAAGGGAGGCACGGGCGGGAGCGCGCGCAGCAGTGCTCCACCCCCGCCGACCGACCAGTGGACCTGGACCGACGATGCCGACCGGGCCATCCGCGCGTTAAACGACGCGAACCTGGCCATCTATCCGGTGGATGCGCGCGGGCTGGTAGCTTCCGCCTCGGCGCGCACCTCGAATCGCGTTTATCAAAACCAAGCCACCATGGAGGAACTCGCGAGCCGCACGGGAGGGCGCGCGTTCATCAATACGAACGATATTGCAAGCGCGGTCCGGACTGCGGTCGAGGATTCTTCGGTAACTTACACGCTCGGCTTTTACCCGCAAGACGACAAGTTCAACAACTCGTTTCACAACCTGAAGGTGAAGCTGCCGGACTTCCCGCACGTGGAGCTGCGCTACCGCAAAGGTTATGTGGATCAGAAGACGCCGCCGCAGGATGAAGGGCTACGGCGTGCGGCGCTGCACGACGCCGTGCTGAGCCCCATGGACGCCAACGGCATCGGGCTGCGCGCAAGCGTGCACGGGACCAGCGCCGGCATCGACGTGACCCTGCGGGTGGATCCGAAATCGATACTGCTCGATCCGCAAGGCGACCGGTGGGCGGGGAAACTGGATCTGCTCTTCGTGGAAAAGGATGCCCACGGCGTGCAGACCTACGGCATAGACGACACGCTGTCGATGGAATTGAAACAGCAGAACTACGATCACATACAGAAGGAAGGGCTGATGTACCACCGGGTGCTCCCTCTATCGGGCGGAACCGGCGAGGTACGGGTGGTGGTGCGGGACGCGTCTACCGGAGCGGTGGGCAGCGTTACGGCGCCGATCAACGCGATTCCATCAAAACCGTAGGTGGGGCACCGTCCATCCGCAGGCGTCCCCATGAGTGGGGACGCGGCACGCAAAGTGCGTGCGCCACGTCTCAAGGCGCAGGGCGGCGCCGGGGTCCACGCGCGCGGCACGGCGGGCCGGGAGCCATACGGAGAGCACTGTAATGACGGCCAGCAGCAGGGCGGCCGCCGCCAGCGACCACGGGTCCAGGGGCGAGAGGCGATAGAGCAGGCTCCGCATCAACCGCGCACAAGCCAGCGAAACCGCTAGGCCCGCGGCGAGCCCGGGAATCGTTACCGCCGCGCCTTCGGCCAGGATCATGCGCAGCAGATTTGCCGGCGTAGCTCCCAGGGCGGCGCGGATGCCGAATTCGCGCGCGCGCCCGCTTACGGAGTAGGCCAGCAATCCGTAGATGCCGGCGGCGGTCAGCAGCGCCGCCAACCCGCCGAACGCCGACAGTAGACTGAGCGCGAAGCGGCGGCGGGCCAGCGAATCGGCTACGTATTGCGCGACGGGCGCGGCCTTGAGAACGGCGATTTCCGGATCGGCGCGATGGATGGCATCGCGAATAGGAGCGGCCAGGCGCATCGGATCGCCCGCGGTCTTGGTGAGCAGAGTCATCGCCGGCGAGCTCGAAATCAGGTATAGGGTGGGGAGGACTGCTTCGTCCAGTCCCATGTCGCGCACATCGCCCACCACGCCGGCGATCTCGATAAAATCCTGATGCGGGTCCATCACACCCATGATCAGGCGGTGCATGGTGGGATCTTCGTGCGGGAAGAACCGGCGCGCCAGCGTCTCATTGATCAGGTACACCGGCTTGCCCTCATCGGCATCGGTCAGCCAGCGGCCCTTTTTCAGCGAAACGCCGAGCACGCGGAAATAATCCGGCGTGATCCATCGGAGCTGCGCTACCGGGTTGCGGCCGGGTTCGAAAGCGCGCCCTTCAATGCCGAATCGCGTGGCAAAACGGGAGTGCGCTGTGAGCGCCAGGCTCATCGGCGCGCAATTGGCCGCCGCGACGGCCTGGACGCCGGGGAGGGCGCGCACCGCCGGCAGGAGTTGGGTATTCAGGAAGCGCGCGGTTTTGTTCCAGTCATACCGGCTGCTAGGCATGGGAATTTCCATCGCCAGTACGCCTTTGGCCTGGAATCCGGGATCCTCGCTGAGCAATGCGACGAAGCTGCGCACTAACAGGGCGGCGCCCGTCAAGACCACGAATGCCATGGCGACTTCGGCGGCGATCAGGATGGAACTGAGCGGCGAGCGCGGCTTGCTCATGGATCGACCGGCGGCCGGAACGGCGGCATTACCAAGATGGCGCAGTGCCTGGGCGCAGGCCGGCAAGGCGAACAGCACACCGCAGAGGACCGACGCGACCAGAACGAACATCGGCGCGTGGCCTGCGAAACCCGACGGCTCCAGGCGCGGAATCTGTCCGTGGGCCATACGCTGCACAGCGGCGGCGCCGACCATGGCTAGAGCCGCACCCAGCGCTCCGCCCACCAGCGCCAGCAGCAGGCTTTCGGTGAACACCATGCGCATGAGCCTGCTGCGTCCCGCGCCGAGCGCCACACGGATGGCCATCTCCTGCCGGCGGTCCAGCATGCGGGCCAGCAGCATATGGGCCAGGTTTGCGCAGGCCATCAGCAGCACCAGGCCGACCGCCGCCCACACCAGCAGCAGGGCGGGGCGCACGTCGCCAGTGATTTGACGGGCGAGCGGGACGGCAAATGCGCCGACGGTACCGTTGGTATCGGGATGTTCGGTGGCCATGCGCGCAGCCAGCGCCCGCATTTCGGTCTGCGCCTGGTCTTCGGTGATGCCCGGCTTGAGGCGGGCGATCACTTCGAGCGGATGATACTTGCGAGTGTTGAAGAGTTCCGGCTCGATCCACGTGAATGGAATCCACACCTCCGCCCATTCGGGAAACGCCTGGCGGCTGGGGACCACGCCGATGACGGTGAACGACAGGGTTTCGAGACGAATGCTGCTGCCTACGATGGCTGGATCGGCGGCAAACTTCCTGCGCCATAGTTTTTCGCCGATCAAAGCCACGGGGCGCTTTTGGCGCTGGTCTTCGGCGCTGAAGCCGCGGCCCAGAAGGGGTTGAATGCCCATAGTGGGGAACAGGCCGGCGGTCGCGTTGGTGGCTTGAACCACCTCCGGCTCGCCTTGCCCGACCAGGGTGATGCGGTTCATGGCTTGGAAGGTGTACGCAGCCATTTGGGAGAAGCTGTGGGTCTGATTGCGCCAGTCTTCGAAGTCCGGGACGGTGGCTTGGAGCTGTGGCAGGACGGGGGTGGTCTGCCAAAGTTGGACTAGGCGCTGCGGATCGTGGAAGGGCAGCGGGCGAAGCAGGACCGCGTAGATCACCTGGTAGACGGCGGTGTTCGCTCCGACGCCCAGGGCGATGGTGAGGATGGCGGCCAGAGCGAAGGCGGGGCGGCGGCGGAGGGCGGACATGATTGTAAGTATAAAACGGGGAGCCGGCCTTCGACGCCGGCGCAGGCTTCGAGCCTGCCCCACCTATTGGAAAGAATAGCCTAAGCCGGTTTGGAGAATATGGGCGCGGAAGCCCTCGTATTGGTAGAAAGCCTCGTCGTAACCGTAGTAGCGGTATTCGGATTTCCACACGAGGCTCTTGTGCAACGGCAGCGACAGGCGCGCGAGCGGCTGATAGTAAGTGGTGGGGCGGCTGCCCGAGGAAATGAACAGCGATCCGCCGAAGGCCAGGTGCGGCGCGAGCTTCGCGTAGCCGGGCAGGTTCAGGTCGACGAGGGCGCTGGCGTTGTGGGCGTTGTCGCGGTAAAGCGACGTCTCGGGGCTGAGGAATTCCGGCTCCAGGTAGCCGATATCGGAACGCAAGGTGGAGCGCGTGTATTCGCCAATTATGCTGACGCGTTTGGACGGGGTCCAGGAGGCCGATAGGGAATTCTGGCGGCTCAGGAAGTCGTAGTTGATGCCCGGCGTGGGATTCTGATTGTTCAACAGCGAGAAACTGGCCTGCAGCGCAAGCTTGGCGGCGAGCTGGTAGCGGGCGCGGGCGCGCATCTTCTGATAGTTGTAGAGGCTGGTGCGGAAGTAGGCGTGATCGGTGGAGGCGGCTTCGAAATCCACGTTGGCCGAGAGCTTTTGGGTGGCGCGAAAGTTGGCTCCAGCGATGCCGACGCGCTGGCGCAGCTCGCTCGATTCCTGGCCGGGTCCGGCGATCAGCATGTTGCCGGTTTCGGCGTCGCCCCACTCGTAGCGGTAGCCGCCGCGCAGGGTGAGCTTGTGGGTCACGGCCACCAACACGTCGGTCTGCTCCTGGTTGTAATTCATCACCAGCAGACTGGTCAGCGTCGTCGGCGTAGTCATGGCCGCCGACAGGGGCTGCAGGATCATGTCGGTGAACAGGCCGGCTGCGGAGGTGTGCATGCGGTCCGTCATCCAGGTTTGGAGGATGCGCACACGCTTCAGCGGGCGCAGCTCGAAACCCAGGCTGCCGGTGGTATGGGGCTGCTTGCCCTCGGCGAAGCCCAGGGCCTGTTCTCCGGTATAGAACAGGATGGCCTGCTGCAGTACGAGACTGCCGGTATCGAACTGCGTATAGTTGACGTTGGTATTGGGGAGGCTATAGAGGAATTGGCCCGAGACATCCAGCCACGTGAAGGGGTTGGCGGTGAACAGCGCTTTACTATAGATGCTGCTTCCGCGGATGCCGTAGGCCTGCGCCAGGCTGGTTAGATCGAGCGTCTGGCCGAAATAGGGCACATAGCTGTTGCCGTAGTTAACCGTGGAATCGTAGGCCTGCTGATCGTCGCGCAGGGTGGTGCCGCCTTGTTCCAGAGTGGCGTGGAAGCGATTCAGCTCCAGGCGGACGCCGCCGCGGTAGTTGTCCGTTTTGTCGAACGTCCGGTCGGCGACGGGGTATGAATTTGTGTCGGATTCGAAGGTAGTGATGCCGGTCCCCTGGCCGGAATCGCGGCCATAGGCGAGGTAAGGAATGATGCGATGGCCGGGAAGCAGGTCGAGTTGGAAATCGCTCATGCGGCGGCGGGAGAAGTAGGAATCTTCGTCCAGCACGAGGCCGGTGCCAAGCAGCGGATCGGCGAACGACGGCAGCAAGTTGAAGTAGGCGATATCGCGGTAGTCGAAGTTGAAATCGTAGAGGCCCTGCTTGGAGGCGTTCACGTGCAGGGTGTTGTAGGGATCGCCGCCCCAGTTGTTGGCGCGCACTTCCAGGTGGTCGAAGAGGCGCTTCTTGGGATCGACGATGGTGAGATCCAGGCCCAGGAGGCGGGGACCCTGGCCCAGATTGACCACGCTGCGATAAACGTCGTTGTCGCCGCCGGTGCTGGTGAAGCGGTAGCCGAAGTCGATGGTACCGGTGATCCACGGCTCGGTGGAGGGGGTGGGGGAGGCGGTCGAATCGCTGGCCGGTGAGGCTGCCGGCTGGGCGGCCGGTGCGGGAGCCGTCGGCTGTTGTGCCGCCTGCTGCGCCACCTGTTGAGCAAGGAGCGGAATTGTGACGAACAAAGCCAATTGGAGCTTCATTTGAGCAGCTCCTGGTTCACGTAAGACCCATGCACCTTCATGTGGCAGACGGTGCAGTTCTGGAATTGTGGGCTCAGCAGGTCGTGGAAGGCGGGAGGAACTCCGCCCAGCGCCGGTGGATTTTTGATGGCTCCGGGCGCGGTGGGCAGGTTGGCGTGACACTCGAGGCAGAGGTAGCGGACTTCGGCGCGGATCAACATGCGCGGGTTGGCGGAGCCGTGCGGCTCATGGCAAGCGGCGCAGCCTTCCAGGCGAACGGGCGCGTGCTCAAAGGTGAACGGGCCGCGCAGGTTGCCGTGGCAGCGGAAACAGCCCGGTTCGTTGGCGGCGTAGGACTGGGTGGAGGCGGGCAGTATGCTGCCGTGCGGGTTGTGGCAATCCACGCAGGACATAGCGCCTTCGGGCAAGCGGTGCTTGTAAGGCCGCTGGAACTCGGCCCAAACCGCCGTATGGCAGCTTGCGCACAGCTCATTGACGGCCGCCATTTTGCGCGCGACAAGTCCGTTGGGGCCGTTGCGGTGGATGGAGTGGCAGGCGGTACAGGCGACCTCGTTCTTCGCATGACTGCTTTGGATGCGGCCGATGTGGGTGGGTTGATTCAGATGGCATTTCAGGCAATCGCGATCGGCTTCATCGGGTGGCAGATGGGCTGGGTTGACGATGGCTGCTTTGTCGGCCGATGCGGCGTGAGCGCCGCCGGGACCGTGGCAGGACTCGCAAGCCTTGCCTTCCCAGCCACGGCGCCTTTGGGCGCCGACCACCGCATGGGGGTTCTTTTGGAAGGCGTTGTAAATGTCTTCGTGGCAGGGCTGGCAGGCTTCCGATCCCACGTAGGCGGGCGATGGGGCTGGCGCGGGGGTCTGCGCCCCCGCGGGCGAGTAAAACAGGAATAGAGCCACCAGGGTGGCCTGCGAGGCCACCCGCAGGCCACGAGCCTGCCCCACTTTACTGGGCATGCACTGCGTCAACCGCGTACTGCGCACCGGCGGCATGGCATACATTGCAGCTCTCTCCCAGGATATCGGTATTAGCCAGGAAGTGAGCCGATTCGCCCTCCGAAACGTGACATCCGCTGCAGGCCGACGAAGCGGGCTGCACCGGGTTTCCGGTGGCCCCCTGAATCCAACCTTGGGGATCCTGAACCGGATTCAGGCCGATCGGGAGATTCTGCTCGCTGCCATTGGTGTGGCAGACCGCGCAATTCTGCATATAGGTGGCGTCTCCCGCCGGGCTCATCACGGGGAAGAGCACGCCGGAGAAGTCGTTATGGCTTCCGCCGAAACCTACGACGATGTAGGGATACTTGGGCGGCCCGCCGGGGTTGATGGCGGCATTCACGCCGTCGTGGATGCGGTGCACCAACAGGGCGAAGTTAATGCCCTGATCCGGCAACGCTTTGTCGGCCGCGACCACGGCGTTGGGACGCTGGCTGGAATCCGTGTTCGACGGATTGTGGCACAGCACGCAGTACACGGGATTGTTGCGCAGGTCGCCGTGCAGCGAAAGCGAGACGTGGCAGGCATTGCAGTTCGTCTCTGCGACCACTGTGCGGCGCGCCGTTACAGGCGAGCCATCCACCGAGAAGTTCATCACCGGGTTCGGGTTGGCGGCCACGGTGACGCTCTGCGACGACGTGGTGCCGGGATACACCGTTACGGTCATGCGCGCCTCGCCGCCGATGGTGTACGTTCCAGTGGCGGTGGCCGGGATGGCGTTGATGAATGTGTATGTGCAAGCGCCGCCGGAGCTGCAGGTGGCCTTCAAAGCGCTCTCCGTCACATAGCCCGGCGTGGTGGCGGTTCCGAAAGTGGTGGGCAGGCCGTAGTCGGAAGTAGGACCGGCCATGGTGAATTGCAAGGTGGAGACCGCCGATAGGGCGATATTGTTGCCGCTGTTATCTTGCACGGTGAAGGCGACGGTGGGGTTTTGCCCGGCGAGGTTATTGGTCACGCCGGTAATGGCGAGTTGCAGGCCGGCGATTTGCGTATCCGGGTTCTGCGGGTACAAAGCCGCGGTGTCGGTCGGCACCACATGCGCGCCCATGATGGATGCATCGAAGATCTCTTCATCTTGCGGGACGTGGCAGGTGGCGCACTGGGTGTCGTCAGTCTGGAATCCGCCGGGATGGTTGGCGCCGGTGGCGAAGTTGACGTCGTCGTGGCAGGCGCCGCAAGCCGCGCGGGTGGGTTCGGTCAGGAACGCCTTGGCTTGCGCCGCTCCGGTGGTCTGGCTGTGACAAACCTCGCAACGCTGGGCCATCGCAGGATCGACCACCGTTGAAAAATTATTGACGGAATTCATGTAGCCGATGATTTCATAGGGAGCCGGCGGAACGGTCGTTGTACCGGACGTGTACCCGAGGACGCT
>Ga0187867_10002056_pt1 | contig 16997 bp, 13 predicted proteins | sample June2016WEW_13_1_FD_132976 | JGI IMG/M metagenome (GOLD analysis project Ga0187867, IMG submission 132976) | Peatland microbial communities from SPRUCE experiment site at the Marcell Experimental Forest, Minnesota, USA - June2016WEW_13_10 | ecosystem: Environmental > Terrestrial > Soil >...
AAGTTGAAATTGCCGGTATGAAGCCTCAGGAGAACGGCGGTTTCGTTCAGGTTCTCCTTGATATCCGCGCCCGTGGCCGTGGTATCGAAGACAATCTTCTTCCTAAACTGCCATTTTTCATCCCACCAGGCATGGGCCTGGAGTGCGCCCGAGAAAATGGAGACAAGTACGATCGACGCCGCTACTGCCGTAAATCTGGAGAAAAAGAACCTGAGCACTACATTACCCCCTTCTCAATAAACTCATGACGGGGGCAAGGAAACAAAACTGCTACCCGTCTCCACGCCTGTCTTAAAGCCGAGCCTTCCATGCTTTTCCTCATGCTAGCTGAGGCGGCCATTGCCCACGATCCGGCGCTCTCGTATTTTAATATCCTTTGCGGTTCAGTACGTTCGGCCAATCCCTGGAAAGCATGGTCATTCAAAATCTTCCAAGGACAACGGACTATGTTACAGATAGTGTGTTACGCGTTCATTACGGTTTCGTGAATTTTCAGAGAGCGAAGATATCGTGGAGATCTTCAACGCGGGGGCCCGCAGCTCATGCAGAACTAAAAAGAAATGAAGCCCCTCAGGCTTACGATCGCAAGAACCGAAACGAATGCAAGTGCAACGTTTCTGTAATCCCCTCTGAGTTCTCCCATGAGAACTTCGTAGCCAAAGAAGAAGACGATGATTTTTGCCGCAATGAGGCTCATGTGATAACTTTTCACAGGTCCACCCGGAAGGTTCGGCACGATCAGCGCTACAAACAGAACAATAAAATCCATAGGGGTTGTTTTGAACCCCTTTTTGCGCCGCGTGAACTTGAGGGTCAGCACAATGAATAAGACGAGTATTGCGAATGATAAGTCGTAGGCATCGGCCAATCTCGTGCCCACCTGCGAGGCTGCATCCATTTCGCTCAAATAAACGACAAATGGGATGAACAAGTAAAAACCCAGCCTTAATGCCCCCCCGATCCATTTCTTTTTGGTAAACCAGATGGAAACAATGAGCACGATCAACACGCTCGAAAGGGCAGAGACATAAACCGGCACTTCGATCGGCAGCACGGCAGTCAAAACAAGCAGCAGGGCAAGCCCCGTTTCGCAGACCTTGAAGGATATCTTGATGATTATATTAAGGTTTTTGATGCTTTGGGTCAGAGTTTCCAGCAAAGAATACCGTTTAACCTGCCACCCGGTTCTTTTCGCCTCGGCCAGTGCCAGCAGAGCAGTTGCGCCAAAACAGAGGCATGAGGCAAGGACGAGCCATTCGGTACCCTTACGCAGCAAGTAGGCCGAAGTCACCATGCAGGCCTGAAAGGCGTAGATCAGGAAGACCGTTTCGGAATGTGAAAAACCGAGTTTCATGAGCCTGTGGTGCAGGTGATTTTTATCCGCCACGAAGGGAGATTTTCCACTCGCGATTCTTCCAAGCATGACGGAAACGGTGTCCAGGATGGGCATACCCAGGATCATCAAGGGCAGCAGCCGGTTGAACTCATGGTTTCCCTGGGTGATCTTCAAAGAGAGACTTATGGCCCAGAAGCCCAGAAACTGGCTCCCGGCATCGCCCATGAATAGAGTGGCCGGGTGGGTGTTGAACCGTAGAAATCCAAATATGGCGCCTATCATTGCGATTGACAGGAGAACCACCATGGGGTCGCCACCAAGATAGGCCAGGTAGGCGATGCAGATGAAGCTCATTATCGAGATCCCCCCCGCCAGTCCGTCCAGGCCGTCGGAGAGGTTGATTGCATTCGTTGCGCCCACTATCACTATAACGGTCAGTGGAATCCCGATCCAAACCGGAAGATGGACACCTGCCGGCAGAAGAGCGCCAAGATCTCTGATCCAGACTCCCCCATAGCAGGTCACGACAAGGGCCGCCGCTATTTGCGCGGCAAATTTCGGCACATAAGACAGTCCCCTGGAATCGTCTATAAACCCAAAAAGAACTACAATCGCGGTCCCGGCGACGATGGCTTTCAAAGCGTTATCGAAAGGAAGCCAAAGAACGATGGGGATAAGGGCGCCCAGAGCCATCGCGAGTCCGCCGCTCCTTGGAATCGGGTGCGAGTGGACCTTTCTCTCATCGGGAATGTCAAGAATCCGCAGGTGTACTGCGAGACTGCTGAAGACCGGAATGAGCGCGATGGTAGTGAAAACCGAAATAAGCAGGGTCGCAAGAAAAATCACAGTCGCATTCCTGGCCCTTCGAGTAGCCGGTGGCTTTCGTTGAAGTTAAAAGCGGTGATCAGACCCACAAGAGCGGCATCAGTGCACGGAACGGCCAGGTAAAAAATCCTGGAGTACTGGAAAAATCAGGCGGGTGAACTCTTGGAGCCTCTTATCAGCGATCTCTGCATTTTCACCTTTGGACAGGGGGGTGATAATACGCACCAGTGCCCCGTCGGTCCGGTGCATGGTGAGCGCATCCCAGAAGTTAAAGAATTTTACTTGCCAGAGGTTGTTCAGTATACGCCCGCGCAGTGGGAACCAATAATATCCGACCTGTTTTTCATCCACCTTCTCGAAAACCGCGCGATTGACGGTGAGCCCGTTCTCGCGTTCAGACACCGGGAAGCTTGTCAAACCTTCTTTTGTGAAAAGCCAGCCGCTCGCCGGCAAACACGTTTCAGGCGAATGAATGGATTCGCCCTTGCTTTGGCTCTGCCAATACGCAACGTACAGACTGATAAGCTTTCCCTCGGGGTTCACATAATTAATTATCGTATAGTCGCTGAAATACAAGTCTGCAAGACTTTCGGCATCTAGAAACGCTCGCTTGCCATGCCATGTCTTGACATCGAGAGGGAACTGTGCAAATGGTTTTATTATTGGTACTGTTTCACGAAAATTTATCCCATGGCTAAGAATAAGAGTTGCAACCAGCAGGAAAAGCACTACCGCACTCTGCGGTTGCCAGGGAAACTCCCTTTTCCCCGGAGTTGTCACCCTGTATGGGGCTGCCTCGACTTCGTCATGCCTTCCCTCGATCGACTGGAGATCTTTCAACTTAGAAACATCGGACGCTTTGGCAAAAGGTTTGCCGAGTTTCCCAAGCACTATCACTTCCACCACAAGTAGGCCAAAGGATACCATAAAAAACACGAACCCGGTAAAATCATGCAAAATGCCATCTGAGATTTCAGGTCGCAGATATGCTGAGGATATCGCTGCAAGGGCGATGCGTGTCCCATTCATCAAGATAGCCAGAGGGATGGTTGAGAGAACAAGGAATATTTTTTTCCAGAGCGAACCCTTGGTAAAATAGGCAACTATGAGACCTAAAACCATCAACGGCATGAGATAACGAAGTCCGCTGCATGCATCCACTACATGTAATTTTCTAAACCCAAGATCGATTATATTGCCTTCCCGATAGGCGGGCAACCCAACGATCTGGGCCATAGCAGTTCCAAGTTGAGACGAAATGAGTTGAAGATTAACTGAGAGCTTGGCAACAATAAAATGTGGAAAAGGGAACATCGCCATAATAAGGATAAATATAAAGACAAAATCTTTACTTCTTTCACGTCCTATATGGAGCATAGTGATTCCAATAATGATGAACAATAATGATATATACAATGTGTAATATTCCCCGCCGAGTTCACCAAGCCAATAGAATAAGATACCAAGTGCAAGAGGTACAATTCCAAGCCATTGATGCGTAACACGAAGTTCTTTAACAACTTTACTTTTTTCAAATATTAAATAGGCAATTATTAAAGGAATGAAATAACGATAAGTATTATCAGAGTCATTCATTTGTAATATCAAAGTGCTTAATGCTTTATGAAAAAGGCTCAAGCCAAACAAGCAATAGATAGCCACTAACACTATGCCTGCCAAAGAGAATGAGTTCCTCATTGTTTTATAAAAAGCAGTCATTGCAGTCGTCATTTGTTGTTCTTTCATTTGCGTTGCTAAACGCTCAAGGAGGGGCAGGCTTTTTCGGGTGCTTTATCTTGAACTTTGCTGACTCTCTCAAGAATGTCAAGGTAAATCCCGGCAAGGGTTTCCCGGTTATAGGCCTCGATGACGCGCCGCCTTCCATTGCGGCCCATCCTGGCTGCCAGTCCGGGGTTGTTAAACAGTTTCAAAACCGCATCCGCCAATTGTTGCGGGTTTTCAGGTTCGATACAGATTCCGCAGTCCGCGTCCTCGATAATTTCTTTACTCTCGCCTGCGACCCCAAGGATAACAGGCCGCTCCATTCCCATTGCTTCAAAAATCTTTGACGGAATAACGGTCTTAAAAATATCCTTCTTCTTCAAAAGCACCATGCACGCATCGGATAAAGCGAGAAACCCTGGCACCTTCTCTCTTGGCTGCTGGGGGAACATCAAGACATTCTCAAGACCTGCTTCGTTTCTTTTTCTTAATAACGTTTCCCGTTCTGCCCCGTCTCCAATGAGAAGAAACAGGATATTATCGTAAGGCCTGAGAATTTCGGCTGCCAGCAAAACGGTTTCGAGCCCGTGTGCCATCCCGTGCGTTCCAACGTAGGAAACCACAAATTTTCCGGCAAGTTCCCTGTGCCCGTTCTCCTTGCGGGTGAAGTCCTTTTTGCTGACAGGTTGAAAATGTGCGAGATCGACGCCGTTTGTCAGCACCGAGATTCTTTCCCCCGGAATGCCCCTCTCCGCTATATGCTGCGTAAACGAATGCGTTACTGATATTATGTGATCGGCGCTTTTGTACAAAAGGGTTGTCAATCCTTCCAGAAAACGTATCAGGATTGGATTGATCACCTGCCTCACGGCTATAATGCTCTCGGGCCAAAGGTCTCTTATTTCCAGCACCCAGGGCTTCCTTTTCAACAGACTGACCCATAAGCCGGCCATCCCGCAGAAAAACTGGGGCGATGTAGACACAACGATATCTACCTCCGCCACCAGCGTACTCAATAGAGTCGCCGAAAGCATGTAGGACAAATAGTTGAGTATGCGTCGCATGAACCCGGCGTTGGGGCTGAGAAATGTGACAACCCTGAGTATTCGAATACCTTCCGACCTGTCCCACTGAAAGATCCGATTCTTGTAGCCGGGGTAAAGAATGCCGCGTGGATGATTAGGGGCGCAGGTAAGAACCGTGACCTTGTGGCCGGCGTCAACCCATCTCTTTGTGTTCTCAAACGTACGCGAAGCAGGGGCATTAACCTCTGGCGGAAAATAGTGTGTAAGGAAAAGGATATGCATGGGAGAGCACTACTCCAGTGGTTCAAGTCCGTATAACCCACCCTGTTTCACAGGGCAGGGAAGCGCCGGGAAGTGAAATTTTCAAAACGCAACAAGGCTCTTTGATTCCGAATTCGGGGCAGTACCATCCGTCCGTCTTTTCAATCGCCTGAATGGATGAAATGACCGCGAGGGATTCTTCCCGGTATCTAATGACGGCCCCTTCTGATGTCAAATCTACACTAAGAGCCGGATGGATATGGAGCCTCGATTCTATCAGGTGAATACCACGTCCCTCTATACTGTCCTTGACGGCATAGGTGTTTTCAGACAAGAGAACCCGCCTGTGATGAACGGGGCTTCCTTTAAGTCGTCTATAACCGTCGTGCGCGCCTTCGAAAATAATATCTCCATGCTTGCGCTCCAATCTTGCGTAGAGCGGGCGCGCTCTCCTGGCACAACGGTGCGCGCCCCAGACCTCAGACTGGTTCTGTCCATCGATGCTGACTGTATTATGCCCGGGATTTCCCCGATTATATAGACGAATCGGTCCATCCTCATATTGAAAGCAGCCCGAGTCTACGATCACACGATGCCCCTTGATCGAGAGTTCGAAGCTTAGAGTATCACAGTGCGCATGTCCAGGCTGATAATCCGGTCCTATCGGGCCGCAGTCGATGACCAGACGCTCTCCGTCACGGGGCGCCATAATAAAATATCCCGAATCGGGAAAGGACAAAGATGAATCAATCGTTCCGGGAAGGGGTTTCTCAACCAGGTTCTGATAATATCGGGCAAGGTGTTGAGGCGGAACCTCTACGCCGAAAGCCGCATCATTGAACAAAGCGATTCTGCCGTCAGGATGGGTCATGCCGAAAAGAAATCGCACCATGGAGGGAAGGCGCTCCCGAAGCAGCTCCGATAATTTCGCGAGCCCCGAGTGAGGCTTATTTGCACATACATTCAGCAAATCGAGGCAATCTTCAAGGATCATGCTGTGATACATCGGGCTCCGCTCGAAGTGCCCGCCGTCCGGGAGAATCTGTTCATGCAGTTCATCGCTTAGAATACTGATCCCTTTTGAAAGCCATCTTTGCGCGTCTTTTCCTTCGAAAAAGATACCGCAAAAGATTAAGGCCTTGGCGTTCTTGAACAAATGGTTCCCCAGCAGGTGGTATTCCAGGGATTGTTCGAGGCAGCCGGCTTGGACGAATGCCGATTGGACAACCGAGTGGACCTCTGATGGCGTGTAGTTTATCTGGCTCAGGTATTTGATCCAATTGACAAGCCTCAAAGAGGTCGGATATGGGTCCCAGGCATCCGGCGCCCCGGGCCGGTTGTTTTCTACCCAGTCTTGAATCAGTCCGATGCCGGTTGCCGGGTCCAGAGGGTTGCCGGGATGGAGATAGTCGAAGTAGTGCAGGTTATATCTCCACAGTCGGTTTGCATCATGGGGATTCCACTCTATGCGTTCGCCGAAACCGATGGATTGATTCAGAAAGCGGAAGTTATTGTGCGATGTCGCAGATGAATCTATCCAGGGTCGAGACGCAAAAGGTACTGCCGGTTCGATGCCGGCCCATTCAACCGGATACCGGACATCAACGGGACTTGAATATGGGCATCCGTTCGCAAGTTTACGAATCGCATTGCGGCCGCGACAGACCACCTGCCTTGCGCGCAGATGTGTAATAGTACGCAAATAAAGGGGGATCAGCTCAAACTTCGTCAATGCCGGTCAATTCTTCACTATCGAGATGGATGACTCGCCCGGTATTCAGGGCCTTATGGACGGCAAAAGTGACCTGCGTGGTCTCGACAATCTCTGCAAAAGGGATCGGAGCAGGTCCTCCGGTTACGACCGCATTGACGAAGGCATCGATTTCAGCGGCAAAACCTTTGTCCTGCTTCGCCTTGATCCGTTTTCTTTTAGGTCCGAAGATTTCCAGTTTGCAGAAATCATCCAAATCAATGACGTTGCCCTCTGCTGCGATTTCCACCTTCTCCTTTGGAAATCCCGGATTTCCAAGGGCATGATAGAGAATGGAGGCAACCGAGCCGTCCTGATATGACAAAGTGATTGAAAGTGAATCACGGCAAGTGAGCTTCGCATTATCCGACTGAATAGAGGCAGCATGGACCGAACGGACAGGCGAGCCTGTCAAAAATCGAAGGGTATCCACGAAGTGACATACTTCACCGATGATGCGGCCTCCACCCTCGACCGGGTCCTGGACCCACGAGTCCCCGGGGATAAATCCGGCATTTACCCGGTAAGAAGCCACGAGCGGCGTGCTCCGGCCTTCAAGCACTTTACGGATATGCCGGACTAAAGGCGAGAACCGACGGTTGAAACCGACCATCAGGACAGGGGCCTTGCCATCTTTAATGGATTCCGCGTACCTCTGAATTATCAGGTCTAGCTCATCGGCGTTAAGGCATAAGGGCTTCTCAACGAATATGTGTTTTCCGGCGGCCAATGCCTCGGCCGCAAGTGGGCCGTGGAGATTGTGCCTGGTGGCTATAAGCACGGAATTGACCGCTTTATCGCCGATAAGCTCAATGGCATTTTCCGCGCAATATTGAAACCCGAACCGGTCATGGGCTGCTTTGGCGCTTATTCCTTTGGCAGTGCAAATTCCCCGGAGCGCTACGAGCTTATGAGCTTTGAATCCGGGGAGCAAAACCGTTTTGGCGAAGTTTCCCGCGCCGACGACGCCGAGTGCGGCAAAAAGACTGGGAAGGGACGCCAGGTTCTTTGCTGCCGGAGTTTTTGGTTCTTCCCGCTTGCTGTCATATCCCAGCACCACGCCCAATGAAGGTTCGCCGCCGGTGGTGATCAAATCGTAGGCATCGAGGGCCTGCTCAAACGGATAGCGGTGCGATATCAGCGGTCTCACATCCAGGCGGCCTGCGGCCACAAGCTCAAGGAAAGCCTGCATGTTTCGCTGTTCGGTCCAACGGACGTAGGGCAACGGATAGTCGTGCCCCCTTTCCTCGTATTCGGCATCATAGCGGCCCGGACCATAGGACATCGAAAGACGAAGGTCCAATTCCTTCCTGTAGTAGACGTCCCTCGGCACATCGAGGCCGATAAGACCCACTGCGACCACACGGCCCTTGATGCGCGAGATCTCACCGGCGAGGGCGACAAGCCCGCTTCCTTTTGCCGCTGCGGTGATTATGACGGCATCGGCGCCCGCGCCGTGGGTGAATTGCCATATTTGCCGTTCTAAATCGTCGCTGTGAACGCCCAGGTCGGCGCCGAATTTAACGGCCATCTCGATCTTTCCGGGATCGAGGTCGGCGCCGATCACCCGGCATCCGCTTGCCTTGCAAATCTGAACGGTGAGCTGACCGATCAGCCCGAGTCCGATGACGCAGACGCTCTCCCCGAGTGTGAGAGCGGCCTGGCGCACACCCTGCAGAGCAATCGCGCCTACGGTGGTGAAGGCGGCTTCTTCAAAGAGCACTGCTCCCCCACCGGCCGTATCGGTTCTGTTCGGGATTTTTACGCAAAGATTGTGCGGGACGATGTTATATTCCGAATGGTTGGCATAGCCGGCCCCGCCGCAGGCGACTGGATCGCCCGGCTGAATCGCGTCAACACCACTTCCTATCTCGCAAACAACACCCGAGCAGGAGTAACCTAAGGGGATGGGCGTGTCGATCTTGCTTCGGACCTTTACCAGAGCGGGTCCCAAGCCCTCCTTCCTGATACTGTGCACCACTTTTTGTACCAAATCCGGCCTGGCTTTTGCCTTACCGAAAAGCGATTTTCGCGCAAGCTCCACTATCATTTTTTCAGTGCCCGCGGATATCAAAGAGGCCATGGTCCGCACAACGACCATACGATCGCAGACCTGAGGGCGTGGGACCTCCTCAAGGGACATTCTACCGGAGCGATATGACTGGACTATCTGTTTCATTATGCCTCAGAGATCTAGAGCAATCCACCGCAGAGACGCAGAAAAAACAAGTTGAACGAACAGACAAAACCAAACGCTAAGCCTTTGTTTGCTTCCGGTTTTCCTGCATGTCTATTCTCTGTGCCCACTGTGCCTCTGTTGTGAACGCTTACAATTTTTCCGCCAACACTATGATAAGAGACCCGCCTAGCTTGGTCTGTCCAATCCAGCGCGGCCAAAGAGGCCAGAAATAAATGAAAGATTTAACCCTGAATCCTTTACTGCCGAGCAGCGACGCCAAACTGCCAAAGGAATACTCATTTTTTGAAATGCAACAATGCGGCAGCCAGGGATTGCCATTGAGTTTCGTTATGCCCCGGTTAAGTGCACTTTCCACAAGCCTCAGAAAAGACATCCTGTTAGGGACGGAGACAAGCAATAGTCCTCCCGGCTTGAGAAGGCGAGCAAATTCACTTATGGCCTCTGCCGGGTTATCAAGATACTCGACGACGCTCGAGCATATGATCCCATCGAATGTTGATTCCGGGAGATCAAACTTTTCAATCGTTGCAATCACATGGAAGCCAAGTTTATCGGCAACCGCTCCCGATTGCGCCAATCTTTTTGCAACTTCAATCATTTTGGGTGAAGCATCGACTCCGATGACATCACAGCCTCTCTCGGCCAACTTGCGCGACAAAATTCCCGTTCCACAACCGGCATCGAGCCATCTTCCCGTAGCCGAAACACTCCCGCAAAGCAGAGAAAGAAGGGCATGCAATCGATTCTTGAATGTGGGGCGTTGGTATTTTAGTTCCCATTCCTCGGCTAAATCCTCATGGAATCGAGCGGCATCAACCATGACCGAAGGCTTGGAGGCGTTTTCCTCATGTCTTTGCAATGCTTACCATCCTTTTTCACCAACCGCTGCCCCTGATAATTTACCCTAACCACTCGGTAATCGTTTTCCCAATCTCACATTTCGGTCTTACATACTTTTTTATGTTTGAATTTCTTGCATCTTCAATAGACTTTTTCATCTCATTTAAATCTTTGCACCAAATCAGATATCCTTCTTGAGACAATTTCCCAAGTAAATCACTCTGATGACCATCAAGTGCATTCGGATTCTCAACGGAAATCAACTTTTTGCCTAAATTCAACACTTCAAAAGTAATTCCAGCACCACCATGAGCAATAACGATATTTGCTTCTCTAAAGTACTTTATTACGTTATCGGAAAAAATGAAGTATGTACAGTTTAGGGGTTCATATTTGCTATTATACCCTACTTGAATGATAACTTCTTCATTCAATTCAGGTGCTATCTTATCAATAGCTTCAACCAGTTCATCAAATTGGGTAGTTCCAGCAGTAGCAAATATCATCCTAACCTCCCAACATAAAGTGCATTAGGATAAACTTTAGTTAATGTTGGCCATTGCACAAAGAATAGATTAGATAGATGATAACATATTTTTCCTGTTGCAGATTTAGTAGTCACCCTTGACCACGATTCAAGGAAAATTCTCCTCTTTCTAAAAATCAAGGACCATATGAATAAAGGAACGGTTAAGCCAGGACCAGCGCTCACTATGCCTATTGATTTGGAATTGAATATTATATCAAATGATTTCATAATGCTATGCATCGTGAGAAAAATGGATTTGATTATCGATTTGTCATTCTTGCGCCTGGGACGTGGAACTATATAAAGGTCACCAGGATATTTGATCCTCTTTATTGAAGTATTATCGTCGTCATTTAACACATATTCAAAATCATACGAATCATATAGCATTTCTGTAAGTCTAACCATCTGGGCAGTATGCCCACCACTACCAAGCACAATTATCAGTTTGGGTTTGGCTGCCATAGCTTTTTCCTAAGGTTTTAGTAGACTGCCTTCGGTCATGCCTTTTGCCTGATTGTTCGTCCCGGATTCAGTAAGGCAAAATACACAAATGCTTTCAACAAGTTTTAGAAACTTCATCATATATGTCTCTGATTTTTTTAGCAGAGTTCTCGATATTCATCATTTCAAGGCAGTTGCTGTTATCGAGTGATTGCCTTTGTTTGATTTGCGCCATAAGGGCAACCACCGCATCCGCGATAGTGTTCGGGTCTCTGTCCGGCGCCACCACTCCAAACTCCACCAGCTCAGCCCACTCCTTTACGTCGCCCACGTCAACGGAAACGAACGGGAGCTTTGCTGCTATGGCCTCCTTTATGACTGTCGGCGACCCCTCAGATAAGGACGTAAGAAGCATAAGATCGCAATTCCAGTAAATCTCAGGCACATTTGCCCGATTGATGTTGACGAGATGGATTGGTTCTATCCGGTTTCCTTTTCTCTCCAACTCCTCGCAGACAGCCTGAAAGAGGCTGTAGTTCTTCACTTTTCTTTTCGGATCAGCCGGGAATAATATCTTAATCTCGCCGGGCATTTTCGGACTTGGGCTGTTCCCGTGATATGGCGGCAGAACAAAACTTTTCACATCAATGCCGCATGGAATCACCTCACCATGGCCGAGAGCTTCCCTCAGTCTTTGCGCGACGACTATAACTTTTGATGCCATTGGCGCCAGGAGTCTGGTTACGTGTTTGGTTGGATTGGCCAGCACATCCGTGCCGTGGAGTGTAACTACCACGGGAAGACGGATAAAGAGGGTAGAAACGAGGGTCAGTCCGAAATGGGCATGCACGATGTCATACCCTCCTCTTTTCACAACAAAAGGCAAGCGCAGCATCTCCAGCAGGTATGCCCCTCTTGGCCTTTCCCCTTCGATGACACGGACGTCTATGGTAAGATCTCGATAGAGTTCCCGCATCGACTCAACCTGTTCCTTCACAAAGGGGCTCATGAAAGGCCTCCCGCAGGACGGATAAAGGTTGGTCACTACAAGTATTCTCAACTTTTTGCCCATTGTTTGACCTGCCGATTGTCGCTTTCCCACAGAAGGCGTATCGGACTTTCGGAATATAACTCAAACATAAAATTATAATGATATTCCAACACTTGTAATGTAAATTCCTAATTATTAGTCAACTCTCTGATCCATTTTATTTCTTTTTAGAACTGCTGTGCCGACATTTGCTTAACCTTATCTCTAGATGGTATTTTGCCGGTTATTATAGGCATCTTGTTGTTGATAAAGTAAGCTACTGGAAAAAGAACGAGTATGGACAGGAATACATAGCCAATGGCACAAAGTAAATTTAACTCGCCTGAGTTTAGCTTCGAATGCAGCATTAAATAAGAAAGTACATTCACAATCGAGAATCCTATATTCTGAAGAAGAAAGAAAATAAGACTATTTTGCCCAACATAGTCGGTTAAACTATTATGTGGGATTTTCTTAAATAATGAAATAAATGCATAGATACTCAAAAGAGAAGATGCATAGAAAAGAATCGGATTACCGTACCACCGATAATTCATGTCTACTCTATCATTTAGAAAAGCAATTATCAATCCAATACTTAAACAAACAAGCGTCCAGCCGACTTCCAAATCAGAGTCTATTAGGAGGTCTTTCAACAAATAACCAATTCCGTAGAACACTACGGCCGAGAAAGCAATATTAGCGCTAAATGGAAATCTTATAGGCGTATATAAGGCATCAACATAACCGAGAAACGCGAAGAATATCAAGATCAGTGATATATTGCGCACCGTTTTACCAGTCCGATATGTGCCATAAAAAATAATTTCAGTAACAAATAGACAAGCCAGGAACCATAATATCCCGTTATGGGGCTCGCCACTCCCATAAAGCATCCCGATAAAAGGTTTATAATATAGACTATCTGGTATTGCGTTTGAACCGTGATAGACGCCATATTTCCTGAGCAAAATAGGAAGCAGCCAGAGGACGTATGTCAGGATGCCAAACGAAACGTAAGGTATCATGCGCGTTTTGATTTTATTTAAGAAGAAGTTGCGAAATCCCCCTGGAGTGTCTGGTGCTTTAAAAAAAATACCTGAAATAAAGAAGAACAATGGCATATGAAAAGAGAAAATATACTTTTCGACCAGCTTGTTTGTTAAGGTGGTGTGCCCTAGAAAAACTATGAAAATACCAAATGCTCTGAGCGTGTCTAACCACTCGATCCTACGTAAGGTCATAATTCAGACTCTTTGAAGTGGTCAAAACCCCAGTCTATGCTGCAATTGCCCCTTGAAGCACGTCCCCATTCGAACCTGTACGGCTGCAGAAATAACAGTACCCGACGATTGAATGCGAGAACGACTCTCAAATCAGTCTGCCAGGTTGTCAAAAAATTGATCAGGAAAAATTCTGGAAATCCGACCCTAATTTCTACATCCTGTTAGGCAGCCCATCCTGGCACAACTCCAAAAACCCAATATGAGGCAAATTCCGGCCATGCTGTGCTGCCAAATTTGCGCGGTAGCGAATCCGTTCCGCAATTGGGACGAAGGACTCAGTAGTCAGTGGTGTAAGGTCGAAAAGAAACCTAAGCGGGACGTCACCATAGAATGACGCCCAGGCAGAATAAGTACTTGGCGGCCCAAAGATGAAATCGCATTGACTCAGGGCCGACAGGTCTTCCATAAATTGGCCCGAACCAAAGGCGACTGGGAGCCCCCGGAAAGGGTCGCGAGGCAGATTTCCATCACTGCAAACAAGGAAACGAACCGGGTTGCGGGTCCTGAAGCACTCGTGAAACTCCCGCATCTTCGCGACGTATTGCTCGATTGAATAGAACCATCGTCCAGATTTAAATTGCTTGTAGTCTCCCAATCGCAGGTGAACCCCACAAAGTATGCACTCCGCATCCCCCCGCGCCTTACCAGCCAGGGCCGTTGCGGCATCGACGTAATTTTTTCGAGGCGCCAGGAAGTTCAAAATCTCACGCCTGTATTTGACAAGGGACCCCCAGTCCCGGAATTCAAGCCCCTCCACAAACACTACCCGTTTTCTCAGAGCGAATTTCCACTCCGCTCCACGAAGGTCAAACGCTCTTTCAGCCCCCCTGTAGTGCCGTAAATCAAGGTGTGAGTGAATGTGCGTCGGCTTCACGCCCAAAGCTGAAAATACGCGCAGCGGCACCCAGACCAACCCGAAAAGTAGCAGGCGAGCGTAAGAACAGGAAGTCCGTCCAGAGCGCGGAGGATACCTGCAAAACAGGTCTCCTTTCAAGTGCTCAAAATGTTCCGCATACTCATAAAAAGCTATGTTGGCAAGACTGTATCCATATTCACAACTGTTCGCTATAAAATTTGCGAACAACCACAGTCTATTAGCCAGACGCCCTGAAGGGTGACAAATAACTACCAACGGCTGGATTCTCTGGTTCTGGTGGACGTGAAAACGGTTAGCTAATCCAGCACGCGCCCGTTTCGTATTGGCGCCCTCCAATGTGCCTCTTGCCATGGATCTCGCTCCGTCATTTTCTTGTCGGTATCATTACTATAAAAAGTCGCTCTATAGCATATCATCATTTATATATTTGGACATCAAATCTTGGGTTTGTAATTAATAGGAAAGTGCCTGAAGAGAGTTATTGGATAGAAACTTTTCCATTTATACCAGTGTTCACCTTGGCTAGATCAGTTCCATTTTCGAAACGCCGGTCTCGCATCCTTTCTTCATCGATAGTCATGGTCGGCCTGACGCGGCTGCAGAAATAACTGTACCAGACAATGGACAGGATCAGGTTAAAATACCACCTGTTTTCCGTCATATGATCCGTTATCGAGTTCAGGGCGACCGCTACAATGACGCCAAGGCCGGCGAGATATACCGCGAGCGCGGCCGGATGTTCGATTGCGTTCTTCTCCACTACGAAAAAGGAAACGAGCAATCCGATAATGAAGCATGTATAAGCCAATCCTCCTAAAACGCCATAGCTCACAGCGAAGGCTAAATAGTCGTTATGTATTACGGTTTTTTTTCCCTTTCCCACTGCCAGGGTCCAGCCGACGCCCTCAGGATGCTGAAAGATCTGCTCCACTGCGCGCCCCCACAGCGCGAACCTGTCGGTATCCGCGTTAGTTACGCGAAGCTCGTATCGTTTTCCCAGGTAGTCCTTAACGCTCGGAGGCAGCAGAACGAATGTCAATCCAAGCATGCAACAGATGACGGCGCCTGATGCGAGCACCTTTGTCAAACTGACCGTACGGACCTGAATACAGAATATGGCGAAAAGACCGCAAAGGGACGCAAAAATGCTTCCAAAACTGCCGGTGACAAGAAGAAGAAACGCGTTCGCGGCTAAACATGCTCCTGCGATCAACCTGTAAGGGTTCCTGACCTGAGAGATTGTTACGGCGGTTGATGCACAAATCAGGGCTGCCAGGATAAACCCGACTTCCGTTCTCAGGAAGTTTACGGTCACCTTTCCAAGCCGGTATTGAAGGAAACCTTCAGCGATCGATCCAGTGTGCAAAGAGGCTTCCCATGTATTGGTCACGGTGCCGAACAATTTTGCCGAAAGCAGTATCAACGTCGACGGGACAATCAGGCAAAACAACAGGCCGCGCAGGTTCGCGGCTGGGTCTCGAGATTCACTCATTCTCACGTAGATCATGGGCAAGAGTATAAGCGGCACGAGAACTAAATTGATCGCGAATGTTCCCTGACGCATTATGCCGCCTATCATACCGCCAGACATCCAGTTGATCGCGCCGGTACCAAGGCCCATTAACGCCAGACCGAGCAGAACATAAATCCATTTGGGAAGCTGAAACAAATACCGCGGGTTAAGGAGAGCAAACCAAAGAGCAAATATGGAATTGCACGTGAACTGATATCTGAATAGAGTTACGGGAGTTGCCGCCGCTATTGAAGCCAGGAATATCCAGGGTACGGAGGCCTTTCTCCAGATCAAAGTCATAACAATCGAGAAGGCCAGGAAAGGAAAAATGAAAGCGAAAAATCGCCCAAGCAAGATGGACGCGGCAATTATCCCCATCCCCAGAAAAATTGCGGTAGTGGCTTTCCTTTCCCGGGTTTCCTCGGGATCAGCAATGGAAGTCGGGTATGGAGCGGTCTCCCGGCTATCCACAGCCGGCACATCATTTACATTCTGCAATTTAGTCCTTCACGTCTCGTTAAGGCAACCAGGTCCAGATAGCCGGCGATTGTTCTCGCGGCCCGCCCCAGCAGCGACCCTGCCGCGACCGCTAGAAGCCCTCCGACCACGGGTAATAACAGATAAGTCGCTATCACAAAAACAATAATACCTGGAATGACGCTGCGGCCATAGAGCCACGGCCTTCCCGTCGCGAAAAGGGTATTCATGGGCAGGAACGCCGCCTGGACAACCGGAAACCAGAGGCATACCTTCATTACCGGAATACCGGCAACGTATTTGGGGATGAATAGCGGGACAAAGATATTCAACAAAAAGGAACCCGCACAGGCAATCAGAATCATGAATCCCGTAAGCCCGGCGGTTACCCAGACGATCCGCGCGTTGGCGTTGCGGACGCTCCCCTCGCGCGCAAGGTTTGTGACAACGCGCGGAGTAAGGACCTGCCATATTGCCATGGGCAGGGAATTCACCGCCCCGGCCATAACGATTGCGACCGAAAAGAGCCCCAGGTCGGAGACACCCGCAAATGAGAACACCAGGGTGCTTTCCGTTGCAGTCCAGACTGATGTATAAAGATTTCCCCAGAAACTGAATGGAAGCCCTATCCTGATGAGCTCCCGGAAGGCTTTGGTATCGAACCGATAGTTCACCTTGAGCGGCCGGGATCGATGATAAAGCCAGACCGACAGGAACGACGGAAAGCCCACCCGCGCACAGAGGCCGTAGAATCCGAGGAACGGCAGGGAGAAGACCATGCCAAAGTTCAGCAGTGTCTGGTATACCTGAATCCTGGAGAGAGTAACGAAATGATGCAACGTGCGGTAAGTCGAGGTGAGATAGCCGCCATAGAAAACCCCC
>Ga0187867_10002057_pt1 | contig 16983 bp, 13 predicted proteins | sample June2016WEW_13_1_FD_132976 | JGI IMG/M metagenome (GOLD analysis project Ga0187867, IMG submission 132976) | Peatland microbial communities from SPRUCE experiment site at the Marcell Experimental Forest, Minnesota, USA - June2016WEW_13_10 | ecosystem: Environmental > Terrestrial > Soil >...
ACTGGTGACATGATCGATCTATCTGTTATATCGCCATCACCGCTTCTACTGTTTGAATTTGATCCGGAGTCCCCGGGTCTTTATTTTTGCCTGCGCAAGGAGACAAAGATGGGTTCAAAAACTCAAAAGACCGAAATAATAAGGCACAGAAAGCACGCCCCCAATAAAGTCAACAGGAAAACCGAGCAGAAGCAGGTTCGCGGGAATTTGGACCTCATGGCGAAACTGAAAAATGAACCCCCCAAATGATTCTCTGATAAATTGACCGGAAGCACCGCAAAAAATGTGGTCAGGGTGGCTGCGATCAGCGACGTTCACTGCAAACTGGATTCTAAACAGGGCCTCAGGCCTGTTTTCGATCAAATTGCAGGTGAGGCGGATGTTCTGCTGGTTTGCGGCGATATTACCCATTTGGGCCTCCCCGAGGAGGCTTGTGTCTTTCTTGAACAAGCCGTGCCAGTGTTGAATAAAATTCCGGTTATCTGTGTGCTCGGAAACCATGATTTCGAATCCGGAAAGCAAGACGCGCTGTGGGAACAGCTTTCAGGGGCCGGTTTGATTATGATGGATGGTGATAGCCTGCAGATTTACGGCGTTGGCTTTACCGGAGTGAAGGGGTTCGGGGGCGGATTCGGCCGGATGGCCGTCCACCCATGGGGCGAGAAGGTTATAAAGGACTTTGTGAAGGAAGCCGACATCGAGGCTGAAAAGCTTGAAAGCGGGCTTTCCAAACTGGACCTCGGTCCGCGGATTGTGGTGATGCATTATGCCCCGATTCGTGCCACTGTGGCCGGTGAGCCGCCCGAATTATTCCCTTTTCTGGGATCGAGCCGCCTGGAGGATCCCTTGAACCGCTTCGCGGTGACGGCAGTTTTTCACGGCCACGCTCATCATGGGAGTTTCAAAGGCAAAACCGACGCAAACATACCCGTATATAATGTTTCCGTTGCGGTTTTAAAGCAGCGTTTTCCTAAGCGCGCTCCTTTTTTCATGCTGGAAGTACCCGTTAATAACTGATAGCCTGATTGCTCGTTCATGGGTCCAGGCTCTCTCTTTTGCTCCCCATCGCCACAAACTCACTGACAATCCTCTGTGCAAGGCTCGGCGCATTTCCGCCCGCCCGGTTATTAATTATGATATTGATCTCGACCTCATCTTTGACTGCCTCCCACATCAACTGAGCGGCCTGGGCAATCATCTCGGGCTGGATCATTTCCTCGATTAGCCGGTCGAAAGGAAAAGCCCGCGCATAGGCGTCCTCGTAACGGATGCCGATCGGGGTCATGAGCCGAATGACAGCCTGGCCCCCAGCGCTTATAAAACGGTTTCCAGCCCTTGAAAACTGCTTTTTGAGGGTAGGGAGCCACGTCCAATGAGAAAGTATCTGGCCCGTGCCGTGTTTTTGCAGAACATCGATTACCGGTTTGCAGTAGTACGCCTCTGTTCGAAGCTCCACCTGGTACCTGTTGTCAGGAGGAATTGAGCTGAGAAAACCGTCGAGTTGGGCTGCGAGTTCCACGGGTGGGATGCGCTCGGACTTCCTCTGATATTCCTGCTCAAAAATTATTCCTTTAAGGTTGGGACCGAGCAGGTCGACCGCCGGTTCGTAAAATTGCCGGGTAAAAGCATCCGAGGCGAGGTAGTTTTCGTTCGGAACGTAGTCTTCTCCGCGCCTCAACTTCTGGGCGAAAAACATCTGCGGCGCCTTCAAAAAGACCCTGTCTTCAGGCCCCATGCGCATCGAGTATTGCTTCAGCGTATTGGCACAGGATGTCGGGACCCCGTGTTCGATAAGAGGGGCATAAAAGGTGTAATCTATTTCGAGTATCTTAAAGTGGCGGAAATATTCCCTAACCGAGTCCACCGGCAGCACTTCCTCCCGGAAGTTCTTATGTCCAACCTGTTTGGTACGGCTGTTTATTTGCCCCGTGTAAAGCTCTTCGGAGTAAATCTGACCGGTCCAGCCTCTGTAGCGGTCGCTTGCCGTTCCGATGGAGATCAGCGGGTGAATGCTGCGAAAAAGATACCTTTCGGCACACTGAAGGACTTCGTCATTAGACATCAAGCATCCGGTTTGCTATCCATCTGTTACTGAAGCAATACCAGGGCCCGTATCCGTAAAGAGTTGATAGAGGACTGTGGCGCGAGCAATTCATTGGGGCATCACACCCCTGATGAGGTCAAGCGCGCGCGCCGTTGCCCCTCGGTGGCGGTGGACAATCATCCTGGCACGATCACCCAAACCCCGGCTCATATCCGGCTCATCGAGCAGTTTCTCGATGGCCGCTTTCAGCTCGGCGGCATCCTTCACCTGGATCACTCCGTTCCCGGCAAGAAATGCCTGGGTAATATCGTGGAAATTCTGCATGTGCGGCCCGATAACGATCGGTTTGCCGAAAACAGCCGGCTCGATTATGTTGTGGCCGCCCTTGACCGTCAGGCTCTTCCCCACAAAAGCTACCCTGGCCAGGGAATAGAGCGCCACAAGGTGGCCGATGGAATCGACAATAAGGACCTCTTCCTGCCGGATGACGGCATGGTTGCCGGAAAGAAGCACGGGCACAAAACCGGTTTTCCGCACAGCTTCGGCGACGGAAAATGCGCGTTCCGGATGGCGGGGGACGAGGACAAGACGCAACGCCGGGTCTGTCCTTTTAAGCGACCGAAAAATGTCAAGAAGGATATCCTCTTCCCCCGGATGGGTGCTGGCCGCCAAAAGCACCCGGTGCTTACCATCAAGGCCGTAATCGGAAGGCGCCGCTGCAACGCCTTCAGGGACACTGTCGAATTTCAGGTTGCCGGTCACATGGACCCTATTGGCATCAGCCTTCATCTCGATGATCCGCTCGGCATCCAGGCGGCTCTGCATTCCAAAGATTTTTACTCTTCGAAGAGTGTTCCGCAGCAGGTTCCTGGCGAGCCGGTACCTCGGAAAGGCTTTGTCTGAGATACGGCCATTCACTATCACGATAGGCACGCGGTCTTGAGAAAGATGCACAAAGAGGCTCGGCCACAGTTCGGTTTCCGCAACAATATAGATCACGGGACGGATGGCCCTGACGAATTTTCCGGCGGCAATGCTAAGATCCAGTGGCGACCAGAGGACCAGAGCGCTATCGCGATACTTCTGCCGAGCAAAGGAATGCCCGGTCTTGGTGGTGACCGTAAGCACGATCCGATGCCCTGGATAGTCCCGCCGCAACCCTTTTATGATGCCTTCGACCGCCGCCACCTCGCCCACGCTCACGGCATGGACCCAGATGTTTCGCGTTGCGGCCAGAGTTTCCATCATTTCTTGCGAAATGAAACCCAGGCTCTCCAGGGTACCCGAGTGCCACTTGCCCCGCAGGACCAGGATCGGCAAATAAAGGATCATGGAAAGAGCGAATGCTAAATCGTAAAGAACCATCATCCTTTTTCCGATTTCCGGCAATTCTCGATGCTTTTTCTGTGAGGTGAACCTGATATTCTGCAGCTCATCGTCCAGCCATTTTGGTTCGGGTGATTATCGGGGTGAGTATAGTCAGGCACAACCGGGTGTCAACAGAAAGTTCCCCGCGGCAAAACAGCCAAGAACGAGCCAAGATAGCGAGTTTCCATACGGTGTTTCCGGATGGACGCTAGCGATAGGGGCTGCGTGGTGAACCTCTCGAAATATACGAACCCATTGCAAAATATACCTCCTTTATGCCGTGAAAATGTGCAGAAACGCTATATCTCCCCAGCCTGGAACAGCGCGCCCGGGCTCGTTCATCGGGCCGTCGAAAGACTATTTGACACCCTGACAGAATTAGTAGTAGAAACTTCCAAACCAATTTACACCACCCATTAAGGTATCGCGCCAAAGACTCCGGAAAAACAATCCTCACCCCTTTGAACGCGGGAGAGAGCTTTGCAATGGTTAAAAGATGGGATTTTGATCGTACAATTAAGTGCTCTTCCTTTTCAGTACCGGGAGGCGCTGAGGAATATTATTTTGCGTTCATAAATGATGAAGCCATATCCTTTGAAAAAGCAATTGCAGAATTGTGTGAAAAATATCAATTCGTGACTGGATATCTCGGCCTTTCGGAGCAGACTCTGCTTTTCTCCCGTCTACATGTCAGCGATATTATTAATCAAAAGAACCTGCTTGCAAAATCCGAACTTTTTCGCCACATCGGGCATGGCGCCATATCCGTAATAGAGCAAACTCCTCTTACACGGGATTCAGTGGTCCTTTTTTCTTATCATTTGAAAAAAGGAACAGGGAAGCTTCAAAAGGAAATTATCGACAACGGGAGCGAGCCGTGGCGTACCGGAATGGTCGCTAAGGGCGATCATTACTCAATGATTTGGAGTTCCAATCAGGCAAGAGCCGGACATTTTGATTCGCAGCAGCAGACAGAGTTGATTTTCAAATCTTTTTCCGCTTTGCTGGGCCGGTACAATCTGAGTGTACGGAAAAACCTGATGCGGACCTGGATATTCGTTAGGGATATCGATAACCATTACACCGGAATGGTGGAAGCGCGAAAAGACTTTTTCCATTCGCATGGTCTCTGCACGGATTCCCGCTTCGTGGCGAGCACGGGCATAGAGGGCAGGGGCACCGAGACTGGAGCCATCATTACCATGGACAGTCTTTCGATCGGAAATATCGAGGAAGAGCAAATCGATACGATGGACGCGCTGAAGTATCTTCCGCGCACGATGCTTTATGGGGTGACTTTTGAGCGAGGACTGAGGATCAGGTTTGGTGATCGTTCGCACCTGGCGATTTCAGGAACGGCAAGCATCGATGAAGAGGGAAATGTGGCGCATGAAGGCGACGTCGAGAAACAGACCCATAAGACGATCGATAATGCGGAGGCTCTGTTGCGCAGTCAGGGCGCCACACTGTACGATATGACCTATGCGCTGTGTTACCTACGCAATCCCAAGGATTATGAATGCGTAAAAGAGATAGTGAGCGCACGCCTCCCCGGGAATATTCCCCTCATTATTGTCGAGGCCTCTGTTTGCCGGCCCGCGTGGCTTTTCGAGATGGAAGGGGCTGGAATAATCGCCGACACCAATCCTTTTCCGCCTTTCATGTAAATAATTTCAGTAAGAAAACTATAGGAACGGACATGGGTGATAGTTTGAAAATATTGGGGGTAATACCGGCGCGCTACGATTCCACCCGCCTTCCGGGCAAGGTATTGCGGGATATAGCGGGCAAACCGATGCTCTACTGGGTCTATATGAGCGCCCGTCAATCTAAATTGCTGGCAGATCTGCTGGTAGCCACGGACAGCCAGAAGGTAGTGCAGTTTTGCGAGCGGGAAGGAATCCCCGTCATGCTTACGGGGCGGCATCCGTCGGGAACCGACCGGCTGCGAGAGATAATGGAACGGGTTGAGGCAGACATTTATATCAACATTCAGGGGGACGAACCAATGCTGCGCCCCGACCACCTGGAGGCCATCGTGTCCCCGTTCCTGACGGGAGATGCCCAGGTGGCGACGCTCAAAGTTGCCGTTGACGAGGCCGGTGCACGTGACCCCAATAATGTGAAGGTCGTGACCGACGATTCGGGGCGAGCTCTGTATTTTTCGCGTCATCCGATTCCCTTCGACAGAGATGGCACGGGCGAGGTTAAGCGCTACAAGCACATAGGCATCTATGCATATACTCGGGCAGCGCTCACCATTTTTCATTCGCTTCCGGAATCATCCCTGGAATCGGCGGAGAAGCTCGAGCAACTGCGCTTCCTGCAGAACGGCGTAGCAATTTACGTTGTGGAGACTCCTTACGACACAGTGGGGGTGGACACAGAGGCCGATCTTCAGCGTGTAAATCTTCTGCTCTCAGGGGCTGAACGCGGGTAGAGAAAAATGTATCTACTATATAGCATGCTTCTGGGCGTCTGGATCGCTTTCATGTTGCCGGTTTTCCTGTACAGGGCAATGCGTTACGGGAAGTACCTGCAGGGCTTGTCCCAGCGGTTTGGACGCCTTTCCGACAGCCTGCGTTCAGACGGCCGGCCGACCTTTTGGTTCCATTCATGCTCCGTTGGCGAAACCCTGAGTATCCAACCGCTGGCGAAGGAGCTTCAACTTCGTTTCCCTGAAGCCCGTTTCGTCTTTTCCACTATAACAAAGACCGGTCAGGCAATGGCCCGGCAGCGCTTTTCAGCATACGGCACCGGGAATATCTTCTATTTTCCAGTCGATCTCGCACCTGTTTGCCGATATTTTCTGGACTGGATCCAGCCGACGGTCATAGTTATCATCGACACCGAGATCTGGCCGAACCTGTTGCGACAGGCCCACATGCGCGGCGTTCCCATCATAATGGCCAACGGTCGGATCTCGCCCAAGTCTTTCCGCCTCTATCGTCTCGTTGGTCCCATGCTGCGAAGAATATTCGCCAACTACAGTGTCCTCTTAATGAAATCCGAGGATGACGCCGAACGCATCCGAATGATTGGCGCCCCGCCAGGGAAGGTTATCGTAAGCGGTAATATAAAGTATGACAAAGAACTGGTTGAACAGGAACTAAGTGAAGGGGTGGCGCAATCACTGGACGAAGCGCTGGGACTTACGTCCGCAGACGGGAACCTTATCGTGGCCGGAAGCACGCATGCGGGCGAGGAGCAGATATTGATCGAGGTGCTGCGTCGAATAAGGCTTAGGCCTGACCTTGGCAAAACAAGGCTTCTTTTGGGACCGAGGCATCCCGAGCGCTTCGATGCGGTGGCGGATTTGGCGGCCCGGGCCGGTTTTGTGGTCAAGCGCCGCTCTGAAGATAATAAAATGGCAACCCGGGCGGACGTAATGGTGCTGGATACACTCGGGGAACTTGCCACGGCCTACCGGTTCGCCACCATCGCGTTCGTTGGCGGAACATTGATCCCGCACGGCGGGCAAAGCATTATCGAGCCTGCATGGTATGCCAAGCCTATAGTAATAGGGCCTTCAATGGAGAACTTTCGGCAGATCGCCAGCGACTTCCGGGCTCGAGGTGCGGTTAAGCAAATCCAGGCGATTGATTCGGACAAAGAAGCACAAATCACGGAGCTGACGGATGCGTTCGTGTGGCTGCTCGAAGATGAGGAGCGACGAACGGCGATGGGCAACGCGGCCTATTCGGTTTTTGAAAATAACAGGGGAGCGGCTCGGTTCACGGTGGACAAAATTGCGGACATTTACAAAGATGTCTTCAAGGAGGCGATGATCCAATGAGTTTTCTGGGGCATATCAGCATACGTGAAACTCACGGAATCCGCCGGTTTCTTTATCCTGTTTCACTTGAAATCCCCGCATCGCTGCTGCATCCCGACGACGGGGCAGGGCTCATAATGGCCGACGGCCGTCCGATTCCACTGCAGGTGACGCCTAGCGAGACTAACCCCGGCCTATATTGCAGACTTGATTTCGCGGTCTCACTTTCACCCCTGGAGAAACTGGAATTAAAGCTTTTAAGAGGTGGCGCGCCACTGCCTTCGGCGGCGGCGCTGTCAGCCCCAAGCATCACGCCCGAAGCCGGAGGCATCGGGAAAGTCGACCGCCGCGGCACGCGGCCTGCCAGCGTTGACGATCCCTTGCAGACAGAGGAAAAGAAGCGGTTCCGTAGCACACAGCGGCGCTTCTCGGTAGAGTTCGACCGGTGTGGAACGCTCCATGAGGTCGTGTATGATTCGGCGCCACATTTGCGGGCGCCGGGCGCTTTCAATCTCAACGGACGCCCGGCCGCTCTTGAAGGGGTTGCGGCGTTCGCGGCAGGCTTTCCTCTGAGCGCGCGCGTGACGGCGGTGGGACAATACCCCGCCGGGTGCGGGGCAGTAACGCACCTTGAGACAACTGCCTATAAATCCTGGGTCATGCTGACCCACCTGCTTTCAAGGACTCAACCCGAAGACGAACTGCTGTTTAATCTGCCGCTGGCTGTTTCCTCGTCCGTTGTTACGTGTGATTTCGGCGTTGGCGGCGGCATATATGGGAGCCTTCAGCCGGAAACCTGCCCGGAGATGGTCTGGAAAACCGAGTTTTTACGCTCGGGAGCGGTGCGTTGGTCAATCACGTCAAGCGGACGCACCGACTACGTTGGAGAGGTCCAAACCACCGGTGAGTACGTGCGGCAGCAATGGTTTCACCTGGTTGACGGGCGCAAAGCGCTGGCGGTGGCGGTCACGCAAATTCCCAGGTGCTGCAGGGAAATGAAGGTCACATTGCGCGACAATGGAGACGTCGCTGTGGGGTTTAGAATCGGCGAAGCCGCCGAAGTCTCAGCGGCCTTCGGCCTGTGCTGTCACTTCTTGAACAATATTCCGGCGATTGCTGCGGCCACCAATCCGCAATCGATTCTCCTGCCCCCGGTCGTAACAAAAGACTTCTAGTGTCCCAGATCATGAGCGGGTGCCGGGAATTGTATGCTGACAAAGCATTAGCGCTTCACCTGAATATAATTCCTTACCGGTGTATCGGCAACAGGCACGAAAACACCTTCGGCAGTCCTGTCGAACAGCAGAGGCTCCATCATCAGTACGCCCCCGAACGTATCATCGGCGCTCATGGCGTGATCGCGCTTCCGATACAGGAAATGGTAACTGATCAGAAGCGTATCGTTACTCCTCTCCCACAGGGTGAAGCAGGTGCTGTCGGAGGTTATGCCTTCAGCCGAAAACAGTTCACTCAGCCAGAATGCGTCAAAGCTCTGTGGTGGAATCCTGCGGTATACACAGTACATCCTTCCCTTGGGATCAATGATTTCAATCTTGTATTCGCATTCCTTGTCATAACGTCTCCAAAGTGAGCAATTGGTCACGATGTAGAGCGTGTCGTATTCTTCGGAAACTACACAGGGGCCGAACCTGTCGGTAACCTGGACAGGGCTGTAGTCGTACTGATGACACATCGGGTTGAGCTTGTCGATATAGAAGGGAAGATTCGGGTCTTCGTAGCCGCTGGCCGGCGCCGTACAGATGTAGGGGTGGTCTTTATGCTTAAAGCCAACGATGCTGATGGCGCGCCGAGGCACCTCCTTCAATCCTTTTGCGGGCGCGAGGCCGAAAAGTCCCGACTCGATCCGTACTCCGTGCCGCCGGGCGTAATCCTGGAGGTTCAAAAACTGGGGGCTGCGGCCGTCGATCTTCTCATCTTTGGAGAACACCACCTCGCCTTTGGCGTTTCTAAAGATAAAGGTGAAATCGTTGATTTTGCAAAATGTAGAAGAAAGTAAGCCGAGATAAGTATCGATTCCAAAACTCTTGTCGAGCATTGGGAACTGGATAACCCATGGATCGGTATCCACCCTGTCGAGCTTCTGCAGGTAATCGGCCTGATAGCAATCGGTGGGAACGGCCCAGTGACAGGCGTCAGAGCCTGTTTGATGGCTTGTGTTGATGTACTGTCTGGTTCCTTTGGGATGTATGTAATAATTGGGGCGGTGGAGCGGCGTGTCCATGGTGACCAGGCAAAAGGCGCTGTTCGCGCCTTCCAGGGACACGTCCCTGAACAACTCTGATATGTTCTGATAGGACATGTGCTGGGCCGGGATGGTAGCGGCTGATCTTTCTATGGCTTTTTCCTCACCGTTCTGGTTGAAGTGAAGAAGTACTCTCGGGTGAGATTCGACATCATTTTCGTTCCAGAAGCACAGCGTGAGGTCGAGGTCCGGTTCCACAGGCATATAGCCGCGGGAGAAAATCACATTGGCCGCCCACTGGTCCCAGCCTGACTGATGGTTTCGACAAAGACCCGCCTCGCTTATGTAATCGGCCCAGTAATGCATAAAGGGCTGCACCCGGGACTGCAGATTCTCCACTTCCACCATGACGCGCATATAGCCTTCAAATTGCCCCAGGTTGAGATCCCTGCTATCGACAACGGTCAATCCGCCGGGGGGAATGATGCGCTGGCCGGCCACTCTGACAGTGCCGTCGCACTCCCTTATCGTGTAGCGTAGATCGAGCGGAAAAAGGGTCCTGTATTTGCGATCGAAGTAGTTGCTGATCTGGACCAGCGTCTCCGTCTCGCCCGAAAAGAAGTCCATGTATGTGCTGATAGGGGTGGACTGTCCTCCGTAGAGTCGGCAAACAACCTGCCGTTCGTTGCCTGTCAGCATCAGGGCATGATTGAGAGCAAAGACCGCTGCGCGCAAGGTGGAAAGAATCAGCCACCCGTCACAGGACGGGACCGGGCCGCAGCTCTTTAACAATTGAACTTCACGGCCGGCAAGCTTTGTGCCGGCCAGGTTTATATCGAATGTAAAAAAGCCGCACAGATCAAGGCCGTGCAAATCGGGCAGGTCTTCGGCCACCGAAGTGTGATCTGCAAGCACGCAGTAGCGCTTCACACCGTAGGTGTTGAAGAAGTCCCGCACATATTCCGTGCCCCTGCTTATGTCCCTGTCACCGGATCGAAGTATGCCGTGGGCAGTTGATTTTTCACGAAGCATTGACTTTCTTCCGCCTCCTCTATGTGATGGAAAGGATATTTGTCGGCCTTAAAGTTAGCGAACCTGGAAAGTAATTTACTCTATCTTAACAGATAAAGTTTCGCAAATACTATTGAGAAATGATCCGTTCTCAGCGCCTGCATGGGTCTGCGCCCCGAGCCCGGTCGCCCTGACGGTCCTTTGTATGATATAGAAATGATGTTCTTCTGCTTAGTGTTTTACTCAGTCTGTCATACGAGGTTTGAATCTCAGGGACTGGAATCTTTTCTTCATTTTGGAAAGCCATACTTTGCGAGACGGTAGGCCAGTGTCGGCCTGGATAAGCCCAGGAGCAGCGCCGCCTTCGACAGATTACCTTTTGTTATCTCAAGGGCGCGGATCATGTACCTTTTGTTCATCTCTTCCAGGTCCATGCCCTGTACGGGAATGTCAATCTCAGATGAATTAGTCATCGAACTCCGGTGCCCCAGGGCCATTAACCCCATGAGATGATTTCCCTCTATTTCGTTGCCTTCTTCCATCAACACGATTCTTTCTATGAAATTTCTCAATTCTCGCACATTACCCGGCCAATCGTAGCGGACAAGAAGGGACTGGGCATCTTTCGAGATGGATTGAAAATTCCTGCCAAACTTCTTGTTGAACCGGTCCATGAAAAACATGGCCATCGGCAAGACATCAGACTTTCTCTCCCGAAGCGGTGGAATATGAATCCAAGCTACGTTCAGCCGGTAAAAAAGGTCTTGCCGGAAGGTCCCGTCTTTCACTGCTTCGGAAAGCTTTTTATTCGTCGCCGCGATGACCTTTACGTCCATATGTATCTTCGTGGTCCCTCCAACTCTGTACACCTCCTTCTCTTCGAGGAACCTCAGTAGCTTCGCCTGTGTCTGGGGGGAAATCTCACTGATCTCGTCCAGGAAAAGCGTCCCTCCGTTTGCAGCCTCTATTTTTCCTTCTTTCCCTTCATACAGCCCGCCGGTAAACGAGCCCTTCTCGTAACCGAAAAGCTCACTTTCCATCAGGTCCCGGTTGATTGCACAGCAGTTAATAGCCATGAAAGGCTTGCCAAATCGATCGCTGCGATAATGAATATACCGTGCAATGATTTCCTTCCCTGTTCCGGTTTCTCCTTCGATCAATACCGTTGTGTCGCGGCTTTGCGCCACCTTGTCCGCCTTCTGGAACGCATCCCGAAATTCGTCGCTGGCCGCCACTATATTTTCAAGATCGAAAACTCTGATATAGGCGCGCCTGAGCGTTTCAATGTCTTTTTTCAGACTCAGGTTTTCAAGCGCCCTTTCCACGATGATCTCGATCTCATCCATGTCCAAAGGCTTCACGAGGTAATCAAAGACTCCCATCTTCATGGAAGTGATGACGGTCTTTACGTCCTCAAAGGCAGTCATCATGATCACCAAAATATTCTTATCCCTCTCCCGGACGGCTTTGAGCGTTTCAACACCATCTATTCCCGGTAATCGAATATCTAAAAGGATAAGGTCGATAGGCTCTTTTCTAATGATCGCAAGCGCTTCCTCACCACTCCCGGCGACATAGACATCGTATTTGTCGGAAAAAATCTGCCTCAATGGCTTCTGCAATAGTTTGTCGTCATCTACGATCAGGATTCTATGCCGATACATCTTCCGCCTCGACTGAGTTCATGGGAAAAGTCAATGTGAATGCCGCGCCCCCGCCGTCGGGACTCTCAACTTCGATTATGGCCTTGTGTTGTTCAAGGATTTTGTGTGCGATGGATAATCCTAAACCTGTACCCTCGGGCTTGGTTGTAAAGAAAGGATCGAAAATCTTCGGCAGAAGATCCTGCCGAATCCCGCCGCCATTGTCTGAAATAACCAGACGGAACATGCCTGCTTTACCCGGCTCGTAATTATCCATCGATCCGGTTATCTTGATCGTTCCGCCGTCGGGCATGCCTTCCATGGCGTTCAACAGTAGATTTACGAATACCTGGCGGATCTGGTGCTCGTCAAAGACGATCGCCGGTACAGCTATCGGTAATTCCATTGTCACTCTGATCTTTTTTCGCTTAAGCTGTGCTTCCATTATACTTACCGTGTCTTTAAGGACTCGTTGCACGTAATCCCGCTTGAATTTCGGCGTGGTCGGACGAGCGAAATTGAGAACGCTCTTAATCAGGTTGTTGATTCGGGCTATGCCTTCGAGGGAATCGCCGATTTTCTCGCTCGATTCCTGGTCCCCCTTTATCTTCTTCGACAGCATTTGAAGGTTAAGTTTGATTCCCGTTAAAGGGTTGCGAATCTCGTGTGCGATTCCTGCGGACAACTGGCCAAGTGATGACAGCCCGTCCATCCGCCGGATGATCCCTTCTGATTTCTTGGACTCGGTGATATCGCGAAATGTGATAATGAATTCTTCGCTCACCTCCTCGATCCGTTTTACAGAAGATGTGGCTATTTCCAGAATGGAATCCTCCCCGCTCTTTTTTATTAAGCCCGCCTCGACGACGCCATGCCGGGGTTCCTTCTGCAGAGCTATGCTTAGAACCTTTTTGATTCTGTCATCCACGATTTCAAAGATCGACTTTCCCATCATGCTTTTTCTGTCAATCTCGAAAATCTGCTCGGCTTTCCGGTTGACCGATTGAATGAACCCGCCCCCATTGAGCGTGATAATGCCGTTAGGCGAACTCTCCAGGATGTTCTCAGCTCTATGCTTTTCCATAGAAAGCTGCTTATAGAGAGCGGCGTTCTGGAACAAAACCGCCGCGTGGCTTGCCATTATGGAAAGAATCTCGAGGTCGGTGTTGCTGAATGCACTGAGACGGTCACTATAGACGCTAACAACGCCCAGCACTTTGTTCTCGGACGCGATGGGGATAACCAGTTGCGATCTCACATCCGGGCCGCTCGATTCCGACACCTTCCTCGCATCATGGATAAGCGCCGGCTGCCCCGTTGCTGCAACGCCACCGACGATCCCCTCACCGAAGGCTGCAAGTTCGTTTTCTCCAACGGACTCACCGCTCCCACCGGCATGTTTCAAATGTTTTCCATCTTCCCCGGTGATAAATACAAGGCAGCTTTTCGCCCCTGTCAGCCTAAGAGCGCTAATGGCAATGCTGTTGATCAACTCATCAACGTCGAAGGTCAAGCTCAACTTCCTGGTCACTTCCTGTAGAAGAAGCAATTGATGGATTTTTCTTCGATTTCGATCCTGAAGCCTGGCATTTTCGATGATAATACTGGCCTGGTTTGCGAAGAAGGTAAACAGATCAACCTCATTTTCCGAAAGGTGAAGCGCCCGATTCGTGGCGTCCCCCTCAATCACGCCTATGATATCCTGCTCGATTCTGAGTGGAGCAGCGATGGTTGAAAAGCGTTTCCAGAAAAGATCCATTTTCAGATCGATCGGGGTGATTCGCGGATCGTTGAACCGGTCTACGATGTAGACTGTTTGTCCGGTTTTGGCTACAAGTGTCTCTCTGCAAAGATGTCTATCAAGGTGCAAGTGCCTGGTCATGGTTCTTTCCATCTCTTCCGGGGTGAAGCCGGTGGGGGAGACGTATTTGGTTTGCAGCAGACGCGCCTCTTTGTTCACCATGAAGACCGCCACGCGGGTGAGGCCGAAGATCTTTTGCGTTTCTTCCACGATGGCGTTTAGCACCTTGTCGATGGAAACCGGGCGCACCAGCAACTGATTGATCATCAGGATCGATGTCAGCAGCTTTTCCCGTGTAATGGTTTCGGTTGTATTATTGTCTGTCTGAGTCATTTTTTATTCGTTCGAGTAGAAAAACTCATGGGAAATTGCAAAAGAGGCTGCCTCGGTATGCTTCAGATACTCGGCCGGAATTCTCTTCGGAATCGGGAGTCAGTTGTTTGATTGAGAATTTTTGTACGCCGAAGACAACCTCTCATAGAGCTCTTTCAGCCTCTCCTTGTCCGGATGCTCGAAAAGCAGGTGATTCTCCTGATTCTCCGTATCGATGTAATGGACGACAATGAAATGGCGCACCGTATCCGTGTGCAAAAGATGGCTCAGCGATCCCCACATGACTAAGCTCTGTTTCCTTGCGTCCTTTTTGCGTCTAGTCGTGAACGTTTCGATATCATGCCAACGGCCGAAGGCCACTTTGCAGAAACGTGTCGTGTTTGAAAAAAGCAGAAGATAATCTTTCGAGACGGCAATATTCAGCTTCTGTGGCTTTGGAATCTCAAGCAGGCCACCATGGTAGGATATGGAGCCCAGGTATTCAAGTTCAGTTTTGTCGATTTCACGGATATGCTGAAAAAATGACTCTCGACGCTGGAGGACTCGCTTACCCCGGTAGCCAAAAAAGCCGAGACATGCGACCGCTATGGCGCAGACCAGCAGGGCGGTTTCCATGGCTTTTAAACCTTCCGGGACTAAATGTGCGCGGTTTTCTCAGGACAGAACATTTCTGCCTCACAAGTGTTACATTCAGGCATTGCTTCAATATTTCAAGCGGCAAAAAAACGCGCTTAATCGCCGTATGCGTCCCAGGGTGTCCGCTTCGAACCAGGGCCTGAAGCGGACACCGATAGACACGGCAGCAGGGGTAGGCAGTTTAACCGGGCAAAACTCACGCCTCCTTGGGCTTCAGTCTTTCGTAGCTATTGAAAACGAAGAGCAGGCCGCCAAGAACGGCAACGGCAACGCAGACCGCAAAGGCGCCATTGAAGCCATACTTGGTCGCAGCAAGATAGCCGGTGATCATCGGCGCGATGAGAGCGCCGAAGTTGCCGACAAAATTGTAGACACCACCGACGCCACCGGCTTGGCCGTAAGGTGCGAGGTCGCTGGGAATGGCCCAGACGTTGGAAGCTCCAAACCCGAAAATGCCCGCAAAGGCGCTAAGCCAGAAAATAGCCCAGAAGGCAGTATCGGCCCGCATGCACATAAGGATGAAGAAGGCCGCGCCGAACATGCTGATTCCCATTCCCGTGCGGCGCAGCAGGGTAATCGAAGCGCCCTTTCGATACCATGTGTCAAAGAACTTTCCGCCTGTGAGTTCCAGACAGACCGCAAAGATGTACGGAATGGATGCGGCAATGCCCATTTCTTTCAGCGACAGGCCCCTGGCCTTCATGAGATACGTGGGAATCCAATAGACAAAGACGGTCCAGATATAGAGGTAAAAGGGATAGGCAAGCATAGCCGTCAAGATAGAGGGGTATCTGGCCAGCCTTGTCATGGAAATGGGCTCGACGTGGACGGTGCCTTCATCTGTGATAACTTCGTCCTGGCGGATGTAGTCAAGCTCGGATTTGGAGATTCTCGGGTGATCGGCAGGCTCATGATAAGCCAGGAGCCACCAGATGGCCCAAACCACGGCCATGGCGCCCGTAACCACGAACGACATTCTCCAGCCCCATGCCGCGATGATGAAGGTCACTATGGGTGGAGCGAAAGCATTCCCGGCCCGCGCTGAAGCGTCGTACATGGATGAAGCAAATGTCCGTTCACGTTTCGGGACCCACACTGATACCACTCGGGCATTTCCAGGAAATGCGGGTGCTTCTGTGACACCGAGGCCTATTCGCAGAGCGAGAAAGGAATAAAAACCAACGCAAGCTGCCACTAACATCGTAACCATGCCCCAGGCAATTCCGGCGATGCCCAAGACCCTCTTCGGCCCAAGTTTATTCAGCAGGAATCCCGATGGAAGCATTGCTATCGTGTAAGACCAGAAGAAGGCCGACATGAGTATGCCCATCTCTGCCGTTCCGAGGCCGAATTCTTTCATCAATGTCGGTGTGGCCACGGCAAAGTTGACCCGGTCGATATAGTTAATCATGGTTCCCACTGCCGCCAAAGTGACAAGGTACCACCGAGCACCGGTTTCCAGTTTAGCAAATGTGGGCGTGTCAGCTGATAAAACGGATTGATTTGCCATATTCTTCCCTCCTGACATTCCTTCCTGAATAATGCATCAACTTGACCCCCAAAGGGCGCTGGACTGCATTTCTGGGTCAGATTCCATCCCAAAAAGCTCTTGGATTGCCAAATAAAGCCAAAATTGCTTGAACCAAGGCCGGCAGCAGTCAACCAAAGGGGAGATAAGGCTCAAGACGCCATCGGCTGAATGCGCGTTTCCAGGTCTGAGTTTCGCGCCAAGAAGATCCCCGTTGCCGGTGAAGCAAAACAGAGGATGGTGGCAGACCTGATCGAAGTAACCGTTAAAGGCTTCACCCTCCTGCTTTCCGTGAACAGGATCTTCGGTGGAATCGATATCGATAATGAGCCGCCGTTTGTTTCTGCGCCGAAGGAGGGTGGCGGCGGATCTGTCTATTGAGTGCATTTTCGAGGGCTTTCAGCCCCTCGCGTGTTGCGAGAATCTTGTTCTCGAACCGGCATAGTGCGGATTGGCCGGCACCGATTTCATGTTTTTTCCGCAAGGCCAATCGGGTGCAGGGTCCACTCTCAGGTGATTGGCGTCATGTACAGTCTTCATAGGCTGCCGCGACCTGATAAACTCTCTAGCACCGCAGTTGGAGCATGGAATGATCAGTATGTCGGGATGATCTCGAATCGTCAATCTGGGACTCCGCGCCG
>Ga0187867_10002060_pt1 | contig 16966 bp, 7 predicted proteins | sample June2016WEW_13_1_FD_132976 | JGI IMG/M metagenome (GOLD analysis project Ga0187867, IMG submission 132976) | Peatland microbial communities from SPRUCE experiment site at the Marcell Experimental Forest, Minnesota, USA - June2016WEW_13_10 | ecosystem: Environmental > Terrestrial > Soil >...
CGGCGTGTTCTTCGATCACGACAAAGGCAAGACGCATTCCTCGGGCAAATATCTGTTCGCCGCCCGGGTCATTCCGTATCGCGGCTCCTGGCTGGATTTCGAATTCGACAGCAAGGATCTGGTCTATGTCCGCATCGACCGCAAGCGCAAGTTGCCGGTAACGACGCTGCTTTACGCGCTGGAAGGTGCGGTGACCGAGCAACTGCGTGCCGCCCGCGAAGCCAAGGGCGAACAGGTCGAGCCCGGCGAAGTGCACGGTATGGATCAGGAAGAAATCCTGTCGCGCTTCTACACCCAGGTGGTGTTCGATCGCACCCCCAAAGGGTGGGCTCGCCCGTTCGATCCCGAAGCGTTCCGCGGCATCAAGCTGCTCGAGCCGCTGGTCGATGCCGCGACCGGCGAGATCGTTGCCGATACCGAAGCGAAACTGACCATTCGCCAGCTGCGCCGGATTGCCGAGAACACCAAGGAAGTGCTGGTCGGCCGCGCCGATCTGCTCGGCCGCTTCGTGGCCGAGGATCTGGTCAACCTGGAAACCGGCGAGATTTACGCCGAGGCCGGTGAGGAACTGGCGGAAGCGCGTCTCGCCGCACTGGAAGATGCCGGCATCGTGCGCCTGCCGACCCTGGCAGTCGATCAGTCGAACGGTCCGTGGATCCGCAACACGCTGGCGGTCGACAAGAACACCAACCGCGACGAGGCGCTGATCGACATTTACCGGATCATGCGTCCGGGCGAACCGCCGACGCCGGAAACCGCCGAGGCTCTGTTCCGCGGCCTGTTTTTCGACTCCGACCGCTATGATTTGTCGGCTGTCGGTCGCGTCAAGATGAACATGCGGCTTGGCTTCACCGAGGTGCCGGACAGCATCCGGATTCTGCGCAAGGAGGATCTGGTCGCGACGGTGAAGACGCTGTGCGACCTGAAAGATGGCCGTGGCCAGATCGACGACATCGACAATCTGGGCAACCGGCGCGTCCGTTCCGTCGGCGAACTGATGGAAAATCAGTACCGCATCGGATTGTTGCGGATGGAGCGGGCGATCCGCGAACGCATGGGCTCGGTCGATATCGATAGCGTCATGCCGCACGACCTGATCAACGCCAAGCCGGCAGCCGCAGCAGTGCGGGAATTCTTCGGGTCCTCGCAGCTTTCGCAATTTATGGACCAGACCAATCCGCTGTCGGAAGTGACCCACAAGCGCCGCCTGTCAGCACTTGGGCCGGGCGGTCTGACCCGCGAGCGCGCCGGGTTTGAAGTTCGAGATGTGCATCCGACGCATTATGGCCGCATCTGCCCGATCGAAACGCCGGAAGGGCCGAACATTGGTCTGATCAACTCGCTCGCCACCTATGCAAAAGTCAACAAATACGGGTTCATCGAGACCCCGTACATGTTGGTGAAGGCTGGCGTCGTACAGAAAGAGCCGCGCTATCTGTCGGCAATGGAAGAGGAGCGTCTGGTCGTTGCGCAGGCCGATGCGCCGATGGACGGTGAGGGCAGGTTCACTCAGGACCTCGTCTCCGTGCGCCGGCAGGGTGATTTCCGCCTGGTGAAGCCGGAGGACGTGACCGCGATCGACGTCTCGCCGAAACAGCTCGTTTCGGTGGCGGCGGCATTGATCCCATTCCTGGAGAACGACGACGCCAACCGCGCTCTGATGGGCTCCAACATGCAGCGTCAGGCGGTGCCGCTGATCCGTGCCGACGCCCCCTTGGTCGGCACCGGGATGGAGGCTGCGGTCGCGCGTGACTCCGGTGCCACGATCGTTGCCCGCCGCCCCGGCGTGATCGATCAGATCGATGGCGCGCGCATCGTTGTCCGAGCCACCAGCGACGACGCCACGACCAAAGGCGTCGACATTTACCGGCTGCGCAAATTCATGCGTTCCAATCAGTCGACCTGCATCAACCAGCGGCCGCTGGTGCGCGTCGGCGACATCGTGGACGAAGGTGACATCATCGCCGACGGCCCGTCGACGGAACTCGGCGAGCTGGCGCTTGGCCGGAACGTTCTCTGTGCGTTCATGCCCTGGAACGGCTACAACTTCGAAGATTCGATCCTGATCAGCGAACGCATCGCCCGCGACGACGTGTTCACCTCGATCCACATCGAAGAATTCGAGGTGATGGCACGCGATACCAAACTTGGCCAGGAGGAAATCACCCGCGACATTCCCAACGTCGGTGAAGAGGCGCTGAAAAACCTCGATGAGGCAGGCATTGTTTACATCGGCGCCGAAGTGAACCCGGGCGACATCCTGGTCGGCAAGGTTACGCCAAAAGGCGAAAGCCCGATGACGCCGGAAGAGAAACTGCTGCGCGCGATCTTCGGTGAGAAAGCCTCTGACGTGCGCGATACGTCATTGAAACTGCCGCCCGGCGTCACCGGAACGGTTGTCGATGTGCGCGTGTTCAGTCGCCGCGGCGTCGATAAGGATGAACGCGCGATGGCGATCGAACGTGCCGAGATCGAACGCCTCGCCAAGGACCGTGACGACGAGCAGGCGATCCAGGAGCGTTCCTTCCTCAACCGGTTGCGCGAGAAACTACTGGGCCGCAAGGCTGCGGGCGGGTTCAAAGGCATCAAGGCCGGTTCCGTGATCGACGAGGCGTTGCTGGCCGAGCATCCGCGCGGCACCTGGCGCCACATCGGCGTGCAGGACGACGCCGTGATGATCGAGATGGAAACGCTGCGCCGCGAATACGACGTCGCGATCAAGAAGTTGCAGGACCGCTTCGAGTCCAAAGTGGAAAAACTGCAGCGTGGCGACGAGCTGCCGCCCGGCGTGATGAAGATGGTCAAGGTCTTCATCGCGGTGAAGCGCAAGCTGCAGCCTGGCGACAAGATGGCCGGCCGGCACGGCAACAAAGGTGTCGTGTCTCGCGTCGTTCCGGTCGAGGATATGCCGTTCCTGGAAGACGGCACCTCGGTCGATCTCGTGCTGAACCCGCTTGGCGTGCCGTCGCGTATGAATGTCGGGCAAATTCTGGAAACCCATCTCGGTTGGGCGTGCGCAACGTTGGGGGCGCAAATCGGCGAGTTGGTCGAGGAATACCGGCGCACCGGGGCGCGGCGTCAGGATCTGCTGGATCGGTTGCAGGAGATCTATGGCGAGGATGTGTTCGCCAGTCAGATCGCCAACCTGAACACCGAGCAACTGGTGGAACTGTCGGAAAATCTGAAGAAGGGGATCCCGATTGCCACACCGGTGTTTGACGGTGCGCGTATGTCGGATATCGAGGGCATGCTGACCCGGGCGGGTCTGAATACCTCGGGCCAGGTGATCCTGACCGACGGCCGCACCGGCGAGTCGTTCGAGCGCAAGGTGACCGTCGGTTACATCTACATGCTGAAGCTGCACCATCTGGTCGACGACAAGATCCACGCCCGCTCGATCGGTCCGTACAGCCTGGTGACCCAGCAGCCTCTGGGCGGCAAGGCACAGTTCGGCGGCCAGCGCTTCGGCGAGATGGAAGTGTGGGCTCTGGAGGCTTACGGCGCCGCCTATACGTTGCAGGAAATGCTGACGGTAAAGTCGGACGACGTGTCCGGCCGTACCAAGGTCTATGAGGCGATCGTGCGCGAGCAGGATAACTTCGAGGCCGGCATCCCCGAGAGCTTCAACGTTCTGGTCAAGGAACTGAAATCGCTTGGCCTGAACGTCGATCTGGATAATCGGGCGGCGTGATACACATGGGGCTAATGTCGAGGGAGCATCAGGGCGTTGCCCTGAAACCCGCCAGGAGGCGCCGCCTCCTGGACCTCCGGCAAAGGCAGGCCTTTGCAATCCTTCCGTTGGTTGGTCCTCTGAGGGGGCCTGCCGTGGCGTTTCAAGATCCGGGTTGGCCGCCTCAGAGGACCAACCAAACTGAGCGGTTCCAAGGGCAATGCCCTTGGCGGGGATCCAAGGGGCAGCGCCCCTTGGTGGGGTCTCGGGGCAAAGCCCCGCCTCTCCTCGACACTCGCACCATTGAGGTATCAGTCGCATGAATGAGCTGATGAAAATCCTCGGCCAGACCGGCCAGGCAATGACCTTCGACCAAATTCGCATTCAGATCGCGAGCCCGGAGCAAATCCGCTCCTGGTCGTTCGGTGAAATCAAGAAGCCCGAAACGATCAACTACCGCACGTTCAAACCCGAGCGCGACGGCTTGTTCTGCGCCCGCATCTTTGGTCCGATCAAGGACTACGAATGCCTGTGCGGCAAGTACAAGCGGATGAAATTCCGTGGCATCATCTGCGAAAAGTGCGGCGTCGAGGTTACCCTGGCGAAAGTCCGCCGCGAACGGATGGGCCACATCGAACTGGCCTCGCCGGTTGCGCATATCTGGTTTCTGAAGTCGTTGCCAAGCCGCATCGGGCTGATGGTCGACCTGACGCTGAAGGAACTGGAGAAGATCCTGTATTTCGAGAGCTACGTCGTTCTCGAACCCGGCACCACCGACCTCAAGCTGCTGCAACTGCTGACTGAAGACCAGCTGCTCGCGAAGCAGGACGAGTTCGGTGAAGACCAGTTCGAAGTCGGCATTGGCGCCGAAGCGATCAAGAAGGTGCTCAGCCGTATCGACCTCGATGCGGAAAAGGTCAAGCTGCGCGCCGAATTGAAAGAAACCACCAGCGAGGCCAAGCGAAAGAAGCTGGTCAAGCGCCTGAAGCTGATCGAGGCGTTCGGTGAATCCGGCAGCCGTCCGGAATGGATGATCCTGGACGTTGTCCCGGTCATTCCGCCTGAACTGCGTCCGCTGGTGCCGTTGGATGGCGGCCGGTTCGCGACCTCCGACCTGAACGATCTGTATCGTCGCGTGATCAACCGCAACAACCGTCTGAAGCGGCTGATCGAGCTGCGCGCCCCCGACATCATCGTGCGTAACGAAAAGCGCATGCTGCAGGAATCGGTCGATGCGCTGTTCGACAATGGCCGCCGCGGCCGCGCCATCACCGGCGCCAACAAGCGTCCGCTGAAGTCGCTGTCCGACATGCTGAAGGGCAAGCAGGGCCGCTTCCGGCAGAACCTGCTTGGCAAGCGCGTCGATTACTCCGGCCGTTCGGTGATCGTGGTCGGTCCGGAACTGAAACTGCATCAGTGCGGGCTGCCGAAGAAGATGGCGCTCGAACTGTTCAAGCCGTTCATCTACTCAAAACTCGAGAAATACGGTCACGCCACCACCATCAAAGCGGCGAAACGGATGGTGGAAAAGGAACGCCCCGAGGTCTGGGACATCCTGGAAGAGGTGATCCGCGAGCATCCGGTGATGCTCAACCGTGCGCCGACGCTGCATCGCCTCGGCATTCAGGCCTTTGAGCCGGTGCTGATTGAGGGCAAAGCAATCCAGCTGCACCCGCTGGTTTGCACCGCCTTCAATGCCGACTTCGACGGCGACCAAATGGCGGTCCATGTGCCGCTGTCGCTGGAAGCGCAGCTCGAAGCGCGCGTGCTGATGATGTCGACCAACAACATCCTCAGTCCCGCGAACGGCAAGCCGATTATCGTGCCAAGCCAGGACATCGTTCTGGGCTTGTACTATTTGTCGCTGGAGACGCCCGCGTATCGTGACACGCCGGATCGGGAAACCATCGCGTTCGGCACCATCGGCGACATCGAGCACGCGTTGTTCGCCCGGCGGATCACCTTGCACGACAAGATCCGTGCCCGGATGGAAACGATCGATGCTGGCGGCAATATCATCAGTTCCGTGGTCGTCACCACTGCCGGCCGCATGATGATCGGGCAGATCCTTCCGAAGCATCCGAACGTTCCGTTCTCCCTGATCAACCAGCAGCTGACGAAAAAGAGCGTGTCCGAAGTGATCGACATGGTCTATCGCCATTGCGGTCAGAAAGAGTGCGTGATCTTCGCTGACCGGCTCATGGGACTGGGCTTTAGCCAGGCGGCGAAGGCCGGCATTTCGTTCGGCAAGGACGACCTGATCATTCCGGTCGAGAAGAGCGACCTGATCCACCACACCCAGGCCGAGGTGAAGGAGTTCGAACAGCAGTATCAGGATGGCCTGATCACCGCCGGCGAACGTTACAACAAGGTCGTCGACGCGTGGTCGCGCTGCACCGATGAGGTTGCGAGCGCGATGATGAAGGAGATCAGCAAGCAGGAAGTCGGCGTGCCCACCAACTCGGTGTGGATGATGTCGAATTCCGGCGCGCGTGGGTCGCCCGCGCAGATGCGTCAGCTCGCCGGCATGCGCGGTCTGATGGCCAAGCCGTCAGGCGAAATCATTGAGCAGCCGATCATCGCCAACTTCAAGGAAGGTTTGTCGGTCCTTGAATACTTCAACTCCACCCACGGCGCCCGCAAAGGCCTCGCGGATACCGCGTTGAAGACGGCGAACTCCGGCTACCTCACGCGGCGTCTGGTCGACGTGGCGCAGGACTGCATCATCGTCGAGGAAGACTGCGGCACCACCCGCGGCCTGACGGTGCGCGCGGTCATGGATGGCGGCGAGGTGGTTTCTTCGTTGTCGGAACGGACCCTTGGCCGCACCACGGCGGAGGATGTGCTCGATCCGGCCGGCGGCGCGGTACTCGTCCCCGGCAACACGCTGATCCAGGAGGACGAGGCGGACCTGATCGAACGCTCCGGCGTCGAGCAGTTGCGGATCCGTTCCGTACTCACCTGTGAATCGGCGGTCGGCGTCTGCGGCCATTGTTACGGCCGCGATCTGGCGCGCGGCACCACGGTCAACATCGGTGAGGCGGTGGGCGTGATTGCCGCGCAATCCATCGGCGAGCCAGGCACGCAGTTGACCATGCGCACCTTCCACATCGGCGGTGCTGCGCAACGCGGCGCCGAACAATCCAGCGTCGAAGCCAGTCATGACGGCACCATTTCGATCAGAAATCGGAACGTCGTCATGAACAGCCAGGGCGCGCCGATCATCATGAGCCGCAACTGCGAAATCGTTCTGGCCGATGACAAGGATCGCGAACGGGCTCGCTTCCGGGTGCCATACGGCGCGCGGCTGCTGGTCGAGGAAGGCCAGACCGTCACGCGTATGCAGAAACTGGCCGAGTGGGACCCGTACACGCTGCCGATCATTACGGAACGCGCCGGCAAGATCGAGTATCTCGATCTGATCGAGGGCGTGACGTTGGTCGAGCGGATGGACGAAGTTACCGGCCTGACCTCGAAAGTTGTCGTCGACTACAAGTCCGGCGCCAAGGCGGCCGATCTGCGGCCGCGGTTGCAGTTGAAGGACGCCAAAGGCGAGGTCGCGCGGCTGGAGAACGGTACCGATGCGCGTTACTTCCTGGCACCCGATTCGATCCTCTCGGTCGACAACGGAGTGCAGGTGGCGGCCGGCGACGTGTTGGCACGTATCCCGCGCGAGGGCAGCAAAACGCGTGACATCACCGGCGGTCTGCCGCGCGTGGCAGAACTGTTCGAGGCACGCCGGCCGAAGGATCACGCGGTCATCGCCGAATGTGATGGGCGTGTGGAATTCGGTAAGGACTACAAGGCGAAGCGCCGCATCATCGTGAAGAACGATGAGACCGGCGAGGAAACCGAGTATCTCATTCCGAAGGGTAAGCACGTTTCGGTGCAGGAAGGTGACTTCGTGCGCCGCGGCGATCCGTTGGTCGATGGCCCGCGGGTGCCGCACGACATTCTGAAGGTGTTGGGTGTCGAGGCGTTGTCCGATTACCTGGTCAACGAAATCCAGGATGTCTACCGGTTGCAGGGCGTCAAGATCAACGACAAGCACATCGAGGTGATCGTTCGCCAGATGCTGCAGAAAGTTGAGATTACCGATCCGGGCGACACCACCTTCCTGGCCGGCGAGCAGGTCGACCGCACCGAGTTCGACCACATCAACAGCCGCCTGTTGAAAGACGACCGTCCGGCGGTGGCGATGCCGGTGCTGCAAGGCATCACCAAGGCTTCGCTGCAGACCAACAGCTTCATCAGTGCCGCTTCGTTCCAGGAAACGACGCGCGTGCTGACCGAGGCTTCGACCGCCGGCAAGACCGACTCGCTGATGGGGTTGAAGGAGAACGTCATCGTTGGCCGGCTGATCCCGGCGGGCACCGGCGCGGTGATGAACCGCCTGCGTGCCATTGCCGCGGGTCGCGACCAGCAGGCGGTTGGCGGCCTGGTGACGCCGCGGATCGAAGAGGTCAAAGCGGCGGAATAGTCGCCACAGCAACGACGAAAGGCCGGTGCTCCGCAAGGGGCACCGGCTTTTTGTCGCATTGCGAACTCCGGTTGCTTTGCGGTACGACCACGTGAACTGGCATCGTCTCCGGCGGCGCGGAAAAAGCAAAACCAAGAGGATCAGTTCGGACGCCACGTACTGGGCTGTGGTACCGAAGGCGGCCCTGTACCCTTGCTGGCAAATGCGTTATCTTCCCGGCGACGACGATCTTCGGGATGACCCGTATGCAAGAACCACCAACTGCCGGCCACTGTCTGTGTCGCGCCATCGCCTTCGTTTACGAAGGCCCACCCAATTGGGCTTTGCATTGCCATTGCGAAACCTGTCGCCGTGCGACCTCTTCGCCGATGACCACCTGGATTTCGGTTCCGCGTGCGGTCTTCCGTTTCACGTCAGGGGCACCGCGTTATTTCAATTCCTCGCCAGGTGTCAGGCGCGGGTTCTGCGAACAGTGCGGCTCGCCGCTGACCTATGAGGCCGAGCGCATTCCGGACGAAATCCATCTCTATGCAGCAGCGCTTGCCGACCCGACACAGGTCAGTCCCAGTCGTCATGTTTACGTTGCAGAACAGTTGCCATGGTTCGACGCGGCCGACACGCTGCCAAGATACGCGACCACAAGCCGAAGCGGCGCGGCCCCGATCAGGTCGGGACCACGTCAAACCTGACCGCAGTCAGTGCCCGAGAGCCTGCACGATCTCCTCGGTCATCTTCTTCGCATCACCAAACAGCATCATCGTGTTCGGCCGGAAGAACAGCTCGTTATCCACGCCGGCATATCCCGACGCCATCGAGCGTTTCACGAACAGCACGGTTCGTGCCTTCTCCACATCCAGGATCGGCATCCCGTAAATCGCCGACTGCGGATCCGTCTTCGCTGCCGGGTTGGTCACGTCATTCGCCCCAATGACATAAGCCACATCGGCGGTGGAAAATTCGTTGTTGATCTCTTCCAATTCGAACACTTCGTCATACGGGACATTGGCCTCGGCCAGCAGCACGTTCATATGTCCAGGCATCCGGCCGGCGACGGGATGGATCGCATACTTCACCTCGACGCCTTCTTTTTTCAGCGTGTCCGACATTTCCCGTAATGCGTGCTGCGCCTGAGCCACCGCCATCCCGTAACCCGGAACAATGATCACCTTTGACGCGTTCTTCATGATGAACGCCGCGTCCTCGGCGTTGCCGCTGCGGACCGTCCGGTCGCCTACCGGTCCGCCGGCCGCAACGGCCCCGCTTTCGGTGCCGAACCCACCCAACAGCACATTGATGATCGAGCGGTTCATGCCGACGCACATGATGTAGGACAGGATCGCACCCGACGCCCCGACCAGCGATCCGGTGATGATCAGCGCCAGGTTCTGGATGGTGAAGCCGATCCCCGCCGCGGCCCACCCGGAGTACGAGTTCAGCATCGACACGACCACCGGCATGTCGGCGCCGCCGATCGGAATGATGATCAGGAAGCCAAGCGTCAGCGACAGCAGCGCGATCAGCCAGAACAATATCTGGTCGCCACCGGTCAAGACGAACGCCAGGATCAGGATGGCCAGCAAAATCGCCAGCCCCAGATTGAGATAATGCTGGCCGGCAAAGGTGATCGGCGCCCCCTTCATCAGCGCCTGCAACTTGGCGAAGGCGATCAATGACCCGGAGAACGTGATCGCACCAATGCCCAGACCCAACGACATTTCCACCAGGCTCTGGGTATGGATCGCGCCCGGCACGCCGATCCCAAATGCTTCCGGCGCATTCAGCGCGGCTGCCGCAACAAACACCGCCGCCAGGCCGACCAGCGAGTGGAATGCGGCGACCAACTGGGGCAGGGCGGTCATTTGAATGCGCAGCGCCACTACCACGCCGGTACTGCCGCCGATCATCAGGCCCAGAGCGATCAGGCCAAAACCACCGAGACTCATGTCGTGGTGCAACAGCGTGGCGATGATCGCCACCGCCATGCCGATCATGCCGAACCGGTTGCCTGACCGCGACGTGACCGGCGACGACAGCCCGCGCAGCGCCAGTATGAACAGGACGGCAGCGACCAGATACGCGAGCGAGGTGAGACTGGCGGACATCGGCGCTGCCTATTGTTTCCGTTTGAACATCGACAGCATGCGCTGCGTCACCAGGAACCCGCCGAAGATGTTCACCGATGCCAGCGTGACCGCGATGAAGCCGAACGCGACCGACCACCACGAGGTGCCCAGTCCGGTGGCAAGCATGGCGCCGACGATGATGACGGAGGAGATGGCGTTGGTGACTGCCATCAACGGCGAATGCAACGCCGGCGTGACGTTCCAGACCACGTAGTAACCGACGAAGCAGGCCATCAGGAAAACCGCCAGCAAATAAACGAACGGTTCCACCACCGGCGCCACCAGGCCGATCGTACCGGTGATCGACTGAGCGTGCATCGCCAGCGCGTTGGCCTGCTCGGCGAGCCGCCGGGCTTCATCCGCAATTTGTGACGGGTCCATACGGGTCTCCGAAACTCAGGCGGCCTGGGAGGGCAGGAAGCTCGGGTGCACAATCGCTCCGCCCCGGGTCAGCATGACGCCTTTGACGATGTCGTCCGTTTCTGGCAGCACGGGTGCACCCGCTGCCTTGTCCCAGAACGTCGTCAGGAAGGTCAGCAGGTTCTTCGCGTATAGCGACGACGCCGCCACCGGGATCCGGCCTGGCCAGTTGTGGTAGCCGAGAATGGTCACGCCATTCACCTCGGTGCGCTCGCCCGGTGTGGTTGCCTCACAATTGCCGCCGGCGTCGGAGGCGAGGTCGACGATCACGCTGCCCGGTTTCATCGAGGCAACCATTGCGTTGGTCACGATTGTCGGGGCGCGACGGCCCATCACCAGAGCGGTGCAGATGATCATGTCATTCTTGGCGACAGTCGTGGCCATCAGTTCGGCCTGCTTCCGGCGGAACGCCTCACTCATTTCGCGCGCGTAGGCACCGGTCTGGCCGGCAGTTTCCTCATCCTCGACGCCGACGAAGGCGGCGCCAAGCGACTTGATCTCTTCTTTCGCAGCTGGCCGGACATCGGTCGCCGACACGATGGCGCCCAGGCGGCGTGCGGTGGCGATGGCCTGCAGGCCGGCGACGCCGGCGCCGATGACGAAGACCCGGGCAGGAGGCACCGTTCCGGCAGCGGTCATCATCATCGGGAAGCCGCGCTGGAAGGCATAGGCTCCCTCAATAACGGCGCGGTAGCCGGCAAGATTGGCCTGACTCGACAGCACATCCATCGACTGGGCGCGGGTTATGCGTGGCAGTAGTTCCATCGCTGCCGTATCGATGCCGGCGGCGGCCAGAGACGGCACCAGCTCGGGGTCGGCGAAGGCGCCGGCGATGCAGATCAGCAAGGCGCCGCGCTCGATCATTGCGCGTTCGGCCGGCAGCGGCGCCTGCACTGCGAGCACCACTCCGGCGCCGGCCAGGGCTGACGCGGGATCGGCGGCTATTTCTGCACCAACGGCGGCGAATTCGGCATCACGGATGGAAGTGGATGCTCCGGCTCCGGTTTCGATGGCGACGGTCAGGCCAAGGGCGATGAGACGTTTGACTGTATCTGGCGTTGCGGCGACCCGGGCTTCGGGCACACGCCGTTCCTTCAGCACCGCGAGGCGCATCCAACCAATCCTTCACGCATCTGGGAGTCTGGGCCTCGGGGGAGGGCGCCCAGAGCCCGTTTCGATGTTGATGGACCAATGCACCGCACGGGCGCGCGTTGCAAGGGGAGGTTGCGTGAACCCACCATCAAAGCCGGACGAAGGGTCCTTTGGTTCCAATATGTTCGTGCCGCGTTCCCGGACGGCTCGTCCGTCCGGGTGGCATCTTGGCCCGATCGACAGCCCAGAGCCGGATAGACAGCCCGGGGCTAAATCGACAACCCGGCGGATGCGAGTGCCTGGAGAAAATTCGGTTCTGGCTGAGGCAGTGGCGGCAGCGCCCAACTGCCGGTGCCGATCGGACGGATCTCACGTTCCACCGGCACTTCAATGAGGTATGGACGGTTGGCCGCAATCGCCGTGGTGATCGCGTCCTCGACCTCGCCGGCATGGGTGACAGTATGCGACGCGACGCCGAACGACTTTGCCAAAGCGGCGAAGTCTGGCGAGTACAACTCGCGATTGCCGTGTTGCAGCTGGAAACTGGTGACCAGTTCGCGGCCGGCAAACATGCCGTGCTGGATGTCACGGATCGAGCAATAGCCTTGATTGTTCCACACCACCCAGACGACGGGAATGTCGTATTCGACGGCGGTGGCCAAAGCGTGCGGCGTCATCAGGAACGAGCCGTCGCCGACCACCGCGACACAGGGCCGGTCGGGTGCCGCAAGTTTCGCGCCAAGGATGCCTGAGGTGGCAAATCCCATGGCAGCAAAGCCCCAGGAATGGATCAACTGTCGCGGTCGCAGTGCGTCGAACAACTGGATGATCCAGTTGTGGTGAACGCCGACATCGCTCGCCATAATGGCGTTCTCCGGCACGGCGCGAGACAGCGCCCGCATCAACCGCTCCGGCCGCAACGGCATTTGGTCGGAGGCGGCGAGGCCGCCTTGCCAGGTATGCCAGACGTCGCGGCCGTGCCGCAGGCGGTGCAACCATGTTTCGCGTGCAGAAGAAACCGTCGCAGCCCGGCTGTGCAGAAGTCCGGTCATGTACTTAAGGCTGGCGCGGGCGCAGCCAAGGATCGGCAACTCCGCAGGGTAGTTGCGGCCTAGTTCGTTTGGATCGATGTCGATCTGAATCAGCCGGGATGGCGGGATTGCCAGTGTGTAGCCGTCGAGCCAGGCACTCGTCGCGCGATCATCGAAGGTGAAGCCAAGGGCCAAAATCACATCGGCGTGCTTCGTTGCGTCATTTGCGGCGTAGGTGCCGTTGCGGCCGATCGAACCAAATGCCAGAGGATGGGTCTCGTTGATCGAGCCTTTGCCGTTCGGACTGGTGACGACCGGAATGGAGGTCCGTTCAGCGAACGCCAACAACTCCGGCGCTGCCTCGGCCAGCAGTACGCCCTGACCGGCAATGATGACGGGCCGCTCGGCTGCCAACAGCATGTCCAACGTCGCGCGCAATGCGTCCGGATTGCCCGGCGCACCGTTAATGCTACGTGACGAGGTCTGCGGCGGGGTAATTTCCGCCTCCTCGACAAAGACGTTGAGTGGGACGTCAAGATTAACTGGTCCGGGCCGCCCGGACAGCATCAGTTCCCAACCCTGACGCACTGCCAGCGGCACCATGTCGACGCGGGTCGGTTGATAGCTGCGTTTGACATAGGGGCGGATCACCGAGGGAAAGTCTCCGCCGTGATAGCGGCCGGTTTCCTGGAACGGCATGCGGTTGAACTGGCTCGTTGGCACGTTACCGGTAATCGCGAAAAACGCTGAGCTGTCCATCATCGCTGCCGCCAACGCAACCACCAGATTGGCCGATCCGGGACCGCATGAGGTGAAAGTTGCCACCGGTTCGTGCCGCACTTTGAAATACGCGTCGGCCATGTGGCCGGCGGATTGCTCGTGGTGGGTGGAGATGGTGCGGATACGGTCCTGTGCCTTGAATGCCGCATCCAGGAAGCCAACGTTGCCGTGGCCGCAGAGGCCGAACAAATATGGCACTTTTTGGCGGATCAGGAAGTCGACGATGATGTCGGCGCCGTTCATCATGGCTCGTTCGCTTTGGTTCACGTGCGTACTCCCTCGTTACGCGGTGGGCTGTCGCGCAATGCCGCGCTCTGTCATCGCAAGCGGCGCCAGGCGGTGTCCGGGCCTCGGTAACACGGGGTTTGCTTTGTCGCCTGGCATGGTTCACTCGTCTTCCGCCTGTGCTCGCTGAGTGGCAATGAATATCATGAAGTGAGCAAAGCACACCAAGCACACGAAGCTTTCTTGTGATGTACCGGCGACGCAGCAATTCGGTAACCAGTCGATGCAGTCGTGCATCGGGCGAAGGTTACCGAGGAATGCCAGCCGACGCGGTCAATCCGCCATCCACCGGGATGTACGCTCCGTTCACGTAACTCGCCTCCGGCGACACCAGAAACCCGACAACCGCCGCGATCTCCTCGGGCCGTGCATAACGGCCGGCCGGAACCCGGCTTTCCGTTGCGTCTCGATGCGCTGCGAACGGTGCCATCATTTCGGTATCGACGAAACCAGGTGCCACGTAATTCACCGTCACGCCGCGTTTGGCGCTCTCGATTGCGAGGCCCTTTACGTAAGCCAGCAGTGCGGCCTTGGTGGCACCATAAGCGGCGTTGCCCTGGCTTGCGACCTGGCCGATCACCGAGCCGACCGCTACAATGCGGCCATTGCGGGCGCGCAGCATTGGTCGCACCACAGCGCGCGCGATGCGGGTGAACGCGAAGAAATTGACCTGCATGGCCTGCTCGGCCTTGGTCTGGTCCAGCATCGCTGCCAGCGCATCATATGTCGTGCCGCCAACCTGGACCAGGACATCCCAGGCCGGCCCACCCTCCTGAGCCGCCGCAAAAGTCTCCACGGCATCACGATCGGCCAGATCAAGATGCGCCGCCGTAACGTCGGGGGGAAACTCGCCGGGTTCTGTTCGATACGTGTAGCTAACGTCGAAACCGCGGTCGTGCAGCGTCCGCACCACTGCAGCGCCGATGCCCCGGCGGCCACCGATGACCAGCGCGCGCCTCAAACGGGTTCCGCGCCAAGCACGAGGCAAACGTTCTGGCCGCCAAATCCAAATGAATTTGAAATCGCATGCGCAACCGTCGCCGGTCGTGCAACGTTCGGCACACAATCGAGCGGCAGCGCCGGATCGGGAATGTCGTAATTGATCGTTGGCGGCAACAATCCATACCGCATCGTATACATGGTAAATATTGCCTCGACGGTGCCCGCCGCGGTCAGCGTATGACCGATCATCGACTTATTGGATGAGATCGGCAATGAAGCCGAGCGTTCGCCGAACACTGCGGAAATCCCGACCCATTCCATCTTGTCGTTTTCCGGCGTCCCGGTGCCGTGCGCATTCACGTAGCCGATCGCGTCAGGCGCCAGGCCGGCATCTGCCAGCGCCCGTCTCATGCAGGCAATGATTGGTTTGCCGTCCGGTGATGACCTGGTGCGGTGGAATCCGTCGGCCGCCTCGCCGCAACCTTCGACAACGCCCAGTACCACTGCCCCGCGAGCGCGGGCATGCGCCATACTTTCCAGCACCAGGGCGCCGGCACCCTCGGCCATCACAAAGCCGTCACGGTCCTTGCTGAACGGACGTGCGGCAGAAGATGGCGGGTCGTTCCGGGTCGACAACGCCGACAGCAGACTGAACCGGATCAGGCTCTCGGGGTTGATCGAGGCATCGGTGCCCACGACCAGAGCCGCCTCGCACTCGCCACGGCGGATCGCTTCAACACCCAGTTGAATGGCGGTACCGCCGGAGGCGCAGGCCGTCGACGTGGCGATGGGCGAACCTTTGGTGCCGAACCGCGCGGCCAAAGCTTCGCCGACCGAGCCGAACAGGAAGCGTTCGAACCATGGCTCGAAATGCCCATTGTCGGCGGCGCGGATCATATCGGTGTAGCTGAGGCCGTCATTGACTGCGGCAGCAGCAGCGAGAATGCGGCGTTGCGGCCACTCCATTTCCACCGGCGGCAAGGCCATGAACAGCGGCCCCGGGAAGTCGCCGGGTCGGCCAATGGTCGACTCCGCCAGGGCCTCATCGACCACCAGTTCGGCGAGGCGTTGCGCGTAGGCGGGCGCCGAGGGATCTGCGACAGGGATGAAATCCACGGTGCCGGCAATCGTGGTGCGCAGGCCGCCGATCGGAAACCGCGTGATCCGGTGAATGCCGGACACCCCATGGGTCAGCGCGTGCCAGTTCTCCGTCTGCCCCTGACCGAGCGAGGTTATGATGCCCGTCCCGGTGACGACAACGATTGGGCGGCCCAGACGATCGGTATCAGCCACGGCCGGTCTCCTGTGCCGGAACCACAAGTGCGGTGGCCTCGCCGCGCCAGATCCCCCAGGAGGTAACGAACACGCCGGTTGGCAATGCGTCGCAGGGGTGCTCGGCTGGTTCCAGCGGGGGGAACAATTTGCCGCGGGCGATCGACATTGCCGCCAGAGCGACGGCAGCGGGAAACGATGCCTCGGTCGAATTGCCCAGAGCGGTGGCGGCGGCCCGGACCGGAAGGCCAAGCTGGTCAAGGAACGACCGTTCCTCGGCGGTTGCACTGGTGCTGCCGGTAGCGCCGGAAATGACCGCACTGGCGGCAGAGGTACCACCCAATGCAGCGATCTGGCGGCTTGCAATCGCCCCGGATTGGCCGGGTGCGCGGCCACAACGGTCGGTCAGCACGCCGGCCAGCCGGGCTTTGGCCGTGACGCCGCGACTACGGGCATGCGCGCGGCTCTCGATCACCAAGAAGCAGCTGACCGAGCCCAGGATGAGGCCGCCGGCGGGAAGGCGGGACCAGAGCGGGGCAAAACGACCGCGCCATAGCCGGTGTCCCATGGCATCGTGCAAGAACGCGTCCGGCCGTTGCGCGTTGAATGAACCGCCGACGAGGCAAATCTCGCTCTGCCCCGCCTGAATGCGCGCGCAGGCGATGTGCAGCGCATCGGCCCCGGAGGCTTCCTCGCCCATGAAGGTGCGTGAGGACCCAATCACCCCGTGCACGATCGAGATATTCCCCGCCAGCAAATTCGACAACTGGGCAAGGAACAGCGTGGGACGAATGTCGGACAACAGGTGCTCGTTCAAGTACAGGTCGGGATCTGCGGCCTTCGGCAAGGCGGCAAGGATCGCCGCGTCGAC
>Ga0187867_10002069_pt1 | contig 16930 bp, 12 predicted proteins | sample June2016WEW_13_1_FD_132976 | JGI IMG/M metagenome (GOLD analysis project Ga0187867, IMG submission 132976) | Peatland microbial communities from SPRUCE experiment site at the Marcell Experimental Forest, Minnesota, USA - June2016WEW_13_10 | ecosystem: Environmental > Terrestrial > Soil >...
TGAACGCGGAACTGAGAATGTTCAGCCGGTGACCGTCGTCGGGCGGCTTCTCGGCCAGCATGCTCTGGGTCAGCCCTACGGCCATCTGGGCGATCGCGGCCGGGGTGTCGGCCACCGGGCCGCCCTCGCCGATGTTCTCCCCGGCCGCGGTCCAGGCCACCCCGGCCGCCGTCTCCCGGGCGCCCAGGTCCGGCTCGCCCGGGCACTGGTGCGACAGGCCGCAGCCCTCGGCCATCACCGCGGTGTGCCGGGCGGCACTGGTGTCCAGGCCGGAGCTGATCGTGTAAGCGGGCAGTCCGGCCTGGGCCCGGGCCTGGTTGATCAGGGCCAGCACCTGCTCGGTCGCGGTGGACTCGCCGGCCACTGGTGCGGTGCTGGCCGGGGCGGTGCTACCCGGGGCGGTGCTACCCGGGGCGGTGCCACCGGGGGTGGCCGTCGCCGGTGCGGACGCGGTGGGCGCTGCCGTGGTGGCCGGCGCTTTGCTGGACGGCGCCCCGCGGCGCGACGGAGCTGCTGTTACGCCCCGGGCCAGCCTGGCAGCGGCCATCGCCGGCGCCGGCCCGCGCGACGCACCGGACGCACTGGTCATCTCGGTGGCGCGCCCGGGCAGCCGGATGACCAGGACCATGGTGCCGGCCACCGCGAGCACGGTCACGAGCGCGCTGATGACGAGTGACGAGCCACGGGGTCCGCGGGCGGTCATCACGCCACCTCCATCAGCGGATCATGCTAGCGATCCGCGCCGCACGGAATGCGGTAATTGCCTGCCGCGCAGAACCCCGGCCGGGGCGTGCCGTATTGTCCCTGGTCAGCGGCCCGGACCGGCCCAGGCCGGAAAGGCATAAGACCTCCGCAACGAAGACCAGAGGCGGCGCATGACCCGACCAGGGATCATCATCGACGGGGTGTCGCTGACGTGTGCCGGGGTGGCGGCGGTGGCCCGGGACGAGGTGCCGGTCACGGTCGCGGCGCAGGCAGCCGCGGCGGCGCAGGCTGCGTGGGAGACGGCCCGGGACGTGGCCGCCCGGCGGCCGGTGTATGGCCGCACCACCGGGGTCGGCGCGAACCGCAACGTCGGGCTGGCCGAGGATCAGCTGGCCGAGCACGGGCTGCGGCTGCTGCGCAGCCACGCGGCCGGGTCGGGTCCGCTGCAGTCCGCCGACCTGGGCCGGGCCATGCTGGTGACCCGGCTGAACCAGATCGGTGCGGGCGGCTCCGGGGTCGACCCGGCGGTGCTGGAGGTCCTCGCGGACGCCCTCAACCGCGGATTCACCCCGCCGGTGCCGTTGTACGGGGCGATCGGCACCGGAGACCTGACCGCGCTGGCTTCCACCGGGCTGTGCCTGATCGGTGAGCGGGCCTGGCGGACCGGCACCGGGCCGCCGCCGCGTTTCGCGCTCCGGCCCGCCGAGACACCCGGCTTCATGAGCAGCAACGCGGCCACCCTCGGCGAAGCGGCGCTGGCCTGCCACGACCTGGGCGGCCTGGTCGGCTCCGCCGTGGTGATCGCCGCCCTGTCGCTGCTAGCGGTGCGCGGCTCGCTGGAACCCTACGCCCCGGCGGTGCACCGGGGCCGCCCGGAAGGGCAGCAGCGGGTGGCCGGCCGGATGCGGTCCCTGCTGGGCGCCGCCCCGATGGCCGGAGCGGGGCCCGAGCCCGCCCGGATCCAGGACTCCTACGGCTACCGGGCGTTCGCCCAGGTGCACGGCCCGGCGGCCGACTCGCTGGACTACGCCGCGCAGGTGGTGACCAGGGAGCTCAACGCGGCCAGCGAGAACCCACTGGTCGACCCGGCCGGCCAGGCGGTGTGGCACAACGGCAACTTCCACGCCGCCTACGTCGGGCTGGCTCTCGACTCGGCGCGCGCGGCGCTGTTCCAGACCGCCGCGCTGTCCGCAGCCCGGCTGGGCACCCTGGTGGAGCCGTCCTTCACTGGCCTGCACGCGTTCGCCGCCGACGCCCCGGCCAGCTCGGGCATCATGATCTTGGAATACGTGGCCCAGTCCGCGGTGGCGGACCTGCGCCGCTTCGCCACCCCCGCCGCGCTGGGCAGCGCGGTGCTGTCCCGCGGGGTGGAAGAGCACGCGGGGTTCTCGACCCAGTCGGCCCGGGCCAGCACCGACGCGGTCGCCGCCTACCGGGCCGTGCTGAGCTGCGAACTGGCCGCCGCGATCCGGGTACTGCGGATGCAAGGCCGCGCCCCGGCCGCGGACGCGCCGCTGCGGGGCGCCTTCGACGCGGCGGACGCGGTCCTCGACGCGCGAACGGCCGACCGCCCGCTGGACGCCGACCTGGCCGCGGCCGAGGGGCTTCTCGGCGGATATGCCGCCTTTGGCCGGGAAGGGGACGATGTCTAGGGTGATGGCGAAGACAAGGAGGCCGGCCACGAACACCGGAGGAAACACTGTGAGCGACGTCCGGTTCCGGTTCGCGAGGGTGGGCCGTCAGGCCCGGCCGAGCGGCCGGTGGGGTTCTGGTCGCCGGACGGCGCGAACACCGGAGGAAACACTGTGAGCATCCTGGGGACCCGGGTAGTGCGGAGTGAAGATCCCCGGCTGCTTACCCGCGGCGGCGTCTACACCGATGATCTGCGGATCCCGGAGCTGGACGGGGCGGCCCGGATCACGTTCGTGCGCAGCCCCATCGCGCACGCCCGGATCACCGGCATCGACACGGAGGCCGCCCTGGCCTCACCCGGCGTGGTGGCCGTCCTGGCCGCAGCCGACATGGACGATCTGCCGCCGGGCGGCGGCCGGCCGGCCACCGAGCCGCTGCTGGCCACGGACCGGGTCCGCTACGTGGGCGAGGCCGTCGCGATCGTGGTGACCGAGCAGGGCTACCAGGGCGAGGACGCGGCCGAACTGGTCAGCGTGGACTACGAGCCATTGCCCGCGGTGGTGGACTTCGACGATGCGCTGGCCGGCGGCACGCTGCTGTTCGACGGCACCGACTCCAACGTGGTGAGGTCCGGCGGGGACCCGGCCCCGGCCGATGCCTTCAGCGGATGCGAGGTCGTGGTCGAGCACACGTTCCCGAACCAGCGGGTCGCGCCGATTCCGCTGGAGGTCAGGGCGTCCGCGGCTCGCTGGGCGGACGGCCGGCTAACGCTGTGGACCAGCACCCAGAACGCGCAGCAGGCCCGGGACGCGGTGGCCGAGGCGGTGGGCCTGGACGCCGCCTCGGTGCGGGTCATCGCGCCTGACGTGGGCGGCGGCTTCGGCGCCAAGATCGCCACCGAGCGGGACACGATCGTCGTCGCCTGGGCGGCCAAGCACCTGGGCCGCCCGGTGCGCTGGGTGGAAACCCGGAACGAGAACCTGCTGGGCATGGTGCACGGCCGGGCTCAGCGGCACGCCATCAGGATCGGCGGCACGCGGGACGGCCGCATCCTGGCCTACCATCTCGACATCATCCAGGACTGCGGGGCTTACCCGCGGTCCGGCCCGTTCCTGCCCGCGCTGACCAAGCTGATGGCGGGCGGCGTGTACGACCTGCCGTACTGCGGGGCCGCGTTCCGCTCGGTGCTCACCAGCACCACCCCGGTCGGCGCCTACCGGGGCGCGGGCCGGCCGGAGGCCACGGCGGCGATCGAGCGGGCCGTGGACCTCTTCGCGGCGGAGATCGGGATGGACCCGGCCGAGGTGCGGCGCCGTAACGTGGTGCCGCCCACGGCGTTCCCGTACACCACGCCGAGCGGGGCGGTCTACGACACTGGCGACTACGCCGCGGCGCTGGACGCGGTGCTGGCCGGGGCGGGCTACGCGGGGCTGCGCGCGGAGCAGGCCCGGCGCCGTGAGCTGAGCAGTCAAGGGCTGAGCCGTGAAGAGGGGGGTGGCCCGGTCCAGCTCGGCATCGGCCTGGCCTGCTACGTGGAGATCACCGCCGCGGACTACGACGGGGGCGAGACATCCCGGGTGGTGGTGGACGCCAGCGGGGCGGCCACCGTGTACACCGGCAGCTCCCCGCACGGCCAGGGTCACCAGACCGCGTTCGCCATGCTGGTCACCGACCAGCTCGGCATCCCGATGGACAAGATCACGGTCATCCACGGGGACACCGACCAGGTGCCGAAGGGCGTCGGGACCTACGGCTCCCGCTCGCTGCAGCTGGGCGGCACCGCGGTGCAGCAGGCGGCGATCCAGGTGAAGGACCAGGCCCGGGAGCTGGCCGCCGCCATGATCGAGGCCAGCGAGGCCGACCTGGAGCTGGACACCACGCGGGGGATCTGGCAGGTTCGCGGCGACCCGGATACCGCGCTGAGCTGGGCGGCGGTGGCCGCGGAGGCGGGCCCGGGCGGGCTGTCCGCCGAGGCCGACTTCCGGCCCGCCAGCCCCACGTTCCCGTTCGGGGCGCACCTGGCCGTGGTCGAGGTGGACACCGAGACGGGGAAGGCCACCCTGATCCGCCACGTCACCGTGGACGACGCCGGGAAGGTACTGAACCCGGTGCTGGCCGAGGGGCAGCGACACGGCGGCATCGCCCAGGGCGCGGCGCAGGCGCTGCTGGAAGAGGTGCGCTACGACGCCGAGGGCAACCCGCTGACCAGCACGCTGGCCGACTACGCGGCGATCACCGCGACCGAGCTGCCGTCCTTCGAGCTGCTCGCGATGGAGACCCCGACCACGGTGAACGCGCTCGGCGCCAAGGGCATCGGCGAGGCCGGCACGATCGGTGCCACCCCGGCCGTGCACAACGCGGTCATCGACGCGGTCGCCCACCTCGGGGTGCGGCACATCGACATGCCGGCCACGCCGCAGCGAGTCTGGGCGGCGATCAACGAGGCGAAAGGCGGCCAGATGGGGCCAGCCCAGATGAGGCCGGCCCAGTTGAGAACGGCCCAGATGGGCCGGCCCGGATGAGGACGACCCAGATGAGGACGGCCCAGTTGCGGACGGCCCAGTTGCGGACAGCCCAGTTGAGGACAGCAGAGTGAAGGTCACAGTGATGGTCAACGGCGCCGAAGTGGCGGCCGACGTGGAGGACCGGATGCTGCTCGTGCACTTCCTGCGCGAGACGGCCGGCCTGACCGCCACCAACATCGGCTGCGACACCACCTCCTGCGGCGCGTGCACCGTGCTGCTGGACGGGGAGTCGGTGAAGTCGTGCACGGTCCTCGCGGCCCAGGCGGACGGCTGCCAGGTGACCACCGTGGAAGGCCTGGCCGGAGCCGGCGGTGAGCTGCACCCCATGCAGCGCGCGTTCCGCGCCGAGCACGGGCTGCAGTGCGGGTTCTGCACACCGGGCATGGTCATGGCGGCGGTATCGCTGCTCCAGGAGAACCCGCACCCAACCGAGCCTGAGGTCCGGGCCGGGCTGGAGGGCAACCTGTGCCGGTGCACCGGCTACCACAACATCGTCCGGGCGGTGCTGGCCGCCGCGCAGGAGCCAACCCCATGATCCCTGCGCCGTTCACCTATCGACGCAGTGGTTCCGTTGCGGAAGCTCTTGATCTTGTCAGTGAGCACGGCGACGAGGCCAAGTTCCTGGCCGGCGGCCATTCGCTGCTGCCGCTCATGAAGCTGCGGCTGGCCATGCCGTCGGTGCTCATCGACCTCGGGCCGGTGCGGGAGCTCAGCTACATCCGCGACGAGGGCGCCCACATCGCCATCGGGGCGCTGACCCGCCACCACGACCTGGAGCACTCCGGCGTGCTGGCCCGGTCCCTGCCGCTGCTCGCGCACGCGGCGGGCCAGGTGGGCGACCCGCAGGTCCGGCACCGCGGCACGATCGGCGGGTCGCTGGCGCACAGCGACCCCGCGTCCGACCTGCCCGCCACCGTCCTGGCGCTGGACGCCACGCTGGTGGCCCGCGGGCCGTCCGGCTCCCGCGAGATCGCGGCAACCGGCTTCTTCGAGGGCCTGTTCGAGACGGTGCTCGAGCCCGACGAGCTGCTCACCGAGATCCGGGTGCCGGTGCCCGCGGCGGACGCGGCCGGCTGGTCGTTCCAGAAGTTCACCAAGCGGGCCATCGACTGGGCCATCGTCGGGGTGGCGGTCCAGGGCACCGCGGTCGCGCTGGTGAACATGGCGGGCACCCCGGTGCGGGCCCTCGGGGTAGAGCGTGCGCTCGCCGCCGGGGCCACGCCCGCGGAGGCGGCCGGGCACGCCGCCGAGGGCACCACCCCGGGCGATGACATCAACGCCAGCCCGGCCTATCGTGAGCATCTCGCCCGGGTCCTCGTAGAGCGGGCGCTGGTCGAGGCGCAGTCCACTCAGGCCTAGGGCTGCCTTCTAAGGACAGCATTTCGACGCACGGGAGAATCATGAGCGCTCGCACCACGCCGCCGTTCCGCGCCGACCACGTGGGCAGCCTGCTCCGGCCGGCCGGGCTGCTGGCAGCCCGGGATGATTTCGCGGCCGGCAGGATCCCGGCCGGGCAGCTGCGGGCGGCCGAGGACGCCGCGATCGCCGACGTGGTGAAGATGCAGGAGAGCGTGGGGCTGCAGTCGGCCACGGACGGCGAGTTCCGCCGCGCCTCGTGGCACATGGACTTCATCTACCAGCTGGGCGGGATCGGCCAGGCGCCGGGGAACCTGTCGGTCAAGTTCCACAACCCGGCGGGGGACATCGAGTACACCCCCGCGGCGCTGATCGTGAACAGCAAGGTCCGGCTGGACCACACGATCTTCGGCCCGGACTTCGAGTACCTGAAGTCGGTCGCGACGTCGGCCGTGCCCAAGCAGACCATCCCGTCGCCCAACATGGTCCACTACCGGGGCGGGCCGGCCATGATCGACCCGGCCGTGTACCCGGACGTCGAGGAGTTCTGGACCGACCTGGCCGCGGCCTACGCGGACGAGGTGTCCCGCCTGGCCGCGCTGGGCTGCACCTACCTGCAGTTCGACGACACCAGCCTGGCCTACCTGAACGACCCCTCGCAGCGCGCCGAGATCGCCGCCCGCGGCGACGACGCCGAGCACCTGCACCTGCGCTACATCAGGCAGGTCAACGCGGCCCTGGCCGGCCGCCCCGAGGGCCTGGCCGTGACCACCCACCTGTGCCGCGGCAACTTCCAGTCCTCATGGGCTGCCTCCGGCAGCTACGACTTCGTGGCCGAGGCGCTGTTCGGCGAGCTGACGGTGGACGGGTTCTTCCTGGAGTACGACGACGAGCGCTCCGGCGGGTTCGAGCCACTGCGGTTCGTGCCCCCCGGGAAGATGGTCGTGCTGGGCCTGGTCACCACCAAGCGCGGCCAGCTGGAGAACCCCGACGACCTGAAGCGGCGGATCGACGAGGCGGCCCGCTACGTGCCGCTGGAACAGTTGTGCCTGTCCGGCCAGTGCGGGTTCTCATCCACTGTCGAGGGCAACGCGCTGAGCTACGACGAGGAAGTCGCCAAGCTCGAGCTCATCGTCAACGTCGCCGCCGACGTCTGGGGCTGAGGGCTTGGGGCCTGAGGGCTTGGGGCCTGAGTCCCTCGGGGAGCCCCAATGAGTGTGCCTGAACAAAAGATCAAATATGCGGCGTCGTATATACAGGACGTCGCGTAACACCCCTTTAGCAGTCGTCGCGTAACACTTGGCCTTCCCAGTTGTCACGCCCCGGCAGGGCTTGCGTAAGGAGGTAGCCGATGACGGCCGAAGCTCATCCTCCGGTGATCTCGGTGATGCTTGCCGTGCCCGATGCCGCGGCCGCCGCGCGGTGGTACGCACAGGCGCTCGGCGCCACTGAACTGTGGAACCTTGGCGGCGTGGTGGGGCTGACCGTTGCCGGTGGCCCGTTCTTTCTCGGCGAGCCGGAGAACAACGGCTGGGACACCCCGGCTGTCCTTGGCTCGCGAACGGTCCGGGTCGAGGTGTTCGTAGATGACCCGGATGGCTTCATCGAACGCGCCGTGGCGGCTGGAGCCGACGGCAGCGTCGACAAGATCCGTGATCATGAAGCACCGTGGGGAGTTCACCGGCAAGGCGGCTTCATCGACCCGTTCGGCCACCTGTGGCTGGTCGGCGACAGGTCCCCGCTGGGGACATACGACCTGCGGTAACGCCGCGGCCTGCCCGCCGCGGGCGAATGAGTGAGTGAGTGAGCATGGGCCCGGCCTGATCACGGCCGAGATGTCCTGATCATGGTGGCTTGTGGCTGTCACCTGGGCCGTAACAGCCGCAACCCCTCGATGCCGCCGGGCAGTGATGACCTGCCGGGCCGGGTGCTGCCACGGCGGGAACCGCGCAAGGGCGCCACGGGCGGAACCGCGGCATGACCCGGACTCCGCCACGACCTCAGCGCGACCAAAGATGCGCCATTCTTAGCGCAGCAGAATGTCCGCATTATCGGCGATCCGGGACGCCGCACGGACGGTGCTCAGTTCAGGTGCGCCGCGACCGTCTAATGGTGCGTAATATCGTGCGCATCGGTAGCGCAACGTAACATAGCGGGAGCAAGTGCGCGTCAAGTCATAGGTCGGCGAGCAGCTGAAGTCGACACGGCGAGAAGTTTGAAATATCGCACCTGGGGGGACCGGCACCCGCTAAATTAACCGTCATCGCGGCAGGCTTGCCGTGCCGGTGGTGTCCGGAAGCGGGTGCCTGCTGGCTCTTCCCAGCCGCGGCTCACCGTGTCAAGCAGAGGCCTTGCGGTATGCGCCCAAGGCCGGGAGAGTCGTGGGGGTAGCAGTGGAACGAGCATGCCGAAACCGCACCGCTCAACAAGCCGGCGCCAAGCAGAGTCCCCGGCTCGCTTCGGATCTGGGCGCCGGCGTCACCTGGCAGAAGAGTTCCTGGAGCGCGCACAACGGGAGTTGCGTCGAGGTGGCGTCACTGCCTGAGGGCGAGCTCGGGGTCCGGGACTCCAAGGACGAGCACGGTCCTGCGCTGGTCTTCGGTCGCAGTGCATGGAGCTCATTTCTCGCTGATGTCAAGAAAGGCCGGTTCGATATCGGTTAAGCGAGCTTCAGCCCACCGATCAAGAGTCAGGCCAGGTTTCGCGGATGGCTTGCAGTATTACAGCGCGGGAATCATCGGGTGCGAGGGCCAGTTCGGCGAGCCGCCGAAACGCCACCTGGTACTGTAGCGTTTCCGACTCCTGATATATCTGGTAATTACGGGCGAGCTGCTCAACATTTACGATTTCGTTAAGTGGAACGGTGTGCCGTTGGGTAAACTGCATGTAGTTGAAGGATCCGGTTCCTATCGGATGATCCCCGCCGAGGGCCAGTATCTGTAGCCGGATACTGGGCATGCGTCCCACCGTTACCAGGTGCTCGAGCTGTTCTCGCATGACGGAACCGCTACCAATCTTCCGGTGCAGGACCGACTCGTCTATTACTGTCAGCAGCTCGAGCGGCGGATCGCGGACCAGGAGTCGCTGACGAGCCAGGCGCGCTTCGACCCGCCGCTCAACTTCCTCGCGGGGGGTCGGCATTATCGCCGTCCAGCCGGCGATGACCGCGCGGGCATAGCTTTCTGTCTGCAAGAGCCCTGGCACGAGTTGCGGCTCCCAGGTCCAGACGGATTTGGCCTCGGTCTCCTCGTCGATGAGAGTGGACAGTTCTGCGGTGAGGCCCGAGGACTGGACATCAAGAAGGCCGGTCCCCACCGGCTCACTGGCCAGCGCTTCTAGGTCTGCACGGTGGGCCGGGCTGACGCCGTAGAGATCCAGCAACTTCCGGAGATCGGCGAGTTTGACGCCGATCCGGTTGAGTTCGATGCGGCTGATCTTGGAACCGGACCAGCCCAGCCCCTCGGCAACCTGATCACCAGTCAGCCCGGCTCGCTCGCGCAACCGGCGTAACTCGGCCGCGAGGCGCCGCCGCCGGACAGATTGACCGCCTAGATCGGGCATCCGTTCACCTCCCGGCTGCTGGAGGTCGCCGATGATGTGACTGCTTTAGAGCTTAGAGTCTGGTGGGGCGCTAAGTGAATCCTAACTTTCCGCCCGCTGTGCAATCTGCTCTGCATCCTGCATTTATAACTCTATTACCGTTGAATTGAAAAGTAAGCACGCTCGGCCGAGTGCAGGAAGGCGCGCACGATTGTCAGGCGGGGCTTTTAGTGGTGCACCGCGGCCAGCACGCGCGGGGCTTAGAGCCTGTTTGAGAACCTCAGGCGGCTTGTAGCGGGGCTCGTTCATGCGCGGCCCGTGGCTGGGGGGTTGCTGGGACCGGTTTGGGTGGTGCGGACTGGTGGCGGGCGACACGGGCGGCCATGACGTGGATCATGGACCAGTACAGGTATGTCTCATGATGTTCGGGAAGCCGCTCGTAGTCGCGGACGCACCGGCGGTGTTTCATGATCCATCCGAATGTCCGCTCGACGACCCAGCGGCGGGGCAGCACTTTGAAGGCGTGCAGGTTGTCGGGGCGCTTGACGATCTGCAGGGTCCGCTGGAGCGTGCCGGCGGTCCAGGTGACCAGCTTGCCGGCGTAGCCGCCGTCGGCCCAGATCAAGGTGACGGCGCGGAACCCGGCGACCAGCCGCCACAGTAGCGGGCAGGCGCCGTCGCGGTCCTGGACCGAGGCGGCGGTGATCACGACGCACAAGATCAGGCCCATCGCGTCGACGGCGAGGTGGCGCTTGCGGCCCTCGATCTTCTTCCCGGCATCGTATCCGCGGCTGTTTTTGCCGACGGTGTCGGCGGCCTTGACCGACTGGGAGTCGATGATCGCGGCGGTGGGCTGCGGGCCGCGCCTGGCCAGCACCCGGACCTGCTCGCGCAGCGTGTCATGCATCCGGCGGGTAGCGCCGCTGGCCTGCCAGGTGCGGACGTAGCCGTAGACGGTGCGCCAGTGCGGCAGGTCGGCCGGCAGCGCCCGCCACACCGGCCCGTTGTGGGTCAGGTAGCGGACCGCATCGACGATGTCGCGGCGGCAGTAGCTGCCCGGCGAGCCGCCTTGGCCCCGGGTCCAGCCCGGTGCGGGCAGCAGCGGCTCGATGACCGCCCACTCCGCATCGGCCATGTCCCGAGGGGTAGCGGTGTGCCCGGGTGCTGCGCGACCCGGCCGGGCAGCACCGGCAGGGCACGCCGGCCCGGGCGGGTGGCGGGGATGCAGGAACGGGCGGGACAAGGTACAAAGCCATCAAGGGCTCCTGGTGCGGAAGGGGAGTCGATACCACTGCCGCTACCGGGAGCCCGTTGTCGTTCCGGTGACCGGCACGCACGAAGGATCCGAAAGATCACGAACTGTTACAAGCTCGTGCCGTGCCGGCCAGCGTCCCCCCTCGTTTCACAAAGCGCTTGCGAGGCCACCCCTTGCGATGAGTTTCCGGGCTCTTCGCCGTCTCATCCAGCACCAAGCCCAGACCAGGCAACGTCAGGAGAACGACGATGGGCACGATCGGAACGGCACTGTCGATGTCCCTCGACGGGTTCATCGCGGGTCCCGGCGAAGGCGCGGCAGCAGCCGGGCTCCATGACTGGCTTACCGCCGGTCAGACCCCCAGCCGGTTCAACCCCTCCTTCACGATGGCCAGGCCCAGCGCGGAGTTCTTCGATGAGGGCATCGCCGCAACAGGCGCCGTGATCGTCGGGCGCCGCACCTACGACGTGTCCGGGGCCTGGGCAGGACGAGGCCCGGTACCCGGCCTGCCTCTCGTGGTCCTCACCCACCGAGTGCCCGAACGAGTGCCCGCAGGAGACCCGCCGTACACGTTCGTGACTGATGGCATCGAAGCCGCGGTCGAGCAAGCGCGGGCGATGGCCAGCACGAAGAACGTCCACCTGATGGGGGCGAGCGTCGTTCAGCAGAGCATCCGGGCTGGCCTGCTCGACGAACTCGTCATCAGCCTGGTGCCCAAGGTGCTGGGCCAAGGCGTTCGCTTGCTGGATGGCCTGGACCCCAGCAACATCGAACTTGAGGTCGTGCGGGTCGTCGACGCTCCTGGCGTAACGCATCTGACCTACCGGGTCATCAAATAATGCGCGGCGACAGACCGGCGCCCGCCCAAAGGCGGGCGGGTCGTCGCCCTGACACCTCGTTACACCCAAAGACAGCCAACGCTGGCTGACCCGGCACCAGACCATCGGCCGCCGGCGCCGCCGCTAGTTCTCAAACAGGCTCTTAGTGGTGCACCGCGGCTTGCACGCGCGGGGCTTAGTGGTGCACCGCGGCCAGCAGGGCCGCGTAAGACCGGACCAGGGCCGCGTGCTCCTGGGCGAGCAGCGGGCTGTCCGGGCGGCAGCCTTCGGCCACCCACAGATCCGAGAGATCCATGGCTTCCGTGCGGTACACAGCCGCGGGCCGGACCACGTCGTCCGGCTCGTCGTAGAGGAAGGCGTACAGCCGGGTGAGCGCGGCGACCAGTTCGTCCGCCGTGTCGCCGTCGATTGGCTGCGGAGCGTGCTGGCGCTGCCGGTGCACGCGCCACCAGTCCACCTCCAGCCGGGCCGCCTCGGCCACATCCCTGGGCTCGCCGTAGCTGATCTTCAGCAGGCCGTAGAAGCGGCGCATGCACCGGCGGGCGCCGTCCGGGTCGTTGTCCGCGGGCGCCCACAACTGGTTGGCCCGCAGCACCAGCCAGGCGCCGTGCAGGGTACGCAGCCAGTCCATCCCGAATCCAGCGTGGACCAGGCCTACCGACGCCCGCAGTACCCCCGGCCAGTCGCGCAGGTAGTAGCCGACCCAGGCGCGGAATTCCAGGTCGGCCACGCGCGCCGGGTCGAACGAGCGGAGCCGGCCAGGGGTGCCCGCGGGTGCGTCGATGCGCATGGTCGCCTCCCTGGCTTGCTGAGAAGTCACTGTGACCCGGCCCGGAGTAGCCGCGCCGCGTTGCTACCGTCCCAGTCATGCATCTTCTCAGCCGTCGGCGGGGCCGCAAGCTCGGCGCGCTGGCGGCGGCCGTCGCCATCCTGGCGGCCGTCATCGTCGTGCTGGTCGTCGTGATCGGCCACCCCGTGCCGGTCACCGCCCGGACGCTGCGGATCCCGGTGGTCGACGGGCCGGATAACGACCTGCCGCAGTCGCTGGACGCCACGTTCTTCACCCCGGCGGGCCGGGGCCGGGTGCCCGCGATCCTGCTCGCGCACGGGTTCGGGCAGACCAAAGATGCGGTCCGGCCGGAGGCCGAGCAACTCGCCCGGGCCGGTTTCGCGGTGCTCACCTGGTCCGCGCGGGGCTTCGGCCGGTCCACCGGCCAGGTGGCCCTCGACTCACCCGACTACGAGGTGAAAGACGTCGAGCAACTCGTCAGCTGGCTGGCCCGCCAGCCGCGGGTGATGCTGGACGGCCCGGGAGACCCGCGGGTGGGCATCACCGGGGCGTCGTACGGAGGCGCTATCGCGCTGCTCGCCGCGGCCTATGACCACCGGATCGACGCGATCGTCCCGCAGACCACCTGGTACAACCTGGCCACCGCGCTGTTCCCGGACGCGGCGGGCGGCGCCGGGTCAGGGCCGGCCGGCGGGGTGTTCAAGAAGCAGTGGGCCGGGCTGCTCTTCACCCAGGGCACGGCGGGGTTCGGGCCCGCGGTGCAGTCGGCCACAATGCCGGCCGGTGACACCCCGGCCGCGCTGTGCGGACGTTTCCTGCCCTCGCTCTGTGCCATGTACCAGCGTGTGGCCACGCTCGGGCGGGCCACCCCGCAGGCCGTCTCGCTGCTCGAGCGGTCCAGCCCGTCCAGCATGGCCAGCCGGATCGACGTGCCCACCCTGCTGATCCAGGGCGAGGACGACTCACTGTTCGGGCTGGATCAGGCCAACGGCAACTATGAGGCCATCCGGCGCAACGGCGCGCCAGTGGACATGGTGTGGTTCGCGGGTGGCCACGACGGCGGGAATCAGGAGACCAGCCGGATCACCCAGCTCACCACGCAATGGTTCGAGCGCTGGCTGAAGCCCCGGCACCTGCTCTACCGCCCAGGCTCCGGGACGCGTGGTGCCCCGGCGAGCACGGATGTCTCCGTCAGCTCGGGCCAGCCTGCCTTCGCGGTCACCCGGGACCGGGGTTACGACCCGTCCAGCGGCAACGAGGTGCTGGGCGTCGCTGCCGCGCCTCGTTACCCCGGCCTGGGCGGGACCACGCGCATCGCGGTCCGGCTCCGTGGGCCCGCGCAGGCCATCATCAACCCGCCTGGTGGCGCGCCGCCGTCCATGTCGGTGCTCCCGGGGCTGGCCAGCGGCGGCCTGGGCAGCGGCGGCCTGGGCAGCGGAGGTCTGGGCAGCGGCAGCCTGGGCGTGGGCTTCCCGATGCCCGGGCAGAGCGCCGCGTTCACCTCGGCGCCGCTGGCCGCCCCGCTGCAGCAGACCGGTTCGGCCACCGTCCGGGTCCGGGTCAGCGGTGCCGCGGACGTCACCGTGTTCGCCGAGGTCTACGACGTCGACCAGGCCGGCAACGCCACGCTGCCGTTCCAGCTGGCCGCACCGGTGCGGGTGACCGGGGCGGCCGCGGGCCGCACGGTCACCGTGACGCTGCCCGCGATCGACTACCAGTTCGCCGCGGGACACCGGCTCCGCCTGGTGCTGACCAGCACCGACTTCGGCTACGCCACCTCGCCGGAGGCCGCGGCCTACCGGGTGGCACTGGCCGGCCCGGGACTGTCCGTGCCGTCCGACCCGGCGCTGCAGCTCACGGGCAGCGGCGTCCCCTGGTGGACCTGGGCTGTGCCGGTCGCTGCGCTGGCGGCGGCGGCGTTCATCCTGCTGGCCCGGCCCCGGAAGCGGCCGGGCCTCCCGCCATCGAGTCCCGGGTCGCTGCCGGCCGCCGATGCCCCCGCCGTCCCGGCCGTCGCCGATGCCCCCGCGCCCGCCGCCGTCGTCTCCGCGCTCGCCCCCGGTGCCGTGCCTTTGGAGATCACTGGCCTCACCAAGCGCTACCGGGACGGCCAGCTGGCGGTGGACGGGCTGTCGCTGCGCGTGGAACGGGGCCAGATCCTCGGCCTCCTGGGACCGAACGGTGCCGGGAAGACCACCACGCTGCGCGCCCTGATGGGCCTGATCTACCCGGACGCCGGGACGATCACGATCTTCGGCCAGCAGGTCCGCCCCGGCGCGCCCGCGCTGTCCCGGCTCGGCTCGTTCGTCGAAGGGCCGGGCTTCCTGCCACACCTGTCCGGCCGGGCCAACCTGGACCTCTACTGGCGGGCGACCGGCCGGCCCGCGGCCGGGTCGCACCTGGACGAGGTCCTGCAGATCGCCGGGCTCGGTGCCGCCCTCGACCGCCGGGTGCGGTCCTACTCGCGGGGTATGAGCCAGCGGCTGGCCATCGCCCAGGCCATGCTCGGCCTGCCCGACCTGCTGGTCCTCGACGAGCCGATGAACGGCCTGGACCCGCCGCAGATCAGGGAGATGCGCGATGTCCTGCTCCGGTACGGGGCTGAGGGCCGGGCCGTGATCCTGTCCAGCCACCTGCTCGGCGAGGTCGAGCAGACCTGCACCCACCTGGTCGTCATGCACCGGGGCCGCGGCCTCGCGGCCGGCCCGGTCACCGAGTTCACCGGCGACGGCGCGGCCCTGGTCGTGGGTACCTCCCAGGCGCAGCGCGCCGTCAGCGTGCTGCGCGACCTGGACGGCATCCAGGCTGCGGAGCCCCACCCGGACGGTGTCGTCGTGCATCCCGACGGGGTCGCGCCGTCCGCCGTGGTCGCGGCCCTGGTCGGGGCCGGGATCCCGGTCGACCGGGTGGGGCCGGGCCGCCGGCTGGAGGATGCCTTCCTGGCCCTGATCGGCGCACCGGAGGCTGACCAGTGACCGTGGCCAGGGCGGCCAGGGCGGCCAGAGCGGCCGGGGCGCCCGGGGCGGAAGCGCGCGACTACAGCCCGCGGCGGACCCTGTCGTTCCGGGTCGAGTTCGTCCGCCAGCTCCGGCGCTGGCGGACGATCGTGGCCTTCGCGGTGCTGCTCGCGCTGCCCTGGATCCTGGTCGCCGCGTTCAAGATCAGCGGGCCGGGCTCGGCGGGCAACGGGACACCGGGACTGGTCACGGTGGCCACCCAGGGCGGCCTCAACTTCGCGGCGTTCAGCCTGTTCGTGTCGGCCGGCTTCCTGCTCGTGGTGGTGGTAGCGCTGTTCTGCGGGGACACCGTGGCCAGTGAGGCCAGCTGGTCGTCGCTGCGCTACCTGCTGGCCGCGCCGGTGCCGCGGGCGCGGCTGCTGCGCCAGAAGCTGGCGGTGGCGCTGGCCTACTCCACCATCGGGGTGGTCACCCTGCCCGTGATGTCCCTGGTCGCGGGGACGGCCGCGTTCGGCTGGCATCCGCTCCGGCTGCCGGGCACCGGCGTGCAGCTGCCGGTCGGCCAGGCCGTGACCCGGATGCTCATCGTTCTCGGGTACGTCCTGGTCACCGAGATCGCGGTGGCCGGGATCGCGTTCCTGCTCTCGGTGTCCACCGACTCCCCCCTCGGCGCCGTCGGCGGCGCCGTGGGCCTGATGATCCTGTCCGCCATCCTGGACCAGGTCACCGCGCTCGGATCCTGGCGGGAGATCCTCCCGTCGCACTGGCAGTTCGCCTGGCTGGACGCGGTGCAGCCGCAGATCGCCTGGGGTGGCATGGTCGAGGGCGCCTCGGCGTGCGCGTGCTACGGGATCGTGTTCCTCGCCCTGGCCTTCCAGCGTTTCCAGCGAAAAGACATCGTGTCGTAACTGAGATCTACGGGGCATCATGTCGTGAACCAAGGATCCTTGTGTGGATCTCTCCGGTGAGTTACGTTCTGGCCACCTGATCCGCGCCAGCCGGAAGGATCACCATGAGCGGCACCGAATCCCTTCCTTACGGCGAGAGCAAGAGCCCCCCAGTCGGCGAGGCGGGGCACGAGCTCCGGCTGCACCGGGGTGTCCTCGGCATCGTGGACATCTCCGCGGCCACCATGGCCAACATCGGCCCGGCCATGAGCTTCTACTTCGGGTTCGGCTTCCTCGCCATCACGGCCGGCGTCGCCTCGCCGCTGACCATCGTGGCGGCCGGCATCGCGATCGCGCTGCTCGGCAACACGCTGGCCCAGTTCTCCCGGGCGCAGCCATCCACCGGGGGCTTCATCACCTTCGTCGGCAAGACGTTCGGCGGCA
>Ga0187867_10002070_pt1 | contig 16928 bp, 12 predicted proteins | sample June2016WEW_13_1_FD_132976 | JGI IMG/M metagenome (GOLD analysis project Ga0187867, IMG submission 132976) | Peatland microbial communities from SPRUCE experiment site at the Marcell Experimental Forest, Minnesota, USA - June2016WEW_13_10 | ecosystem: Environmental > Terrestrial > Soil >...
ACCAACTACGGCGCCGCCAAAGCTGGCATCGCGGCGTTTACCGTGATCGCGGCCCGCGAACTGAAGCGTTACGGCGTGACGGTGAATGCCATCGCCCCGCAGGCACTGACCCGCATGACCGAGGGCCTGCGTGAACGCTCCGAGGAACAGAAAGCCGCGATGCATCCCGGCCGGGTCTCGCCCGCCGTGGTGTGGATCGCCAGTCTGGAATCGTCGGACTTCACCGGCCGCATCGTCGAGGCCGGCAGCGGACTGCTGGCCATCGCCGAGGGCTGGCATCGCGGCCCTACCGCCACCCCCGAAGAAGACCCGACCAAACTCGGCCCCATCCTCCTGGGGTTGCAGGAGAAGGCACGGAAGAATGCGGGCATGAATGGGGTTGACCTCGATTGACCGAACCGCTGTTTGCCGGCCTGAAGGTCATCGACTGCGCGAGTTACGTGGCTGCTCCGGCGGCGGCCACGGTACTGGCGGACTTCGGCGCCGACGTGATCAAAATTGAGCCACCCGGCGAGGGCGACCCCTGGCGCGGGGTCTACCGCCGGCCTGGCATGCCGTCGTCGCAGCACAACCATCCGTGGCTGATGGACGATCGCAACCGGCGCGGGTTGGTGCTGGACCTGAAGGCGGCGGCGGGACGCGCGGTGCTGGAACGGCTTATTGCACAGGCTGATGTGTTCATCACCAACATCCCCCTGCCGGCGCGGGAGCGGTTGCGGATCCGGTATGCCGACTTCGCGGCGGCGTATCCTCGGCTGATCTACGCGTCGTTGACCGCATACGGCGAGGCGGGCGACGAGGCCGGCAAGACCGGGTTTGATTTGACTGCGTACTGGGCTCGGTCGGGGCTGATGGATGAGGTGCGGACGGATCATCTGCACATGCCGGCTCGCTCGGTGGCGGGGATGGGGGATCGGCCGACGGCGATGGCTCTGTATGGCGCGATCGTGACGGCGCTGTATCGGCGAGAGAAGACCGGGCAGGGCGGCGAGGTCCGGGCCTCGCTGATGGGCAGCGGGCTGTGGGCGAACGCCTATCTGATTCAGGCGCGATTGTGCGGCACGATGTTCCCACCGCGGCCGCCGCGCGAGGAGTCGGTGAGCGCACTGGGCAATCTGTATCGCACGTCGGACGACCGGTTCTTCATGCTGGCGTTGGCGAGCGACCGGCAATGGCCAGCGTTGGCGCAGGCGATCGGGATGCCGGATCTGGTGGCGGACCCTCGGTTCGTGGGGCCGGAGCAACGGCGGGATAACGCCCTTACGCTGATGGGGATTTTGGACGACGTGTTTGCCCAACGACCGTTGGCGGAATGGCGCGCATTGCTGGATGCGGCCGGACTGACATTCGGTGTGGTGGGGACGGTGGCGGAGATCGTCGAGGACCCCCAGGCGCTGGCAAACAAGTTCCTGCGGCCGTTGGGGGAAACCGGGATGCTGACCGTGGACAGCCCGTTCTCGCTGAGCGGGGCGGAGAAGGTGCCGGTGGCGATGGCGCCCGAATTTGGCGAGCACGGTGGGGAAATTTTGCGCGAAGCGGGGTACGACGAGACGGAGATTGAGGCGTTGCGGAAGGTGGGAGTGGTTGGCGGCGCGTGATCGCATTCGCCGCGCCAGGATCAATCGCCGCCGGTGCGACGTCCCTCGAACCGTGTGGCCGACTTACGCGTTCATCAAATAACGCGCCAACTTAGCTCGGTCTTCGTACGGAACAAATTCGCCAAGTATTGTAGAAAATCCTGGAATGCGCGCGATGCGTAATCGATCGACCGTCATGGCGACCAAGAACTCGCAATCTCTCACGAGCGTCCATTGCAGCCCACCGCCACCCATCGGATATTGCTCGCTCGGCGCCAAAGTGTTCGAGTGACGGATGGCCGGAACGACTTTGACAATGCGCCCATCGCCCTTTTCAGGAATACTCTGAAGAACCTGTTTTTGCAGCCTCTCATAGCCTTGAGAGCCGCGCTCGAACATGATTTCATCGCTCACCCGGGTGCGCGTCTTGTCAACCGCGGGGTTGCTCGCGGGCAATCCGAGGCGGCCGCCGGACCTCAACGTCAGGCCACTGAATTCGAAGTCGGCCGGCTGGAGTTTTTGTTTCAAAACCAGCACGGTCCAACCGTTGCCCAGCCGGCCGGCGCTGAATCCCAGGGATTTCTCAAGTTCGCTTGCCGAACGCGCCAGGACCCATTGATTCGTCGTAACATCTCCCTTCATGAAAACCCGGGCACCAGGCGTGCGCAACAGCGGTGCTGCCAGCATCAGTTTGATCTCCTGAACAACGATGACTGGTCCCTCAGAGGAACGCTTTCATTCATTCCGCTCCCCTGGCGGCGCGCGAAACTTTTCGATCGTTATCGAACGTCCAGGCACTTAAGCGGCGGAATCGGCATCGCTCGGTGGTCGGAGCCCGTCGGACAGCACCTCGGCGATCGCGATACCGCTTTCGCCGGCAATCGCATAGAGCAAAAAGACGCGGCCGTCTTCCTCATAGATCGCCGGGTCGCGCAGTTGATTGACCATCCCATAAGCCGTACTACGCACAGACGGCGTCAGCGGCGTGTCGGCGCCTTCCCAGCTTCGTTCCGGCCGCAGCACCTCGCTCGCCGGCCCATCCTGCCACTGCATCCAATTGTCGGAGAGATCGATTCGGCTGAGCAAGATCCGCTCCGGTGCATCTCCCACCTGAGTCCAGAACACCAGTAATTCAGTTCCCCTTCGCAACACTGCCGCATGTCGCATGTTTGGATTGAACAACACCGGCCCAGGTTCGAACCCCGACAATCCATCACGGGACCGATATAGTTGCCCGGGCATAGCCAGCGCAATGGTTGCGCAGTCATGCTGGAATACCCGGAAGTACGACCGCCCCAATAATTCCGGCCTCGCCTCGAAGTCGATCCCGTTTGCCGACGTTGCTACCCGCGTGACCTGGGTGCCAACCGCCTCTAACCCGTGAAAGTACATCACGATCTGCCGCCCAACCGCATCCACATGCACGTCCGGCGAGGCGATGTGCGGCGTTGTGATCTCTGACAGGACATCGTGCGAAATCGCTGTTCCGTTCTGACGGTAGCGATGTTTGAAAGCCACCAGTTCCTCCGCCGAGGGCACCGGCGCCTCTGTCAGAAATCTCGACTGGGCCAGCTGCAAACTGCCGGGCGGATGCACATGCCAAGGTCCGGTCAGCGCGTCAGCGTAAGCCAGCCGGATGTAGCGGCCTTTGTGATCGGCAAAGTAAAGATAATACGACCCCAGCCGGTCCTCGACCCAGTCCGGCACGCGGATCAGCGACGGGCCTTGAATATTCTCGCCAACACTTAGGTGCAACGACGGCGCGATAATTGGCCCATCGCCGAGCCGCACCACCCGCACGCTTGTCACGACGGCGCGTCACGCCACAGCTTCGCCCGTTTCCGCACCGGATCGAGCAGCGACCAGTCGCCTTGTTCCAGCGTATGCCCCTTCGGAAATGGCGGCCGCGGTTCCAGGCCCAGAGACCGCACCACCCGGTCATCCCGGTAGTAGCATTGCAGAATCACCCGAGACAGTGTCGCCGCCGCCACCCCGCCACGTTCCCGAAACGCCAGCACCACTGCGTCCCGCCTCGCCGTGTCCAGATCGGCAACCGGCCCGCCGGCGAGTGCCGCCAGGGCGCCCAACGCCTCCCGCACCTGTGCCGTATCGCGGCCCATCGTGCCGACGATATCGGCGAAGATGAGCGCGTCGTCGGCACCTGGCACATCGAACTCGGCCGACGCCGGGATCATCATTCCGGCAACACAACGCAAATCCCGGCTCTCCGCCGGCGTAAGATCGCTCATACCCACACCTCAATCGAACAAAGTGGCCAGCCGCCGTTTCATACTGTCGGCGACATAAAGTGCCAGCGCCTGAATGGTCGAGGTCGGGTTCACTCCGCCCGACGTCACCCAGATGCTGCCGTCGACAATGAACAGGTTTTTCACATCGTGCGAACGCCCCCAGGCGTTCACCACCGACCGTTCCGGATCGTTACCCATCCTCGCGGTTCCCAGCAAATGGCCGGGTGTGTTCAGCACCGTGCGCGAGGTGAACAGGTTCGTCGCCCCCGCTGCTGTCAGAATTTCCGACGCCCGGGCGATCCCGTGTTCCATCATCCGCCGCGTGTTTTCGCTGATCACGTAATCGATCCGCGGCGCCGGGATGCCGTGGCTGTCCTTCAGCACCGGATCGATTGTCACACGGTTGTGTTCCTCCGGCAGGTCCTCACAGGCGATGCCGATCCGCAGCCGCTTGTGGAAAAGTTTTCGAAATTCCTGATGATGCCCGGCGCCCCAGGGCAGCACACCTCGGGATTCGCTATCGACCGCTTCGCTGACTACCCCGCCGGCGCGAGCAAACTGCAACGTGTAGCCGCGCACGAAATCACGCGACGGGTCGGTCTCGTAAAATTCCTTACTCCACAGGTTGATCATCGGCGCGTGGTCGCCATCCACCCGTTCGTCGACATAGCCGCCGACCTGCGGCCACGGGTGCAGCATCAGGTTCTTGCCGACCAGGCCGCTGGAATTGGCCAGTCCATTGGGAAACCGCGCCGACACCGAATTCAGCAACAACCGCGGCGTGCCGATGCCGTTGCAGGCCAATATGACAACCTCCGCCGGCTGGAACTGTTCCACGCCATCAGGATCGTAATAAATCGCCCCCGAGGCCATGCCGTGTTCATTCACCGTGATTTCCCGCACCCGGCAACGCGGCCGCAGCTCGACACCAGCGCGAATCGCATGCGGCCAATAGGTAATATCCGTGCTCGCCTTCGCCCCTTGCGCACAACCGGGCGTGCAATGACCGAGATTAATGCACGGAGCGCGCCCGTCATACTCGGTGGTCGCGATCGTCGAGTCGGACGGCCACCAATGCCAGCCCAGTTTGTTCATCGCTCGGGCGTACTGCATGCCGGTGCGGCCCAGAGGCAGCGGCGGCATCGGCGGTTGTCTGGGCGGCACGCCCGGATCTCCGGCGAGACCCGACACACCCATCATGCGGTCGTTCTCGGCAAAGAACGGCTCCAGCGTTGCGTAATCGATCGGCCAGTCGTCGGCGACGGCATCCAGCGACCGAACGCGAAAATCAGACGGGTGCATCCGCGGGAAATGCGCGGTGTACATCACCGTCCCGCCGCCAACCCCATTGAAGTTGGCGATCTTCATCGCCGAGTTGTGCTCGTTGATCGGGTAATCGGTGTCGCGGCCTCGGCGGTTCGGACTGATGTCGAAATCGCCGTACCGTCGCGCCTCCCAGTCCCGGCCGTTGCTGGGGAAGTCGGATTGCTTGATCCAGTCGCCCTGTTCCAGGCACAAAATGCGCATCTTCGTTTCGGCCAGACTCCAGGCCACCGCGGCGCCGGATGCGCCCGAGCCGATGATCAGCACGTCGACGATTTCGTTACGGCCGCCGTTCGTCATGCCAGTCACCCCATCAATCGAACAACGTCGCCAGCCGCTGCTTCATGCAGTCGGCGATATACAGTGCCAGCGCCTGAATGGTGCAGGTCGGGTTCACTCCGCCGGACGTCACGAAAATGCTGCCATCGACGATGAACATATTCTTCACGTCGTGACAGCGGCCCCACTCGTTGACCACCGACCGTTGCGGATCCGTCCCCATCCGTGCGGTACCAAGCAAATGCCAGCCGCCATTCAAAATCGGGCTCTGCACACCGACATTGGTTGCTCCGGCAGCGGCGAGAATTTCCTTTGCCCGCGCAATGCCGTGCTGCATCATGCGGTGCGAATTTTCGCTGATCGTGTAATCCACCTTCGGCGCCAGAATGCCGTGGCCATCCTTCAACACCGGATCGAGCGTGACCCGGTTGTGTTCCTCCGGCAGATCCTCGCAGATCGCCGACAACCCGATACGGTGCCCTGCCAACTTCCGGAACACCCGATGATGGTCCGCACCCCAGGGCAGCCGTCCGTCGGCCTCGCTGAAGATTGCCTCGGTAACCGGTCCGATGCCGCGGCCGAACTGATAGGCATAGCCGCGCACGAAGCCGCGACTTAAGTCGGTCTCGTAGAATTCCATGCTCCACAGACACAAGGGTGGCGCCCGGTTGCCATCCAGCGGTTCATCGACATAGCCGTAAACCTGAGCGTACGGATGAAACATCAGGTTCTTACCGACCAGACCACTGGAGTTGGCGAGCCCGTCGGGAAACCGTCCCGACACCGAATTCAACAGCAGCCGCGGCGTACCGACGCCGTTGCAAGCGACAATAACCACCTCGGCCGGCTGGAACTGTTCCTTCCCCTCGGCGTCGTAATAAATCACCCCCGAGGCCATGCCGTGTTCGTTCAGCGTGATTTCCCGCACCCGGCAGCGCGTGCGCAACTCGACGCCGGCGCGGATGGCGTGCGGCCAATAGGTGATGTCGGTGCTCGCCTTGGCACCTTGCGTGCACGCCGGCGTGCAATGGCCGAGATTGATGCACGGTGCCCGCCCATCCCACTCGGTAGTAGCCACCGAGGTGTCCGACGGCCACCAGTGCCAGCCCAACCGGTTCATTGCGCGGCCGAACCGCATGCCGCTCTTGCCCAAAGGCAGCGGCGGCATCGGCGGCTGCTTCGGCGGATAGGCAGGATCGCCGGCCAGCCCGGAAACCCCGGTCATGCGTTCGTTTTCGGCGAAGAACGGCTCCAGGGTCGCGTAATCGACCGGCCAGTCATCGGCCACGCCATCCAGCGAGCGGACCCGGAAATCCGACGGATGCAGCCGCGGATAATGGCCGGTATACATGATCGTGCTGCCGCCAACGCCATTGAAATTGACCACCTTGATCGGCGAGTTGTCGTCGTTGATCGGATAATCCGTGGGCCGCGCGCGCCGGTTCGGACTGGTAGCGAAATCGTCGTACAACCGCGCCTCCCAGTCCCGCCCATTGCTCGGGTAGTCGGACTGCTTCATCCAATCGCCTTGTTCCAGGCACAAAATCCGCATCTTCGTTTCTGCCAGGCTCCACGCCACCGCAGCACCGGACGCGCCGGAGCCGATGATCAGAACGTCCACCATTTCGTTCATGCCGCCGCTCCCTGGGCCGCCGCCTCACTGAGGGACTGTCATACCGTTCGAAAGATGCAAAAGTCGATCCCGGCAGGGTTGTGCCGGCAACCGGGCGTCAGCGGACGGACTGTCGTTGTTTCCCTCCCTGGCCGGAAAGGAGGAGCTTGCCCCCAATGATCAACCTACCACCGCCTGCGGTCGGGCCTGCGTTCCACGGTGACGCTGTGCTCAGTGGGGTTCCGTTCACCGAAGCCGATTGTGACGGGCTCGGCCGGCTCCGTGTTGAGGTCGACGGCAGCCCCGACTGCCTGCGCTTCTACGGCGACATCGGCACTTCGCGCCTGAACCCCGTGGTCTTTCTGGAAGGCGATGTGGTTACGCGGGACGGTGATGGCGTGGGATGGCGGGTGATCGATATCTACACCCAACTTTCACCCGATCTGCTGCAAAGCGAGGCGGCTCAGTATGCCGCGGCATCGACCCGCACGTTCATCAATGTGGCGCGGCCGGGTGTTTTTGGCTCGACAGGTCATCATCTGCAGCGGCGGCGCGAACGCGAGGTCGCGTTGGTGGATCGCGCCCTCGACCGCCTCAAGGAGCAGTTTGGCTGGAACCGGATCGATCTGGCGGGCCAGTCCGGCGGCGGGCACCTGGTCGCAGCTTTGTTGGGACGGCGCACCGATATCGATCATGCTGTGATCGCCTCCGGCGCCGTGGCCGTGCGCGAGCGGCTGCGCGAACGTGGCCTCACATTCGACGTGACCGGCTACGCCGATTTCGTCGATCCGATCGATCTGGTGCCGCTGGTTGCGTCGCATCCGCCGGCGAAGGTGGTGTTACTCACCGACCCTCGGGATCGAGTGAACCCGGCCACCACGCAGACCGCGTACTTCGAGGCGCTGCGCCGGCATGGCATCAACGCCGAGCAGCGCTGGGTCATGGCGGTCGGTCCCGACCATCACAGATTGCGTTTGGCAGCCATTATTGCTGCTTTGGCATGCCGCGCGGGTGAGTGAAATCCTTTGCCTCCGCCCCGCCTTGACGCCCACCGCATCCTCCCCTGAAATCCCTCCGCCCGCGCGCAACGCGTTTTTGGGCCAATCGGCCAACAATTGGAGAATGCAATGAAAGCGCGTCTGTTCGCGGCGGCCGCGGTGGCGGGACTGCTCGGCGTGTCGGCCCAGGCCGAGGCACAGATCAAATTCGGGGCGATATTGTCGATCAGCGGGCCGGGTGCGGCGATGGGCGTCGGCTACAAGGGCGCGTTCGACTTCTTCCCTAAGGAGATCGCCGGCCAGACCGTCGAATACATCGTTCGCGACGACGCCACCGATGCCAATACGGGATACACCGTTGCGCAAAAAATGATTTCGGAAGACCATGTCGATGCGTTTATCGGGCCCTCGCTGACCGCCACGGACGCAGCGGTGGCGCCGCTCGCCAACCAGGCGCATGTGCCGATGATCGCCATGGCGCCGTATGAATACGATCCGGCGAAGCAGCCGTACACGTTCAATGACGCACAGCCGTTGTCGCTGATGGTTTCGAGAGTGTTCACCTACATGCAAGCGCATGGCGTGAAGCAAATTGGCTACATCGGCTTCTCGGATGGCTGGGGCGATCAGGTGCTGGCCGCCACGAAGCGCTTCGCGGAGACCGACGAAATCAAGATCCTTGCCGATGAACGTTACGCCCGCACTGACACCTCGGCCGAAGCTCAGGTGTTGAAGCTGATCAGCGTGCGGCCGGATGCGGTGATGATGGGCAACTCGGCGACGCCGGCCGCGTTGCCGGTAGTGGAGCTGCGCCGTCGCGGCTTCAAGGGCACCATTTACGGCAATCACGGCATCGTCAGTCCGGCCTTCATCAAGGTCGGGGGGCCGGCGGCCGAGGGTGTGGTCGCCGTCACCTCGCCGGTCGTTGTTTACGATCAGTTGGCGGCGGACAACCCGGTGAGGCCGGTGGCGACAGCATTCATGGACGAATATACGAAGAAGTTCGGACCGGAGAGTGTGAGCCCGTTTGCCGGCTACAGCTACGATGCGATGCTGCTGCTGAAGAACGCTGTCCCGGCGGCGTTGAAGGCGGGCCAGCCGGGCACCGAGGCATTCCGCGAGGCGTTGCGCGCGGCGCTGGAAACCACTCACGGGCTGGTCGGCGTCAGCGGCGTGTATGGCATGTCGCCCACCAACCATAACGGCCAGGACGCCCGCGCCGCGGTGTTGGTGGAGGTGAAGGACGGCGCCTGGCGAGCCATCCAGTAGGGTCCGCTCACCCGAGGCACGCCACGCGGCATGGATCTGTTCGTCTTTCTGGCGCTGCTGCAGGACGGCATCACCACCGGCGCGATTTATTTGCTGCTGGCGATCGGGCTGTTGATCGTGTTCTCGGTCACCCGTGTGATTTTCGTTCCGCAAGGCGACCTGCTGGCGTTCGGCACGCTCACCGTCGCCGCGCTGCAATCGGGGCACCTGCCGGGCACCCTGTGGCTGCTCGACGGCGTTTCGGCCGTGGCGCTGATAATTTCGCTGTTTGGCGGCCGGCGTGCGGCAATACTCGGCGTGCTGGCCTGGGGGGTGTTTCCGCTGACCGTGACAGCGGCGGCCTGGTTCCTGGCGCCATATCAGGTGCCGGCAATCTCGATCGTGCTGGCGCTGGCGATCGTCACTCCAATGGGGCCCCTGATCTGGCGTTTCGCGTTCCGCCCAATCGCCGGAGCGTCCGTGTTGGCGCTGCTGATCCTGGCGATGGCGTTGCATTTCGTGCTGATCGGGGTGGGCCTCGTGTTCTTCGGGCCGGAGGAGGCCAGCGCGCCGTCTCTGACCGACGCCAACTTCGATCTCGGCCTGTTGAACGTATCCGGCCAATCGGCGGCGGTGGTGCTGTGCTGCGCCGTGCTGGTTGCCGGCCTGCGCTGGTTCTTCGGCGCCACCATCCACGGCAAGGCACTCCGAGCGACCGCGTCCGACCGCCTGGGCGCCCGCCTGGTGGGCATCGACGCCGGCGCCACCGGCGCGCTCGCCTTCGGTCTGGCCTCCTTCATCGCCGCTCTGGCAGGCGTGCTGATCGGCGCGGTGACACCGTTGTCCTACGACGCCGGGTTCGACATCGGCCTCAAAGGCTTCGTGGCTGCGATCATGGGCGGCCTGGTCTCCTACCCGATGGCCGCCGCCGGCGCGGTGCTGGTGGGCGTGCTGGAGTCGCTCGTCAGCTTCTGGGCCAGCGCCTATCGCGAGGTCATCGTCTTCACCCTGCTGATCCCGGTGCTGGCGTGGTTGTCGATCCGCAGCGGCCCGCCTGAGGACCGTGCGTGATGCAAGCCGACCGCGGCATGGCGCTTTGCTGGATCGATTGTGGGACCGTCGCAGATAATATCACGACTTCTCGTCTGGATCTGCGGTTTAGCAGAATCCAGGAACGTCCGAACCGCACCGGCTTTGCATGCGTCCCACGGCAGCATCTGTGTTCATCTGTGGATATCTGGGTGCATCTGTGTCTTTGCTTTTTTCTGGGTAACTGCCGCACCGGCCACGACCGGGACGTATCCTGCAAAAGCAAAGGGAAACACAGATACACCCAGATATCCACAGATAAACACAGATGGACAACGGATCGAATTGCCCGGCCCGAAGTGCACCAAGGCATGGCGTTCGGCACGCCACCTGCCGCTTCGCCACAATTCCGCCCGAACGCGCCATGACGCGGAAGCAGTCAGACGCTGGCTCGATCTTATCGCCGGGCGACGCAACACCCTCGGGCGGTACGGCTGCACGGCCGGGCGATGCAAGGCGAAGCCGCTTGCTCATGCCGGCACTCGGGGTCGTCGTCATCGTCGCCGTCCCGGCGGCGCTTCCGGCGTTCTACGTCACGCTGTTCGGTTACGTTGGGTTGGCCACGTTGGTGGCGCTTGGCCTGGTGTTGCTGACCGGGATCAGCGGCCAGACCTCGTTCGGTCAGGCCACGTTTGTTGGTCTCGCGGCGTATGCCACCACGATACTCACCCGGTTCGAGGGCGCGCCGCCGCTTCTGGGGCTGGTCGTTGGCCTTCTCATCACCGGTACGGTGGCCTGGCTGCTCGGCCTGATCACGGCGCGACTGTCCGGGCACTTCCTGGCGCTGGTTTCGGTCGCCTGGGGGATGAGTTTCTTCGCCCTGTTCGGCACCCTGCCATTGTTGCACGGGTTTAACGGGATTGGCGACATTCCGCCGCTGCGGCTTGGCTCGCTCTCGGCTGAGAACCCGCGCATCAACCTCGGCGTCATCCTGGCGGTGACCGCTGCCGTGATGGCGACGTTGGCAAACCTGCTCGACAGCCGCATGGGGCGAGCGATCCGCACGCTGAACGGCGCCCGGCTGATGGGTGAGAGCGTGGGGATCGACACCGTTCGGCTGAGCCGTACCGTGTTCGTCATCGCCGCGGTGTATGCCGGCATTGCCGGGTTCCTGTTCGCGCACTTCCAGCGCTTCATCAGCCCGACCCCGTTCAGCCTGGGTGCCAGCATCGACTACCTGTTCATGGTCATCATCGGCGGTGCCGACTCGCTCTGGGGCGCTCCATTGGGCGCAACGCTGGTGGTAGTGTTGCGCGATCAGTTCAACGACTGGATCCCTCGGATTACCGGCCGGGCCGGCGATTTCGAGGCCCTGGTGTTCAGCCTCGTGGTGATCGTGCTGCTGCAACGGGCGCCGTCCGGGCTATGGCCACTGCTGGTGCGTCTGGGCTCGCGTCAGACGGCGGCCAATGCGACTGCCATTGCCCTGCCTGCACCCACGGGGGGCGAGGTCGCGGAAACGCTGACCGGCGCCGGGATGACCAGGCCGAACGCGGCCCAATGGGCCGCGTTCGAGCCTGCCGCGGCCGATCTTTCCGGGACCCGGCCCATCACAACCATGCCGGGAGCGCCCAGGTCCGGACCAGGCAAACCTCCCGGGGCGGAGCCTCCGACCAACGAGCCCGCCACGGAACTGCTTTCATTGGAAAACGTTTCCCGCAACTTCGCCGGGTTGGCGGCCGCCCGGGACGTCAACTTCGCGGTCCACGGGCAGGAGATCGTCGCGCTGATCGGGCCGAACGGCGCCGGCAAGACAACGTTGTTCAACCTGATCAGCGGCGTGCTGCCTCCCAGTTCGGGCCGCATCCTGCTGTTCGGCGCCCCGTCCGGGCATTTGCCGCCACGGCGCATCGCCGCTCTGGGGGTGGCTCGCACGTTCCAGCATGTGAAGCTGCTGCCGGCCCGCAGCGTGCTGGAAAATACCGCGCTTGGCGCTCATTTGTCGGGCCGCGCCGGCCTGTGGCGCGCCATGCTGCGGCTCGATCGCGCCGAGGAGGCCCGTCTGCTTGCCGACGCACGCACGCAGGCGTCCCGTCTCGGACTTGGCGGGGTACTGGACGTGCCGGCCGGCGACCTTCCGCTGGGTCAGCAGCGGGTGGTGGAGATCGCCCGCGCACTGTGCCTGCGCCCACGCCTGCTGCTGCTCGACGAGCCCGCCGCTGGCTTACGGCTGCCGGAGAAGCAGCGCCTCGCCGCCCTGTTGCACCAGCTGCGAGCCGAGGGCATCGGCGTGCTGCTGGTGGAACACGACATGGATTTCGTCATGCAACTCGCCGACCGCATCGTGGTGATGGATTTCGGCCAGAAGATCGCCGAAGGTCCACCGGACCAAATTCAGTCCAATCCGGCCGTCCTGGAGGCCTACCTGGGCTCCGTCACATGACCGAGCTGCTGCGCCTGGACCGCCTGCAGGCCGGCTACGGCCATGTGGAGGTCCTGCATGGGGTCAGCCTTGCGGTGCCGGAGGGTCAAATCGTCGCCATCGTCGGGCCGAACGGCGCCGGCAAGACGACGCTGATGGGTGCGGTGATGGGATTGCTGCCGCGCCGCGGCGGCAGCGTGCTCTACCAGGGTGTGCCCGCCGGCTCGACCGAGGCTTTGGTAGCGGCCGGCGCGGTCCTGGTCCCGGAACAGCGCGCGCTGTTCACCGACATGAGCGTTGAAGACAATTTGCTGCTCGGCTTTTATTCGCGCCGGCGCGCGGGCGAGCGGGACGCACGGCCGGCCATGCGTGACGTTTTCGCGATTTTCCCTCGGCTGGAAGAACGCCGCCGGCAGTTTGCCGCCACTTTATCGGGCGGGGAGCGGCAGATGCTGGCACTCGGGCGGGCTTTGATGGGGCGGCCGAGGTTGCTGCTGCTGGACGAACCTAGCCTCGGGCTGGCACCGATGCTGGTGCGAGAAATTTTTCGGGTGCTGGTCGAACTGCGGCAACGTGGGCTGTCGATCCTGCTGGTGGAGCAGAACGTGCGCGCGGCGCTGCAGGTTTCCGATTACGGCTATGTGCTGGAAATGGGCGAGATCGCGGCGGAAGGGCCAGGTGAAGCGCTGGCGCAGGACCAACGGATTTTGGCAACCTATCTGGGGCAGCGGCGCGAACACCCGCAAACCACGCAGTGACCGCTCCGGGCGGGATCGGTTTTATCGGTGGCACGCCCGTTTCACATCGTGGCCAGGGGGCATTCGGGCGAACTCGGTGCGTTGCCAGAGGGCGTGGATGGAGCCTGCACCAGCGAAGTTGGGGACCCGGCCATGACGGTGTCGCAAAGGTCGGCATGACGGTTGCTGTAACTGGTTGACTTCTACTTCACAAAAAGGCAACCAAAACAACCATTTGCGGAAATGGCTTCATAAATTACTTCAGCCGCTGAAGTAATACCAAAATCCAGCGCCGATGCTGCCCCAGATCAGGCTACCTAAAGCCACACCCAGAAAAATACCCCGCGCGGCAGACAGCGTGGTCCTACGATCCGGTTCCATGGCGGCTTCCCCGGCTCCGGCAATCTCAGGCAAAGCGTCGGAAACTGGCGCCGCCTGGCCGCGCAGCAAGGGGATCAGATGCGGATTGGCGTACTCCCGGCGTCCCGAACGCCGCTTGTCGCGAAGCGTCGTCGAGGTTTCCGGTTCCGGCTCGAAATCGATCAGGTCGGCCATGATACACTCCCTGACGCGGAGCATGTCTCGATAACGGTTACTAAATGGTTGCAGGCCCTTGGTATGGGCGCGAACCTCTCTTACGGACGATTTGGCCACCGAGCCAATTGGCCGGCGGCGAGACGGTGCCAACCCAGTCGTGCCATAACGACCACTCCATCAACCTAACAACTAACGCCGCCATGGCAAGTATCTGACGCAACATATTCGGGTCGTTGTTTTCAGCCCCGAGGGCGCGACGCCCGTTTTACCGATTGGCGAGACGGCGCCGTACCGCCTCGCCAACCGAACCGACGGCCAGCTTCTACATATTGGACCCCTTGAGATGGTCTGGCGCAGCGCCGGTGTTCGAGAACATTGGCAGGCTGCTCCAGCTCGAACCCACCGATCCGGGGATCCCGGCGTCCGGTGCAAAGACGTTCGGCGTGGTCGTGCCAGGCTGGAAGCTGGTCAGCAGGTTCCCGGCGTCGGCCGCGCTGCTCCCGCCGGTCCCCGGTGCCACGCTGAGCAAGTCCGATGTGCTGAAGCCCGCCGCACAGGAGTTGCCGGCGGGTGGGGCGATGAACGCCAGCGAGTTCGACGACACGCCCAGTACTGCACCGCTCGGGCTGCTCCCGGCCGGTGCCGGGGCCACCATCGCGGAGCTGGTCGTGGTCAACTGCGTACCCGATTTCTCTTGCGACGCCGAAGCCGTGACCGCCGGCGCCGAGCGGAGCGGCTGGGTAATACCGGACAGATTGGCGGCATCGCCCGCCGCATCGACGATGATGGAACCCGCCGGAAGGTTGACCTGAGTGACCGCCAGCGCCGTCACCGAGACATTGCTGGTGCTGATGGTGGTGGTGAAGGTCAGGATATTGGTGCCGGATCCGCCGGAGTAAGTGGCGATGCCGCCGTCATTCAGGGTAAGGGTCGGTTTCCCGGAGACAGTCATCGCTTCGTTCAGCTTGACGGCGATGGTCACCTTCGTGCCGCCGCCGGAAGTGACCGCCACTCTCTCCACGTTGCTGGATGCGGTGCCCGGAATCCCCGGAACCACACTTCCCGTGGTCAGGTTTGTATTGTTGACGAACGCCACGTTGCTGGCAGTCGTCCAGGGGAAGTACGGCGCACTGGCACCCGTGCTGTCGAGGTAGTTGTCCTCGACGTTCACGCCATTGACGATGTTCGACCCGGGGTCCTGATGGATCGCGATGAGGTAGGTGTTGGTCGGCGTCGGGCCGGGCGAGATGATCGTGTTGTTCTCGACTTCGACGTTGGTGAGGGTAGCGCCGTTCTGCGCCTCGATCTGCAGTCCGGAGGCGAGGTTGGTCGGCTCGTCGGCGTGCGGCGGGTTGTAGATAGTATTGAATGAAATCACTGAATTGTTGGAAACCCCGCCGGACAAGGTGAGGTCGCTCTCTGGCGAGTTGGTGCCGAAGCCAACATCCTGGATCAGGTTGAATTCATAGAGCAGCGTGCCGCCCTTGGCTGCGAGCACGGTCTGCGGCGCGTTCTTCAACCAGTTGTATTCGACTGTCAGCCCGGTTCCAGTGTCACTGATCAGCGAGGTGATGGCGCTCGGGTTGCCGGAGCCACCGCCGCCGTCGATGGTGTCGTACAACACCGACAGGTTGGTCGCGGTGGACCCTGCCGTGATCGGGATCAACTCGTTCGCCCCGACCGCGAAGTTGCTGTTTTCGATGGTGTCGTTTTTGCCGGTTACGTTGACCTGCCAGCCGCCGTTCAGGGAGAAATCGTAGCCGTTCAGCGTGACGCCGTTGCCGGTCACGTTGATGACATGCGTGATGGCGTTGACCGTTACGCCTGTCATCGAAATGCTGTCCGGGTTCTTCAGCGTGGTCGATGCCGGGACGCCGACCGGGTAGTCCACCCCGGCCACCTTCCAGGACGGCCGCACCGCATAGCCGGCAAACAGGTCAGGCAGCTGCGTTCCGGACGGCGGCGGCGGCGGTGACCCGCCACCCGACGATGATGGGCTGACCGTAACACTGACCGTGGCGGGCGCCGAGACGCCGCCCTCGGTGTTGGCCACGGTATACTGGAACGTGTCGGTTCCGGAATATCCAGCCGTCGGCGTATAAGTGATCGCACCGGTGGTCGGATTGATCGAGGTCGTGCCATGCGCTGCCGCGGTGCTGACGGCAACCGTCGCCGGCTTGATGGTCCCGACCGGATCGCTGTCCTTGCTCAGTACCGAGATGGTGACCGGCTGATTCTCCGGCGTGGTCGCGCTGTCCGCCACCGTGGTGGGTGGCGCATCCACGGTGACCGTCACGGTCGCCGGGGTTGAGGTCTCCCCCAGCGTGTTGGCCACCGTGTATTTGAACGTGTCGGTGCCGGAGAAGCCGGCAGTCGGGGTGTAGGTGACCGCACCGGTCGTGGCATTGACCGAGGTCGTGCCGTGCGCCGCGGCTGTGCTGACTGCAATCGAAGCTGGGTTGATCGTCCCGCCGGTATCCGTGTCGTTGGCCAGCACCCCGATCGTTACGGCCTTGTTTTCCTCGGTCACGCCGCTATCGGCGACTGCAGTCGGGGCCGGAATGGTACCACCAGATCCCGAGCCCGAACCAGAGCCGGAACCCGATCCGGATGACGCCGCGACCGTGATCGTAACGGTCGCCGGCGCCGAGACGCCGCCCAGTGTGTTGGCGACGGTGTATTGGAACGTGTCGGTGCCGGTGTAGCCGGCCACCGGGGCGTAGGTGATCGCACCGGTCGTGGCGTTGACCGAGGTCGTGCCATGTGCGGCCGCGGTGCTGACCGCAACCGATGTCGGGTTGATCGTGCCAACCGAGTCGCTGTCCTTGCTGAGGACGGCGATGCTGACCGCCTGGTTCTCAGTGGTACTGGCGCTGTCGGCCGCTGTTGTGGGCGGCGCATCGACGGTGACCGTGAC
>Ga0187867_10002071_pt1 | contig 16927 bp, 15 predicted proteins | sample June2016WEW_13_1_FD_132976 | JGI IMG/M metagenome (GOLD analysis project Ga0187867, IMG submission 132976) | Peatland microbial communities from SPRUCE experiment site at the Marcell Experimental Forest, Minnesota, USA - June2016WEW_13_10 | ecosystem: Environmental > Terrestrial > Soil >...
GCGGACGCGTGACCGAGCCGGGCGAGTTTCTCGAGTTGAGCGGAGACGCGCTGCGGGCGCTGGTGGCGAAGGACGCGGAACTCAGCGAGATCCTGATGCGCGCGTTCATCTTGCGGCGCCTCGAACTCGTCCGTCAGGGCTATGGCAACGCCATCCTGATGGGCTCGCGGCACTCCGCGCAGACGCTGCAGTTGCGCGAGTTCTTCAGCCGGAACGGACACCCTTACACTTATATCGACCTGGACACCGACCGAACCTCGCAGGAACTGTTGGACCGCTTCGAAGTGAAGCTCGCCGAAGTGCCGGTGGTCATCTGCCAGGGCCGCACCATACTGCGAAGCCCGTCGATACAACAAGTGGCCGACTGTTTGGGTTTCAATGTCGGCATCGACAACACGCACCTGCGCGATCTGATCATCGTAGGCGCCGGTCCGGCGGGCCTGGCCGCGGCGGTTTACGCGGCCTCGGAAGGTCTGAACGTGCTGATGATCGAGGCCCAATCTCCCGGCGGCCAGGCGGGATCGAGCTCGAAGATCGAGAACTACCTGGGCTTTCCGACGGGAGTCTCCGGGCTGGAATTGGCTGCGAGGGCCACAACCCAGGCGCAGAAATTCGGCGCGAATATGATGATCGCCCGCAGCGTGGTGCGGCTGCACTGCGACAACCGCCCGTACCAAGTCGAGCTTGACACGGGAGAGTTGCTGTCAACCAGGGCCGTCGTGATCGCAACCGGGGCGCAATACAACAAGCCGCGGCTGGCGAATCTGGACAAGTTCGAAGGTGCGGGGATCTATTATGGTGCCACGTACATCGAGTCGCAGTGGTGCGAAGGCGAACAAGTTGCGGTGGTGGGAGGAGCCAACTCGGCGGGGCAGGCCGCGGTGTTCCTGTCGCAAACCGCACACCACGTGCACATGCTGGTGCGTGCGGAGGAATTGTCGGGCACCATGTCGCGATATCTGATCCAAAGGCTGACTGAGAATCCCTGTATTGAAATACATTTCAACACCGAGATCGTCGCACTCGAGGGTGGACCTTCTCTCGAGCGCGTCGTGTGGCAGGACAAGAAGACGGGAGAAATTTCCACCCACCCCATCCAGCATGTGTTTCTGATGACGGGCGCGTTGCCGCGAACCGAATGGCTGCGGGGATGTGTGGCGCTGGACGACAAAGGTTTCATCCTGACCGGCCGCGATCTGGATGGCGCCGGGCCGGATGAGAACACCAAGTGGCCGCTCGCGCGCGTCCCCCAAATGCTGGAAACCAGTCTGCCCGCCGTGTTTGCGGTGGGGGATGCGCGCGCGGGTAATGTGAAGCGGGTGGCGTCGGCCGTTGGCGAGGGCGCGATCAGTGTTCATATGGTTCACCGGGCGCTGGCCGATCTATAGTTCATGGCCCTGCATACCCGTTCGGCCCAGTCCGATGAGGAGAGCAACCGCTAATCGGTTTGCTTACCGATGGCGGGCTTAGGGCCGGATGACCGCTTTGACGAGTGTGGCCTCAAGACTCCGTTCGAAGGCCTGATGAATACAATCGAGCGGAAAGATCCACTCCGGCCGGATCATTGCTGCGTTGCGGATCTTCCCTCCGCCAATCAACTTCAGCGACACCTCGCAATGCCTTCGCGAATAGGCGTACATGCAGAGCAGTTGCACGTTCCGGCCAATCCATTCGAGCGGGGTCACTGTCACCTGGTCCCAACTGATGCCGACTAGCACCACCCGTCCATTCGCCCGAACGGCTGTAAGGGCTTGGTCGAGGGTCATGGGCGCACCGGCGCAGTCGAAGACGACTTCCGGACCGCTGGCAGTTACCGAGACCAGCGCTTCCACCGCGTCCGTATGCCGCGGATCGAACGCCGCATCGATGCCCAGGTCGAGCGCCGCGCGCCGGCGCACCGGAGACGGATCGACTCCGTACACCTCGAGCGCTCCGGCGGCCTTCGCGACCTGAAGAATGAGCAGACCGATAGGGCCGAGGCCCAGAATGCCCAAACGCTCGCCCAGACCAATCCTCGCGCGCTCCAGGGCATGGACCGCGACCGCGCAGGGTTCGATGAGCGAGGCGGTGAGGTCGTCAATGGAGTCGGGAATGCGCAACGCGTTTGCCGCCCGCATGCGCTTGTATTCGGCGAAGCCTCCCTGCTGCAGAGTTCCGGGCGCTCCGGTGCGCGCAACCATGCGAGGCGTGAAACGCGGCCGCGGCTTCGGCCCCGCGGATTGTGTCGCCGTCTCCTCTTCCGGGTCGCCGCTGGCGCAGACCACACGGTCGCCCTCTTTCCACATTGAGACTGCCGAGCCAACCATGGCGACCCTGCCGCAGTACTCATGGCCGATGACAACGCCCGGTTCGATCTCACCCTGCGTGTAGGCCCTGTGGAGGTCGGTGCCGCAAACGCCACAGTACTCGATTCTTACGACCACTTCCTCCGCAGCCGGCACGGGAGCCGGGGCTTCCTCGATATCGAACCGGCCTTTTTGTTTCCACACGGCTGCTTTCATGGCGTTTGACCTCCTGCGTATTCCACGACATCGGCGATTCAGGAAGTGGAATCATCGCTTGGACTTCCACGATTACACGGCGTGCGGCGCACTGGCAAGCCCGTACGCCAGGGCGTTAGCGGCGGGATCAAGTTCCAACCGCCACCTTCCGCGCGGGGGGTTATGATTGGCTTCGGTGCACTCGAACTGCGAAAGGTTGAGCGCATCGGTTTCGGAAGGCACACTTTGTGCAGATCTGCAAAATCTGTAGGCTATAGGAGATAATCGTGAAACTAGGAACTCTGTTTTGCTTCACTTTAGTGTTCTCTTTCTCCCTCACCGCTGCTTCTTCGGACATCCCCCACTTGCGGAAGCAGGGCACGGCCACCCAACTGATCGTGGACGGCCAGCCCTTCCTGGCGCTGGCGGGGGAACTGAGCAACAGCAGCCCCTCGAGCGTCGAGTATACGAAGCCGATTTGGCCGATGCTCGCGGCGGCAAAACTTAACACGGTCCTTGCGGGCGTTTATTGGTCCCAGGTCGAACCACAGGAAGGGAAGTTCGACTTCAGCATACCGGACGGCCTGATCCGGGAAGCCAGGAGCCAAAACCTGCGCCTCGTGCTTCTATGGTTCGCCAGTTGGAAGAACGGTCTGTCCGGCTACCCGCCCGACTGGGTGAAGAGGGACTTCCAGCGTTTCCCGCGCGCCCAGATAGTAGGGGGGTCCTGGCCCGTGTTCGGATACGGGCAGCCGCGCGTCCAGAGCACAGGGAGTAGGAGCATCGAACTGCTCAGCCCCCTCGGCGATGCGACGCGGGACGCCGATGCTCGCGCCTTTGCGGCCCTCATGCGGCACGTCAAGGAAGTGGATGGCCAGCAGCACACGGTCATCGGGATCCAGGTGGAGAACGAGGTCGGAATGCAGGGGGACACCCGGGACCGGTCGCCCGCGGCCAATAAGGCTTTCGACGGACCGGCGCCGAAGGAACTCATGGACTACCTTCAGCAGCACAAGGATACCGTCATTCCGGAGCTTCGCAAGGTGTGGGAGGCGGCCGGTTTCAAGACGTCCGGAACCTGGGAAGAGGTGTTTGGCAAGGGCAGGCCGACGGATGAGATTTTCATGGCCTGGTACTTTTCGCGCTACGTCGGCCGGGTGGTGGAGGCGGGCAAGGCCGAATACCCGATACCGATGTTCACGAACTGCCCGCAGTCCGGATTTGGGACGAGAGCCAGAGGCGGACAGAGCGGTGGCCCTATGCCCGACGCGATGGACGTCTGGAGAGCCGGGGCGCCGCGAATCGATCTATTTGGGCCCGACACCTACGGCTTCGACTTCCTGAGGTCGACCGCACGGTACACCCAATCCGGGAACCCGCTCTTCGTACCCGAGACGTCCTCCGGGCTGGAAGGCGCGGCCAGAGCGCTCTACGCCTTCGGACGCCATGACGCTATCGGCTTTTCCCCATTCGGTATCGACGGGTCTTTTTGGCCAAACAGAGTGCCCGATAGCGATTTTCAAATCGGCTACGACATACTCGCGCAATTGACGCCCCTGATTGTGGAACACCAAGGCAAAGGCACCATGTCCGCCGTCCTGTTGGAACCGAAGGATCCGCCCAAGCAGATCCAGTTGGGGAATTACACGCTGACGGCCGCCTTCTTGAGCAGCGTAGTTGGAAAGCGCTGGGGGGAAGCGGAAACCCCGACGCTAGGGGGGGCACTATTCATTGCGACGGGGCCTGACGAGTATATCGTTGCTGGCTTCGGCGTAAGCGTCGCCTTTGCTCCCAACACACCGGGGCCCCCGCTCGCCGGACTGGCGACCGTGGAGGAAGGCAACTTTGTGAACGGCCGCTGGCTTCCCGGGCGCTGGCTGGCCGGCGACGAAGCGGCGCAGGGGGATTGCGTGGTGCTACTTTGGCCACCGAAGGGCGTGGTGCCCATACCCCAATTACGCCCGAGCGCGGAGCGCATTCAGCGGGTGACGCTCTACCGCTACCAATGAAAGGCCACCCGGGTGGTGTAACGCAGGATGATTTTCGAGGGTGTGGCAGGGGTCGCTACCTCACCACCGCTGGTGCACGCCCGCGCGGATCTTCGCGTCATAGATGCCGCGGATGGCTTCCATGGCTCGCTCCGATAGCGGCGGCAGGTCCGATGCCGCGCAGTTGTCCGCCACCTGCTCGGGGCGCTTGGCGCCCGGGATGGCGCACGTCACTGCGTCGAACATCAGAATCCAGCGCAAGGCGAACTGCACCATGCTGACGCCCGGCGGCAGCCATTGCCGGATCTCTTCGACGGCTTCCAGCGCGGTCTCGTAATCCACCCCGGAAAAGGTTTCGCCCATGTCGAACGCCTCGCCATGGCGGTTGAAGTTGCGGTGATCGTCGGCGGGGAACTGCGAGTTGCAAGTGAGCTTGCCGGTGAGCATGCCGCTCGCCAGGGGAACCCGCGCCAGAATCCCAACCTGTCTCTTCCTGGCTTGCTCGAAGAACAGGTCCGCGGGCCGGTGGCGGAAACAGTTGAAGATGATCTGCACCGTCTGGACATTGGGAAACTCGATGGCTTTCAGAGCTTCCTCGACGCGCTCCACGCTCACGCCGTAGTAACGGATCTTGCCCGCCTCCACCAGGCGGTCGAGCGCGCCGAACACCTCGGGCATGTAGTAGACGTCGGTGGGCGGACAATGCAACTGCAACAGGTCCAGGCAATCGGTGGCCAGGTTTTTGAGGCTGTCTTCGACGAACGCCGCCAGGTTCTTCCGGTTGTAACCGCCGGCGGTGTGCGGCTCCAGGCGGCGGCCCGCCTTGGTGGCGACGACGATCTCTTCCTTGCGCTCGCGCTTGAGCTGCGCGATGAGGCGCTCGCTGCGGCCCATGCCGTAGACGTCGGCGGTGTCGATGAAGTTCACGCCGCAATCGATGGCCTTCTCGAGGGCGGCGAGAGACTCGGCGTCGTCCACGCTGCCCCAGGCGCTGCCAATGGCCCAAGCGCCAAAACTGACCTCGGAAACCTCCCAGCCGGTACGGCCCAGCGTTCGATAGTGCATCCTTCCCAAAGTACCGCGTTTCAAAGCAACGCGGCGCTCAGGCGAAGGGGCTTTCGTCGGCGCTGGGGCCGTAGATGGATGGCACGGGCACATCCAGCAGGCGCAGGTAGACGCTGAGCTGGCCGCGGTGGTGATAAAGATGGTTGAGCAGGATCGTGCGGTACACGCCGATGCGAGGGATGGTCATGATGGGGCGGGCACCCATGCTAAACGACCAGTCCTTCATCATGGCGGCGTCATCGGTTGCGCCCAGGTTGGTCTTCGCCTGGGCTACGCTTTCGTCAAAGGCGGCGAGGATGGCGGCCGTGCTTTCCAGTTGGGTCGGCTCGGAGAATTTTTCCACGTCATAGCCGTCCAGCTTGGCCATGCCGGAGATGGAACCGGGTATGGTGGCAACGTGCTGGGCGAGCCGGCCCAGGGTCATGGATTTGGTGTGCGGCTTCCAGGTGAGCTTGTCGTCGGGGACGCGGGCCAGCACCCTGCGGGTGATCTCGGCTTCCCGTTCGAGTTCCATAATGAGCGTGTCGGCGATAGTCATGGGCGAACCCTCCTTTCGAAAATGATATCAAACCGGGCGCCATGCTAACTTGAGGATTCATGGCTACCGCAGGCCCATCGGAGCGTCCTGAATGGACGCCGGATTCCTGGCGCCGGCGCCCCATCCTGCAACAGCCGGAGTACCCCGATCCCGCGGCACTCGAGCGGACGCTGGACGAGTTGCGGCGGCTGCCGCCCCTGGTGACGAGCTGGGAAATCTTCGACCTGCGGGAGCAACTGGCGGAAGCCGCCGTGGGGCGCCGCTTCGTTTTGGAAGGCGGCGATTGCGCCGAGCGTTTCGACGGCTGCACTTCCGGGCGCATCACCAACGCGCTGAAGGTCCTCTTGCAGATGAGCCTGGTGCTGGTGGTGGGCGCGAAGAGACCGGTGACGCGCATCGGCCGGTTCGCCGGCCAATATGCCAAACCGCGTTCCGAGGATTACGAGACGCGCTGCGGCGTGCGGCTTCCTTCCTACCGGGGCGACATCGTGAACCGCGCCGAGTTCACGTCCGAGGCGCGCACGCCCGATCCGCAGCTCCTGTTGCGCGGCTATGAGCGCGCGGCGCTGACGCTGAATTTCATTCGCGCGCTGGTCAAGGGCGGTTTCGCCGACTTGCACCATCCCGAGTACTTCGACCTGGACTGGGTGCGGCACTCGCCGCTGGCCGAAGAATATCACCGCATGGCGGCGACTATTAGCGATGCGCTGCGTTTCATGGAGAACGTGCTGGGAATACGGGCGGGCGAGTCGGACCGCATCGACTTCTTCACCGCCCACGAAGCGCTGCACCTGGGCTACGAGTCGGCCCAGACCCGCCGCGTGCCGCGCCGTCCCGGCTGGTTCAATCTTTCGACGCACTTCCCGTGGGCGGGCTTCCGCACCAACCATCCGGATGGCGCGCACATCGAGTACCTGCGCGGCATCGAGAACCCAGTGGGCGTGAAGGTGGGCGCTCCGGTGGCCAGAGATCAAGTGGCGCGGTGGCTCGATATTCTGGATCCGCGGCGGACGCCGGGGCGGTTGTCGCTGATCCATCGCTTCGGCGCGCACCGGATCGCCGTCGAGTTGCCCAGGCTGATCGAGAGCGTGCGTGCCGAAGCCGGCCAAGTGGTGTGGATCTGCGACGCCATGCACGGCAACACGCAGTTGACGGCCGGCGGCATAAAGACGCGCCGTTTCGAGGACATCCGCTCGGAAGTCGAGCAGGCTTTCGACATTCACCGGGCGATGGGCCAGGCATTGGGCGGGGTCCACCTCGAAATGACCGGCGAGAACGTGACCGAATGTATCGGCGGTGCGCGTGGCCTGAGCGAAGAGGACCTGACGCGGGCCTACGACTCCGAGGTGGACCCGCGTCTCAACTACGAGCAATCGCTCGAGCTGGCCTTCCTGATCGCCCGCAAGATGCAGAATGGCGCCGCGGGACGATAACATACGGCTGCTATCCAAAGTCAACTTGTCCCCTTGCGGAAGCGGGCGCTAGGTTCCAATTAACGTTCCTTTCTACTGACCTAGGGCCCGTTCGGCGGCGATTTTCCGGCGGGCCCACCCGAAAGCCGGCAGGTGCGCTTCTGTTTCTGCAAGAAATATGAGATTCTGGAATCAGCCCGGCACCATTTTATTTATGAAGATGGGCGATCGAAGCCGGGCCGGGAAGGAGCACATGTCCCCACAATTCCTACTCCCGGAAACCACGGTTCGCGAAGACGGAGCCGGGCCGGAAATCAGCCTTGGCAATCAGCAGGGTAGGGCGGTGGTCCTCACCCTCGGCATCATGCGGATCATCGAACAGGAGAGCCTCGACCTCTGCATTTGGGGCTCGGCGGACGGGTCGGATTGGGGCGCCAGGCCACTGATGTCGTTTCCGCAGAAGTTTTACTGCGGCACGTACCAGACGGTTGTCGACCTCTCGCAGCATCCGGACGTGAAGTACCTGCAGGCGAAATGGCAGGTGAATCGCTGGGGCAAGGGCGATTCCAAGCCGATGTTTGGCATCTACCTTTTCGTGCAGGCTATGGAACGCGAGATGGCGGCCGTCGGCGCCTGAGATCAATCCAGCGCCTTCTTGTGCATCGTTAACAGCAGGACAACCGCCGTGCGCGCGGCGATTCCGTGCTGAAGCTTGGGCGGCATGTGCACGAAGCACCCCGCGCCGACTTCGCGGGCGTCTTCTCCGAGCGTCAGTTGGGCGTCGCCGCGGACGAAGTAGAGGGACGCGGCCATTGGAGCGGTATGCGCCGAAAGCTCCTGCCCGGGCGCGAAACCGAAGATCACGACCTTGAGGTTATCGTCGTTGTAAAGGGTGCGGCTGAGGATGCCGTTTTCCGGGATTTGCACCTCGGATTCCAAGTTGGGATAGAAGGCGTAGCTCATAATTCCATGATGTCACCGCCGAGACGCAAAGACGCAGAGAAAAGACAATAGCAAGAAGGAGCGCTTGGTCAGTGGGGATGGCGCGTCTTCCCCAGGTTCGCGCGCAGAGGAGGCAGAGAGCGCCGAGGAACGTAAGATCCCGGCGTCTTTGCGCCTCCGGTGGGACACTACTCCCAGCCTGTAATCCGGCGATAGAGAAGTGCCTGTCGTCGTTCCCCCCTTGCCGAAAAGTCCCGAGTTCCGCCCCCTCGGCTCCGTTGTTCTCCGCTTCCTCTGCGCGCCAACCCCGGGAAGCCACGCCGTCCCCATCAAACACGTACTCCTTGTTGCCCTTGTCTTACTCAGCGTCTCGGCGTCTCGGCGGTGGAGAATATCTGGTATCTTGGAATTACCGCCTGGGTTCCGGTATGATCACTCGCCAGGAAGCACTGGAGTTGTTCCGGTCGGATGACCTGATCGGCATCGGCATGGAGGCCGATTCCGTCCGCCGCAAGTGGCATCCCGAGGGCATCGTCTCTTACATCATCGATCGCAACATCAACTACACCAACTTCTGCACCGAGTATTGCAGCTTCTGCGCGTTCTACCGCCCCATGGGGCACGCGGAAGGGTACGTGCTGCCCAAGGAGACGATCTTCGAAAAAATCCAGGAGACGCTCGACCTGGGCGGGACCGGCGTGCTGATGCAGGGCGGCCTGCACCCCGACCTCAAAATCGAGTGGTACGAGGACCTTTTCCGCGGCATCAAGGAGCGCTTTCGCATCCACCTGCACTGCCTCTCCGCGCCGGAAGTCGCCAATATCGCGGAGGTGAGCGGGCTGAGCCTGCGCGAGACCATCCGGCGGCTGATGGCTTCGGGCCTCGATTCCATTCCGGGCGGCGGGGCGGAGATTCTGGATGACGCCGTACGCCATCGCATCAGCCGCCTCAAGTGTTCCACCCAGGAATGGATCGACGTGCACCGCACCGCGCACCAGCTTGGCATGCGCACCACGGCGACGATGATGTTCGGCTGCGGCGAAACGCTGGAGCAACGCATCAACCACCTCGAGCTGGTTCGCAATTTGCAGGAGGAGACGGGCGGGTTCACGGCGTTCATCCCGTGGACGTTCCAGCGCGCCAACACCGCGCTGGGCCACTCTGTGAAAGAAGAAGCCTCGGCGGTCGAATACCTGCAAACGCTGGCCATTTCGCGGATCTATCTGGACAATATCGAGAACGTGCAATCGTCGTGGGTGACGCAGGGGCTGAAGACCTGCCAGTTGGGGCTGCGCTTCGGCGGCAACGATGTGGGCAGCATCATGATCGAGGAAAACGTGGTGGCGGCAGCCGGTGCGCACTATTGCACCACGGAAGAGGAACTGCGGCGCATCATCCGCGACGCAGGGTTCATTCCCAAGCAGCGGGATACGCTCTACCGCACCTATTTCCTGAATTAGAAACGGGCGAGAATTTACGCGTTCGGGTGCGTGTATATCCTGCTTTTTACTTCGCTCCCTGGATCGCGAAATCCCAGGTCTGTATGTTCAGCTTGCCCTCGGTGTATTCGACCACCGCGTATTCGCCCGGCTCGAAGGGCTGCTTGGGCCAGATTTTGTAGAGGCCATCGGCGAGCTGCGTCTGGAAAGTCTCCACCATGGTGGGCTCCTCCACCACCTCCTTGGTGACCGGCACGAAGGTGAGGTTCTCGACGATCCGCACGGCGCCCTTGGAGGTGAGTTTGGCGATGCCGAAGCGCTCGGTCTCGGCAAGCTGGATGTACAACTCCTGCTCGGGGTTGGTGAAGACGTTGGACGAGTGCGCTCCGCTCAGTTCCAGCGTGCCTTTGCCGGCGACCGCCGGAATGGGCGAGAGGGCTTTCAGGACCGAGCGGCGCTTGTCGTTGTGGATGGTGGATTGGGCAACCTTGATGACCCTGGCCTGGTTGCCTTCCAGCCAGTAGACGCCGGGGTCCTGTGGGATGCGGCTGGTTTCCCTGGCCAGATCGCGCTCCACCTTTTCCTCTTCGGCAACCGCTTGAACGTCTTTTTCCGATTGGGTCTGGCGTTCGGCGGCCTCGGCTTGGGTGCGCTTCAGGTCCACCAGATCCAGGGGAACGTCTTCCCACTGGCTTCGCTCGACGCTGTAGAAGTGCACGCGGTCGGACTGCACCTGGTACTCGCGGACAATCTGATAGCTGCCATCCTTCAAGTACAGCTTGAGGTTCGCCGCCCAGGCCGTGAAGACCAGCAACAGAAGCGCCAGCAGGTACTTGCGCATATCTCTAATGACTACTGTAACGCGCGCCCGGTTTCACGGAGCTAATTTCAGGCGCGGCCAGCCGTCATAGAATTTATCGAACGCGCGCCGGGGTTCAGACGTATATCAGCCATAATGGTTTCTTGAGGTTTTTGACGATTATGCCCTTTGCCAGACCAGTGGTCGTTATTCTACTTTGTTGCGCGGTGGCCCTGCCGGGCTTCGCACAGACGCCGGAGGTTTCGAGAGGCCCCAGCCACGGCATCATGGGGTGGTTTGAGGGGAACTACGTGGCCCACCAGGTTCCCAGGATCAGCTTCGAAGATTCACCGCGGATCGAGAAGCTGATGCGCGCCGGCAACATTTACCTGTCGCTGCGCGATGCCATCGCGCTGGCGCTGGAGAACAACCTCGATATCGAATACGCCCGCTACAACCCCAAGCTGGCGGACGCCAACTCGCTGCGCGTCAGCGCCGGCGCGCTGCTGCGCAATGTCTCGAGCACCGTTTCCAGCGGACCGTCCTCGGCCACCCTGGGCGTGGCTGCCCAAGCCACGCTGGGCTCCGCCGGCACCGCTCCCAGCGTTAGCAGCGGCGGCCAGGGCGGCGTGCTCAGCGGGCTGAGCGTCCAGTTGGCCGGCACTACCATTCCCAACCTGGATCCTCTGGTCTACATCGCCGGCCAGTTTTCGCACTCCACCACCATCGAGACCGCCACCAACATCACCGGCACGAACTACCTGGTTTCACAATATAAATCGGCGACTTATGGAATCCAGCAGGGTTTCCTGACCGGTACCACCGCTACGTTGTACATGGGCGACACGCTCGGCGTCACGCAGAACTCACCCTACAATATGTTCAACCCCTACAGCCAGGCCACCCTTCAGTTGGGGGTCACGCAGAACCTGTTGCAGGGATTCCGGCCGTCGGTGAACAACCGCGCCATTCGCGTAGCCAAGAACCAGCGGCACATTTCCGACCTCACTTTCAAGAGCCAGGTGATGACCACCGTCGCCAACGTGGTCGGCCTCTACTGGGACCTGGTCACGTTCAATGATGACCTCAAAGTGAAGCAGCACACCTTCGAACTGAACAAGAAATTGTATGAGGACAACCAGCGCCGCGCGGAGTTGGGGGCCATCGCTCCCATTGACATCATTCAGGCGGAAGCCGAGATGAAGTCCAGCCAGCAGGACGTGGTTACCGCCGAATTACAGGTGTTGCAGCAGGAGATGATCCTCAAGAGCGTGCTCACCCGCAGCGGGATGGACGACCTGGCGGTGGTCGGCGCGCGCATCGTGCCCACCGACCATATCGACGTTCCGGAGCAGGAACCTGTCCGGCCCATCCAGGACCTGGTGGCGGAGGCCCTGGCCGAGCGCCCCGACGTGGAGCAGAGCACCATTGGCCTGGAGGATGCGCGCATCACCACCCTGGGTGTCAAGGACGCCATGCTGCCGCAGCTCCAAGGGTTTGCGACGTTCAGTAACAGCGGCCTGGCGGGCCAGATCAACAGTCAAGGTGTCCCGACCACGCTGGCCAACGGGCAAACCGTACTGGAGACCCGCACCGCCGCGGACGTGAATCCATACTTCCTGGGCGGCTTTGGCACAGCGGTGGGCCAGATACTCGGGCGCAATTTCCCCAACTACAGCGCCGGCGTCTCGCTCACCATCACTCTTCGCAACCGGTCTACACAGGCGGACTTCATCACCGACCAGTTGAATTATCGCCAGCAGCAGCTCCAGGACAAGCAGCTCCACAACAACATCAAGCTGAATGTGATCAACGCCCAAATGGCGGTCCGCCAGGCGCGGGCGGCGTGGGAGACCAGCGTGGAGGCCCGCAGACTGCAAGAGCAGACGCTGGCCGGCACCGAGCGCAAGTACGAGCTGGGCACTTCGACCATTCTCGACGTGGTGATCACGCAGCGCGACACCACCACGCGCCAACTAGCCGAAGTGGATGCGCTCAGCCAGTACAACCGCGCCAGGATCAACCTGCAGAGCGTAATGGGCACGGTGCTGACAGCCTACGACGTGGACATCGAGCAGGCCAAGACCGGCGTGGTGGGACGCGAACCGGACCCCATTCCCGTGGTGACCGGCGCCACCGGCGCAGCGCCGGCCAGCTCCCTGGCCGTCGGGCGCTAGGGCTAGAGCAAGCCCCACCCAGTTGCTACAATCGCAGTGATGGCCAACCACATGTACGCCGCATTCGATACCACGGAAGGCAAGTTCAAGATCGAGCTTTTCGCCGCCCAGGCGCCGCGCACGGTCGAGAACTTCGTCAGTTTGGCGGAAGGAGCCAAGACGGGGAAGCCGTTCTATGACGGCACCATTTTTCATCGTGTGATTCCGGATTTCATGATCCAGGGCGGCGATCCCCAGGGCACCGGACGCGGCGGCCCAGGATACCGTTTTGCGGATGAGTTTCACCCGGAGCTGAAGCACTCGAAGCCGGGCATCCTTTCCATGGCCAACGCCGGGCCGAATACCAACGGGAGCCAGTTCTTTATCACCGTGGCCGCCACTCCGTTCCTGGACAACCGGCACAGTGTCTTCGGGGAAGTGACGGAAGGGTACGACGTAGTGAAGAAGATCTCGCAGGCGCCGCGCAACGCACAGGATCGGCCGCTGAAGGAAGTTCGGGTCAATTCGGTGAAGATCGAGAGGGTGTAGGAAGCGGGCCTGCCGCTGACATGAAACTGGCGATTTTTGGAGGCACGTTCGACCCCATTCACAAGGCCCACCTGGCCGTTGCCAGGAGAGCGGCGGACCGTTTCCAACTGGACCACGTGCTCTTTGTCCCGGCCGCTCATCCACCCCACAAGGCCGGAATCACCCACACCCCTTACGATCACCGCGTGCGCATGGCCGAACTGGCCTGCGAGGGCGAGCCGCGTTTCGAGGTGTCCCGCTTGGAAGAGGGCATCCAGCGCAGCTACTCCATCCGTACCATCGAGAAGGTGCAGGCCCGGATGGCGCCGGCGGACGATCTGTTTTTCATCATTGGCGCGGATGCCTTCGCCGAGGTCCGGACGTGGCGCCGATGGGAGGATGTCGCCCGAAGGGTCTGTTTCATCGTGGTGAGCCGCCCCGGCCATCTCTATGAAGCGCCGCCGGGAGTCCGCCTGGAACGGCTCGATACCATCGAGCTACCGGTCTCTTCCTCGGAGATCCGCCGCGCCCTGGCGGCGGGTGAGCGCCCCGCTGAAGTTCCCGAACCGGTTCTCGAGTACATCTTCAGGCACGGGCTGTACGGCGCGCGAGTGCCCGCCTGAATCGTGGCGCCCAGGCGCAAGTGGCGGTCTCTGTGCAGTAGGGTGCACCACCTGCGGGCGGGTTGGCAGGCGAAAGCGCCTGCCCTACCCCACTACTTCCAGAAACGCTTTAGCGGCATGGCTCAGCGCCCGGCGCGTCGGATAGACCAGGCGGATCTTCCGCTCCACGTGCAGCTCCTTGATCTTCACCTCGCACAATGTCTTCTGCTCGATCTCCTGTTCCACGCACATGCGAGGCAGGAAAGCCACCCCCATATTGTTCTGCACCAGCTTGCGGATGGTCTCGATGGTGGGCATTTCCACGGGCATCTGCAACTGCACTTTGTGGGCTTGAAACTCGCGCAGCACCACTTCGCGATAGGGAGAAACCACGTTGTGGGCGATGAACGTCTCCGCGCCGAGCTCCGTGATCGAAACCGTCTTGCGGTGCGCCAGCCGGTGCTTCGGCGAGACCACGAAGGCCAAAGCATCGGTGTATATGACCTTGGATTTGAGCCGCTCGTCGCCGGGGTCGTAGCTGATCACGCCCAGTTCCAGGTTGCCATCCAACAACTCGTTGGGGATCTTGCTCGAGAGGCTGCGGCGAACCTGTATTTTCAATTTCGGGTGGAGCTCGCGGTAGCGCTCGATGTGGCGCAGCAGGTAGAGGCTGGTGGATTCGTTGGCGCCGATGATGAGGCGGCCGGCGGAGTTGTCGCGCAGCTCGGCGAGCGCATTGTCGAGCTCCTGCCGAAGGCTCTGAAAGCGGCGGGCGTAGTCCAGCACGGTGCGCCCGGCGTCGGTCAGCAATAGGTCTTTGCCCGTGCGGTCCAGGAGCTTCTCTCCCAGCTCCTGTTCCAGACGCTGCAACCCCAGCTACACCGCGAGCTGCGTGCGCAGCAGCTTCTCCGCCGCGCGCGAGAAGCTCTTTTCCGTGGCTACCGTCAGAAACACCTGAAGCGAATAGAGTTCCATGCCGAAGTCGATTATAACATCTGTTAATGCAGACCGCGAAAATTATAAATTTGCCAAATCGAACACCGGACCGGCATAATGCTTGTATTGGTGATGACCATGAGCGACCGCGTATTGATTTTCGACACGACGCTGCGCGACGGGGAGCAGTCCCCCGGCTGCAGCATGACGGTTCCGGAGAAGCTGCGCATGGCGCGGAAACTGGTGGACCTGGGCGTCGACATTCTGGAAGCGGGTTTTCCCATCGCTTCCGAGGGCGATTTCGAGGCCGTGGATGCCGTGAGCCGCGAGTTCCCGGAGGCCCGGGTGGCGGCGCTGGCGCGCTGTTGCACGCTGGACGTCGAGCGCGCCGCCAGGTCTCTGGCCCACGCCCAACAGCCGCGCATTCATACCTTCATCGCCACCAGCGAGATTCACCTGAAGTACAAGCTGAAGAAGTCCGAGGAGCAGGTGCTGGAGGAAGCCATGGCCGCCGTCGAGCTGGCGCGGCGATACGTGGACGACGTGGAGTTCTCGGCCGAGGACGGCGCGCGCACCGCGCCCGGGTACCTGGACAGGATCTCGAAGGCCGTGGTCGAGGCCGGGGCCCGCACGGTGAACATTCCGGATACCGTGGGATACTCGGTGCCGCATGAATACGGCGCCCTGATCGGCCATGTGGCGCAGACGCTGGGCGACTCCGCCATTGTCAGCGTGCATTGCCACGACGACCTGGGGCTGGCGGTGGCCAATTCGATCGTGGCCATCGAAGCGGGCGCACGGCAGGTGGAGTGCACCATCAACGGCATCGGCGAGCGCGCCGGCAACTGCTCGCTCGAAGAGGTCGTCATGATTCTGAAGACCCGCTCCGATTTCTACCGCTGCCACACCGGAATTCACACCGAGCATCTGTTTTCGGCCAGCGAGCTGCTGAGCTCCATCATCACGTTTGGCCCGCAGCCCAACAAGGCCATCGTGGGCCTCAACGCGTTCGCGCACGAGGCCGGCATCCACCAGGATGGCTACCTCAAGGAGAAGTCCACTTACGAGATCATCGATCCGCGCTCGGTGGGAGTGCCCGAAGGCCGGTTGGTGCTGGGCAAGCACAGCGGCCGGCACGCGCTCAACCAGCGCGCCAAGGATCTGGGTTACAATCTCACGAAGCAGGAGCTGGATGGCCTCTATCATCGTTTCATCGCGGTGGCGGACCATCGCAAGAAGGGCCTGATGGATAAGGAGATTGTGGCGCTGATCCGCGACGGCGAGGTGGCCTTGCGGGCGGCAGCGGATTAAGCGCATGGATCTGCCAGTGCATGGCTCGGCGCCCGACATCGCCGGGCAGAACGTGGAAGCAGCCATAGAAGCGGTGCTTCAGAGCGGCAAGGTTACCGCGGATCTGCGGCCTTCGGGCGCACCCGTCACTACCGAACAGGTGAGGGAATCGGTGTGCGCCGCGATCGGTTGAGCGAGGGGCCTACCAGCCCCCGCTCAACCAAAATGAATTAAAGTGAAATATAGCCTGAACGTGCCACGGTCCGGCCTCTAATCCCCGGCCTCTGGCCCCGATTTCTTGTGCCTCGTACCATCATCGAAAAACTCTGGGACTCCCACGTCGTCCACCAACAGCCCGGCGCTCCGGGGCTGCTGTTTATCGATCTGCATCTGGTTCATGAAGTCACGTCGCCGCAGGCGTTTCAAGGCTTGCGCGAGCGCGGTCTGAAGGTCCGGCGTCCCGATCTCACCATCGCTACGGCCGATCACAGCATCCCCACTACCGATCGCTCGCTGCCTATCGCCGACGAGATCGCCGCCAAACAGCTCGCGCAACTGGAAGCCAACTGCGCCGAATTCGGCCTTCGCTGTCTCGGCGTTCGCAGCGACTGGCAGGGCGTGGTCCATGTGATCGGGCCGGAGCTGGGCTTGACGCAGCCAGGCATGACGGTGGTCTGCGGCGACAGCCATACCGCCACGCACGGCGCTTTTGGCGCGCTGGCTTTTGGAATCGGCACGAGTGAAGTGGAACA
>Ga0187867_10002072_pt1 | contig 16926 bp, 12 predicted proteins | sample June2016WEW_13_1_FD_132976 | JGI IMG/M metagenome (GOLD analysis project Ga0187867, IMG submission 132976) | Peatland microbial communities from SPRUCE experiment site at the Marcell Experimental Forest, Minnesota, USA - June2016WEW_13_10 | ecosystem: Environmental > Terrestrial > Soil >...
CCTGGATGGGACAGGTCCTGGTTCGCAATCTCGACGACCGTGTGATCGAAAGCTTGAAGACCAAAGCCGAGCTCAAGGGACGCTCGCTCGAGCAAGAGTTGCGCGACGTTCTCACTAACGCCGCACCCCTAACGCCCGCAGAGAAGGTCGCCTTATTCAATAAACTCCGAGCGATGACGCCGCCGCTGGGCAATGTCGATGTACGAGCAGCCATTCGGCGCGGCCGCGATGACGAGTTCGACGAATGATAATTGTCGTCGACGCAAGCGTCGCCTTGCGCTGGTGCTTTCAGCTGAACGGATCAGATCGGGCGGAAGAACTGTTGCGATCGCACGATCGCCTCATCGCGCCCGATCTGGTGATCGCCGAGATCACCAACGCAGCTTGGAAATTCGTAATATTCGACAGGATGACAGCGGAATCTGCCAGATCTGCCGTGCGCGAGGTCGTTAAAGCATTCGAAGAATTGGTGCCAACGAGTGTGTTGAAAGACCGCGCACTCGCGATCGCTATCGAGTTGCGTCATCCTGCCTATGACTGTTTTTATCTGGCGTTGGCCGAGCGAAGTGCCTCACTACTCGTCACTGCCGATGAACGACTGATACGCCGTTGTGCCGACACGCCCTTTGAAAAGCTTATACAATCGCTTTGATATAGGAAGTGAGGCGCACCACCAAGGTCGGATTGCCATCTTCACAACACCGCTTCCCGGGGGTAGAAACTGTTCCGCTGGAGCAGCTTTTACGTATGCAATCCAGCATTCTGCGGCCCAATCATTGCCTACGTCCGCCGATCGAAAGGATTTACAACATGGACGCCGAGATTGACGACGTCGGAGATGTTGCGCGTTGCGAGCGTCATCCCATTCACTTTTGCGGTCGCTGCGAGCAGTGCATCGATCGTTGACAAGGAGCGCTTTGCGCTCACGCGGCCCCATTCATCAGCCACTGCCTGGTCGATCGGCAGGATGCGCTCGGCGAACGACCTGACGACATCTGTGAGCCATTTCTCCAGGGCGCTCGCTTGTGCAGGATTGTTCGGTCGAGCGAACGAAAATTCGGGCGGCCATGAAAGCCTAATCTCACAACAACTGGATTGCAGCGGCGCCCTATCAAGCGGCGTGCCTCTCACATTCAACTTCCGAAATATCGGGTTGCGTTGGGATACCAGCCCAGCTGCTCGACGCGGGCACTACTTCGCCTTTCATCAAGACAGACAGCGGCCGTAGTCTTGAGCCTGACTGCATTTCCGTACCGTAAAGAACAACGGCCATATTTCCAACTGAGCAACCGGCACCGATCCGTAGTGAATCCGATTTCATCACGCGATCTTCAAACAGATGCGGTTGAATGGTGGCCCCCAGGTTTATCGACGCGCGATCACCGACATGTACTAAATCGAATTCCGAAAGAAGCGTCGTTTCCAAAAAAACCCAACGGCCAATCTTGCATCCCATCAGGCGCAAAAATACTGCAATGAAGGGAGTCCCCAGCAAAGGAGCCAGGACTGCTGATGCCAATGTTTCGTAGAGACCGTTTACCACCTCGTTCAACCAAACGTACTTCGACCAAAGTGGCTTCATGGTCGGAACGAAGGTGCCCATGATGACTTTTTTCAGACACGCGACGCAGAGAAGCGCCCAGAACGACAACGTAAGGGCGATCACCGGGGTGAAGAGGAACACGTGAGCCGCGGGCAGCAAGCGAAAGAGCATCACGATGGCCGTGCAGAACAAGACAATATTCATCATGGCCAAGACACCTGGCAGCAACACTCTCAGTAACTCGACCAGAGTCCTCATGACGATAGCGAAGCGACCCGGCTCAAATGTCTCACGAACGGTAAAGGACGAGACCTGTTGGATATTTGGCAGCTCGAAACCCGGAGAGCCTAACCAGCGGGTGCCATTCGGTGTTCGGCCAGTACTGGCCGGCGGTGTCGACATCACACCAATGAGGCTGTCGTCTCCGAGATTAACCCCTGCCGGTACGAACGCGCTGTTACCAACGAAGGTTCGTTGTCCGATTTTGTTCGAACCAATTTCGACAACGCCGTCGTTATTTCGATAACCACCGACAATACATGCGTCCGCGAGGAAGCTGCCATCACCAACCTCCAGCAGGTCAGGTGTGACGTGCATGATCGTTGATATTTCAACCATGCGCCCGATGCTGGCGCCAAGCTGACGCAAAAGTCTCGGCAGAAACATCGTCGCGTAGAGCGGAAGAATAATATGCCTAGTATTATCCAGAAGATAGTTCGAAAACCAGTAACGTAGATATGCGACGCTGTGTAAGCTGTAAGTGCCGGAAAAAATTCTGCCAATGGCCAAATTCTTTACGATGACGACGATCTGAATGTACCAAAGGATCGAGATCGGCACGGTGGCAAACGCCACGCCAATGCCCAACGCGGGTCCCCCGACGTAAAGCGAATAGCCAACCAACGCGATTGCCGGCATCGCGCTAAAAATGAGGATGTATCCCATCGCATAAATCAGCGCCAAGTGCATTAGCCCGAAGAGAAAGTTTGCTCCCCATCGACGTTTCTGACGGCGATGGGGGACGTCAACCTCTGCTTTCACCGCGGGACACCCACGCCGCCCCTCCCCTTTGGGTATCACCGTATTGTCCGTCAGCAGGGACAAGTCATCGAGGCGGCAGTTGTCATTCATCGCGACATTCAAACCAAGGCAGCAATGAGTTCCTACAAAGCAATCGCGACCGATATTGATATTTCCTAAAATCAACCAGCCGTCCTCGACCCTGTAACCCAACAAGTGGGTGTCGGCGCCGATGCTCGTATTATCGCCGATACTTACCAGATCGAACGCGCAACATACCGGAGTTCCTATGGTGCAGTTCTTACCAACTTTGGCGCCCATCAAACGATAATAAATACTCATTAGCGGCGTGCCCGCAAACATTGGAGACCAACTCAGCGCTTGAAATCGACTTACAAGCCACCATCGAAAATAGTACAAGCCCCACACCGGATAACGTCCGGGCTTGTATCGACCAATTATAATCCACTTGAGAGCGATACTGAGGGCAAGCCATGTCGGCCAGACCGCGAATCCTGACGCGGTCGCTATCTCGGTCGCAGCGGACCACTCGATATCGCCTCCCAACACGTTAAGAACCAAAAGGATCGCGAACGCAACTGGTGCTGAAATTGCTCCGTAAAGTGCCAACAAACCGATTAGTTGGAGAACCACGCAAATCCAACGAACGCGCGGAAGCGGCGGTTGTGCGCTTGAGCCAAATTCCCTGGTCGTTTTGGTCGATTTTATTTCACTTTCCATCGCAATTCCGACGCTCTCCAGATGCTGCGCCAGCTTTTCGATCGTCCGGTGTTCATACAGATCTCGAATGGAGATTCGAGCAGATCTCAATTTTCCACGTAGTTCAGTAACGATTTTCGCGGCAACCAACGAGTGCCCGTGAACATCAACGAAAAAGTCGTCGTGGATCGATATCGGGGCAACCAGAAGGGCGCTTTCCCATGTTTCGGCAATAGTGCGCTCCAGCGCCGTTGCCGGCGGCACGACAACCCGCCTCGAGTGGTCAAGAAGCTGGTGTGGCAGCGGCAACATTTTGCGGTCGACCTTGCCGCTTGTGGCCGTTGGAATCTCTTCTAAAATATCCAAATACTTAGGTACCATGTAATCAGGGAGCCTGCCGCGCAGCAGTTCGCTGACACCTCCGCGCTCGAGCTCTGCAACCCCTTCGGCCAGGACTACGTATGCCGCAATCTCAGGTGAGCCGCCCAACTGGACGATATTTGCCGTTGCCAGTCGGATCGAGGGATGTTCCATGAGCACTGCTTCGATCTCGGAGAGTTCCACGCGAAAGCCACGGATCTTGATTTGGCCGTCCGCCCGGCCAACGAATTGCAAGCGGCCGTCCTCAGTAAGACGCACCAAATCGTATGTGCGATACAGCGACCTGGACGGAGCGCCCGATTTGAGGAACGGGTTTGTGACAAAACGATCAGCCGTGAGCTCCGGGCGATTCCTATATCCGCGCGCGACGCTGTCGCCACCGATATAAAGCTCGCCGCATTCGCCGGACTTCACGGGGACTTGGTTGTTATCGAGCACATAGGTTTCATAGCCTGGTAGAGCTGTTCCGATGGTGACCGGCTCCCCAGGGACGCATTCAGCGGCTGTGGCCACCACGGTCGCTTCCGTGGGCCCATAGGTGTTGAGCATTCTCAGCCCCGGCCGCGCCCATCGCGTGACCAGATCGGGCGGACATATTTCTCCGCCCAGGATCAATAGTCTCAGCGTTGGCAAATCCGGTTTCATTAGCGCCAAGAAAGACGGCACCGTAGAGAAACATGTTACGCCCTGCGATGTAATGAACTCAGCTGCGTCCAAAGTCGACCGCGAGGTCTCTTCACTTGGGACGACCAACGTCCCACCTAATGACAAGGCCGCCCAAATTTCCTCAACAGAGGCATCAAATGCGATCGAGAAACCTTGATACACCCGATCTCCTTCGTTAAGTCCATACGCCTTGTGTATAGCCCTGACAAAGTTCACCACGTTGCGATGCTCTATTAGGACACCTTTGGGAGTCCCTGTCGATCCCGACGTGTAAATCACGTAACAGATATCATTCGGTTTCGGGGCCGTCGTCGCGGCGGGCCGCAACAACTCGCTGTTCAGCTCTTTGTCTACGTCTACGACCTCCGCGTTGATGCGTGGCGAGATCGTCTCACCGGCCGCTCCTTCGCTGATGACGAACTCGACCGCAGCATCATCCAGTATTGCCTGCGTTCGTCGAAGCGGGAACTTTATATCGATGGGGACATAACCGGCGCCAGCCTTCAGGATCCCCAGCACCGCGGCATACAGTTGGCAAGACTTTGCCATGTAAAGACCGACCAGGGATCCGGGTCGCACACCGCGCTCCCGAAGCAAATTTGCAATCCGCGCCGCCCTTTCGTTGAGCTGCGCATATGTCATCGACTGACCATTACATTCGATGGCCGTTTTATTAGGTCGCAATATAACTTGTCTTTCGAAGAATTCATGCAGCAGCGTAGGCTCGGAAGCGCGCGCCATCCGCCGAACCATCCTTTGGGCATTCCCGTGTCTTACGCGTCTTACGCGCTCTGCGTGCGAAACATATCCCATGCCGATTTACCTTTACTGCGGACCGGCGTCGATTGAGCCGCCGGGGTCGCCAAGACTGATGAGCTGCAGGTCGATCGGTCCAGGGTTCGACCTCGATTTATCGATCGCCAGCGATGCGTGATAAAGGCAGTGATCCACCGGCAGGTAAAAGTTTTCCAAGTGAATAGCGGAATTCAAACCCGGCCCGTGCTTCAAGTGAGCCGAACCGGCCAAGCATTCAATCGACGAGAATTCCATAAAATGCCCGCAACCGAGCAGCTTCGTATAGGCCTCCTTCTGCGTCCAGAGCCGAATAAATTCTCTCGCCCTTCGCTGCGGCGGCAGTCTTTGCAGGGCCTTCTGTTCTTCCGCGTGGCAATACCCGGCAATGAGATTTCCAGTTAAATCCTGATCAACCGATTCCACGTCAACGCCCAAACCCAATTGCGACGAAACGGCGACGGCGACGAGCGCATCCGTATGCGAAATACTGAAATTGATTGATGCCAATGAACCCGATATCAGCGGCCGTCCAAGTAATGTCGTTTGAAAGCGCCACTCACGCGGCCCGATGCTCCGTTCGACCGTTAGCGTCAAGCCAAGTCGGAGCAGCAGTTTTGCCGCCATTGCGCAATCTCGAGCCGGGCGCGTTTGCAGCCGCTCAAGCATGCTCCAATCTTCGTTTGTCAGAATCTTGTGGGACGAACGAGCCTGCAAAAGCGCCTGCGTGCGCGCGACCCATACACGGACGCGCAGCTTGCTGCCGAGCACATCATCGTCGGTGAGCTGCCCGTCTTCGGGCTTAATGGTCTTTCGCCAACTTTCGACGAAGCGAGGACGCGTCGAGCAACGCCGCTCAAACCGTTTACCGGTCAAGCTCGCTTGCTCCAGAACCGATGCATCGTTGAATGCGGCCCGGGTACGCTCGATGGACACTTGGCGTCTCGATCCAATGGTTAATTGCCTCCCCCCGGCCCATGTCACCCTCTCACAAATGCGGGATTGTTTTGAGCGATTTGACAGACTTTAGTTAATGTTGGTGGATCGGGTTTTCGACTTGGATCGCGAACGACGCATTTCGTCAAATGGAAGCTGAGGCGCAAGTTTTAATTTTTGGCGAGCACTGCCGCACCGACCTCAATTGCTCGCTGATCGCCCTGAAAAATCGTGTCCGCCGCATGCCGTGAACGAGCGAACGTGGATTAATCAATGTGAGAATTGGCACAACGGATGTCGTCGGAACCGGCGGCAAGCCATTCGCGTCGAAAGTATATTAAAGTTAAGAAGTAATGAAGCTTTACATTTACTCACATTTTGAATGATCGTTGCGAGACAATTAACGCAGTCGCTTCGTCTGGCTGTTTCGTTTAGTTGGTGAGGGGTCGGCGATGTTGAGCGAGTGGCAACGTTTCAAGATTTGGAGAGACGTGTCGTGCGAAGAGTTTGAAGACTCCGCGTGGCAAGACAAGAACGCGGTAATTCGCATTGCGCAGCTCGAGGCAGTGGTTAAGGACTTCGTCTCGCCAGGTTTGCTCAGCGACATTGAAGGCGGGATTCGGCGATCTGGGATGTCGGTTCGACTGTCCCCTTACATCATCTCGCTAATCAATTGGTCAAATGCGGAAGCCGATCGAGTTCGGCGTCAGTTCATTCCTATGGCTTCCGAACTCGAAGACGATCATCCCTGCCTTGTCGTCGACTCCCTCGAGGAGACAAGCCACTCGCCGGTGCCGAGCCTCGTGCATCGCTACCCCGACAAGGCGCTGTTCCTGGCGACCTCGGTGTGTCCGGTGTACTGCCAATACTGTACGCGCAGCTACGCCGTGGGTATGGACACGCCTCTTGTCCAAAAGGAGCATGTGACCGGCGCCAAAAACTGGGCGGCGGCGCTCGACTACATCCGTTCTCATCGGGAGATTGAGGATGTCGTCGTTTCAGGTGGCGATGTGTCGCGCCTAAAGGCGGCAAATATCAACGCACTCGGTACCGCGCTCCTTGATATCCCGCACGTTCGGCGAATCCGCTTCGCAACGAAGGCGCTGTCGGTCCAACCGATGAAATTTCTCACCGACGAAGATTGGGCGGGCGCAATTTTGGCGCTCATTAGGCGTGGCCGCAGCCTGTTCAAAGACGTCTGCATCCATACCCACTTCAATCATCCCCGCGAAATCACTCCACTGGTCGAACAAGCGATGCGCCGCCTTCACTCAGAGGGTGTGGTCGTGCGCAATCAAACGGTCCTGCTTCGCGGCGTCAACGACGACGCGTCCACTTTGCGGTCGCTGTGCAAGCGTTTGGGCGCGGTCATTATTCACCCTTATTACGTCTATCTTTGCGACATGGTGAAAGGGACCGAACACTTTCGGGTCGCGCTCTCAATGGCGCAGGAGCTCGAGAAGGAAGTCCGCGGCGCTACTGCCGGTTTCAACACTCCGCTCTTCATTGTCGATACGCCGGGGGGCAAACGCGACGTGCATAGCGTCGAGTTCTATGATCGCATGTACGGCGTTTCTTACTTTATCGCGCCGATCGTGGCGCCGGGTAAGCAGTTCAACTACTTCGACCCGTTACGCACTTTGGGGCTGGGCGCTAGGCAAGTTTGGCAAAACCACTTGCGCGACGAAGTCATTAGGGGCGTCCAAATCGCGGCGTACGGGCAGGTCAGCCCGCGGCGCCGTCGAACCGACACGCCCGTGCAGTTTCCGGTCGCCTAAGCGCGAATGTCATCGAGACAAACCGCGAGGATGCTTTCTGATACGGCCTGGCACGCGAACTCTTTTGTCGAATTAGCACGAGCGTAGACATCCCGTGGCGTCCCAACACGCTTCCGAAATTCGCTTCCGGAAAGCACAGCGGCGCAGCAAATAGCTCCAACGAGGTTGCAGATCGGACATGCCAAGCAGGAGCGACATGATTGGTCGTGATAGGTATCACCAATCCGCGCACGATGCTGTCTCGGTGGATGCACCAAGCACGATTAGCCGGGAAACGACTGGCGCAGCTATTTGCGGGGTCGATGCGGACGACCTAGCGGCAACAGCAGAAATAACCGCGCCGTTTGCGACCGGCTGCCTGCACGAACTGTTTGAAGCGCAAGTCGATGTGTGTGGCGACGCCCCGGCGCTCGTCTGTGGCGATCTGGTGTTGTCCTATACAGAACTCGAGATGGAGGCAAATCGGCTGGCGCACCATTTGCGCGCCGCCGGGGCACGCGGCGACCTGATCGGCCTCTGTCTCAACCGCTCCGAAAAGTCCATCATTGCAATTCTCGCCTGCCTCAAAGCCGGCGCGGCTTATGTGCCGATCGATCCGGCCCATCCTGACGAGCGCATCCGCTTTATCATCGAAGAGGCGGAACTCCCCTTGATCATTTGCGAGGAAGCGCTTGTTGATCGCATCAAGACCGTATTCGGCGGCACGCTCGTCTCGCTCGATGGCAACGCGGCCGAGATCGCGGCTCAGCCCACGACCCGCTTGACGCGAAGCGAAACCGGCGTGACTCCGGACGATCTGTGCTACGTGATCTACACGTCAGGGACGACCGGACGCCCGAAAGGCGTCATGACAGAACACCACAACGCCCATCACTTTGTGCTGGCGTTCAACGCCGTTTGCACAACAGGGCCTAACGACCGCATCTACCAAGGCTTCTCGCTCGGCTTTGACGGGTCGGTCGAGGAAATCTGGATGGCGTTCTCGAATGGCGCCACTCTCATCGTCGGCACCAAAGACACGCCGCGTTTTGGCAATGATCTCGCGCAGTATCTCTCGCAAGCCCGGATAACATACTTTTCGACCGTGCCCACGATGTTGTCGACAATGACCGACGATATCGTGACCCTGCGCCAACTGGTCGTCAGCGGCGAGGCTTGCCCGCCAGAACTTGTGGCGCGCTGGGCGCGGCCGGGCAGGCGGATCCTCAACGTCTACGGCCCAACCGAAGCCACGGTCAACACCACGGCGAAAGTCTGCACACCGGGGGAGCCGATTACCATCGGCTGTCCCATCGCGGGCTATTCGACGCTCATTCTCGACAGCGATATGCAGCCGCTGCCGCGTGGAGCCAAGGGTGAACTCTTTGTTGGGGGGCCTGGCGTTTCGCGCGGCTATCTCAAACAGAGCGAGTTGACATCGCGACATTTCGTCCATTCGCCGCACGATGGAACGCGGCTCTACCGCACCGGCGATCTCGCGGCGGTTAATGAAAACGGCGAGTTGGAGTTCTTCGGGCGTATCGACGACCAGGTTAAGATCCGCGGCTATAGGGTCGAGCTGTCGGAAATCACCTCGGTGCTTCTCGAGCAACACAATGTTGCGTCGGCAACCGTCACAGCCAACATTCGAGCCGGAGTCTCTACTCTCGCTGCTTACATAGTCACACAGGATCGGGATAAGCCTATCGCTCGGGGCACACTCCTCAACGGTCTCAAGGCGAAGCTACCGGCGTACATGATACCGGCTTATGTCGACGTACTCGACGAATTGCCGATGTTGAGTACTGGAAAAGTAGATCGCAAACGCCTGCCAGAACCGATCCTTCCATTGGTTGAGGAAGCGAATGCCGAACCTCTGCCGACAAGTCCGCTAGAAGCCAAGATCGCTGACACTTGGGCTGCGATCTTCAACGTCAAAAACGTCGGTATTGAACAGGATTTCTTTCTCGACCTCGGCGGCCATTCGTTGCTTGCGGCGCAGATGGTGACGCTTTTGCGCAATCGAGCCGATTTGCACATCGCGGTGCGCGACGTCTACGCCTTCCCGACGGTTCGCAAACTGGCCGCACATTTGGCAACCGCGACCACTCCGACAACCGAGATGTTGACTGAGCCAAAAGACAAGGCGCCACCACTGCGGCGTAAGGCCGGTTTCGGCGTTGCTACGCTTCAGGCATTCCTCCTACTCGCGTCGTGGTACGCGCTGTCGACACCGATCCTTTTCGTATTGCCGATCGCCGACGATTTTCTGCACGGACGCATTCGGACAGCAGACATGATCATCGTCCTGTTTCTGTTCTATGTCGCGCTCGTGCCGTTCATGACCGTGATTGGGATTGCCGCCAAATGGCTGATCATCGGACGCTATAAGCCTGGCGTCTATCCGTTGTGGGGCAGCTACTACATCCGCAGCTGGCTGGCAGGCGGGCTGCAACGGGTCTTTAACCCCGCGCCTTTCATCGGAACGCCCCTGATGCCAGTCTACTACCGCCTTATGGGTGCCAAGGTCGGACGCAATTGCGCACTCGATTCGGCGCTCGTCTCGGCCTGGGACCTCGTCTCGATTGGCAGTGACACGAGCATTGGCGCCGACACGCAAATGCAATGCGCTCGCGTTGAAAACGGCTATCTAATCCTGGGCCGGGTCGATATCGGCAGCCGCTGTTTCGTGGGTTCGCACTCGGCTTTCGGTCTCGACGTGCAAATGGGCGACGATTCGCGTCTTGACGACCAGTCGTTGTTACCGGATGGCGCTAGTCTTTCGGCCGGAGAACAGCGACGCGGCTCGCCGGCTAAGGAATTGGAAGTGCCGGTCCTTAACGGCCCGATCTTTCGACCATCCTTGTTTCGGCGGATCGCGTTCGTCGTTTTTGCCTGGCTCGTCGGCGGCGCGACCAGTGTCCCGGCCTTCGTGCCGGGTCTCGCCCTCATGCTGCTCTGGCAAAACGCATTCCGGCAAGGCTGGATGTGGGCTTCCATCTGGATCACAGCGGCGCTCGTGCCGGTCTTGATCGTTGTCGGCTGTCTATGGGTTGTCCTACGGAAGGCGGTCCTGCTGCGGCGCGCCAAGCCCGGAATCTATCGGCTTTATTCTATCTACTATCTGAGGCACTGGCTGGCCTACGGGTTCATGCGATCGGCTCGCAACCTGTTTCTGCCGATCTTCACGACGATCTACTTGCCGCCGTGGATGCGTCTACTTGGCGCCAAGATCGGAAAGTACGCCGAGATGTCGACTGTATGGAGCTTCATGCCTGAACTGCTCGACGCTGGCGATTCGGCGTTTTTCGCCGACGGCTGCATGCTGGGCGGGCGGCGCGTGTTCGGTGGCCGTTTCGAGATCGGCGTCAATCGGATCGGAAACCGCAGCTTCGTTGGCAATGGCGCCTTCATGTCGACTGGCGCGAGCCTTGGCGATGGCTGCCTTCTTGGCGTTCTTTCGGCGGTGCCTTCCAGGACGGACGCCACGCCTCCCGGCACCGATTGGCTCGGCTCCCCTGCATTCCAATTGCCCAACCGGCAGAAGGTCGGCGGATTCGATGAAAGGACCACCTATCGCCCGACCATCAAGCTCTATGCGCAGCGCGCAGTGGTCGATGCTTTGCGCATCCTCATTCCATCCTACACGGTCCTCTTCCTCGGCATGTTGGGAATTGCTGCGCTTCTCTATGGCTACGAGGCGTACGGCATGGGCGTCACTTTTGCGTTCCTGCCGGTGCTTGCTTTTCTCGCCGCGGCTATCGCCGTGGCGATCGTCGTCGTGCTGAAATGGCTGGTGATGGGTCGCTTCAAGCCTGTGGTCGTTCCATTGTGGTCGCCTTACGTGTGGTTCAATGAGATGGTCAATGGCGCCTATGAATCGATCATGGCGCCGATTCTGACCGCTTTTTTCGGCACGCCGTTCGCCGCACCTCTGCTACGACTGCTCGGCTGCAAGATCGGTCGCCATTGTTACATCGGCACAGCTCTTTTCTCCGAGTTTGATCTCGTTCAGATCGGCGATTTCGCGGCGCTAAACACCGGCGTCGTCATCCAGAACCATCTGTTCGAGGACCGCATCATGAAATCGTCCTATCTGACGATTGAGAACGGATGCTCGATCGGCAACATGAGCGTGGTGTTGTACGATTCGCTGATGCAGGAAGGAGCCACGCTCGGGCCATTGTCGCTGCTGATGAAGGGTGAAGTCATGCCCGTGGGGAGCTGCTGGCACGGTATTCCGACCGTGCAGGGTTAGGGTTGCGCGCCCACTTCGACGTGGGTGTAAGCGCCGTTGCCCACCACGCTGTCATGGGCAAAGCCGGCCGAAACATCGACCTCCACTTTGCCGAATTTCAATTGTGTGACGCTCGTGCCCACCCGCCATTGGTTGAATCGCTCATCCCCGAACGCTATAAGCTCTGGTCCGACGAAAATCTGCTTTCCGTTTGTTACATCAAATCCATATTTTGCCAATGTCCAATACGTTTGAAAGGCTGTGGCATACTCGGCCTCTCCGTAGAAAAGGCTTTGCGGTTCGCCGGCGGGTAATGTCCAAAATTCTCGTCACGGCGACGAATTACGTTGGCTAATCCGTAGTTCTGTAATGCTGCCCGGCCGGAACCGGTCCTCGGATCAATTTACATCATTGCCATGGGAGCAGGCGCTGAACGAGGCGGGTTTCGGCACATATGTCATGCAGATCGTCGTTGTATGTTCGACGGCCACCGCGTCGGAGTAGTCGACCCGACCCCATAATAGAACGACCTCAGTGCCGTTTTTGATGTGATCGGTCTTTTCCTGAGTCAGAATATCGCCCCCGATTGACAGATCGTAATAGAGCACGCCATTCGGCGGGACCACGGTTTGCGCGCAGCTGTCGCATTCTGCAATATGCGGATTGGCGGTGTCTTTGACCGCGCGAACTGCGGTGTAAAGGGTGGGGCGAACATTCAAACCGGGACTCCTTCCGCTGTTACGAATAACCACCTTAATGGCAAAGGCCTGGTTCGGAACCATCGGCGCCGCACTGACGGTTTCAATCCCGATCCATGGCCGATCGACCGCGGCTTGCCAGCTAATCGCGGTTGTCGTCAGTTTCACAACGGCAGCCGCCTGCTGACTGATCGCGTCAGTATTCTTCCGATTGGTCTCTGAAAATTCCTGCATCGCTTTCTCAACGGCGGCGGCCTGCTGGTGAAAGCCGATGATGCTTTTTTGAACCTGTTCGAACAGGTCGTCCATTTGATCCAGTTGATCTTTTGTCACGCTCAGCTGTTGCCAAAAAAAATAGCCGGCGACGGCCGAGCCAATAGCAATCACCATCGCAAAGAACGCCATCCAGCCGGTTGATCGCCTGATCCGGTACAGCAAAAGAACTTCTTCGGCGGTGTACCGGCGATTCCGAGGCAAATCGTTAGGATTCGCTTTTTCGTCATTCATGGCGGCGCTCAAACGAATTGCGGCGGTGCAGCGCGCGAGAACCTACGAGCGAAAGCGCAGTTGAAGGGGTTCCGGGCCTTGCGCGGGCCAATCAAAATTGCGCGCTCACTTCGACGTGGGTATAAGCGCCGTTGCCTACCACGCTGTCATGGGCAAAGCCGGCCGAAACGTCGACCTCCACTTTGCCGAATTTCAATTGTGTGACACTCGCGCCGACCCGCCATTGGTTGAATCGCGCATCCCCGAGCGCTACAACCTCTGGTCCGACGAAAATCTGCTTTCCGTTGGTTACATCAAATCCATATTTTGCCAATGTCCAATACGTTTGAAAGGCTGTGGCATACTCGGCCTCTCCGTAGAAAAGGCTTTGTGGATTTGGGTTGACCCAAGCGTCCCCCCTCACCTTCACGCCGCCGGCAGTGCCCTGGACGCGGTCGGTAGCGTCGTATGCCGACAAAATGTCGTTTTCAGCACTAAGGCCGCCGAGCAGATTGATCTCGTAGTTGTTGCCTTCGAATGCATAACCACCAAGAATGCTGCCAGCCGAAGAGATGCCTCTGATCGTGCTGCCTTGCGCAGGGAATTGGTACCAGCCGGCCTCGCCCGTGATCCATAGGCGCGGCCCCGATGTGTCGATGTCCTTTGACAAGGCAAAAAGCCCGCCGAAAAGAACATCAGCACTGTCCTTTGCAACATCTAAGGCTGAAAATGCCCGGATGGTTTCCGCCGACTCTTCGTCCGCTAGAACGCCATGCGGTTGCGGAGCATAAGACATCACCGGTCCGCTGCCGGCGGTGTTAGTGAGTCTGTAGTTGAAACCAACTTTGACGAGCTGAATTTCCTGCTTGACGGCCTCGGAGAAGATACCGGTCCCGCCGTCGACGAGCGTGATCGCCCGTTCGCCGAAATTCATGTAGCTGTACTCACCAAAGACCGACCAGTTGGGGGACAACAGGTACTCGATGCCGCCGCCCACAGTCCAGCCAAGCCGTATTTGGCTTCCCGAATATAAGTCGCCGGCCCCTGAGCAGACCGTCACGCCTCCGGCCGGAACGCAGGTGCTGGTCCCAGCAATATTTGTGATCGTATCGCGAGTCCAAGCGGGTCCGCCGTCCACATACAACAAAGCGGGACCGATAACGCCGCCAACGCGGCCAGTTATTGTTGCAAACCACTCAGCGTCCGCGGAACACTGCTGGTTGCCAAAGGAGAAACAAGAGAAACTGTTTCGCACGCCTGACCAGTCGAAGCCACCTTGAACGCCTAGAACAAGCCATTTGATCTGATAGTTGTATCCCATCTGGAAACCGCCGATCCAGCCTTGAACGTTGGCATCGGCGTCAAGAGCGTAATCGGGATGCAGGCCATAAATGTCGTAAAACTGTTTCTGGCCAAAGCCGTAGCCAACGTTGCCGCCGAAATAAAATCCGGTCCAGCTGGGAGGATCGACCGGTGGCGGGGCCTTAAATACCATATCGCCCGCCCGAACTTGGGCGGCCCCAAGAGCCAAAACTGAAATCGCCAACAACAGCCGGACTGAGCACTTCACCTGGGGCTCCAACTGCAAGTTGCTTTTTTTGCAAAATGTCCCATTTTAGTGCAGCCGCAAAATGTCCCATTTTAGCTCAACGGGGACTAGTGCAGAAATGCCACAGTCGTCAAATTATCGTCGTCTATTCACAAAAAAGTAGGGGATTCCGCGGTCAAAGTCCGGGCCAAAAAGCCTTCCGCGCCCACCGGACCATGCCGTCCGGCGGGCTTGTGCGGCCGGCAGATCGGCGAGCCTAAATGGGTTCGTCGTCACCGCTTGAGTAACATCCAAAAGTGCCGGAAGGTGAAGGCGCCCCTTCGTTTGACCTGTATTGCGTCTTAAAAGCGGGCGCAGAGCGTAGCGAGAGGATTTTCCTACAGCAATCGCCGTGACAGGATTTTCAAAACTAGTCCCAATTCAATAGGAACGAAATTTGCCACATGCGGCGAACTCGTCGTTCCGAAGTCCGTTTCGGGAAGGTGGTCGCAATCGCGGCCGTAAGGCTCGATCAACCCTGGGGAATTTGAGGAAGTACTCATCGATGAACCCTAAGCTACCGGCCTTCTTTCTTTGTCTGGCGATTAATCAATGCTTGTATGCGCCGGCGGCGAGCCATCAAGACTCTCACGTACGCAATGGGTACGATATCGAAAAAACCGGTCTCATTGCACGATACCCCAAAACCTTACGTTGTTCTCCCCTGACGTCCTTCTATGCAAGCTGGGATGATGTCGACGGCACCAGGCGGAGTGAACCGCACTCTGGAGTAGATGGAGGGCGGCTCGGGGATCCGATTTTTTCGCCTGCGGCAGGGAGCGTCAAAGCAGTTTGGAAAGCTAACTGGGGTTGGGGCGAGGAGGGCGCGCTGCTTATCCGGCACTCAAGAGAGGATGTAGCATTGAAAGATGGCCCTCTCTACTACTATTCCGAATTCGATCACCTGAAATATGACGAAATCCAATCAATCACTGAAGGCAGCAAGGTAGTAAGAGGTCAGAAGCTCGCTACCGTCTCGAGGCCCGGAGGAAAGAAGCAATATTTACCTGAGGTGCACTGGGAAGTCTGGGAGGTTGCAGACGATTCCCTCACTACGTGGCAACGAAATAAATTTGGCGGTCAACGTTGGACGAACAGCAGCGCTCACTTGATTGATCCACTCTATATGCTGGGTCGCAATGATCCACCGAGTGAAGATGGGAGTGTAGATATTCAGCCTTACCGTGACGGAGAGGACTTTCGCTCCTTCAAAGGCTTTACCTATATCTTGCCCTGCACGCCCAAAAAGCCATGGTAAACGCGCGCATCAGGGGCGTTGCGGCGTTTACCAACTTTTGAATTTGATGGCCCCAGACATTTAGCTTGCGCTAAATTATTAGGATGCGAAATTGTTTTCCCGACAAGCAGGGGATCAAATGCGAATTATTAAAGACGCTTGGGTCAAATTCTTCGCGGCAACGGTGTTTGCGATTAGCCTCACGGCACTTAACGGCGCCGATGCTCAAAAGCTCGATTTATCGGAAATGACCTGCACAACTTTCCTGCAAACTGATAAAGATACTTCGCGGCAAATCATCGCGTGGTTATCCGCGTTTTATACCGAGGAGAAGTCTCCTCAAGTTGTAGATGTTGCGGCTCTAAACGAGCTGCAAAAGAAATTTACCGATTTCTGCAAGCTAGAACCGACATTCCGTATATCTGTCGCAGCGGAAGGCTTGCTCGGTCAATAATCGTCGTCGATGTCGGCCCGTTATTTTTGAAGGCCAGCCATGCAGAGGTCGAGTGAATCGATCGCCAGCTTGGCGGCCGCTCTCGCTAAGGCCCAAATCGAACTCGTCAATCCGGAAAAATCCCTTACCGCAACCATCCAGTCGACTGGCGGGGCTGATCAAACATTCCGTTATGCACCGCTATCAAGCGGACTCGATATCGTGCGCAAGACCCTGGGACAACACGAGATCGCCACCGTTCAGACGACCTCCGTCGACGAGAACGGCGGCACGATCAATTTAACAACGTGGCCTGCACCCGGTTCTGAAGACACTGAGTTAGGTGTTTTTATGGAACCGGAGGTGAGTCATGGAGAGACGGAAGTTTACCCGAGAGTTCAAGCTTGAGGCGGTGCGGCTGATCAGGGATCG
>Ga0187867_10002076_pt1 | contig 16907 bp, 16 predicted proteins | sample June2016WEW_13_1_FD_132976 | JGI IMG/M metagenome (GOLD analysis project Ga0187867, IMG submission 132976) | Peatland microbial communities from SPRUCE experiment site at the Marcell Experimental Forest, Minnesota, USA - June2016WEW_13_10 | ecosystem: Environmental > Terrestrial > Soil >...
CCTCCGGAACAAGAGACCTGGAGTTTTAGTTGAGGGTCCCGCCTCCACCACCTGCATAGGAGACCTCCTCGTCCCGAGGACAACTGTCACAGGAACGCCATCGTCTTCACGCCCGATATATCGAAGCGCTTCCGGCACCGCACATTCTTGCACGCCACCTTATCGTCCAGCAGCACCATGTAGCTTTGCGACTTCGCAAACCGCGCGCGGTCGCGCTCATCGGCGCCCGGCGGCAGGCGGTCCTTCTTCTTGCGCACCATCCAGCGCAATTCGTAGGTCTCGGCGGACCTGCAAAAAGGGCAGTGCAACGATATGGGCTTCGTTGTCGGCGATTCTGTGTAATACGCGCGCTCGTCCATCAGCGTTGGTCCAGGGGAATCCACTTCATTCCGTCCGGATTCCCTTTATACTCGGCGCGCGGACGGATCAGCCGGTTGTTCTTGTATTGCTCCAGCGTATGCGCCGTCCAGCCCGACATGCGGCTCACCGCGAAGACCGGCGTAAACAAATCCACCGGGATGCCCAGCGCATAGTAAGCCGAGGCCGAGTAGAAGTCCACGTTGGCGATCAGGCCCTTTTCCGCCTTCACGGTCTGCTCCATGGCTTGCGACAGGTGGAACAGTTTTTCCTGGCCGGTGCGGCGCCCCAACTCCTCGGAAAGCACGCGCAGGTGCGTGGCCCGCGGATCTTCGGCGCGATACACGCGGTGTCCGAATCCCGGGATCTTCACCTTACGCGCCAGAGTGCTCTTCACCCGGTCGATGGCGGCTTCCTCGCTGGAGAGCTGCAACAGGATCTTGATCACGTCCTGGTTCGCGCCGCCGTGCAGCGGGCCTTTCAGCGCGCCGATGGCGGAGGTGATCGACGAGTAGATGTCCGACAGCGTCGCGGCCGTCACGCGCGCGGCGAAAGTGGAAGCGTTCAGCTCATGGTCCGCATGCAGAATCATGGCCACGTCGAAAGCGTGCTCCATCACATCGTCGGGCCGCCGGCCGGTGAGCGTGTATAGAAAGTTCTCGGCGAAGCTCATCGCCGGATCGCCGCCGATCACGTGCAGCCCCTTGCGCACGCGGTCGAACGTGGCGACGATGGTGGAAGTTTGCGACATCAGACGCAACGCCTTGCGGGTGTTGGCATCCGGAGTCATGTCCGGTGTCTCGGGATCGTAAATACCGAGCATGGAAACCGCCGTGCGCAAGACGTCCATGGGACTGGCTTGCGGCACGCTTTTCAGAAAGTCCACCACCGCCGTCGGGATTCCGCGGTTGGCGGCCAAGTCCTTTTTTAGCTGGTCCAGTTCGGCCGGCTTGGGCAGCCATCCATTCCACAACAGGAAGATGACTTCTTCAAAGCTGGCATTATCGGCCAGTGTGTGGATGTTATAGCCGCGGTAGCTCAGGACACCCGCGTATCCGTCGATGTAACAGATCTCGGACTCGCCTGCGACGACGCCTTCCAAACCCGCTACTGTTGTGCCCATGCTATTCCAGTCCCTTGTTTCATTTTACGTCTACTGCCCCGGCGGACAACCCGGCAGCGGAGAAAAGCCGATGGTCAGGTCGTCCCGCTGTACCCACAGCTTGTCCTCCTGCTTATTGGAACTCTTATCGGAATCCACAGTGACGATCACGCCCGAGCCGCATGCGCGCGTCTTGGTAATGTGGAACGATTTCGGGTCGGCATGTTCGCTTTGCGGACCCCAATCCTGCATGAACGCCGTGAAGGGATAATCGCGGCACGGATTGGCGGCGGTGCAGCCCCACAAAGCGTACGCGGATTGATAATCCTGGCGCGCCAGCAGGTCGAAGAACCGATGCACCTGCCGCTCCTGGCGGTAATTTTTGAAAATGAGAAAGAGGACGCCCGCGGCCACGACCACGGCAAGAACGGTCAGCACCAGCCGCTTGATCCGTTTCTCGCGCCGTTCTTCGCCGGCTCCGTAATGATCGAGATAGCCAGCCATGGCGCGCGCCTACTTCGCCGGATAGGCCTTGTCGTAGGCGGCTATGGCGTCCGCCGTCAGATCCAGCGCGGGCTTGAAGAACAGCGCGCTTTGCTCCTCCACGATCACGTCCACGCCCTTCTCCTCCGCCAGTTTCTGGATGACTTCCCGCATCCGCTTGCCGCTGGCGCCGAGTATTTCGTTGCGCTCCGCGGTGACATCGGCCTGCAGGTCGTCGTTGAGGCGCTGCAGTTCGCGCTGCTTGTGCTGGCCCTGGGCGTTCAGGTCGGCCTCGGCCGCCGGTGTGAGCTTGCCGGCGTTGGTCTGTAACTGCTGCTGAATGCCGGTCAGCTCCCTTTGCAGCTTTTCCATTTCCTGTTGGCGGGGCTTATATTTGTCCTCCATGGCTTTGGAGGCCTGCTTGATCTCGGCACATCCCAGCACCGCCCGCTGCATGCTGACAATGGCCACCTTGGTCTGACCCAGACCGGCTTTTGAAAGAGAAATCAGGGCGAGGCAAGCCGTGGCCAGCCGCAACCCAAACCGTACTGACATGCGAAACCGACTCCTTTTGAAGTGTGCGAAGCATTAAGGTTACCACAACGTAGGACAGACTCCGAGCCTGCCCACCCTCACAGCCAATACTGCCACTGATCGAAGACCAGCACATACGCCGCCAGCAGCGCGTTAGTGACGGCGTGCGCCAACATGCAATCCGCCAGGTTGCGCGTGCGCACCAGCCACCAATTATAGGCAACACCCGCGATCAGCCCGACTTCCCAATACGGACCGTGCTCGGAGGCGAACAGTAACGCGACGGCCCAGAAAGAAACCGCCGTGTATTGGCCCAGGGGCACGCTCTCGAAATCCGAGCGGATCACCCAGCGCATCAGCCAGCCGCGCCAGAAAAGCTCTTCCAGAATCGGAACCAAAACCGCGCTCTCGATCACCCGCACGGCGATGAAGAACCCGTTCGACTTCAGGTGCACGGGCAGGGTGCTCCGCGCCGCGCCGGTGATGGCGTTGTGGAACGGCCAGGCATCACGGTAGCCGTGCCAGAGCAGGTCCGGGCCGATCCAGATCGCCAACACCACCGCCCCCAGGACGACGGAACCTATGGGGTACGCGGGACGCCGCGGAATGACGCCCCGCGAGAAGACGGCCAGCGTGGCCGCCACCAGCACGAAACGCACGGGCGCCAGCCATTCCGGCGGAAACGGAAGCCATCGCAGTGCGATGAACACGGCAAATGGCGCAATGTACGCTACTGCGGGGGGCGGTTTCAATCCCAATATTTCTCGCCTTCCGCGAGGTTCGCTTTCACCACGTCCGGATTCAACTCAACACCCAGGCCGGGCTTGCGCGGCACGGCGATGTGGCCTTGCGCGACCAATGGCCCCTCGTGCACGATTACGTCGTCCATCCAACTCCGGCGCCCGGCGACCGTTTCGGTGGCCAGGAAATCCCGCACGGAAGCCGCCCATTGCACCGTGGCCATGGTATTCAGCGCGCTCCCGGTGCTATGTGCCGCCATGGGCAGATGGTACAGTTCCGCCAGGCTGGATATCTTTTTCGATTCGAGCAGGCCGCCGGCGTTCCGGATGTCGAGTTGCACGACGTCGCAGCCCTGGTTCACGATGAAATCCTTGAACCCCTGCCGCCGCGCCAGGGTTTCCCCCGTGCCGATGGGGACCTTGGAGGCTTGCGCCAGACGTACCCAACTAGCCGAGAATTCCGGCGGCAAGGGATCCTCCAGCCACAACGGCTTGACCGGATCGATGGCTTCCGCGAGCTGCATGGCGCTGCGTAGATCGTACTTCCCCTCGCAGTGGACAATCAAGTCGTTATCCCAGCCGATGGCGTCGCGGCAGTATTCGAGGGCTTGCCGGATTTCCCGCAGTTCGCGGGACGTGAGCACCCGGTTGGATGGGTCGCTGGCGGCGTCCAGTTTGGGAGCCACGTGCGGCGGGGACACTCGGAACGCGGTCCACCCGGCCGGGTCGTTCTTCATCTTGTCCGCCCAATCGTTGCAACTGGCGCGGTCCAGCATGTTGCTGGGGCCTTCGTCGCGATACACGCGCACGCGGTCGCGATAGCTGCCGCCCAGCAGCGTGGCCGTGGGCTGGTTCAGCAGCTTGCCAGCCAGATCCCAAAGCGCGATTTCGATGGCGCTGACTGCGCGCACCAGCATGTTGGCGGAGCCGTCGATCCGGTTTCCCAGCCCGTTGTAAAGCGCTTCGATTTCGAGCGGGTCCTTGCCCAGGAAGTATGGGCGCAATTCCTCGACGCCCGCCCGGATGCCGACGCCCGGACTGCCATAGCCCTCGCCGATACCGTACTCGCCGGCGTCCGTTACGATTTTCACCAAGGTATAGGTACGCGGACCTGCCAGAACCATCGCGCGGATGCCGGCGATGCGGGCGCGGCCGCGCTCCGGCGCCGCCAACGCCTCGAAAGCGGTGAACGATGCGGCCCACGATAGAGCGCCCAGGAACCGGCGCCGTGAAAGCGAAAGCATAGAATGCCGCATTCTACCAAACGCCGCAACAAAACCATGCAGCCTGGGTTTTGTTGCAAGCCCCAGCCCCAGTAGAATTCCTAAGCTTTGCGCTTTTGCGACCGATGAATGGTACCAATCAAAACGTCTTGGCTACCACGCGAAAAGGGGGAGTGAACACATCGACCAGGTTCAACGCAGGGCTCGTCGGCCAATAATTGCCTGCCGGATTTGGCGTTGGCTCGCAGACTCCGGTTTCAGTGCTCCAGGACAAAGGCGCAAAATTTTCTGGCGTGCCCTCGCCAGGGAGGTAAACGGTCAGGCTTTTCCCTACTACCACCGCCTGGGCCCAGGGAACCCCCGGTGTTGTTGCCGGGACATTTGTGTAGACTGTGCCGGAACAGTCGGACGTCTTATAGTAGATCCGGCAGCACTCGTATATTTGGCCCTGGTACAGTTGGAATCGCGCCAGCTTACCATCGATATTCATCATGAATCCAACCATCTTTATATCGCTGGAGTTGGTAGTAGCGTCTAAAGTTAGGAACCCCATAACCTTGGGCGTGGATGGTGTCGAGTCCACCAGAATCACTTGGGAAACACGCATGCCAACTTCGGGCTGCGCCATCACCGGGATCGCCGCCATCACCGCGGCTGCAAGCAAGAGTACGACTCTGGACATAGGCTGTTTCTCCTGCAGCGAGAATATCATGCCGGACTGTTTTACCCGCGTTTTTGTTTGTCGCTGGGTAACAGTACCCCGGCCGCCTGCCTGGTCTCGGATGGCCAATCTTCGGTGGACACGTTTCGATTTCGCGGCCGCGCCCCGGCGCCGCAACAAAACCATGCGGCCTGGGTTTCAAACTTCAGCGAGGTTTGTCGCGCCGTCGTAGAATGGCGGGCCATCCTTGCGAAATCCCTGCCGATGGAGCGCGCCGTGCAAAGCTCGGAGGCGGCACGCTCCACTCGGGGGATCGGAGGCTAGTGCTGCACCGGACTCCCGCGCAGCACGCGGAACGCATACCGGGTATCCTGCGCGAATGCCGCCAACCATCCACATCCCCACATATCCCTGCTCCTCTCTCTGAGCTCTACTGGATTCCCCAGGCGGCGCATGGCTGCGTAGTGCGCCCCTTGGGCGTCCGCGCCTTCCGCGCGATAGGCGTCCGCCTTCATCGCCGCGTGAAACCGCAACTCCTCGTCCATTTCGGCGTCGAATCGCGCTCCGCGAAACAGAAATCCGATGCGCCGCCAAAATTCACCCGGCTTCAGCCCCGGCCATTGCATCGCTGGTTGTTCCCCTTACGCAGGCTGAATCACGTTGGCGATTCGCCCGTATGACCCTGTCGAATTCCGTCATCTCCAAGCTGAGTTGTTTCTTGCCCGCCGGCGTCAGCCGGTAGTAGCGCGCGCGCCGGTTGTTTTCCGATTGCGCCCAACCCGCCGTTACCCAGCCCTTGATCAGCATGCGCTGCAGAGCCGGGTAGAGCGACCCTTCTTCGACTCGCAGAACATCCGCGGACAACTGTTGGATATGCTGCGCGATGCCGTAGCCGTGCATGGGACCCAGGCGGGCGAGGCTGCGCAGGATAAGCATGTAAAGCGTTCCCGGCGGGATTTCCGTGCGGGCCGGTTCTTTTCCCATAGGCAGACTACTGTAGTGTGCCATCCGCGCGCCGCGGTGGTCAAGCATGTGGGGCTGGCTCGCATCCTGCGGCGGCCTCGCAGGCCGCCAAAATCACACGCGGGTATCGACAACCGCTCCAAGATCCGGCGAGCATCGTTCGGCAGTCGCTTGCTCAAGCTTCGCGATCTAACGCACCGATACCGCCCACAAAACGGTCCGTTGCATATTAAAGCCCCCGGTGTCCCGAATCGTGATGCTCTCCAGGACCTGCTGCCGGAACTCGGCCGGCAGGTCCACCTGGACTAAGTCCATCCTTTGCCCGTGTCCATTGTCGAAGGCCGGCCGCGAGGTAGTGCCATTAATCGTGTTGGTATAGACGCCATGGTTGAAGTCGCGAACATCCACGCCCCCGATCAGCTTCTTCTCGAAATGCGCCCCGCGGCCGCCGTCGAATACCAATCCGATATAGCTATCCGGCCCAGCCCTACCCCAAAGCGTGTTCAGCAGGAAGAAAGCCTGGGATACCGCGGGCTGCTGCACGGGAATAGCCAGCGCCACTGGCCGCGCGTCGGCCGTGCCGGCACCTGCATGCCACGCGCGTTCGCGCCCATCCGGGATGAGAAACGGAACGCCCTCCAGGATGCGCGGCCCGGCGGGCGACAGTTCTTCATTCCAAAAGCCGTGGTCGTTCGCCAGTTTGGCGATATCGATGGGCCGCGCTTTGGGCGCGCAGGTATATAACAGCCTGATCTGCGAAGCGCCCGGCGGTGGAACGATGCAATTGCCACCATAAACGGGAATGTCTCCCGACGATGCCGTCGCGACGCAGGTATCTTCGGCAAACTGCACCAGCGCGGGTGCGTGGAGCGTAACGGGGATGCCGGCTTTGGCCTGGATGGTGGCCACGGGATAGGCGCGCTGGCCGTTCGCAAGAATCTCGATGCGGGCATCCCGGCTGTGGGCGTCCAGCGCCGCCGCGCCAATGTTCACTTGCGAGACGGCCCGGCCGAGTCCCGTATACCAGGGAGGCATTGCCGCGCATGGATTCCGCGGCATAACCAGTTCTCCGAATGGCGGTTCCAGATGGGTTGGCCCAGTGAACGAACGATATGCAAGGAAGTTAAGCTCCCGCGCCAGCACCGGCGCCAGGTAGTCTTTGGCCAGAGCATGCGCGCTGTCCCCAAGATGGCCCACATCGCCCAGCGGAGCCGTCGCCGACCATACATCCTTTCCGCTCGCGCGGTTGTACAGGTGGAAGGCCGCCATCAGAGCCCCTTCCCGCCGGTCTATGCGGGTTGCCAGGATCAATGCCACCGGAAGGCGCAGGCGTGCCTGGCTCAATGCGCCCACGCCGCGATAGCCGCTCACCGACAGCCAGTCGAGCGCGCTCAATCCGGGTGTGGCCCAGAGGGCCGCCAGAATCTCCTCGGAGAAGGCGTCCGCATTTTCCTGAAAGTCGCGCGCGTCCGGAGCGAGCGACGCGGGTAGAACCGCGAGCGAGCAGGCCGGCGGTTCGGGAGTTTTCCGCCCGATCGGCCAAAAGAAAATCAGAGCCGCGAGCGCGCCGGCCGTGCCCGCGGCAATCCATATCCAACGCCGCCGCGCCGCGCTCCAAACGCTCCGCCCTTTCGCCGTTTCCACGGCCGTCGCCATACTGCGCGGCATATTCCGCAACCGCGGAACATAACTGCGCGCCGGCAGTTCCAGAATCGTCCCCTCGGCCGAACCATTACGGGAATAGAAGTCCTTCAGATTTTGCCGCAGGCGGCTGACCTCGGCCCTGACCACCGCGTCGACCTTGGGATCGAAGGAAGGCGGCCGTTCAAAGACATCCAGCCCAATCGCGTATTCGTTGATCTGGCCGCCTTTTCCGGCCGCGGCACAATCGGCCAGGTACCGCAGCAGCCGCGCCCGCCGAGTTGGGATCCGAAATTCGGGCGATTCCAGCAGGCGCTCCACACAGGCCCGCATCGCCGAGTCCGGCGATCCGGAACCGGCAGGCGGCTGGGACGGTTTAGGGCCGGTTTCCACGTGGCGATAACGGCTTTCCAGGCTTTCAGTCTAGCACGGCGGATCTATGCACGTTCTTGATAATAAAGGATGTACGTTTTGGTGCCTCGGTGTACTTGCGCAGCGGACCAGCCCCGCCCGAGACTACTCGCTATGATCGACCGCAAACATCTTCTCATCTCCTTCGCCTGCACAACTCTGGTGGGTTTATCGTGCGCCGCCGCGCAAACGCCCGATAGCCTAGCCTACGTCTTTACCAAGTCGGATCAGTTCGGAATCATCGACCTGAATACCGGCGCCTACACCCAATTCAGCATTACGGCACAGCAGCCGGCCGGCATGGGAATGGTGGGCGGATCGCTGTACGTCGCGGGTTATGGCTCCAGCGCATTATTCCAAGTCAATCCCACCAACGGAGTCCTTAAGCTGGTGAATTACAGCAACATTAAATTCTATGACTTAGGTTCCACCCTCACGCAGCTCTACGGGCTCGATCAAAATGGCGATTTATATGCGGTGAACCCCTCCACCGCCGCCGCGACGTTAGTCGGACCGACCGGATACGGACAGAGCGGCAACACGTTGGGGCTCTCCACAAATTCGAACGCTTTATTTCTTGCCGTGAACTCCAAGCTATACCTGGTTAACACAGTTACCGGCGCAGCGACGCTGCTGGGGGCGACGGGCGTGAAGGGGATCGGTTCCATGGTATATGAAAACGGGCAGCTTTATGCCGGCGTCACACAGCCAACCAGCCAGATCTACACCCTCAACACATCCACCGGCGCGGGAACGCAGGTTGCCACGCCTTCCGGCAATCCGGCCCCGGGTAACTTATGGGCGCTGGCGCCGGCGGCTCCCCAAACCGGTCTGAGTCTGGCGACCACGCGCTCAGGTCTTTGCGGCAACGATTTCTTCTATTGGAGCCAGTTGCCGGCCCCAGTTTCGACGGTTGCTACTCCCGTGAACATCACCTCCGCCGTGAACGCTCTGCCGGCCACACTAACATCGAACGCAGGCTCGGTTTTCACGGACCAGCAAACCTCCGCCCTGTGGGACGGGAATTTCGGTTCGAACGACTTTTTAATAGGCACGGGCGATAGCGGTGCCGCATCGCCCATAGAGATTACCTTTGCGAATCCCGTTTGGGGGGTAGGAGCGCAGATGGGCTACGGCGCCAACGGCTCTTTTCTGGCCGGGATTAGCTTGTTCGGGCCTGGCAACGTCCCGCTCGGTTCCTATGACGTGTCTGGAATCGAAAGCAGCGCCGGTGACAATTCCGCGCCATTCATTGGCGTGCTGGAAAGTGCGGAAGCCATTTCGACGGTCGAGTTCTTTACCCTCTCGAGCTTTGGAGCCGATCCGGGTGAATTCGCCATCAACCAGGTCAGCGTGAATACCGTGGGCCCCGCCTTGGCCGCATCATCCGGTACGCCGCAATCGACGGGCGTCGGCACGGCGTTTGCGAATCCGTTGACGGTGACGCTCACCGATCCTTGCGGAAATCCCCTCGCCGGGGTAGCCGTTACGTTCACCGCGCCCGCCTCCGGCGCGAGCGCCGTGCTATCCGCCGGCAGCGCGTTTACCGCGTCGAACGGGACGGCCTCGGTCACTGCGTCCGCCAATGGCACGCCCGGCTCGTACACGGTGGCCGCCACCGCGTATGGACTCTCCGCCAATTTTTCGTTGACCAATGTCGGGCCGCCCAGGATTACTACTCCGTCCCCGCTGCCGGCCGGCCACGTCGATTCACTGTATTCACTAACGCTGACGGCGGCTGGTGGCGTGCCGCCTTATAGCAACTGGTTGGTTAGCTCCGGTACCCTGCCGGCAGGCTTGAGCCTGAGCCCGAGCTCCGGGACCATTAACGGAACGCCCACCACAGCAGGCAATTCGTTCAGCTTTAGCGTCACGGTAAACGACAGCGCGGGCAACGTTTCGGCGCCCGCGGCGTTCTCGTTGAGCGTTGGCCCACATGTGGCATTGGCCGCCGTGAAGCTTCCCCACCAGACGGCGCTGGGCGGCAGCACCACGACGGACAACCAGGCGATACTCAACGGACCCGCCCCGCAGGCTGGCGCTGTGGTCAGCCTGTCGAGCGGCAACCCCGCGGTGGCGTCGGTGCCGGCGTCCGTTACCGTGGCGGCGGGCGAAACATCGTCGGCGGTATTCAGCATCGCCACCACGCCTGTGGGTACGAATACTCCGGTCACCATCTCGGCCACTTATCGCGGCGTAACCAAGACCGCCACTCTTACCGTGGAGGCAGCGCAGCTTACTACCCTGACGTTGGACCCGACCGAAATCAAGGGCGGTGGATCTACGGCGAGGAACACAATCAAACTTAGCGGCAAGGCGCCGGCCGGAGGCGCGGTTGTCACGCTCACGAGCGGCAACCCCGCCGTGGCATCCGTGCCTCCCACCGCAACCGTGCCCGCGGGCGCTGCCAGCGTCGCGTTCACCATCGTGACGACCGCGGTTACATCGCAAACCGTGGTCCAAATAACGGCCACTTATAACGGCGTTTCAGAAATGGCGAATCTGACCGTCGAGCCCTAGGCCGGCGGTCGGCGCTCTCGGCGAAAATAATCCAGCGTGAGGCGCAGGCCTTCTTCCAGCGGCACGCGCGGCTCCCATCCGAGTAACCGGCGCGCTTTGGAGATGTCCGGTTGACGCTGTTTGGGGTCGTCTTCCGGCAGCGCCCGATTCGCGATCGGCGAAACGCTGCCGGTAAGGCTGCGGATCTGCTCCGCAAACGCCCGTATGGTCATCTCATTTGGATTGCCGAGATTTACCGGATAGCGCTCATCGGATTGCATGAGCCTGTAGATGCCGTCCACTAGGTCGCTCACATAACAGAAGCTGCGCGTCTGCGATCCGTCCCCGAAAATCGTGATGGCTTCGCCGCGCAGGGCTTGATCGATAAACGCGGGCACCACGCGGCCGTCATCCAGCTTCATGCGCGGTCCATAGGTATTGAAGATGCGCGCAATGTTCGTCGGCAGGCCATACGTGCGATGGTAAGCCATGGTCAGCGCTTCCGCAAAACGCTTGCTCTCGTCGTAGCACGAACGCGGTCCCACCGGATTCACGTTGCCCCAATAGGTCTCGCTCTGCGGATGCTCCAGCGGGTCGCCGTAGCATTCCGAAGTGGACGTCAGCAGGAACCGGGCGCCGGTCGCGCGCGCCAATTCCAGCATGTTGCGTGTGCCGGCGCTGCCCACGTCCAGCGTGGCGATGGCGTGCTGCAAATAATCCTTTGGGCTGGCGGGCGATGCCATGTTCAACACCGCGTCCAGCGGGCCATCCACGGGCAACGGATGCGTAATGTCATGCCGGATGAGCTGGAATTGCGCGCAACCGTTGAGATGCTCCACATTCCGTTCAGAGCCGGTGAGGAAATTGTCGACAGCCACTACCGCGTGGCCTTCCGCCAGCAGCCGATCGCACATGTGCGAACCGATGAATCCGGCCGCTCCCGTGACTAAAACACGCAAGTAAATACCCCGTCGTATCGATTTTGCAGCGGACTTTCGAGACCGCTGTGCTACATTCAAAGGTTACCGCATGATCCACCCATCCTGGCTGGAAATTGCGCTCCTGGCGATACTGTTGTGCATCTCCGGATCGCTCTTCTGGCTCCGCTTCCGCAAGCCGGTGGATGCCATCCGCCGCTCGCGCGACAATCCCGATTTCCATCTTCGCCCGCTCGCGCCGCGCATCCGCCAATTCGTTTGGGAAGTGCTGCTGCAAGGCAAGGTGATCCGCGAGCGTCCCCTGCCCGGGGTGGCGCACGCCTTCGTCTTCTGGGGCTTTTGCGCCTTCGCGCTGATCACGCTCAATCACCTGGCTGCCGGATTCGGCTTCCCCTTCCTGAACCGTGAAAGCGGATTCGGCAAAGCCTATTTCGCCTTCGTGGCGGTGTGGGCTGTGCTGGTGGCCGTGTCGATCGCCGGCCTGGCCATTCGCCGCTTCGTCGCGCGTCCCAAATGGTTGGGTACGGTCTCGCCGGAATCCGGCATCATCGCGCTGTTTATCTTTATCCTGATGGTCACCTATCTGGCCGGACTGACTATGGACGAGAGCAGCACGGCCGCGCGCGTGAACTGGTGGCTGCACACCCTCACCCTACTGGCGTTTCTGCCCCTGATTCCGCACACCAAGCATCTGCACCTGGTGATCAGCCCAGCCACCGTCTTCCTGCGGCGGGATGGCTTCAGCAAGATTCCGCCGCTGGTGGGCGACGAGGATTTCGGCCTGGATACCGGCAAGGACATCACGAAGCTCGACGCGCTGCAAGCTTACTCGTGCGTGGAGTGCGGACGCTGCTCGGAGCACTGCCCGGCTTACAACACCGGCAAGACGCTCAACCCGAAAGAGATCGTCCTGGGGCTGCGGCGTTATCTGAACGAAGAGGGGCCCGGCAACGAAGAGCCACTGCTGGGCAAACACATTTCCATGGAAGCCGCCTTCCAGTGCACCACCTGCGGCGCCTGCGAGTTCCAGTGTCCCGTGGGTATCCAGCACCTGCCCATGATCGTCGGGCTGCGGCGCGGCGCGGTGAATACCGGCAAGTGGGAAGACGATTACGGCGGCAAGATGTTTCTGGCCATGGAGCGCAACGGCAATTCGCTGGGATTCGCCTCCAGCGAGCGGTTGAAATTCATCGAGAAGAACGAGCTGCCGATTTACGACGGCACGCAAGAGTACTGCCTGTGGCTGGGTTGCATGGGGTCGTACGATCCGCAGGGCCGCGAAATCGTGCTGTCGCTGGTGCAGGTCTTGCGCCACCTGGGCGTCACTTTCGGTGTGCTGCGCAAAGAGAAATGTACGGGCGATCCTGTGCGGCGGTTGGGCAACGATCTTCTCTTCCAGCAGATGGCCGAAGCCAACATCGAGCAACTGAAGGCGGCTAGAGCCTCCAAGCTGCTCTCCATATGCCCGCATTGCGTGCGCACCATCGGCGAAGACTGGAAAGAATTCGGCGCGGCATTCCAGATCGAGCATCACAGCGAGCTGCTGGCGCGCATGCAGGAGAAACTGCCGCAGCGCGCGGCCGAGCGGGAGAGCGTGGTCTTCCACGATCCGTGTTATCTGGGGCGCTACCGCGGCATTTACGACCAGCCGCGGGAAGTGATCGCGCGCTGGGGCGAGGTGGCGGATCCGGCGCGCGCGCGCGAGCGGTCGTTCTGCTGCGGCGCGGGAGGCGGGCAGATGTTCCTGGGCGAGGAGAAGGGCAAGCGCGTCAATGTGGAGCGCGCCACCGAATTGGCGGCCACCGGCGCGGCCGTGGTCGGCACAGCCTGTCCGTTCTGCCAGACGATGTTCCGGGACGCGTTCGGGACGATCGCTCAAACGCCGAGCCAGACGCCGCCCAAGCTGCTGGACATCGCGCAGATTGCGGCGGCATCCATCGAGTCCGCGGCGGGGCGCGGGGCGGCATAATCCTGAATTGGCGTGCCGCACGGGTTCGATTCGGGGCGGGGCTGCCAGGTTGCCGGAAACCTCACGCGGGCGCGTAGCTCAATTGGCAGAGCAAGTGAATCTTAATCGAGGGTTGTAGGTTTGATTCCCACCGCGCTCACCACTAAAATCAATGACCGCCATTGCCGTAGTCTACACCGACTCGGGGTTTGCTATCGCCGCAGACGGTCGCTGTTGGTGGAGCGATGAATCCGCCACAGGCGGGCTCATGCGCAAGCACAACACGGATACGCAGCAGAAGACCTTCGAAGCGTCCTGGAACGGCGCGGGTATCACCTACATGCTCACCGGCACGGTTTGCAACACACATGTGTTACACTACCAATATGCCCTCCGTGACGTCCAGTTTTCGAATGAGCAAGGAGCTGCAGCGGCAGTTGTCGGACGCGGCCGAGCGGACCGGCAAGAGGAAGAACGCAATCATCATTGAGGCGCTGGTAAAGTACCTGCACGCGATGGAAAAGCAGTCGCTTGCCGAGGAAGCGCGTCGTCAATCGGAGCTCGTTTCCAGGAATGAGCATGACGACCGCTGGTATGGCCTGGCGGATACGTCCGGATGGAGATGAAGCGCGGCGATGTCGTCATTTGTGCTGCGCCCGGAGAATACGGCAAGCCGAGGCCGGCTGTCGTAGTGCAATCCGACCTGTTCAACGGCACTCACTCAAGCGTGGCCGTGTGCCTAATTACAAGCCATTTTGAAGGTGCGCCACTGTTTCGTATTCCGGTGCCCGCCGGGAAAACGACCGGCCTGAAACTGGAGTCACAGGTGATGGTTGACAAGGTCATTGCGATCCCGAGGAGCAAGATCACGGGGCGCGCCGGGACGCTTTCCGCGGGGGTACTCAAAGAGGTCGATCAGGCGCTACGTCTGTGGCTGGAACTGGCCTGATCGAATAGCCGGAATCGGAGCAGAAGATGCAGCCCAACGCCCCGAAGTAAGGTGCTGTCCTTCGAGCTGATGGAGGCGGAAGGAATCCCAGTCGCACCAAAGCCCACTGGCGTTTAGGGCAAATCGCGGAACCGCAGGGCGTGAGACCGGCGTCGCGGACGATGCCCCCCATGACAATATGCTTACCTTGCCTGGCAACCAGGAAACCGGCCGATGCGGGATTCCGGGTATCTTCGGCACGCGTTACGCCGGAACTTCCACTTCCCTCAAGTTCCGATCCCCGCCAGTTCCTTCGCCACATCGAGGTACTCGCGGATAGCGTCCCGAATGTTCGCCAACGCTTCCGCTTCGGTGGCGCCTTGCGACCAACAGCCGGGAAGTCCCAGACAGGAGACGCTTTACCCTTCTTCCGTCCGCGTCAAGGCAACCGGACTTCGTACTTTTCAATCTAGCATTCGGCGAGCGGTTGTTACTTCCCGGTGCTGTCCTAAGGTCTCGAGGCGAGCAACTATGGAGGGGCGTGGAACAATGGCTAGCTGGAGCGCAACGGCAATTCGCCGGGATTCCCGCCAGTGAGCGGTTGAGATTTATCGAAAAGAACGAACTGCCGATTTACGACGGCACGCAATCCGCAGGGCCGCGAAATCGTGCTGTCGCTGGTGCAGGTCTTGCGCCACCTGGGCGTCACTTTCGGTGTGCTGCGCAAAGAGAAGTGTACGAGCGATCCTGTGCGGCGGTTGGGCAGCGATCCTTTATTCCAGCAGATGGCCGAAGCCAACATCGAGCAACTGAAGCCGGTTAAAGCCGCCAAGCTGCTCTCCATCTGCCCGCATTGCGTGCGCACCATCGGCGAACACTGGAAAGAATTCGGCGCGGCATTCCAGATCGAGCGTCACAGCGAGTTGCTGGCGCGCATGCGGGAGAAACTGCCGCAGCGCGCGGCCGAGCGGGAGAGCGTGGTCTTCCACGATCCGTGTTATCTGGGGCGCTACCGCGGCGTTTACGACGAGCCGCGGGAGGTGATTGCGCGCTGGGGCGAGGTGGCGGAGCCGGCGCGCGCGCGCGAGCGGTCGTTCTGCTGCGGCGCGGGAGGCGGGCAGATGTTCCTGGGCGAGGAGAAGGGCAAGCGCGTCAACGTGGAGCGCGCCACCGAATTGGCGGCCACCGGCGCGGCCGTGGTCGGCACCGCTTTGTCCGTTCTGCCAGACCATGTTCCGCGACGCGCTCGGGATGATCGCTCAAACGCCGAGCCAGACGCCGCCCAAGCTGCTGGACATCGCGCAAATTGCGGCGGCCTTCATCGAGCCCGCGGCGGGGCGCGGAATGGTATAATCCTGAATTGGCGCGCCGCGCGGCTTTCATGCGGGCGGGCGCAGCCAAGCCGCCAGAACACCGCAAGCGGGCGCGTAGCTCAATTGGCAGAGCAAGTGACTCTTAATCACTAGGTTGTAGGTTCGATTCCTACCGCGCTCACCACTAGACCCTGGACCGCCAGCAATGCAGGGCTGTGTGGCGCAAGTCATGGAAGCGATGCTTCGGGATGTTGGCGCGTTTGAGAATTCTGACGGAACCTCTTCGTGACCTTGCATCCGTCAAACGGCGTGCCGATGCTCGAGGGAAACGCAAAATCATCAACCCGCTCCACTCGTCCTTCACAGTGAACGGCCGGAATCTTCCACCTGCTGCCGGCCATCCGCCGCGCCTCGGTTTGGCGGATCTGATGGGCTGCAAGTGCGCTTAGAGTGACTTGTGGCAGGTCGATAATCCGGCGGCTCTTTCTCGTTTTCGGTTCCACCATATGGATTTCGCTCGCCCGCTTTCGCGTTCGAGGACGAGCGGCGCCGTGGCCATTGGCGTGGCCCGGAGCGCCAATCTCTGGAGAGCTCTTGAAAGCCTCGACGATAGCTTCGCCCTGGCGGATCCCCAGCGATACGGCAACCGTGAACAGGGCTTCGAGACCATCTGTCTGGACAACTTTCCAGGGATTGGCGGGCTTCCTGCGGTGTGAGCGGCTGGACTCCCTTCGCCGCGACGCGCGGTGGGTCCACCCGCAAGGCCGCATTCCGCGCCAGTATCTGATCCTTCAAGGCGAAGTTCAAAGCCTTGCGAAGAATTGCGTGGCAATACTGGACGGTCGAGCACTGAGGCCCGAGTCACGTTTCCGATTCACAAAACGGCGTACATCCTGGACGGTGAGCTTGGCTAACGGTATCTAAACGGTATTGGGTCCGCCTTACATATTTACTGCGTGGGCACACCGTTCAACACGCCAGGCGGAACCTCGGTCGAAGGATTTTGCACGTATTGCCGGCCAAGGGCATTGTGCAGAAGATTTTGAAACGTTTCAAACTTGACATCCAAGGTCGCCCCTGGTTTGCTGCCGCCCGGAATCAGGAGCTGCACGGTTTCAGGCGGCGCGGTGAGCGATAGCGGCGTCAGGTTGCGCAATTGGTCGAGG
>Ga0187867_10002077_pt1 | contig 16906 bp, 8 predicted proteins | sample June2016WEW_13_1_FD_132976 | JGI IMG/M metagenome (GOLD analysis project Ga0187867, IMG submission 132976) | Peatland microbial communities from SPRUCE experiment site at the Marcell Experimental Forest, Minnesota, USA - June2016WEW_13_10 | ecosystem: Environmental > Terrestrial > Soil >...
CAGGCAACCGAGCGCCTCGCCAACATCTCCCGTGGCGACGTCGGGATTTCAATGGAGTCTGGACCAATTCGCGCTGACGGGCCTGCACGTGGGATTTTTCGACCAGGCGGTGTCACCGCCTGCGACGCTGGCGCTCGATTCGCCGGGCATCGAGTTGGACAACCTGGATTCGGGCCACCCGGATTCGCCGGCGAATTTCTCGGCGACGCTCACGGCGCCGGGAATCGTGCGCGAGATTCATGTTGCCGGACACGCCACGCCGTTCGCCGCGACCAAATCATTCGACCTGACCGTCACGGCGAATGGCATCTCGCCGTCGGCGGCCGATCCGTATTTGAATGCCGCGCGACTTGCATCGGAATGGAAGGATGGAAGTTTCTCGGTCTGGGCCGACGGAGAGGTGGCTCTCGACAACGACGGAGCCGTGACCGCGAACGCGCGCCTGGCCGATCTTCGGCTTGCCGACGGCTCCGAGTTGTTCGCGCTGAAAGAGGCGCGAATCAAGGGCGTGGGCGTCGATCCGCACACGCGGACGCTGCGCGTGGATGCGGTCGATATTTCCGGGCCGAATCTCGTGGCGCACCGGGATGCGGCAGGCAATCTGCACGTGTTTGCGTTTAGGACGAAGCCGGCTTCCGGCAGTTCAACGGTCGCGACGGTCCAGGCACAGCCGGCGCCAACCGACACGGCCGGGCAAGCTCCGTCGGTGTTTGACAACTTCGAGATCGGGTATTTTGCGTGGAAGGACGTCCATGTCAGCCTGACGGATGAGGCCGCGAATCCGCCGGCGGCGCTATCCATTTCGGATGCGGGCATCACGGTGGATGATTTGTCGATTCATTTGAAGCCAACGGGCGCTGCGCCGAAAGCGGGAAAGATTCGGGCGTGGCTGGTTGCACCGAATCTCGCGTCCGGGCTTTCTTTTGAGGGAGTCGTTACCCCAGCCTCGGATCAAACAAGTTGCGATTTCACTATTCGCGGCCAAGGCCTTAGCGGGAATGCGGTGGCGACCTATTTGAAGCCACTGGGAATGGAACCGACGTTGACCGATGGGTCGGTGGCGGTCCATGGGCAAGCGAAACTGGATCAGACCGGCGATCAGCCGCGCCTTTCACTGGCGCTGGACAATTTGAAATATAATGATTCGGGTCAATCGCTGGCTTCGGTCGCGGGCATTCACGTTGACGGATTGAGCGCCGGGCCGGGCGGAATCACGTTGGATTCCATCAAGGTGGAATCGCCCCATGCTCGAGTGGTTCGCCGGGTCGACGGCGGCGTTGAAACGGCGGGGCTTCGCTTCATCGCCAAGCCGCCGGCGACAGCGGCTGCGCAGGTCGACGATCCACCCGCGGATCGGCTTTCCGCCGCCGTCAAATCGCTGACGGTTTCGGATGTCGGGATCGATTGGATCGACAGGGCCGTCCAACCGAACGTCCAAACCACGATCCACGCCCAGGCCGGGCTTTCGGATTTTGAGTTTAACGATCATCCGCATCGCGGCGCTTTCCATGCGGTTGCTAGCGTCGATCGCTGTCTCGACGCGTTAGCCGTGGGGGGGACGCTGGCGATATCGCCGACCGGGCAAAACGTGCAATTGACATTCGATGCGAAAGGTCTTCGCGCCGGACCGATGGCGGCGTATCTGCCCGCCAAAGTGCGCTCGACCCTACAGAATGGATCGCTTCATCTGGCTGTCACTGGTGACGTATCGCAAAACCGGCTCGGCGGCCGGGCGATCGAGTTGGGAGTGAACGATTTCGGTTATCGCGATTCCGGGGATGTGCCTTTGCTGCAATTCGATTCGTTTCACCTCAAAGCGCCCCGGCTCGATCCGGAAGCCAAAGTGGTTTCTCTCGACGATGTAACGCTCGATGGATTGGAAACAAACGTTCGAAAAAGCGCGACGGGAATGGATTTGTTGGGCCTGGAGTTGGCTGCGGAGCCGCGATCGGCCCCGGCGGCGGTGACGACGGAGCAATCGCCCGCGTCGCCGCCATCAGTTCCCGCCCCGGTGACGGCGGCATCCCAGCCGAGCGACCAGGACGTTCTGCGCCAAATTGCGGCAAACCGGGGCAAATCTCCGCTGGTTAAGCTCCAGCATCTGGAATTGATCACGCGAAGGATCACGGTGTTGGATGAAACCAACGCCGGAGCGAAACCCGTGGTCGTGTCTAACCTGGAGATTCGAAACGTCAAACCGATCGCATTGCTGGGTCGCGATCCGGAGTCGAACCCTCAAACGGAGGTTCAGATCACGGGCGGAATCGATCCGGTGGCCGATCAATTTGCGGTTGATGTCAAGGCGACGCCGTTTTCGCGGCAGAAAACATTCGGAATGGACCTGACCGTTTCGGGAATTCACGGCGCGGGGCTTACGGCCGTCGCGCCGCAATTCGCTTCCAAGATCGACGGCCAGGGGATGACAAACGGGCAGTTCCAGGCTTCGATGCTGGCCACGCTCAAATTACAGACCAATCTGCCAACCGACTTTGATTTCACCCGCGGGGGAAAACTCGATTTCAGCCTGACGAAAGCGGCCTTTCGCGGCCAACCCGGAGGGCCGGTTTTGGCCGGCGTCGGCGAAATCCATTCGGATGGAATCGTGCTGTCGCCCAACTTGAGCGGCGTGGAATTCAAGGAGTTGGAAATAGACAATCTGACGGGACGCGCCGAGCGAAAACATGACGGGCTTCACGTTCTGGGCCTGGTGGTCAAAACACCGACCACTCAGCCGGCGACGGCGGTGACTGCGCAAGCGTCTGCGGCATCGCCGCCCGTGATCGCGGTCGATCCACCGCCGTCGGGCGCCATCAAAATTGATCGACTATTGGTCAGCGGCATCGATTGCAGAGTCGAGGATCAGACGTGCGATCCACCGGCCGTCATCCCGATCAATGGACTCGACGTTGAGGTGCAGAATCTGTCGAGCCCGCCCAAGCCGGACGACAAGCCCGTTCGATTCGATCTTCTGGCATCGGCTGGCAAAGTTCCGATTCCGGGGCGCAAACCGAGTGAGGATGCCAGTCGCGAGTTGTTCTCGCAGATCGCGGGCAGCGGCGTTGTTTCCGTCTATCCCAGCCTCAAAGGGTGGACAAAACTTTCGGTCAGCGGATTCGAGTTGCTCGGCATTCGCGGCCTGGCCCACGAAGAACAGATCACCGTCGGCGGCGGTACGTTTGACGGAGACGTGGACCTGCGATTCGCCGGTGATGGGACGATTGACACCAGCACCCAACTGGTCCTGACGGACCTCTCGCTGTCGGAGCCGCCCAATGGATTCATATCTCGCACGCTGCGGCTGCCCGCTCCGCTCGACGTCGTGATCGCGGCGCTTCAGGATCAGGATGGATCGATCACAATTCCATTGAACGTTTCCGTCAAGCGGGGACAGCTTAACATGGCCTCCGTTGCCGGCGCCGGCGTGGGAGCGCTGGCGGAGATTATTACGACGGCCGTGGCGTCCACGCCGCTGAAACTGGCCGGATCGCTGCTGGGCACAAAGCAAACCGACGTGGGGCCGCCGATCCAAGTTTCCTTCCCGGCGGCATATTCCGATCTGGGGCCGGACCAGATCGCGCAGCTTCAGGCGCTGGCGGTCCGGCTTCAAAAAACCCAATCCCTGCGCGTGACGTTGCGGTCCGATGCGGGGCGGGACGACGTCTGGTTGGCAAGGCAGCGCGTCAACCCCGGCGCGGAGAACGCGGTGGTTTTGGCGGATGCGCTGGGGCGACGACGTGATGCGCTCCTTGCGGCGAGGTTGGATGCCACAAGCCAGGTTCGGGCGCTTCTGGCCTCGACGGATACCGATGACGCCTCCCGTGCAATCGAGCGGCTGCGGACGATCAACCGTCAGCTTGCTTACACCGAAAACGCGATGGATTACGCTTACGACCTTCTGCGTCCCGGCGCGGACCGCCAGGCGATGCGCCGGACCCGGGCGGCCACGTTGGCGATCGCCAGGGCGCGGATCGCAACGATCCGCGAATTACTGATCGGCGGCGGCCGCCGCGCCATTGATCCCAGCCGGATTTCGCAGGCCAACCCGCAATTCGTCGAATCGCCGGAAAATCAGGACGGGACGGTGACGGTTACGACAGTGAAAGGGAAATAATTGACTGGGCGGAGCGCGGCATGCCCTGGGATCTATTTCCCATCGCTGAATTGGGCGTTACGAAAAGATGAGCGATTCACACGCCGCACCATTGCTCTAACGCAGGTCGATTTCGCCGCTTCCAGCTATTCGGAAGCCACTGGCCGATCTGGCTGATCGGTGTCGCCGGGAGATTCGTCATGGGATGGTAATCGCTCTTTGGTAGACAAGAAGCTTTTCAAATGCGAACGCCATCCGTGGAATCGCAGCCCAAGAAAGTAGAGAGTAGAAAGGAGACCGCAGGAGAGGGAACTTGTTTCAATATCGCAACTTGTCGTTGAATCCGTCTCTGTCTTCTCTACTTTCTACTTACTACTCTCTCCTGCTCTATTCGCCCTTGGGGCGAATCGGGGTGACTAGATTTGAACTAGCGACCTCTTGGTCCCGAAAGAATGAATTCACTACAAAAATGTTTCCAGAAACCAATGCAAGCTATTGCAAACGCTTTACTTGCGACCGGTTAATAAAATTCTCTGCCGGGCGAGAATTCGTCCTTTGTAGTGCAGATTCGTCCCGAATTGTAGTGAAGGATTTCGAACACTTGGCGAATTCGCTGGCGGGCAGATTGTCGGACATCGCAATCCCGACTACCGCGTTGCCGGCGCATCCAGCTCCTCTTCCAAATCGCGCACGGCTGAAATTTTGATCCGGGCGCGATTTTTATCCTCCTGCGTAACGTAATCAAAGCGGCCCTGACCGTGTCTTCCTTAAGCACCTCCAGGTGTGCCCATGTTGCCATCTCAATTCACCAGCGCGGAGATGCGATTGGCCGAGCGGATAAAATGCTCCCAACGGAAAATCATGCTTTTGGGATGATTTTCAAAGCAATCGCATAAGTGGGGGTGTCGCTTCCGGGGATTTTGACCGTCAAGCCAATTTCATCGCGGGCGAATTCCACTTTCGCGGAAGACCCCAGCAATTGAACGCTGCCAATATCGCCAGGGTAATGAACTGATTTTGCCGCTGTCGGGCTGGCCCACGCCACAGCGTAGAGAGTGTCGCCTTTCGTAGTGAAGCGGATGTCTTTGGCCGTCAAATTCGGGCCGAGGCCGCGCGGCGGGTTGATCCAATTTCACGGCACCGATGGTCGGGGACCACTGGAATCAGAGGTGATGGTCAACGCATCGGATTTCAATCCATCCGACGTAGCCGATAGCGTGATTTCGCCCGCTTGTTTCATTGATTGTACGATCACCTGCGCAAATCCATTGAACGCCTTTCGCCGCGTGGCCTTGTCGGGTTCAAGGCTGCTGGAGTTGCCATTGGCTACGCCGATGACCTTTCCCCCTTTGGCGTCAAAAACAATTTCGTTATCGGCGACCGGCACGATCCGCCCATGGGCATCAAGCACTTCCACATTAATTATGCTTACATCCTCTCCGTCTCCTTTGATTGTAACGCGATCCGGGATCAGCTTGATGGCCGCTGGCGCACCGGTGGTTTCGATCTTTTCTTCACCGGCCACTTGGCCGTTGCGATATCCCTTGGCGGACAGCACTCCAGGCTGATACGGAACTTTCCATTCCTCATGGGATTTGGCGTCCGCCTTCTGGCGGCCTACGCTCTTGCCATTCAGGAAAAGCTCGACTTCGTCGAAGTTCGTATAGCACCAAACGTCAATGTCCTGGCCTTCCTTGCCCGCCCAATTCCAGTGCGGCAGCAGGTGAATGACTGGCTGGTTTGTCCAATTGGCTTTGTAGAAATAGTAGGTGTCCTTCGGAAATCCGCAGATATCCATGAAGCCCATGGGGCAACTGATACTGGGAAAGCCGTAGGGTTTCGGTTCGCCCCGATAATCAAACCCACTCCAGACAAAAGCCCCTTCGACCCAGGGGCGAGAGGCGTAATATTGCACCCAGGCTTCGGCGGTCGATCCCCATTTAGGCACGGTGACATCATAAGCGGGAAAGTAGCAGTTCTTTTTGTCGACAACGTAAATACCGCGGCTGGTTTCGGTGCTTGACTCCTCGGTGCCGATGGCGGGTTTAGTGGGGAAATCAAGGTGAAATTTATCCATATCGCCTTGTTTGAGATAGTTGAATCCCTGAACGTCAATGACTTTGGAAAACCCCTGTTCCCAGCCGAGGTTCATCGCTGCGGTGACCGGGCGGGTGGGATCAAGCTTGTGCACGACGTCTTGCATGGTGGTCGCAACCGGGATGCCTTTATCATTGCCCTCGATCGCCATTTCCTCGTTGCCGATCGACCAGATGAAAATGCTGGGATGGTTGCGGTCACGAATGACCATGCGCTGCAACTGCGAGAGAATTTCCGGGCTGGTGCCCATTTTTCGCTGCTCGTCCATGACGAGCATTCCCATTTGATCACAGCGGTCGAGAAGTTCAGTACAGGGCGGATTGTGTGACATGCGATAGGCGTTGCAGCCAACCGCCTGAAGCGTTTTCAACCGAAAATCCAACATGGCGTCGGGGACAGCCCAACCGACGCCGGCGTAATCCTGGTGATTGCACGTTCCGTTGATTTGAACGCGTTTGCCGTTGAGGAAGAATCCCTTGTCAGGGTCGAACTTGAGGGTTCGCACGCCAAAGGTTGTCTCATAAACGTCCGTCGAAGTTGGCGCGCCTTTTAGATTGGTTTCCAGCCGATACAGATAGGGCGATTCCAACGACCAAAGCTTCACATTGTTCAATGTGATTTTCTGAGTGAAGGTTTGAGTTTGTCGAGGCCGGACCACGACCGAATCCAGCTGGGATTGTCCCACGACATTGCCATTGGCATCGTGGATTGTGCTGACCAGTGAGCAGGTGGCGGGCTGATCTGAATCGTTGCGAAGGTCCGTTTGGATGGTGGTGTTGGCATCGGCGCCGTTTACCTCGCTGGTGACGTAGGTACCCCACTGCGCCACATGTAGTGCCGCGGTCTTCATCAGCCAGACATGCCGGTATATGCCGGCACCTTCGTAAAACCATCCTTCGGGACGAGTGGCGTCAGCTCGAACGACCAGAGTGTTCTTGCCGCCAAAGATTGCGTACTTGTTGAGGTCGTAGGAGAAACTACTGTATCCGCTCACATTTCGGCCGAGGCAATGGCCATTCAGCCAGACCAGGCTGTTGCGATAGACTCCGTCGAATTCGATCCAGACGGCTTTGTCTTTGTCATCGGGGGCGAGGTCGAAGGTGCGACGATACCAGCCGATATTAGTTCCCCATTTTTCTCCCATAGCCTTGTAGCCATGATCGGCGACGCCGCTTTTTATCGAACGGCAACTCAACGACCCAATCATGCGGAAGATCGAGTAGCCGCCATTGGCTGTCATCGAAGCCCGGCTGAACGTAAGAGAGTTGGCCGCCAAGATTCGTGTCCGCTGCGTCCACGCGCTGCGGAATAAGGGCCGCTTCGAGCTGTGCATCATTGGCTAGGGCCTTATGAAGCCGTGGCGTTTCAGGGTAATCAAACATCTTCGCAGTAGTGTCGGCCGGATCCTTGAATGTGAAATGCCAACCGGCATCCATGAGCAATCGCTGGCGAGGCGCGGGGGGCGCGTCTGCGGCGGGCAACGAAGAAGTCCTCAGAAAAATGGACGCGAATACGACAATGCCGCAATGAAAGCATTTCATAAATGTAATTTCCTGTCGATTCGACGGCCCGACCCGCCGCCGGAATCTGCCACCCGGCCTTGCTTGCACGAGGCATGCTGAAGATCGCCGTCGTACAGTTCAACCCGACCACTTGGCGTGAACGAGTGGGTATCGGATAGCAGCATCGTGTTCGGGCGCAAGACCGGCGCCCGGAAAGTGACTGTAGATAAAAAACTGGTGTGGCCAGTTCCGCCGGGCGCGCATGGCAGCGGCGGGCGCCATCACCGCACAAATACCCGCCGGACAAATGCATTGCCGCCATCGCCAAATGCACAGTTCGAAGCTCTTTCATCTTTCGTTTCATTCGTTTCCTCATCATGGCTTGAACCAAGTTTGCGAGGGTGAATACATGGTTTAATAAATGGGCAACTGCGCAGGCGATTGTGGCCGTGGACTCAGGTTCCGCGGAATCTCTTTATTTTTGCACAGTAATCAGATCGTCGATCTTCGGATTCTCCTCAATCGCAATGTTGGCGTATTCGTCCACGAGGCCTGCATTGTGCATCTGGATTGCGAACGGACCTGTTTTGCCGGCGGTCGGATCCTTGAAGCGGGCGAGTTCGGTCGCGGGAGCGCCGGGAGGCTGCGCGACTGCCAGGCGACATGTGCCCGCCTCCGCATCCACGAGCAACTCCACCCGGCTCCATTGCCATGGATTCGCCTTCGCCTTCGGCTTGGTGATGGCGGTGAATAGCCCCTTGCCCGCGTTGTTCTTCCCCGGACGATAATCCCAGGTATACGCCTGCGGCACCTGGAACTGGACAGCTCCCAGCGCGTCCAGCGGCTTTTCACTTTCCACAGGAGCGGTGCAGAAGAAAAGGACGCACGCGGCATGATCTCGTTTAGGCTCGGCCGATACGTGCCGGACATCAAAGATGATGCGGTATTTGCTGTACTGCCCCTCAGTGGCGATCACGCCACGTCCCTTGCCCAGGCTCAGCAGCGCACCGTCTTTCACGATCCACTGATCCGCCGGAATCTGCTTCCATCCCGCCAGAGTCCTGCCGTCAAAGAGAGGCGTCATGCCTGGAGGCAGCGCCACCATGGGCGCCGGAGTGGGCTGGGATGTCGGCGCCGTCGTCTGGCCGATAGCGCGCGCGACGGAGAACGACAGCACAATAATCACTAGAAATACGATTGAATATCGAATGCTCATGCTTCGCCTTTCGATCGAATAGGGTTGCTTTGCAAACTGAACGTCAATAGTGGCATCGCCCCAAATAACCCGGGCGCTGGTGGTTGTGTCGCCGCCGTCGGTCGTCGCCAGAGTCAGAAAGTGATTCTGCGAGTCGAGCTGCCGCGATCCGCGCTAGCTCATTTCTTGAAGGTATATTGAAATGAATCAACATCGACATAGCCTGCCTCCTCCCGGTTGTTGTAGTTGTAAACGCCAATTCTGTCGCCGCGATAGTTGCCCCAGGTTAGACGGTAGGGCGTCCCAAAGGGTGTAAAGATCGTGCCATCCGTGCTGAATGAGAATCGACTGTCGCCGGCAAAATCCCAATTGCTTCTGAGCCATAAGTCTTTGGCCTGGATGACCGGACCTGAAATCGCTTGCCCGTTGCTGCGGAATCTGAGCGTGCGGGTGTCGCCGTTTTGCATTACGCCCAGGGTGCAACTCGTGCGGGCGAAGTGACATAGGCCCGCCTCCTGTCCGTCTGACATTCCCGAGAGATCGAGTTTGATGGTGACCTGATCCGCTCCTGTCCGCATTGAACGTTGCGTAAGCGTGTTGCCTGCGTGCATGAGATCGTCTGGCCTGAGCGGTTTGAAGGCGTGGAGCCGCACGAAACCTGGCCGCTCGGTGAGCGACCACTTATCCGCGCGCGGCTGGTGATTCCATTCCCATTGGGGCGAAAGAATGCTGCCGTCGAACTGGTCATCGGTCTGCATGGCCAGGGCCGGGCCGCCGGCTATCGGCTTCTTCGCGCGCCAGATCATGTTGCCGATCCCGTCCTCGCCGACCTTTCCGATTATCGGCCAGCCATTGATCCAAGTGACCGGAAGCAGGACCATCGCGCGTCCTTCCCAATCACCGGCACCTTGATGGGTGATGAACCACCAGTCGCCGCCGGCGAGTTGAATCAGTCCGCCCTGGTTTGGTTCTTTATCCACCGATTTGTTGACATGGATCAATTGCCGGGTTTCCCACGGGCCCGCTAAGCTTTTGGACCGGTTCATCATCACGACCCGGCCCTCGGCCTTCACTTCGCTGAAGAAGTGATAGTAAGTCCCATTGATCTTATATAGCTTGTTGGCTTCGCTGCCGCGCGACTGATGGACGATCCTGTCCGAATCCATCACCAGATTCTTACCGTCGGCACTCATCTTGAAGAGATGAATGTTGTACGACAATCCATTGGCGGCATCGCGGGCGAAGTGGGTGGTGATCAGATATCCCTGTCCGTCGTCATCCCAGAATGGGCATGTGTCATCATAGCCGCTGGTCTTCCAGACTTGATGAAGCGGTTCCCATGGGCCGGCGGGGCCAGTGGAGGTGGCCATGAAGATTCCTTCATCCGGTGTAGCGAAATAAACCCAGAACTTGCCATCGTGGTAACGAATCGCGCCCGCCCAGACGCCGCGACCATACCGATTCATATGATCCCAGTTCATTTCCGGAGAGATTTGAGATACATCTGCAACCACGTGCCCAATGATCCGCCAGTTCACGAGATCTTTAGAGTGAAGCACCACCATCCCCGGTGACATATGCAGCGTTGATGAAATCGCATAGAAATCGTCGCCGACGCGAATGGCATCTAAATCGCTAAAGTCAGCGGGGATGATCGGGTTGACATAGGTGCCATCGCCCTGATCGCCCCAGGCTCCGGCGAGTTCCGCCGGCTCGGAAGTGGGCTGGCCGTGCGCGGCGGGAGTGTGAATGCCTGGTTTCAGCCCGGCCACAACGCCAGCGGCGAACATTCCGATTGCCTGCCGTCTTGAAATATTCATGAACTCTTCGCCCTGGGTTAAAAAACTGTTTCACCTATCCGGCAACGTTGTCGGTGCAGCGGGCGTCGCCACCGCAAAATCCCCCACGTTCACTCCCTCTGCGTCAATCAAATCCACTCCCGGCCGCGCATCGGGACGCGTCGTAGACAATTTCACGTGCTCGCTCGAAACCCCACGAGCGTGCCGGATATACGCCCCATAGGCCGGCATCACCTTTCCGAACATGTTGTACTCGGGATATGCCTTTTCCTTTTCAGCCAATTGGACGTCCGCATCGGTAATCTTGCCTCCGCCGTTGAGCGTGATATCAATATTTTTCAGGCGCAGCGATTCGACGGGATGATCGGGAATCCCATTGATGAGCAGCCCGATCTGCTTTGCTCCTGTGGCGTGTATATTTTCGATGGTGATGTCGTGCAATGAGCCCACGGGCCGCATTTGATCTCCTGGATGAAAAGTTTTCAATCTGGCGCCAAGGCGAATACTGATCGGCACTGTCACGCCGTCCATGTCCAGATCGGTAAGCGTCACATCATGCAATTGCGCGCCATCTACCGCATAAAGCGCGATGCCCGACATGCCGATGTCGTGCAGCTTGCAATTGCTCACGCGGATGTTTGCAAAATCGCCGATCGATTCAGTCCCGAGCTTGATCCCATTGCACCGGGTTTTTAGCTTGCAGTCGGTAATAATCTGATCGCCGCAGGTCTTGGGGCTGGTGGTCTTCACGCAAATCGCATCGTCGCCGCTTTCAATATCGCAATCGGAAACCAGCGCGCCCTGGCAGGAGTCGATGTCGATGCCGTCGTTATTGGTCAAATGCGAATCCGCGCTGCGGATCGTCAATTTTTCCGCGACCACGTTTTTGCATTGAAAGAAATGCATCGTCCAAGCTCCCGGGTCAGTCAGGTGAACATCCCGAACGACAACATCGGTGCACCGCACCCAGCGAATCAAAAACGGCCGAATCGTAAATTTGGCCTGGGCGGCCTTGAGGGATTTCCCCTGGCCATCGATCTTCCCCGATCCCTCAATCCCGACATGGCTCGCGTCAACCGCGGTCACCAGTGCATAACCCAAATTCCCGCCGTCGCCAGTGACGAACGGTTCGAGTATTCGATAATCCGCCGGATTGTGACTTCCCAGTAAAATCGCATCCGGACCGAGCCTGAGCCGGACGTTGTCTTTCAACTGGATCGTCCCGGTCACATACCGCCCCGCGGGAAATTCAAGCACGCCTCCGCCATGGCTTGTGAGTGAGTCGATGGCCAACTGGATCGCGGCAGTGTTGAGAGTTGCACCATCGCCGCGGATGCCTTGGGAAGTGGCGTCTACTAAAACTTGCGGCCGAGTCGTGGCGATTGATGCCTGTTCGGCTTTTAATCCGCTCGTAAACGTCCCCGCGAGAAATGTCGCGAAAAACAACCCTATCAAATGACGTTGAAAATTGATGTATCGTAACTTCATGGCTTATTTTCCTGGGCTTGCGCCCAAGGTCATAAAAGTCTTTGATTTCCGCATATGACCTATTTCCACTATTTGGATTGAAAGTTCATGTGTTCGGGACCGCGCCGGCGATCTTGAACGTGATCGCGTGTTCGCTCGGTTGATTCTGAGGCAACTGCACCTTCAAGCCCGATTCATCCTGCGTGAACGGCAGCTTACCCGCGCCGAGCAACTCGACGTTTTGGATATTACCGACGCCTTGCTTGGCACTCGTGGCCAGCGACGGGATGACCGCTTCCTTGCCGCCCCAGCCCATCACGAACGCGTAAAGCGTATCTCCCTTTGTCGTGTAGCGCACATCCTCAGCCGTCAGCGCGCGTCGGGTCGATTCCTGGAATCGCGTGCCGGCCGGTTGTGAGGTCGGAACCAGCCCCGGACCTTCCCCGACGATCTTGTACGGCCGGCTTCCGTGGATTCCCTCACTGTTGATGGCCATCCACTGCGTGATGCCGTCGATTACCTTTAGCTCCTTGTCGTCAGGCATGCCGTTGTTGGGCAGGGGAATGTTGAGCATCAGATTTCCGTTGCGACTGACAATATCGACGAGCAGGTCAACGACGAACTTCGGCGTCTTGTAGCCGTCGCGATTATAAACCCGCTTGTCGTAGTGCCAGTTGCCAATACATGTATCCGTCTGCCACGGGGCGGGCGAGATGGTGTTCTCAACGCCGCGTTCGCGGTCCAGGACACAGATGCCGGCTGCCGCATCGGAGCGGCTCTTGCTTGTGTAGATCGCGGCTACGGCGCCGTTATTCCTCGCGGCGCTGGTGTTGTAAAGGTGAGCCAGGATGTTGTAGCCCAGGTCGCCATAGGGGATGCCGCCATCGGTGTAGAGGAGGTCAGGCTCGTGCTGATCGATCAGGTCCATAATCCGCTGGTAATAGTTCAGCTTCCAAGAGTCGGGCGCATTGCGGCCCATCGCATTGTTAAATTGTGACTGCGCGTAATCGGGCGCAAGATTGCGGTAATCGTGATAGAGGTCAGCCCATAATGGGTTGGCCCCATCGTACGGCACACCGGCCAGCGGGCCGGCCTTGTCCGCCAGGTGAGCGGGAGCATACCAATTGAAGCTGTTCGACATGTGCTCGCTTACGGCAAACTTGAGTCCCTGGTTGCGCGCTGCGTCGCGCCACAGTTTGACGATGTCCTTCTTCGGGCCCATCGAGGCCGCGTTCCACTTCGGCTGATATTTCGAGTTCCAGAGGTCGAAGTTGTCATGATGGCATCCCATCGAGCAGAAATACCTGGCTCCGGCGTTCTTGTAGAGGGAGATGAGATGGTCGGCATCGAACTTGGCAGCCTTCCAAGTGTTGATTACATCCTTGAATCCAAACTTGGAGGGATGGCCGTAAGTTTTGAGGTGATACACATATTGCGCCTCTCCCTCAATGTACATTCTCCGGGCGTACCAGTCATCGTATTCGGCGGCAGACTGCGGACCCCAATGCGCCCACATGCCAAACTTTGCATCCCGATACCAGTCGGGAACCTGGTAAACCTTCAACGACTCGGGAGTTCCCTTAAAGGGTCCGGGAGCGATCGGCGGAACCGACAAAGGCATGGTCGTTTGGCCGACTGCGGTGGGCATATGAATGCCCTCAATCAGCCCCGTCACAATTCCGCCCGCCAACATTCCCATGGCACGGCGTCTTGAGAATTTCATGGAACCTCCGCTTTTGTTAAGGATACTAATAGAAAAATAGGTGCCCAATTATGCTCAATAATGAAATTCCGCATTGATCGCGCGCGAATCTGGCAAGAACGATTGTTCGTAAAGAACTTCATGGAGACCTCTTCCAGTTTCTGGCAATCTCAATGTCCTGCTCCACCTTCGCTGTCAGCGCGTTGAGATCCACATAACCGATGCGCGTCAGCAATTGCGGTCGATATTGAGCAGTGGCAATTGCGGCGTATTGTTTCCACTCCTGAAGCGCAGCTTCCAGGTGTTTCATCGAAGACTGTTGTTGCCCGGAGTCGCCGGTTGCGTTGTACAGGGCAAGGTCGGTTGCTCCCAAGATTTTGTCGGCGTAGTAATTGCCGAGGTGCGCCATCGCATTAAGATCACCGAGGGTCATACGCAGTTCCTTGTCAGTAACCTTTTCGGGCATCTCATTGACGATTTTCAGAGTTTGAGTGGCGTAGTCATGCAACCCCGCCGCGACTTGGAGTGGTGAAATTCCATCCACAGGTTTGTTCTGGGAAGCGGCGTCGGCATACGCGCGGATATTGATGATACCACTGCCGGGCATGACCACGCCGCCAATGAAATCCTTAACGGTATAGAAGCCCTTGTGAGACGGATGGCTGATGCAGGCTTCAGGGAACCAGGCAAGATCGTTGCCCGACCAGAAAAAGCGGGTTACCTGCGGAATGATCTTCGACGCTGCGGCCGATGCCGCGAAGAGTCTGCCAGGCGCTGCTTCGGGAAAACGGATATCGAGCGTTCGTTCAAACAGGGCGTTGGGAAGTTTCGGCTCAAAACTCAATCGGCCCCACATCATCAAGCTGTACCATTGTTTCTGGATGAACAGTTGCCGCGGCGAATCAGGTTCGGTGCTGGTGAATTCGCGGCCCCAAATAAAGCCATCGGAGCCAATGAGGAAACCGGCTCGTACTTCAGGTCCCGGAAGATTACTGACATACGAGCGAGCATAATCGGGATCGCCCCAGCGGAAACTGTAGATGTCGTCGTTGCGAGCGGTTATCCAGGAATGCATCCCCGGAGGAAGGTCAGCCAGGTCATGTTTGGCAAATGGAGGCGTCGTGGACGAGTACATGTGGGCAACGGAATATTTGTATTCGAGGTCGAAGGGTTCGGTGTAGCTCTTCCAAGCCTCGACGACCGGTTTGACAGTCGCCTGGTTGAGGCGGTGGATCAGGACAATGGACCGGTCGGGCTGGAGTTTTTTAACATCAGCGATAGCCGCGCCGTAGGTATTCAAGAGCCAGTTTTCCTTTGAGGCTTCGCCAGCCAGATTCTGCATGTTTTCGCCGGCCGTGATGCCGATGTCGGCAAGACGCGGATAGGTCAAAAGGGTCTGGCGGACACTTTTACGGAAATAATCCACGGTGATCGGATTGGTCTGGTCGTTGGTGATTCCGTATTTTTCCTCGGCGCCCCATGTAAAGACATTCCATGTGAAGAGATAGACGTCGATGCCGCGGTCGTGGGCGTACTCCATGATCTGCTGCCAGAATTTTATTTTCTCCTCGATCGTCATTTTCTTGAGCGTTTCGAGGTGCGCTAGCTGCGCCGGGCGCACCATGTCACGGCCGGTGAGGGCATAAGAGGTGTCGAAAGGCACCGTCGTGCGCATGACGTCCGCCAACGCAACGTCGGGATACTCGGGGACTTTGACGATGGATGGGAAGGGATGAAGATTCCACAGTGTCAGGGTGTTGAGCCGCTGGCGAGCCATTTCGTCTAGGAATTCGTGCCAGAAATCACTACTCCACATTTCAGGAATGTTTTGTTGGGCGGAATCGCCGGCGTCGGAATAGCTGGGCGTGCGGGCATCCAGAGGGATATTGAACTTGATACCGCGGCGAGGGATGAAGGGAGTGTGGTCTGAATCGTGTAGTGCTGAAAGCGTGTCCAGACGAATGGCTTCCGCGAGATCGAGACCTCCATACATCGCGCCGGCAGGATCAGCCGCCAGGACGATGTAGGTGGTTTGGGTGGCGGAGGCTGTCTTGCGTATGGCGTATGATTGGGAAGGGACGCCGGGTTTCAGGTCCGTGCAATGCAGCGCGGCAGCGAGTTGATGGGATTCTTCGCCATCGGCGGCGATGGCAATGCGGAGTTGCTGCGTCGCCCGCGGGAGTTGCTGTAGAGTTCCAGCGGCAGCCGCGTCGCCTCGAATCTTGAGGGCGGTGCGGATTTCGCTTCCGGCGAATTCGGGTTGCGGCGGGCCGCTTGTGTAAAACAGGCCAACCTCGCCTGCCATAGCCCCAGCGCAGAACATCGTCAGCGAAGCCGACGTCAGGAAGATCACGAGATGATGTCTTCGCATGAAAACTCCGTTCATCGCGCCAGATGCACGATGACATAAGGCGTCGTCTTGTTGAGATCGGGATAAATCGCACCGTTGCCCTGGTTATCCATCACCTCGAACAGGTACATAAAGTCCCAAGTCGGTGGAATCTGGTCGGCAGGAATGGTTGCCACGTAGTTCCCATCGTCGCCGGAGGGTTGCATGACCACGGTTTTATAGTCCAGATATTGATTGACGCTGCGATACCGCAGATGAATCCATCGAATGCCTGATGGCGCATGCGCCTGGGCGGTGATCGTGATCGGTTTGCCGGCGGGCGTCGTGGAAAGCGGCTGGAAAATCAACACCGGCCGCTGCAGCGGGTCGGCGGCGAACCCATTCGGCGGAGAGGTCTTCATCGCTGTAGACGGGGCGGCTTTGCGCTCCTGTTCCAGCGCGGCCAGCCCCTTTTCGAGTCCCGCAAGCTCATCCTTCCAATTCCCGCACAGATTTCGGCTGCGCGCGCCCATCATTAGATCACCGGCGTAAACGTCTCCCGCGGCGTCAACAATCTGGCGCCAGGCTTCAATCGCGCTGCGCTCGCTAGTGTACCTCGTCAGCCAGTGACAGACTTATGAAGCGATTCTCGCGCGATCTTCACTTTTTCGAGGATATCGGTCGCCTTGGCGGTCCAGACGAACGGCTTGGGCGATTCGTTGGTC
>Ga0187867_10002080_pt1 | contig 16886 bp, 17 predicted proteins | sample June2016WEW_13_1_FD_132976 | JGI IMG/M metagenome (GOLD analysis project Ga0187867, IMG submission 132976) | Peatland microbial communities from SPRUCE experiment site at the Marcell Experimental Forest, Minnesota, USA - June2016WEW_13_10 | ecosystem: Environmental > Terrestrial > Soil >...
CAAGCTGGCCGAGGCAATTGCGGAGGCATGCAGCAACAAACGGGTATTGATTATAGCGAGCAGCGATCTGTCGCATTACTATCCCTACGAAAAAGCGATGCTGTTGGACGGGGTTTGTCTGGAACGGCTGAACTGTTTCGATCCCCGGGGACTCGCTGAGGAAGTCGAAAATCATAGGACCCAGGCATGCGGGGTGGGGCCGTTGATTACCCTGATGCTTGCGGCCAAAAAGCTCGGCGCTGACCGATGTAAAGTGCTCAACTATGCTAATTCGGGTGATATGAGTGGGGACAGGTCCGCGGTTGTAGGGTATGCCGCTGCCGCAATTTACCGGAACGCCGAAGACTGAGACGCGGTGAGGGGAAGACGCGGAGACAAGGTGAGATGTAGAGATGAAGAAGCCCAAAAGCTCTGATTCCCGTGAAGCGGGGGTAGATCTGGGATTGAGCGCCGAAGAAAAGGAAAAGCTTCGTCAAGTGGCTTTTCACGCGATCCGCTGCCACTGCCTGGGTGAAGCCATGCCTGATATTGCGGTGGAGGCCCTCAGGCTCAAAGAGCCGGGGGCGGCCTTCGTCTGCGTTCACAAGGGGAGGGATCTCCGCGGGTGCATCGGAATAATCGAAGCTCGCGCGCCTCTTTGGGAAACCATCAAGAGAATGGCGGTTCAAGCCGCTTTCCAGGATCCACGATTTTGCGCCATTGCCAGCGATGAACTTGACGAGATCGACATCGAGATATCCGTGCTGACCCCGATGCGGCGGATAGGCGACCCTTCGGAAATCGAAATCGGAAAACATGGACTTTTCATCCGCAGAGGAGCCCGGTCCGGCCTTCTTCTGCCGCAGGTCGCAACCGAACACAATTGGAACCGGGAACAGTTTCTCGAGTGGACTTGTCACAAGGCCGGACTCCCGGAAAAAGCCTGGACAGACAAAGACGTCGAGCTATATGTATTTTCGGCGGATGTTTTTTGAATCGTGGGGTTTAAATGGGCAGATTACTTTACATCAGCGAATGCAAGCGGCGCATTGCCGCCAAAAAAGGATTCAGTCCCTGGGGGCGCCGTTTCGGGATTTCCTTTGACGACAATACATCCATTCGCCTGATTGATAATCAGGTAATCAAGTACCTGGTCCGGGGGAACGAAGATTCATCCTCGGCTTTCTACGAGCTGATCATGGGCATAGGAGGACTGGGCCTCGCTCCCAGGTTCCACTACCTCGACAGCCAATCTAAAATGAATGTGACCGACGTTACGCTCTTCCTGCTCGACCTTGCTCGTTTCGAGGCAATGTACCGGCTGGGCTGGCTCGATGATTATCCCTTCCTGAAGGTCCCCCTGATTGACCTCATTCAGACCTTCAATGAACAGTTTTCGGCAGTCAGGAATAATTCACCGGCCCTTTCCAGCGCCCACCCGCTCTATGAAGAATATGTTGCCGAATTTGAAGGTGACCGGCATGCATTCATTCGGAAGCTCATTCCCGAAGCCATAAAAGTTTTCTGCGACTTGGAAGATGACGCGGGGACGTAAGGACCGGGGACGGAATAAGGTAGACGGAAGACGGAATGCGCAAGATGGAAGACGCCGGGACACAGACGTAAAACCCTCTCCGTGTCAGATTCTAATGTACCGGGGGTGATTCACATGATTCTCTGGGGACTCCGTTATTTGACTGTTCCGGTGTTGATCGTTTCTCTTTTGGCTTTTTGCTCATGTTCCAAAGCGAAGGAAGCGCAAAAGGAAGGGAAAGACACCAAATCGGCCACTCAACAGGCCGCGGAGAGCATCCGGGATTTTGGAAAAAAGCCGATCGACAAGGCCCGTGAAGCCCAAAAACTGGGAGACGACCGGACCAAAGCCATCGATGAAGCCGTTGGGGGTCTGAATCGGGAATGAGACCTTGTTAAAGGGGGTGACAAACTCCGCCGGAAAACAAACAGGACCTCCAACATAGGCCCTTGAAAAATGCCCAAAGAGCGTTTCCATCTCTACCTGGCCGATGAGCTTCTCAACAGATGCGCCGGCAGCCTGCCGCTAAATGAAATACTCAGCCCGCCCGCCCGCCCGCGAGGTCTGGCGTTTTCTATCGGGGCCATTTCTCCTGACATTTTTTTCTACGATTTGCCTTCCTTTTCGTTGACCTCACTGGGCGATGCGCTGCACGATCTAATTGAGCGGGAAGGAATTTCCATCATTTCCGACTGGATTGTCCAAACCTGTTCGCCGCTCAAAACCGCCCACTCAAGCACAGTCCTTTGGGGCCTTGGCTTCGCCTGCCATTTTCTGACCGATGGGGCTTGGCATCCGGTAATAAAGGAGTTGAGCGGCTCCCGCCTTGTGCGGGATTACAGTGGGGTAAAAAGGCTCTCAGAGACCGAATGCCACCGGTTGCTCGAATGCGAGCTTGAAGCCCTCTGGCTGCCTAGGTCACCTACTCCGGGAAGATACGATGAACTTCTGAAAGACTTCAAAAGAGACCGGGGCCGGCTTTTCGAGATTGCATCCTGTTATCGCCGCTTCCTCGAATTTGCGGGACTGAGCGCCGGGGTGTCCGAGAGGCGGATCGTCAAATGCTTCCTGTGCCAGAATTTTCTTCTTCGGCTGTTTTCAAACAGTATGCTGGGCAGGAGAAGAGACCGTATGCTGTCACGGCCGCCAACCCGCTCTCTGGGAGCGCTCGTTACCCCTCTGCGGCCCATCCTGCCTGCGTTGTTCTCACGCGCTTTGCCAGAAGATCGAAATCCGTTCAGCGACTACTTCATGAAACAGGCGCTCACTGCTATAGAAGCCCATTTGTTCGTCTTTGCCAAACGGCTTTCAACAGATTAATTCGAAGGTTGGCCGGCAATACCCCAGTATGTACATATTTCGGGCTCATATTGAAGGCTGCTGCGCTCATGGGCCCAGTTCAAAAATTCCTGTTGTTTGGCTTCAGTAGTGCAAAGATACCTGGGGTCAGGTATGATGCCCACACGCCCTAAATCGAGCCGGTCGGAATCCCAACAAGTTTGAACGGTGACATCGCCGCTGGTCAGGCCATCGGTGTGGTAGGCGCAGGCCGTTTCGAACAAGGTGAAATCATCCTCAGAGAGATGGAATGCTTTGCCGTTCAATATTTTACCAAACTCTGCTCCACGCCGGCCGTGACCGGGATCGTAACTTTCGTTGGTACGCCGCGAATCGTGGAAAATGGCGAAGAGCGCCACCACCAGAGTTTGAGCACCGGTGTGCGAAGCCAGGCGCAAACCATTCTCAAGGACGCGCGCCCAATGGGTGATGCCGTGGACACCCCTCCAGGATAACCGGTACTCATTCAGGATAGTCTGAATGAGCAAAGGTGTAATCTCATTCAAAACCGGAGACCAATGCCTCTTCATTTTTTTGCCCTGAATCCTCTTCAATATGCCAAGATTTGCGAGCAAAAATTACCCATTCAGATTGAGTTGTCAAGAATGCAGACTTTATCAGACCGGCACCGGAAGCCCGATAGCCTATCCATCAGGAGGTTCATCTATGAGCATGCTCTTTTCCCGAGTCCGTCTGAGGGAAATCGAATTCAGAAATCGAATATTCGTATCTGGCCAAACCGATACCAACGCGCCAAACCGCGTTAGCTCTATACTGCAGTGGCAATAGTGGTTTCGGTGTATCCTTTTCAGATGGCGGTACGGGTATTCGGAGATGCGCAAGCCCTCTTATATCGGTAAAAGTTTGAACAGCGCGCCGATTGCCGCAGCTTCCTCTTTGCTTAAATCTCCGATTTGCCCCCTTCTTTCAGCCATGCTCCGAAAACGCGTAAAGTCCGTCGGCAGGGTCTCGGTGTCCACCAAAAAGGCGATCTTCTGGATAATTCCCCCAATTTCTTCCGGGCTTCTTATCCTTCCTGATGTTTTGACGAAATACTCAATTTTGATTTTCCCTTTGGCGGCGTTATATTCCAGATCTTTCACGCGATGGAGAGCAAGGATGGCATAGTCGCCGAGGGCTTGCCAAAAAACTTCATCGTAGCCCCGCCATGTGGGTAAACAGAAGCGAAGCAAGGCAGGCCTTTGCTTCCCGTCTGCCGGAAAGGTTTTGTAAAGCACGACTGGAAAATGTTCAACTTCTTCTTTGCTTATGCTTTCGATTAGCTGAAACATTACCCGCCTTTGTAATTTACGCAGGCGCTTATCGAATTGCTCCAGCAGACCGCCTTGACCGGGGATTGTGTCCACAGTTTCCAGGATTTTTTGAATTGCCGTTTCCATACCGTTTCTCCTTAAGAACCACAATGGCATCGATGTCGATAAGACTCAGGGCTAGGTTTTGGCGATGGCTCATTAACTCTTCGGAACTGCGGAAGTCAAAGCTTTTCATTTGGCGCTTTTTTCTTTTCAACCTTCCTTGCCGGAATATCAGGCCGGACCGGGGACTTCGGCTGCGGGACATAGATTTGGAGATATTGAATCGTCCACTCGGAGAGATTTGTGAAATACAAGGGAGAGATGTGTGGAGTTTTCCCTTTTAGAGCCAACGTAGAGGCACGATGACATCTCTGGAACTCCTTTTGAGAATCAAGACCGCCTTAAACTGGCTTTTTCGATGGCCGAAAGAGCGTTTTAAGCCCCTGAAAATGGGAGAATTTGCTAATTTTTAGTAACAGATGCCAATACTAGTCTTGGCCCCCTTTTGTGCCCTTGACCGGGCACAAATTGAGTAAAGTGTCTTTGACGGCAATGAAGAAAAAAACGGTCTCCTTGTTAATAAAACATCAAGTGTTACTGAATTGAGAAAAAGTCTTTGTATTGATTACGAAGATTCTTTTTGTCAAATTTCCCAACGCTGGTTTTCGGGATCTCGTCTGCAAAGATGATCTCAGGCAGTTGCCATTTGGCAAATTTGCCGCGTAAACAGCTGAGTAAGTCATCTGTGGTGACTTTACCCTTGGCGTCTTCCTTCAAGACCACCAGGGCCAGTGGTCTTTCCTGCCATTTAGGATGCGGCACGCCAATTACTGCCGCCTCGAAAACGTCTTCGTGACACATGATTGAGTTTTCCAAATCTATGCTGGATATCCACTCTCCACCGCTTTTAATTACGTCCTTTAGCCGATCGGTAATCTTGACATACCCGTTCTTATCGATTGTCCCGACATCCCCGCTTGCCCAGTAACCGTCCACAAAGCACTCTTGCGTGCGCGGGTCGTTGTAGTAGGAGGATGCCACCCAGGGGCCTCTCGCCATCAATTCACCCACTGTTTGCCCGTCTCGGGGCACTTCCCCGCCGTCGGCTCCAACGATTTTAACGTCGAGGCCGACAAGAGGCAGCCCCTGTTTACTCTGGTTTTCCCATTCTTGTTCCTTTGACCATCCTTTCAGGGTCGGCTTGAAGTGGTTGATCGTCACAAGAGGTGTAGTTTCCGTAGCCCCGTAAGCATGCAGGATTTCCACTCTGCCAAGATCCCAATAACCCCTCAGTATCGACAAAGGGGGCTCCGTGGCTCCGCATATTATTCTAAGACCGGTAAAGTCAGGCGTTGCAGGCAGCGTTCGGATGTATTCGAGCATCGGTATCAGGAGGGCAGGCGCACCGCAACTGAAGGTGACCTTTTCGGATATCATGAGATCCACCAATATATTGGTGGTTTCCACAGTGAATCTTCCGGGAAAAACAAGTTTGGCGCCCACCATGGGACCCACAAGCCATAACCCCCATCCCTGCGCATGGAACATGGGGACGCCTTGCAGAATGACATCATTCAAATTCAATCTCGCCATCATTGCAATGGCCATGGTGTGCAAATAGATGCACCGATGTGAATAATATACACCTTTTGGTTTTCCGGTTGTCCCTGAAGTGTAGCATGCACTGTAGGCTGATCTCTCGTTAATCATCGGCCACTCATAATCCGCATCTTCTCTATCCAACAACTCTTCGTAACTATGTACTGGTTTCAAACCGGTCTTTATTTCATTTAATTTTTTATCCGTTATCACAATATAGCGTTCGACCGTCTTGACCTGATCGGCAACGGACTCAATGATGGGAATTAACGACTCCCCTACGCAGATTACTTTAGCCTCACTGTGATTGACGACATACGCGAGATCGGCGGCAGAAAGCCTCAGGTTCATTTGGAGCACCACTGCACCCATACCCGAGATTGCAAAATAGAGCTCAAAATGTCTGTAAGTATTCCATTCCATCACGCCAATACGGTCTCCAGGCTTTATACCCAGGTTCTTGAGCGCATTGGCCAGTTTCATCATTCTCCCGTAGGCCCGTTCATAGTTGTAGCGAAAATTGCTGCCCTCTTTTTCCCTGGAAACAATCTCCACGTCTGGATATGTTTTCGCGGCGCTTCTCATTATGGAAATGGTATTTAACTGGTAATTATCACCCGATGTGGAGGGACATCCGTCAATGATTTGATAGCTCATCGCAGCCTCCTTGATAAAAGTGTTGTTGCAATTCGGAATAACGCAGTCGGGTGGTCGAGGGCAGTTACCCTCGCCCCCCACAGGTCCGGACGTGTCGCGCTTGACGCATCCGGCTCCTTATATCATGGTTTCGATGAGTTTAAGTGTGCAGAGTGAACAATTCGTGGTCTTGGAAAAGGATACCGTTGCAACAGCCGATTAAAACGCCTAAAGCCTGCCTCAATTCAAATAACCATCCGTATTCGTGGAATAATCCAGGTCTTCACCGGCATTTTCAGCTTTGGCTTTATTAAAAGGTCCTTGTACTTTGAGGGTAGCGGCGTGAAGTTTGGCAATTGAGTCTCTCATCTCGTAGAGTTTTGCCTCAATCATGAATGCAAGCACCGCCATCCGGTTTTCAAATCCCACCGCCTTTTCCAGGATTCGATCTATTTCGTCCTGAAAAGACTGGAGATGAGGGTGCTCCTTCAGAAATTGCTCTCTGGCTTTGAGGGCTTCCTCCAACATCTCCTGAGAAGACATCTTACGCGGTGTGGGTTCGGCCATTTTCATTCTCCATATACAGCAGGACTAATGCTCTATTTGTTAAGGCTCCCGGCAGATTCCAACTCCATCTTCACCAAGGCTCATGTCCTGAGATCTGCAGGCCGCCGGTGGCTATCTCTCCCCACTCTCTGGCTGGTTGCCCTTTGAGGATGTCCGAGACTCGCAGTATTTCCGTTTTGTGTAAAGGGGGATTGTGGTGGGCAGGAATTGGGTATTTCATCTACCTAATCTTAAAACTTTAATTTTGTTTCCAAGTTCTTGAGAAAAAATCGGTTATGCCCTTGGAGCCCGTAATTTTCGCAACTTGGGAAACGGATGCTATTCTTCTCAGATATCGGGAACATGAGAAAACTTCATTTAGGTGGGTCGCGGGTTGGGCGCATTGGGCTTAACGGCCTTATCGCCTTGATATTTCGCTCCGTTCCCGCTATGGTTTTATCGCTCTAGACTTCAAGTTATCCAAACGCGACTGGGTGTTTCACTAGTACTCTTTCAAAAGGGGTGACCTATCATGACCGGTGCGGAAATTATTTTAAGGACAGCAGCGGATGCGGGTGCGGAAATCTGTTTCGCCAATCCGGGAACCACTGAGCTGCCCGTGGTTGCAGCATTAGATAAGGTCAAGAGCATCCGTTCGGTGCTGGGGCTCTTTGAAGGCGTATGCACCGGCGCGGCCGACGGCTTTGCGCGAATGAAACAAAAACCTGCTCTGACCTTACTGCATCTTGGCCCCGGCTTTGCCAACGGCATCGCTAATCTGCACAATGCCAGACGAGCCCGATCTCCCATTCTGAATATCATAGGCCAACATACTACGTGGCACATTGATGCCGATCCTCCCCTGAATATGGATATAGCATCCCTTGCCCGGACCGTCTCCGGCTGGTATAGGCAAAGTGAATCGGTGGAAGCCTTATCGCATGATACGGCCGAAGGACTGGCCGCATCACTTTACGGTCAGATATCAACTTTGATTGTTCCTGCGGATCACCAGTGGACAGAACACAAACCGGATAGAATTACGTCGGTGGAATTTACTTTTGATAATGTCGACCAGGCGACAATTGTTAACGCCCGCAAACTTCTCAAAGAGGCAAAAAAACCGGCGCTCATTTTGGGCGGGCGAGCCCTTCGCAAACCCGGCCTTGCGGCAGCAGCGGAAATTCAGGCAAAAACAGGTTGCGATCTTTTGATGATCACCTTTCCTGCATACTTTGAAAGCGGCGAAGGCCTGCCCATATTAAAACGTATTCCTTATCTGCCGGGGATGGCGCAAACATTGCTCGCTAATTACGATACATTCATTCTGGCGGGGACCAATGAACCTGTGGCTTTTTTCGGCTATCCGGATGGGAAAAGCTTTCTGCTTAACGATCAACAACGCCATTTTAGAATTGATACGGATAAACAGGATGTTGCGGCCGTACTGGAAGAACTGGCCCAGATGCTGGATGGTGCGGGCAGTAAAAATAAAATTGACTCGATGCTTGCGAAATATGCTTTGCCGGAACTGCCTTCGGGCAAACTAAATGGTGCAAAAATGTCCGCCACAATTGCCGCGCTGCAGCCGGAACATTGCATCGTTGTCGATGAAGGCATCTCATCAAGCGGACATTACTATACATATGCGCCATTTTTGAAACCCTATAGCCAGCTTAACCTGACAGGAGGGGCCATCGGTCAGGGAATGCCTTTAGCGCTCGGCGCCGCACTTGCCTGCCCCGACAGAAAGGTAATAAACATCGAGGCTGACGGAAGCGCCATGTACACGGTTCAGGCGCTGTGGTCACAGGCTCGTGAAAAAGCAAATGTCATAACGGTTATCTGCTCGAACCGTAAATACCTCATAATTGAAATCGAATGTCAGGCGGCCGGATACAGGTCCCTGGGCGCTGAAACCAGAGCGCTGACGAGTCTCGCTAGTCCGGCGTTGGACTGGGTCGCTTTGAGCCGAGGTATGGGAGTGCCTGCGGCTTCTGTTACGACCGCAGAAGAATTAGCCGGAGAATTCAAAGCCGCCCTGAAGGAATCAGGGCCGCATTTGATCGAGGTAGTACTGGAATAATAGGGGGCAGCGATCCCTTACCTGTTCTGCTGCCATAGGGTGATGTCGTGAAGGTTTCCCTGTTCATCCTATGTACTGTGGACATCATGTTGCCGGAGGTCGGCACAGCGACATACAAGCTGCTTTTTGAGTCCTCCCACCGCTCTCTCCATGACCTGTCTATCACCAGGTGTATGGCTTGCTCAGGGCGATGTATGCGGCCGGATACCGGAACTTCCGGGGTACTCTATCTTTTCCCGTCGAGGACCGACGTGAGCGAATTCGCCAAAGGGCGGATCGACCCCTTGATCGAGGATAACCCGGATACCTTGGGCCGATGGCTGTAGGAAACCGACTCCGCCAATATCAAACAGATTTGGATCTGTTTAAGTATTTAGCCCTCCAATTCCGGCGAGCAGTTTAAGCCGATTCGTTGAACAAATGATTCCGAAATGACAAAGATTTTCGCGCTTTCGTTTCTCAACAACGAGGAGAGAAACATTGAACTTTGCACACTGCCCTGACTATGGAATTTTACACGATGAACACAAATGCGAATCTGGCTGAATGCGTGGCTCATATCATTCTCCCAAGATGGGCTCCCTCAACGTGCCTATCCCTCTTTCAAGGCTGCAACTCCCTTTTCCGGGACGGTCGCCTCCTTGGTTATGGTCGATGCCGATCTGTGGATCTCATTTTCCTTTACGGACAGCCGGGAGTTTTCTGAAGGTCCCGGCTGTCCTCCTGGGCTTCCCTACCCCCTCTCACGGTAGAAGCCTTCACGATCAGGTCACACAGGCCTGATCGTGCAATCCTGGTTTTCTATCTTCGGTATCCACCTTTAACGGCGAACCGGCGATCAGAGTCCCAGGTTAGTAGACATGAAAGTGGAAAAACGGTACGTCAATTCCGAACCCTGGGGCCGGTGGATACCGTTCGACAACCGTCCGATCATATTCGCGCACCGTCGGGACCGATTCCCGGTGTTCACTTTTGTACTCGTACCGGTGCTCGCTTTCCACCGGAGGCGCCAAATCATTATCCGATCTACTGTAGGTCTCTACCTCGGACTTCCTTTCCTCGGCACCCGGCACCGAGCTAACATGCGATTCCCTGCGTTCACGCTTATACTGGTAGTCGCTTTCTGCCTGGGGCGAATCCACGTCCGAACTGCGGTAGGTCTCTACCTTGGTCCTCTTTTCCTCAGAACCCGGCGCCGAACTCTGATGTGATTCACGGTATTCGCGTTTATACTCGCTTACCGTCGGGGCCGAATCCATATCCGAACTGCTGTTGTAGGTTTCCGTTTCAGTCTTTACACGGTCAGCATTGCTGTACCGCGCAGGGATGAAAACCCACACTGCAACAAACAGACTGAAGAGTAACAGACTCATTTTTGCTCGTATCATGTTTCACTCCTTGCTTTAGGTTTATCCAACCAAACGGGGCAAACCACCCTCGGTAGCGTACTGTTTACTCGGGCACTTAAGTTAGTCGTGCCCGTGGCCTCTATAGCCCCCGCTCCGGGAATCCCCGATGCCCGTCGCCATGGAAGCGGTGCTCGCTTGTCAACTCCACCATCATCGCATGGGACGTAAGCCCTAACGGGCTCGTCTGTCGTCTCCTTTTCACAGAAACAATACACCGTCGAAGTCTCGTGAGACTCAATGAACGGACCCGCCTGCCAAAATTGAAATTGGGGTTTGTTACCAGAGGACTTCTTATGCGGGCATTCCATTCTCTAAGCTCTGTGGACCATACCAGCAACGGAAATGGTTCACCTCGCTTCGACGAAGTTAATGCTGTGAAATCGACTATTAATTCCGAAGCTAAGAGTTATTCTCTTTTGTGTCAACAACGGCGGTTTTTTTCTGAAATATTTTCAAGAGGGGCGGCCAAGATAGCCGAAAGCCCGGCATTGCAGCAGGAAATGCGAAACAGTGCATAAAAAATCGGGGCGAGAGGATTTGAACCTCCCACTTCGCTCTCGTCCCCTAAAGCCGGTGGCAACGAAAAACAACCTGAGTTACGGGTGAGCTGACTGCCTGACTATGCCTCGCCTAATACCTTGGATGTTCTTTATAACATTCATCTAGGCATTCCTTTTCACGTTCCCGAGCCCACTCTTCGCATCGGTGGTGTTGCGGGTGTCCAGGCTCATTACATTCCCTCATGCGTTCTTCATAATGCTTGCGGCAATGACCCGCGCAATAATGTTCCTCTGCCTGTGCTGCTGCCTGCGCTAAATAGTTAAGCCCGGCATGATGTATGTATAGCGAGCCGGTCGAAGAATCGTCCGGCGTAGCTATGGGTGCGGCGCTGGCATGAGAGGACGATAATATGAACATTAGCGCCAGGCAGGCAAAAGTAAGTAGGATTATCGAATAAAGAGCCTTGGTCATTTGTTATTCTTCTTCTTGAGGTATTGTGTAATTCTACGCGATATGGGTCCGATATCCTTGCCTCAAACGATAAGATCAGACTACTCCTTTTGTCTACCCGGTTTATCCGACCGAAATTCCCTCCGGCACCTCCTTGGCGCCACAGGACGCTTCACCCTCGCGATTCCAGAATAAACGATTGAAAATATGAAAATTTTTAGCATATCCCATGGGATGATTATATTTTGGGTAAACATCCACCTGAGATAATGGTTACCGAATACTTAGATTCGAACATAAAGGAGACTGAAATGAAACATGTTCTGGTACCGGTTTTAATCGGTTTTCTTCTCCTTCTTGGGCCGATTGCCGCCAAGGCAATGCCCTCTTCGGGAGAAATTGACCGTATTGAAGCTGCGACTCACGTTTTCAATGATTTTGTCGGAAGAATTTCGCCCGCTGTTCTGGCAAACGCCCAGGGGATTGCGATAATTCCCGGCGCGGTTAAAGCCGGTTTCATCTTCGGTGGTGAACTCGGCCAGGGGATCCTGGTGAGGCGCACACCGAATGGAAGCTGGTCTCCGCCGGCGTTCATCTCAGTTGCGGGCGGGACCTTCGGTCCCCAGATAGGGGTTGCCGCAAGCGATATCGTGCTGGTTTTCAACACGGCAAGGAGCGTAGAATATATTGAGAACGGACGTCTCAAGCTGGGCGGCGACGCTTCGGTGACAGCCGGCCTTGTCGGAGCGGACCTTGACGTCACGACCGATATTGCTGATGTATACTCCTATACAAGGAGTGCCGGGGCCTTCATCGGAGCAGTGCTGGAGGGGGCCGTTCTGACATTTGATTCCGGTATGAACAGCAACTTTTATGGCGTGTCCGACCCGCTGAAAATGCAGGCCAGAGAAATTCCCGAACCAGCCAGAAGGTTAGACTGCACAGTAGCCAGAGCCACCAACTCTTCGTCGGAATATTGCAGTTGATCTACCAGTGCAGAAGCGCAAGATCGGTTTGGAACCGGAAGTCTAGTGTAGTGGGTCCCGCCTTTGGCGGGGCTCACCCCTCCGGCGCGGGCCTTTGGGGTGTGAGTTTTAAGTTTTGAGACTCACCTTTTATTCCACTGCTGTTCATGGGTGAGAAGTACGGTGAGACTGCAGCCTTTCAGTACTTTGTGAGCCACCCGATTCCCAGGCGGAGGAGACTTTTCAACGCAGCAAGCTTCAACATGGGCTGAGGTTGGAAGAAGAGCACGAGGTCCTTTCCAGATTTTACCAAGAACTGCGGCGGCTTAGGAAAAAGTTCATAACTTCCACAAGTACAATAGAAATCTTATCTTATTAGTTGGAAAAGGTAATGCTCATCAGGGTTGGTGGTGAAAGACGAACTGTAGTGACCCTACTTCATTTCGACCGGGCAGCAAGGAGCGTAATTCTCCCATGGCCCGCGGGCTTATGGCTCAAGGAGTTGGATTAGGCCGAAAAACGCTGGGGCGCAGGAGGCAGCAGTATCCCCCCGATTGTTAATGGAGGTGAAGAAGTCTCTCTGGGTCTTGCACCGCATTCCTTTGTATTTTTTGTCGCTCAGAAGGTGACGTGATGGAAAAGTACATCTGCATTCACGGCCATTTTTACCAACCTCCCAGGGAAAACCCCTGGTTGGAAGCCATTGAAGTTCAGGACTCGGCATATCCTTACCATGACTGGAATGAAAGGATTCTCGCAGAGTGTTATGCGCCCAATACCGTTTCCCGTATCCTGGACGGCGAGGGCCGTATTATTGAGCTTCCGAACAATTATGCCAGGATAAGCTTCGACTTCGGGCCTACACTTTTGAGCTGGATAGAGGAGAAAGCCCCGGAGACCTATGAGTCAATCCTGGCGGCGGACCGAATCAGCCAGAAAAACTTCTCGGGTCATGGTTCCGCGATGGCCCAGGCCTATAATCACATGATCATGCCCCTTGCTAACCGAAGGGATAAATACACACAGGTGCTATGGGGGATTCGGGACTTCGAACATCGTTTTGGCCGGTCGCCTGAGGGTATGTGGCTCCCGGAAACCGCCGTGGATCTTGAAACGTTAGATATTATGGCCGAACTCGGGATTCGCTTCACTGTTCTGTCCACCCATCAGGCCAGGGAAGTGCGAGATCTTGACCAAGATTCCTGGGCGGATGTTAGCGGCAGGGGCATCGACCCCACCATGGCCTACGAACTTAATTTGCCGTCCGGCAGAAAGATCAGCCTCTTTTTCTACGATGGTCCAATTTCCCAGGCAGTGTCCTTCGAACACCTGCTTGCATCCGGGGAGCACCTTCTCCAACGGCTCATGGGTGCGTTTTCCGAAGAAAGCCCACGGCCTCAGTTGGTCCATATAGCAACCGACGGTGAGACCTACGGGCACCACCAGCAATATGGAGATATGGCCCTGGCTTTCGCACTTGAGCGCATTGAGTCCGATGACCGGACACGGCTTACCAATTATGGGGATTTCCTCGAAAAATACCCTCCGGCATTTGAAGTTCGGATATTCGAGAATACCGCCTGGAGCTGTGCGCACGGAGTGGATCGGTGGCGGAGTGACTGCGGCTGCAACAGCGGCGGCTATCCCGGATGGAATCAGGCGTGGCGTGCTCCGTTAAGGGGGGCGCTGGACTGGCTGCGCGATACCCTTGCACCCCTGTATGAAGAACACGCAGGCCGGTTTCTCAAAGACCCATGGGAAGCTCGCAACGACTATATAAACGTTGTCTTCGACCGTTCCACGGAGAGTATCGACCGGTTCCTGATGAGACACGCATCCAGGGACCTGGATGAATCGGAAAAGGTGGCCGCTCTCAAGCTTTTGGGGCTGCAAAGATGCGCAATGTTAATGTACACGAGTTGCGGATGGTTCTTCGATGAACTTTCAGGCATCGAAACGGTCCAGGTCATTCAGTATGCGGGACGCGCCGTCCGGCTGGCCGAGGAGACCTGCGGCGTCGCGCTGGAGCCTTACTTTCTGGAAAAAATCGAGCGGGCAAAAAGCAACATCCCCGAGCACAGGGATGGACGCAATATTTACGAGAAATTTGTAAAACCGGGGATGATCGATTTGACGAAGGTGGGAGCGCATTATGCGGTGAGTTCCATCTTTGAGGAATTCGCAGAGCGAGACAAAATCTTTTCCTATTTTACCGACCTGGAGGACTTCCAACTCCATAAGGCCGGAAATACCAAACTGGCGATCGGCCGCGTGCGAATTACCTCCGAAATGACACGGGAAGCCGCTGCAATGACTTTTGGGGCCCTGCACTTCGGAGAGCAAAATCTCTCGGCGGGCGTTCAGGTGGTCGAGGACGCAGAAAGTTACGCACTAATGTCCAGCGAGGTGACCGAGTCTTTTTGCCTAGGTGATTTCCCCGAGACGATCCGACGCATGGACCGGTATTTCGGCGCTTCCACGTATTCCCTCCGCTCACTTTTTCGCGACCAGCAACGCAGAGTTTTGAACCAAATTCTGGAAACGTCCATGGAAGGCACCCGGTTAACCTTTCAGAGGACCTATAGTGACTTTGCCACTTTTATTCGTTTCCTGGCTGATTTGGGGATCGCTGCGCCGGAGCCTCTCCCATGCACAGCCGACTTCGTTTTGAACTATAACTTGAAGCTGGAATTTCAGAAACCCGAGATGCCCACCGAGGTCATTCGCGACATTATCAAGGAGGCTCAGGCCTTACATATCGATCTCGATGGCGCGGGCCTGGAGTATACCTTAAGAAAAACTATTGAAAAACTTTCTCAAAAGTTTCACGAGGACCCCGGCAGTCCGGACAGCCTCCGGCAGTTAGAGGCCGCCGTGAGCCTGGGCAAAGAAATGCCCTTCGATTTAAACTTGTGGGCAGTCCAAAACAGGTATTTTGAGATGCTGCGCACCGTGCTCCCGGAATGGCGCTGGAAAGCCGAACACGGGGTTGAAGCCGCTCACGAATGGGTTGAGCATTTTATTGCATTGGGCCGGGCACTCTCCGTTCGCGTTGATTGAAAGACTCTCATCTTCTGTGTCCCCTAAAGTCTTCCCGGAGTGGAAATGACAGACCTCAGAGTGCCTACTGCCACCTATCGAATTCAGTTCAGCCGCAATTTCACGTTTAAGGACTCTCAAGATTTAGTACCTTATCTCTACGAACTCGGCATTACGGACTTATACGCGTCTCCCATTTTCAAGGCTCGCCGGGGCAGTCTTCACGGGTACTCGGTGACCAATCCCATGGAAATAAACCCTGAACTGGGCTCCCGCTCCTCCTTTGACATGGGGCAAACCCAGCGAGTCATGATTACGGAAATATTCAGCGCCGCCCACCTGGTCCCTTTTCAAAAGGCCAGGGTTATGGAGCAACGTAAACGATCTTTTCGAAAAAGACAAAGAACACTTTCAGCTAACCGGAAAAGAGCACGACAGCGGGTCCGCCAATCTGCGCTTTGCTGCTTTGAGCGTGCATAGTTAGGTAATTAAGGACTGAGAAATGCGAATGAGAGTCTGATTATCCATATATATCCAATAGTCAAGCTGATAACTGCTATATTAGGTATGATGAGTACCCACTTTCTACCCTCCATTTTCCACCATTTGCGATGATATCCATACGAAACTCCTGAACTTGATCTATATAATTGGTATCTTGGATAAGTCACATTTTAAGAATTGTAGCATGCAGAATCAAATGATTGCCATGCTGCAGGATGTCATCACGTATATTGATCAAGGTGACCCCATGCGTGCATACCAAGAGTTACAAAACGACGTCTTAAGAAGGACAGACGGGTGTGCTTTGTATGGAGCGCCTGATAGTGATGATTGGATCATTGATGCTCCATCACAAGGTGCTGTCCATCCCCCGCTTACTGGAATTATTACTGAACTTCAATAATTGGTGAAAGATTAACATCGGTTGAATCTGGCGTGGGCTAAGAGCGTAGGCTCTTGGCCCACACATTTCTTCCGAGCCGGGAGGAGTCGTAAGGCTCCTATCTGGCACATTCCTTAATGCCGGTAAGAAAGCTGACTTTTATCGGTAAGGCTGGTCGGAGGCAGTATGGAAATTTCCGGTACGTTGCTCCTAACGGGGCTAAAGCCGAAGTCGGAACTGAGGAAAGCATTTCTTGAAAGCCGCGATCATGGCTTCAAAAAGGGAAATCATTTATCACCAAACCAGCGACTTTCGATGAATGGATCGAGATGGTGAGATCTTTAGCCGAGCATTGGTTAAGGTAGTTGGATGAGGCAGGAATCGGCAGAAAGGCAAAACCAAGGCATATTTTAAATTACCGCTGTACGTAACAAATCTTTCAAACAGCCGCCAGCTCAGACTCAACGAAAGTCCACCTTGCTTGCCAAAATGTTGAATCGAAGATGATGGCTGGTGCATAACGCATAACTTTTGGATATGTTGACTTCTGGCACCGGCTCTTCTACGCGGTCACGCTTGCTCCAATCTGTAAGATCAGCAAG
>Ga0187867_10002081_pt1 | contig 16886 bp, 14 predicted proteins | sample June2016WEW_13_1_FD_132976 | JGI IMG/M metagenome (GOLD analysis project Ga0187867, IMG submission 132976) | Peatland microbial communities from SPRUCE experiment site at the Marcell Experimental Forest, Minnesota, USA - June2016WEW_13_10 | ecosystem: Environmental > Terrestrial > Soil >...
ACGAAAGTGAGGCCAATCCAGCAATCCCGACTCCGCTGAGACAAATCGTCGAATAACATTTTCACCGGACGAGGGGAGAACGGTGAGGCTGAATGAGCGATAAATTCCCAAGCTCCGGGGGGGTGGGGCATGGGCATCTTGCAGGCGATGGGAGCTGTGAAGTTGGCGTAGGATTTGGCTGGGGAGTTTTCCGGGGGGTTGGTTGGAGTAGCATCGGTAGACATGGCGGGAATCTCCTTTCCGGATTCGGGCGGACAGCGCGGACCGATTTGGAACCGCGCACGGTTTGGGTAACACAACGTTGCCCGATATACCAAACATATACCTAACATATGTCCGCTTTGCAAGGAGAAAATTTGGAGTTTTTTTGGAGAAGTTTTCGATCTCGAAAACAGCAGTGGATTCTGGGCTTCGTTTGAATGCGAAGACCGCGGGATAGCCATCGGAGCGGCTTTGGCCGCAGTGCGAAATGGCCGGGTGAACTTGAATCGGATTCAACCCTTAGCCTTGGGGGTCTATGGATTAATTCTACCCCTCACCTTGGGGCATGCACTACCGGGGGTCCGCGTGAGAGTGCGGTTCTCCTGCGCCTTACCGATATACTGCCGGAGATGGATGGGACCGCATCTCGCTCGTGGGGGGTCTACGCATGGCGAGCGCTGATCTGGCTGCTCATCGCTGGAGTTTTCTGGATTTGCTTCGCTGAAGGGTTGCGGCTGCGACGGTGGGTGTTCGACGTTGCCGATCCCATCCGCTTTGTCGGCGACATGAGCCGGGGCACGTACTGGGGCTTGGCGGCCAGCGGGCCGGAAGGGTTTCTGAATCAATATGACAAAATGGACCCGCAAGTGCCGGAGTGGCAGGACGAACGTTGGGTGCCGTGGCTCGATTACAGTCCGCTACGCCTTCTGGTCATGCGTGAGTGGGGCGAGTGGCAGCGCGTCCATTACCCGCCGGACCCGCACGTTTCGCTGATGGATGCCTGGCAGCGATCTTACGATTTCAACGCTCCGGTCCTTCAATTCAATACCTGCCTGGAAGCCTTCGCGGCCATCTGCGCATTTTTTCTCACCCGGCACTGGGTCATTCGCGGAAACAAAGGCGAACCGCATGGCCATTTCCACGGCGTCTGGCAAGGCGTCCTGGCGGCGCTGTTCATATGGTTCAGCCCGGACATGATTCTGTCCGCCCACGGCTGGGTGCAATGGGATGCTTGGGTGGTGCCGTGGTATTTGTGCGGCTGCGTGCTGGCCAGTCTGGACTGGTGGTTCGTGGCGGGAATGGCGGTTGCCGTTGGCGTCAATTTCAAGGGGCAGATGTTCCCGATCACGCCGATCTTCATCATCTGGCCGCTGGTGCAGGGGCGTGTCGGCGCTGCGCTGCGCTGGGTCTGCGGCGCGGTGTTCTGCTATGCTCTGATTACCTCGGGCTGGCTGGTCACCTATTTGCCGCCGGATCGGCTGGCGGCGGCGCGGGAGATGCAGGCGAATCTCGCGGTCATGGATTTCCCCAAGGACCTATTGGCGATCCCTCGCATATTCGATCTTCCCGCCGCCATCTGGATCGGGGAGATGCTGATCATCGCCGCGGCGACGCCGTGGCTTTTGCGCCAGCTTTTGCCCTGGCCGGTGACGGTGAAGGCTGGGCGACTCAAGCGGATGCTGCTTTGGCGCTGGATTTGGATTGGCGTCGGGATCGTCGTGATCTTCACGGCGGTGTGCTGGCCGTGGCTGGTGCCGAAGAATCGGCCCAATTGGTATTGGGGTCTGATCGCCGGCGGCGCCGTGTCGGCCGCGGCGCTGCTGCTTCCCCGGCGTTGCCTGGGCTATGTCCTGGCCGCCATCGCCGGTGGAGGACTTTTCGGCTGCATCTGGCTCTTCCATGGCAGCACGTGCTGGTGGGATTGCGCCGTGCACTATGGAAGCATCCACTGGCCGTACCTGTCGACGGGTCCCGTCTGCAACGTCCCCGCCATGTTTGAGGTGCGATACGGCTGGGACAGAAGCGTCGACCAGATCGCTTTCACGCTGCCGGCGATCCATGGCCGTTGGCCGGGTTTCATCGCCGGGCAATATTGGTGGCCCGCCTTCGATTTCGACGTGACGGCGAAAATGCTGTTCAACACCATCTACGGGATTCTGCTGGTCTTGAGCGGGATCGCCATTGGTTTGCAAACCCGCCGCAACGATCGGCGAGCGCTGGTGGCGTTCGTCACGCCATGGATCATGTTCTACCTCTGGCCCGTGCAAATTCAGGAGCGATACCTGCTCTATGCCGCCGGCGCCGCCGCGTGCTGCATCGGCGACGGGCTGGGAACGGCATTGCTGGGGCTGGCGTTAACCCTGTTCAGCATGATGATGACGCTCAAGTGCATGCTGGATGCGGTGTATGAAAAGAGATGGGGTTTAGATGACGCTCACGGTTGGTCGGGCCTGGACCGATTTGGCCAGAACCTTTCGCGCGATTTGCCCTGGCTGTTTTCGCCGGACTCCGGCCACACCATCCGGGAATATCTGAATGGAACCAGACCGGACATGGCCTGGGCCATCCTGGTGGTGGGATTGATATTTCTGTACCTGTCGCTCACGCCGTCGCCAAAACCTAGCCGCCGCCGCCCCCGAGGATGTCGGCCTGCGGCTGGGTCATGCGCATCGGGTCCAGGACTTTTGTCAACTGGGCATCGGCCAGCAATTTCATTTCCGCGGCAACCTGACGAACCGTTTTGCCGGTCTTGAGGCTTTCCTTGGCGACCTCGGCGGCCTTGTCGTAGCCGATCGCGGGGGCGAGGCTCGTGCACATGGCCAGGGATTGCTCGACTAAGGCGGCGCAGCGCTCGGCGTTGGCTTCGAGGCCGTCGATGCAACGGTCGGCGAATATCCTGGCGGAGTTGGCCAACAACTCGATGGATTGCAGGAGATTGAACGCGATCACGGGCATCATGACGTTTAGCTCAAAGGTGCTTCCGATCGCGGCGCCCCAGGCGACGGTGGCATCGTTGCCGATCACCTGTGCGGCGACCTGCAACACCATTTCGGACATGACGGGGTTGACCTTTCCGGGCATGATGCTGCTGCCGGGCTGGGTGGCGGGGATGGAAATCTCGCCCAGTCCGCAGCGCGGTCCGCTGGCGAGCCAGCGAACGTCGTTGGCGATCTTGGTCAGGCTCAGGGCGATGGTTTTCAGCAGACCGCTGGCTTCGACGACGGCGTCCTTGGCGGCCTGGGCTTCGAAATGGTTCATGGCCTCGATGAATTCGCCGCCGGTTTTTTGGGCGATCAGTGCGGCGGCCTTGGCGGCGAACTGGGGATGGGAATTGATGCCGGTGCCGACGGCGGTGCCGCCGAGCGGCAACTCGCGCAGGGCGTGGATGGCCTTCAAACAGCGGACGGTTCCCAGCTTGGCCTGGTGGGCATAGCCGCCCAGTTCCTGGCCGAGGCGGATGGGCGTGGCGTCCTGGAGATGCGTGCGGCCAATCTTCACCACCGAATCGTACTTGTCGGCCTTGCACTGAAGCGTGGCGGCCAGATGCTCCAGCGCGGGACTGAGGGACTCCTTGATGGCCATGGCGGCGGCGACGTGCATGGCCGTGGGGATCACGTCGTTGGAGCTCTGCTCCATGTTGACGTGATCGTTGGGATGGATGGGGTCCTTGCCGCCAAGGCGGCCGGTCGCCATTTCGTTGGCGCGGCCGGCGATGACCTCGTTGGCGTTCATGTTCGTGCTGGTGCCAGAGCCGGTCTGGAAAACGTCAACCACGAACTGGGCGTCCAACTTCCCGTCGATCACTTCCTGGGCGGCCTGCTGGATGAGCCGCGCTTTTGGGGCGTCCAGCAATCCCAAGTCCCGATTGACCTGGGCGCAGCACCATTTCACCAGGCCGATGGCCGAGATGAACCGGCGGCCGAATCGCAAATTCGAAACGGGGAAATTTTCGACCGCCCGCGCCGTTTGTGCGCCGTAATAGGCATCCGCGGGGACGCGCATCTCGCCCATCGAATCCTTTTCAACTCTGGCCGCATCGGACATGAGACACCTCGCAAAAACTCGGGATCTGATTCAGAACCCCGGTCGCGCGAGAATCCCCACGGCGGCGCCGTGGGCGTTCTGGGCAAATCACGGGGATTTGAAACAACTATTAATTGCCGATGGGCATTATCAACCGGTGGAGCTATGAATCAATCGGCGGTGGGTTTTGAATGGGCGGCCCAATCGGTCAACTCCGATGCGACGCGGTCAATCACTTCGGCGTAATCGCCGAAACTCTTCTGGCGGAATAAGCGCATCGACGAATACCAGGGAGTGGTGTCGCCTTCGAGAAGCCAGCGGAAATCGGGGGTAAATTGCAGGAAAACCCAGACGGGCTTGCCCATCGCGCCGGCCAGGTGCACGACCGCCGTGTCCACCGATACGACCAAATCCAGTTCCGAGACGAGAGCGGCGGTGTCGGCAAAATCGCCGATCATCGAGGTCAGATCGATCATCTTCATGCCCTGGGGCGGATTGGCGGCCTGAAGTCCGGGCGGGCCGAGTTGGAGGTTGTAGAAATCGACGTTGGCCCGCGCCAGGGGGGCGAGGGTCGCCAGGGTGATGGAACGATGGCGGTCGTTCTTGTTGGTCTTGCTGCCGGCCCAGGCGAGGCCGACCTTCAGCCTGTCGCCGCCGGGCAGGCGAGTTCGCCACAGCTCGAGGAGGGCGGGATCGGGCTTCATGTAGGGCGGCTTGATGACGTCGTCGTCGCGCGACGGGTCCAATTTTCGCAGCAAAAACGGGAGGCTCATGAGCGGACAATGCAGGTCGAACGGCAGGGTGGGTCCGGCTTTGGACTGGCGGGGAACGATCTCGATGCCGGCGAGGATTTGGGTCTGCTTCATCAGGCGGACCAATTCAGCCTGGCATTCCAGGACGATCTTGCCGCCCTTTTTGGCGACCATGGGCAGAAGGCGCGAGAAGTGGATGGTGTCGCCCAGGCCTTGTTCGGCGTGAACCAGGAGCGTTTTGCCCTGGAAATCCGACCCATCCCACATCGGCTGGCGGAAGCGATCGATGGAATTGAAATAGTTCGACAACCGAAGGCGCCATTCGTACTCGCGCCAGCCTTCCTCGAAGCGGCCCTGCACGAGCAACATCAGCGCCAAGTCCTTGTGGGCCTCGGGGAAATCCTTGCAAAGCCTGATCGCCTCGTGACATTCGGCCATTGCATCCGCGTATCGGCCCGCCAGGTGCAGGGCCGTGCCGAGATTGATGTGCGCTTCCTGCAACGTCGGCTGAAGCTCGACGGCCCTGCGGCAAATGGCGATGGATTCATCCAGCTTTCCCAGGCCCCGCAGCGCGTTGCCGAGGTTTCCGTAGGCCTTGGCGAACAACGGCCTGAGCTGGATCGCCTTGCGATATAGCACGACTGCTTCTTCAAGGTTTCCCTGGTCCTGGAGGCAGTTTCCGAGGTTGTTGATGGCGTCGGGATGGTCGGGCTGCTGCTCGATCGCCTTGCGGAAACATTTCATGGCCTGGTCAATGTCTCCCTTTTCCTGAATCGCATTGCCGAGGTTGTTGTATGCGTCGGGATTGATCGGCTGAATCTCGATCGATCGGCGGCACAAGGCGATGGCCTCGTCAAATCGTTTTTTAGTTTGCAGCGCGTGACCGAGATTGCTCATGGCTTCGGGATAATCCGGCCTCAGCTTCAAGGCCGCGCGGTAATTGTCCATGGCCTCGTCGATCCTGCCCATGGCGTGCAGCCCGGCGGCGAGATTGTTGTACCCCTCGGCAAAATCCGGGCGGCAGATAATGGCGCGGCGATGGGAGGCGACGGACTCCTCCGTCATGCCCATGGCGTACAAGGCGTTGCCGAGGTTGGTGTGGGCATCGGCGTAATCCGGGCGAAGCGAGACAGCCTTGCGATGGCATTCGGCCGCTTCGGCAATTTTCCCCTGGGAATGCAACGCGCTTCCGAGATTGATGTGCGCCTCGGCGAGCTGGGGATTGAGCTGGATCGCCCGCCGGCAGCATTCGACGGCCTGGTCCAATTGCCCGCACTCGCGCAGGAGGTGGCCGAGATTGGCCAGCGCCTCGGGATAATTCGGCTGAAGTTGCAAAGCCCGGCGAACGAAGGCGATGCCCTCCTGACGCCTGCCGGTCTGGTAAATGGTTACGCCCAGCATGTGAATCGCCGGGGCAAAGTTGGCGTTGTTCTGCACGATTTGCCGGTAGATTCCTTCGGCCTCGCGGAGGCGCCCGGCTCGATGGTGGGCCAGGGCGATGTCCATTGCCTGCGGGATGGTGACCTGTTGCGTGCCTTGCATGAGACTTATTCCACCGTCATGAAACTTATTCCACCGTGTTGCCGCCGTTGACGGAAATTTTTTGCCCGGTGATGAAGCCGGCCGCATCGGAGGCAAGGAACGCCACCGTATTGCCGACGTCCTCGGCGCAGCCCATGCGCCCCAGGGCGGTGTGCGAAGCGTATTCTTCCCTGACTTTGGCGGGAACGTCGGCGTGTCTTTCGGTTGGAATCCAGCCGGGCGAGACGACGTTCACGGTGATTCCCCAGGGCCCCAATTCGCGCGCCCAGGAGCGCGTCAGGCCGAGCTGGGCGCCCTTGGCGGCCACGTAATCGGAAAATCCACCCAGTCCCACCTCGAACACCTCGGACCCAATCTGGATGATCCGCCCGTATTTGCGCTGCTTCATGCCCCCCACCACGGACTTGGCCAGGAGCACGGGACTTTTCACGAAAAACTCCAACTGATCCAGGCAGGTGCGCCAGGTGATCCGCTCGAGGGGCAACATCGGCTGAGGGCCGGTGGCGTTGACCACCAGAACGTCGACCGGCCCCAGCGTTCGGGCGACGTCCTCCACCAGTCGAACGACCTGTGCTTCATCCCGAACATCGGCCCCGAAGGCCCGCGCGACGCCGCCGGATTTGCCGATGCTCTCGGCGACGACCGTTGCGCGGTCGGCGTCGGCAAAGTAATTCACCGCAACGCTTGCGCCGCGGTCGCCCAGCGCCCGCGCGATTGCCGCACCCAAGCCGCGCGATGCGCCCGTTACCAGTGCCACCCGGTTCTTCAAGTCCATTGGGAATTCGCCGTTAGGATGACCGAAGTTCGTTTCGTAACTCGCGGCGGCATCGTAACGCCCGGCCTGCCGCCCGACAAGCCATGCGAATGATCTCACTGGCGATGGGTCTGCCAAGATTTCCGGGAGAGCAGAAATTGAACCGCCAAGACGCCTGACGACCGGATTTCGGATTTTGGCCTTCTCCCCTGCTATGATTATCGGTCCCAAGGACACGCCCCTTATGTCCCCTACCACCAAGGCCGATGCGAAGATTGTGTCTCAGACAACGGAGCCCAAGGATATGACGGCGTTCGTGGAATCATGCGTTGAGACGGTCGCCGGCTCCGCCGAGGCGGCGCAGCGGCATGCGCGGCATCGGCCGAGCTTCCACAAGCTCCTTCGTCTTCTGCGCGACAAACGAAACATCCTGGTCACCACGCATCGTCATCCCGACCCCGACGCCCTGGCCAGCGGATGGGCGCTGTGCCTTCTCCTGCAAGAACAAATGCCCGAGGCGTCGATCACCATGTCGATCACGGACAAGCCTTCCGGCGGAATCAACGAGGTCTTCATCCGTCGGACGAATCTGAAGCTGGCGCCGTGGGACGAGGCGGAGTTGGGCCGGTTCGACGCGATCATTTTGACCGACGTGATGCCGGGGATGGCCAGCAGCCCATTGCCCGAGGGCGTCGTTCCGCTGGCGGTGATCGATCACCATCGCACGCGCCGCCGGCCCAAGTGTGCGTTCTCCGACATCCGCCCCGACGTGGGCGCCACCAGTTCCATCATCTTCAGCTATTACATGGAAGTGGAGCAGCCGATCTCGCCCGATCTGGCGGCATCGCTGCTGTACGCGATCGAATCCGACCTGGCCGGCGCCGCGGGACAGCCGGGGGAACTGGACAACATCGCTCTTTCCGGCCTGACCTTGTTGGCCGACACGCGCAAGTTGTACCAGATGCGATACGTCGATCTGCCGCAGAGTTACTACGTCTGCTACTACCGCGGCGTGTCCAACGCGATCTATTACGACAGCGTGATCGTGTCACATCTGGATTCGTTCGATTCGCCCGAACAGCCGGCGATGATCGCCGATTTCCTGCTGCGCTTCGAGCTGGTCCAATGGGCGCTGGTGACGGCGGTGGAAGAGAATCGGCTGGTGATCAGTCTTCGGACCAGCAGCGGGAAGCTGTCGGCGGCGGACATGATCCGGCGGCTGCTGCGCGGCCAGGGCGAGGGGGGCGGACATCGCACCAAGGCCGGGGGTTTCATCCGCCTGGAATCCAACAGCCCGGCTGAAATCGAACGCAAACGCGCGTTCCTTCGCCGCAGATGCCTCAGGGCGTTGGGCATCAAATCTACCGCGGGTAAACGGCTGGTAACCGCGGAATGAAGCAATCGTATTGGCGGCGCCTGGCGAGGGGGCCCCACGGATGGCCATCCGTGGGCTTTCTGGATTAAAACTGAACCACTAGCCGAAATCCGCCGAATTGGCGGGGCATCGGGAACGGGATATCGTGATTGGGAATTTCCAAAGTTGAGCAGAAAACGGGATGCGGTTGCCTCTATTATTTGCTTGTGCAATTCAATTTCGCGGGCTAAGTTGGTAGGATCAATCTCGAACTTGCTTTGTGGAAATGGCCCACAAACCCGCACAAGATCGGCTCGTCCTCATTCGCATCGACGGCATGCATTGCCACCAATGCGAGCAGAGCGTCAGTAAGGCGATATCCGCAAAACCCGGCGTTCACGAGGTGGAAGTGGATTTCAACACCCACCAGGCATCGGTGCTGTTCGACCCCGCGGCGGTCAAAATCGCCGAACTGATGGCGGCCGTGAACGACGCCGGCTACAAAGCCGTCTGCTTCACCAGGACGACGCCCAAGAGCAAGTCTTAATCCGCCAAAACCAGCCGCGGCGCCAATTGCTGGGATAGATCGATCATGCGATCGAATTCAATCTCGTCGAATGGCCGGCCGGAAAAATCCAGGATGAGATGGTTTTCATACAGCACCAGGGCGACGTCGGGCGGGAGAAGCGCCGGGGCCTCTGATTCGGCCAATGCCCTGGCCGCGCGGGCCTCGGAGCCGAAGATCATGAACCGCTGGGTCGGCATCAGCGAGGGATAGCTGGAGAGGGAAAACAAATCGACGAGGCTGACGGTGTGCGCCGCTGGCCGCAGGGCGGTGGTCGGCCAGGGGGCGCCGAGCTTGCGCACCAACACGTTCCAGATTCGCGGGGACGCGGCGGCCGTCGTCAGGCCCGCATCGGCCGTCTCGAGGCGCGCCAGCGTGACGGTTTGGCCGCCGATCGCGGCATGGATTTTGGCATTGAACTGTTTCAGGGGCGCAAGGGCCGGCAGATCGCCGGGGCCGGCGGCCACGCGCAGGCCGCGCGACCGCGCCCACCGCGCCAGCGCCACGGCGCGACGGCGATGGGTCTCGCGTCTGACCAAGGCGACGAAAACCGCGACGCTCGCGCCTAGAATCAACAGCAGCGTCCCGAGCATCAGCGGGGATGGGGATGGGGGGACGACAATCAATAGCTCTTCGGCGGCGAGCATGACCGGCTATTGTAGCGGAGGCAACGCCTTCCGCGGATGCCGCCGATAATTTCCGCAGCATCACTCGTGCCACAAGGGGAAGGGCAAATGGCTCTGCCTCCATGCCGGGGAACGATTCCGGCGAGTCAATCCGTGGAACGATTTATGTCGATAGCATCCAGCATGGCGGATTTCACGGACATCGTTGAAGAGATGAAGCGGAGATTCGACGTGCGCATCCGGCGATGGCGCGCCAGCATGAGCGGCAAAGCGTGGCGCGTCTACTATCACGACGGACGGGCCGTCAACTGGATCGAATCCCCCCGACCGAGGACGCCGATCAGCCTGGCCATCTTCCTTCACGAGGTGGGCCACCATGCGATCGGATTTCAGAAATACCGCCGGCGATGCGAAGAGGAATTTCACGTCTGGACGTGGGCGCTGACCGAGATGCGGCGGCACCGCGTGGAACCCGGCCCCAAAGTGCACCGCCGCGTCGAGCTTTCCATGCGCTACGCGGTGCGCAAAGCGGTGCGGCGCGGCATCAAGCAGTTGCCGGAATCGTTGCTCCGATATCTGCCGCACGCGGCTTGAAGATCAATTCCCGGCGGCGATTTCCGGCGGCGCGGATTCATGGGCGACGGATGCCGATCGCGCCTCGGCGATCGCCTTGGACTCATCTTCCGTGCGGGGATCGACCCGCAGGACGCCGTCCTCCATCACCGAACGAATCTTGGCCAGGGCCTTGTTCTGAATCTGGCGCACGCGCTCCTTGGTGACTCCGATGACCTTGCCGACCTCTTCCAGCGTCATCGGCGACTCCTCGGCCTGCTGCCAGTTGAAGCGGCGGCGAATGACGGTCTGCTCGACGGTGGACAAGTCGGCCAGGTTGCGGTCCACGATCGCCTTCAGTTCGTCGATGCAATCATCTTCGATCTGGTCGCGGCGACGGTCGGCCCAGTCGCTCTGTTCCATTTCCGGCTCAAACTCGACGGGGAAGCGCGTGCGATGCTTGGACGCCTTCATGGCCGTGCGGCTGAAGGCCTTGAGGATCGCGCGGCAGGCGTAGGTGCTGAACTTGAACCCGCGGTCGGCGGAGAACTTGTCCACCGCTCGAAGCAGGGCCATGTTGCCTTCGCTGACCACTTCGGCGAAATCCACGTCTCCGAGCCGGGTGCGCTTGGCCATCGCCAGCACCAGCGCCAGGTTGGTGCGGACCAGGTACTCGCGGAAGTGCTCGAATTTCCGATGCCATTCCACGAACTGGCGCGCCAGGATCGGCGTCAGGCCGTCGGCGCGGATGTGGCGTTGCAGCGCCACCAGCCGCTTCTTGCAATAATTGAACCGCAGGAACATCAGCCGCTCTTCGGGGGCTTTCATCAATTGCGGGGGCGAGCCGCTCAAACCCGCCAGGTCATCCCGCGTGGGCTGATACCAACTGGTCAGCGGCAACTGCGGCTGGGCATCTTCGGTGAACAGTTCCTGTTCAACGCGTTTATGGCGGAACGTGGGGCTGTCCATGTAGGCGAAGTTCTCTTCCATCAGGCGCAGAACTCGTTCCCGCGTCTGTCGTGGAATCGAGACGTTGCGACGCTCCTGCTTTTTACCTTTCACCATCGTGGCCATCTTGGCCTCCTATCTCTGCCCGTCGTCCAACCCGCCCCGGTTCCCTAGAAGCAAACCGCGTTCACATCAGTATAAAATTATTCAGTCGGTTTCGCAGCAAAAATCCCTACGCTGGGCGAGGGCCTTGGGTTCGCTCCATAAGTGACTATTCACAAGACACTAACATAATAACGTCCATACGCCTTTTGCGAATCAGTCTCAGGTGGACACCTATACCGACTCGCGCCGTCCATTCTGCCATTGGTCACTTTTTGGCAGAGGAGTTATCCTCATCTGCCAGAATCATCCACAAGGGCACGATTCGATGCGGGAAAAAATCTGCTTTGGCGGGACGTTCAATCCAATTCACCATGGCCACTTGCTTTGCGCCCGCGCCGTCGCCGAGGCCGTTGGGGCGAAAACCGTGGTCGTGTTTCCAACGGGGCTGCCGGCTCATAAACCCGAGGATGCCGGACTGGCCTCGCCGCAGCATCGCCTGGAAATGTGCCGCCTGGCCATCGCCGGCGTCCCCGGCTTCGAAGTGGACGACCGGGAAGTGCGCCGATCGGGGCCGAGCTACACCATCCATACCGCCCGCCAACTCAAGCAGGAGGGATGGAACGAGGTGAACTGGCTCATCGGGAGCGACATGCTCAACGTGCTGCCGAGTTGGCACCAGGCCGAGGCGCTGCTCCGCGAGGTCGGCTTCATCATCATGGCCCGGCCGGGAACGAAATTGGCCTGGTCAACCCTCCCCCCCGCGTTTCAAGCCCTGCGGAAAAATGTCGTCGAGGTCCCGCAGATCGAGATCAGCGGCACGGAAGTCCGACGCAGGGTCGGTGCGAGATTGCCAATCGATTTCCTCTGCCCCCCCGCCGTCTGTCGATATATCACGGAGCATCAGCTATATCAGAACTCTTTGCGGCGCTGAGATGATCAATCATTACGACATCGCATACGGGTTGGGGGTTGGCCTTTCCTCGCCGTTCTGGCTGGCGCACCCCGCCGCCCGGCGAAAGGTGCTCCGCGCATTCTCGCAGCGAATGGGCCAGGTCCAGGGGCGCGATCTATCCAAACCCGGCATCATGGTGCACGCGGTCAGCCTCGGTGAAATCAATGCCACGCGATCCCTGATCGATGTGCTGCGCTCGCGCCGGCCGGGGATTAACTTTATCGTCTCGGTCACGACCGAAACCGGGTTCGCCCGGGGACAGGAACTCTACGGATCGGCGGCGGACGTCACGCTCGTGCGCTATCCGCTCGATTTCACGTCGGCGGTCGATCGGCTGCTGATCACGCTGCGCCCGTCGCTGGTGGCGCTGCTGGAGCTTGAGGTGTGGCCCAATTTCATCCGCCGATGCGCCCAACGCAACGTGCCGGTGATCCTGATCAATGGGCGGATCACTCCCGGCAGCTTTCGGCGGTATCGGCTTGCCCAGCGGCTGGTCGGATCGATGTTCGCCCGCCTCCATCACGTTGCGGCGCAGGACCAAATCTACGCCGAGCGATTTGCCGAACTGGGCGTGCGGCAAAATCGCATCAGCGTCACCGGCACCATGAAGTTCGACAACGCTCCGATTGCCGACCGATTGCCCGGGCAAGACGAACTGGCCGCCGCCGTCGGCCTGTCGCCCGGTAAAGACCTGGTCTGGGTCTGCGGCTCGACCGGCCCGGGCGAAGAAGAAATCATCCTCCCGATCTATCGCGGCCTTCTCAACCGCTTCGCCGATCTGCGGCTGGTAATCGTTCCGCGCAAACCCGAGCGTTTCGATGAAGTTGCGCAGATGATTTCCGGCCGCGGATTTTCCGTCGTTCGCCGGTCGCGGCCGGGGGAAACTCCACCTGCTTCGGATTTGCCGGCGGTCATTCTCGGCGACACCATCGGCGAGTTGCGGAAATTCTACGCCCTAGCCAGCGTCGTGTTCGTCGGCCGCACGCTGGTCGATCTGGGCTACCGGCAGCACGGCAGCGACATGATCGAGCCGGCCGCTTTGGCCAAGCCGGTCGTCGTCGGACCGTTCACCGCCAACTTCGCCGAAGCGATGAATTGCTTCCGGCAAGCCGATGCCATGATGGTCGTGCAAACTCCCCAAGAACTGGAGCGGGCCATCGAAATTCTGTTGTCCGATCCCGGCCGCGCAACGACCATCGGCCGCCGCGCCCGGGAGGTCGTCAAGGCCCAGCAAGGGGCCACGCAACGACATGCCGACTTGATTCTTGACACGCTCGATTCCGTCCTGACCATGAGCCGGCCATGAAGTTGCTCAACCGGCTGGAACGGAAATTCGGCGATTACGCCATCCCCAATCTGACGCTGTATCTGATCGCGCTTCAGGGCTTCACGTTCGTCATGGCGATGGCGCGTCCCGATTTCGTCGGGAAATTGATGCTGACTCACAATCGCCTGTTTGCCGGCGAATGGTGGCGGCTCCTGACCGTGCTGTTCATGCCGCCGGCAACCAACGTCATTTTCATGCTGTTTTACGTGTATTTTTATTACTTCGTCGGCACGACGCTGGAAGCGCAATGGGGAACGTTCCGCTACAACGTGTATATATTGATCGGATACCTGGCCACGATCCTGGCGGCGCTGATCCCCGACGCGAGGGTGACCAATCTCTATCTGATGGAGTCGGTCTTCCTCGCCTTCGCCTGGCTGTATCCCGAGTATCCAATCCTGCTCTTTCTTATTTTGCCCGTCAAAGTGAAATGGCTGGGTCTGGCGGCCTGGATCACGTATCTGATCGCCTTCTTCAGCGGCGGATGGGACACCAAGGCGGAGGTGGCCGCCGGGGCATTGAATTTCGCGATCTTTTTCCACGCCGATCTGTGGCAAGCGGTGCGAACGTATCCGCGTCGATTCAAGAGCCAGATGGCCCAGGCCCGCGCCCGCGATCCGAAGCCGCCGATGCACGTCTGCGCCGCCTGCGGCGTCACGGATCAATCCGATAAGAAAATGGAATTCCGCTACTGCCCCTTGTGCACCGGGACGCCGGCGTATTGCATCAATCATATCCATAACCATCAGCATCGGTGAGGAGATGGACGCACTGGGCCATGGGTTCAAACCCCATCACTCCGATTTGACGCGGCGGAAATCGGTTCCGACAATCAGACGTGCTATAGGGTAATTTGCTGTCGTGAACCGATTATTGTTGTCTCACCAGGGCGTAAAATGAATTTCTACGAAAGATATCCAATTATGCTGCCATACGTCGGGAACCGTTTCCGCATGGCTGGAGTACCATCACTCTTGCTTATCGGCGAAAGTCACTACCTGCCCAAAGGCAGACGCGAATATGTCGCCCCGACTTAGTATGCATCGAGTGATAGGGACCTTTCAGACAAGGAAAAAGAGCACCTTAACACCAAAGAGCTTTTGAAAGAGGCGTGTAAGCAAGGCTTCAAGAATAAAGGCGAATCGATTTGGAGGGAATCCTTTAAGGTAATCAACGATTATGGGCCACATTTCCCTGAGTTCAAAGAAGTCGGCGATCATATCGCGTTCTATAATTTCTTTCTCCGACCGGCGCCATGGGGCAATTCCCTCAAGGGGAATATCACAAGCGAGGATGTAAAGTATGCCAACGAAGCTTTCGAAAAGCACGTCGAGGTACTCAAGCCATCCGGCGTGATTTTCCTTTCGGTCCTTGCTTACGAAAGGCTTTGGCCACGTCTGCGGTATTCCGTGCCTTCCATAGTAGTAACGCCGCATCCCGGTTGCGCGTGGTGGAACAAAACGGCGCGAAAATACGGAAGTGGCGGGCGTGAAATCCTCGCAGATTTCGTCAAGACTAGGACGACGTGGCTGCAAATTCAAAATGCCTGAGGAAATGTGCCGGCGAGCGCTCCACGGTCAGCTATCGCGATCCCGGCGCCAACTTCCCGGTCGACGGCGAAGATCGAATATGGCGATGATGTCCACCGTTTGTGCAGACGGGATGCGATAGATTATCGCGTAAGGAAACCGATCAAGCCGAAAACGCCGGATTCCCGGCTCCATTTCCGGCCAACGTCGCGGCGCCTCCAGCACGCGCGCCAAGGCCAACCCCACATCGACGCCGAATTCAGTTCCCAGCCCCGCCTGCCGCGATTCGTAGAAGTCGGCGGCGGCGAGCAGGTCAATTCTTGCTTCAGGTGAGAAACGATAGTTCATCGCTTCACCGTTGGAAGCGTTGGCGTAGTTCCTGCATGACCTCCTCGCCGGGAATGGGAACAACCTGCCCGCTGTCCAACGCGACGATGCGACGGCGAACCTCGGCGAGTTGCCCCGGCGTGAATTCCTCCGGCACGATGCACTGCCAAAGGGCTTCGGCCACTTCGTCACGCTCCCGAGGTTCCAGAGCCATTGCCTCGGTCAGTATCTGATCCTTGGTCATCGCCATAGATTCCTTTTGTTCATCGCACAACCGCGTAAATTATAGCGTGCAACGCGTCAGGGGTGAAATACTCGTTTTCGGCTCGGAAACTCAGGAAAAGTTCGATTGGTGTCCCCCTCGGTTCGGGCAGAAACGCCGAACAAGTGCGGCCGCTAAAAAAATGCGGTTGCCCTGACCATGCGAGTTCTTGTCGGGCCAATCTCTTGACAAAAGGGCATTGAATTTTACGCTGGCATTCTACAAATCTGACCGGCTGCGGCGCTGCTGGGGGGGTCGTCGCCACGGGCGAAGGAGACGACAATGAGAGGCGCTGCTTATGCGATCTGCGGGGTCGCGGGGGTTTTGCTTCTGCTTTTACTGGCGACGGAGTTGCGCGGACAGCCTGTGCCGAGCATTGTGGGGCAATGGCTGGTTCGCAACGACCAGATGGAAGTGCGGGCCGAGTTCCGGGCCGACGGCACGTTTACTCGCGTCACGAAAAGTGCCCAAGGGACGGAGACGGTCGCGGGAACCTATCGCCTCAATGATGGGGTGCTCGAACTCCAGCCGCAGGGGGCGACCGATACGATCAAATTGAAATACCGCATGCCGGATGCCAACACGCTTGAGCTGACGGGCGAGGACGGCAGCGGGGTGCAGATGATCCGGCAAGGGGAGGCGGGGCCGAAGCCGGCGGGCAAATGGGGCGGCAGGGCCGTCGTATACGGGGTGTATCACTACATCGACGTGGGCGGACTGAGCGATCCGCAAACGGGCCGGTGGCTCGAAGGATTCAGCCTGCTCGTGCCCAAGGGTTGGAAATTCACGGGCGGATTACGTTGGGTGGCGCGCGAGAAACCGGCCAACATGCTGAGCAAGACGGACCTGCTCAATCCGGTCAAGTCGGACTATACGATCACGTCACCCGATGGCAGCATAGTCTTCCGGCAATACCCGGTGGAATACTGGTGTGCGACCAACTCCTTTCCGCCCGGAGCCAATTACAGCGGGATGATCGTCTGTCCGGCGGTGACGCCCCAGCAGTACATCACGCAGTTCGTGATCCCGCGGCAGCGCGGCGGGCAATTGGAAGACTTGCGGATCGTCAAGCAGGAGCCGCTGGATCAACTCGCCGCCCTGTTCGACCAGGAGAGCAGGCGATACGACGCCGCCATGGGCACCGCCGCGATGGCAAGCGCCCTGACGTTCAAGGCCGGCGCCGTCACCATCGAATACACCGAGAATGGCGTCCCCTATCGCGAACGGATCATCTGCATTCAGCAATACATTCAGTCACCCGGCTTAATCATGTGGTGGCCGAGGGG
>Ga0187867_10002084_pt1 | contig 16848 bp, 11 predicted proteins | sample June2016WEW_13_1_FD_132976 | JGI IMG/M metagenome (GOLD analysis project Ga0187867, IMG submission 132976) | Peatland microbial communities from SPRUCE experiment site at the Marcell Experimental Forest, Minnesota, USA - June2016WEW_13_10 | ecosystem: Environmental > Terrestrial > Soil >...
CGAGGCGATGCCGGAGATCTCGGAGCCCTTTGCCACCTTGCCCGAGTAGGTCTGCGCCTGCCCGAAGGCCTGCACAGCGCCGGACTTGGTGACGATCCAGTAGCCCTTGCCGTTGGGCTGAGCGGCGATCCCGACCACGCCGGAGCGCGAAGCCTGGCCGTAGAAGGTGGCGTCGCCGAAGGCCGTGACCGCACCGGTCGTGGTGACGAGCCAGTAGCCCAGAGCCGCGGGCGTAGCGGCGATCCCTGCCGCGACCACACCCTCGCCCCCGATGCCCCCGTGCGTCGTGACGTCGCCGAAGCCCAGGACGGCACCGCTTTGGGTCTCGACGAGGTAGCCGTCGTCACCGAGCCCGGGTGCGACAGGGCTCGACAGGCTGCGAAGCCCGATGCCCTTGTCCGAGACCGCCCTCACGCTGAAGGTCCAAAAGGCGCCCGCCTGCAGGTTGGTAAAGATTGCCTTTCTGGCGGATTGTCCCTCCAGCTCTCGCACGCTTACGAGGCCCGGGGACGACGCCGTCACGGCGTAGCCGGTGACGGGACTGCCCCCGTCGCTCATGGGCGGACTCCACCTCACCGTGACCCTGCCGGCTCCCGGCGTGGCCGTGACCTTATTGGGTGGGCTGGGCGCGCTCGGGGTGTAGCTGTAGGCGATCGGATTGCTCGCCTGGCCTTCGGGGTCGAGGAAGCTCTCCGCCGTGGCGATCCTCACCGAGACCGTCGTGCCTGCGACCCCGGGCGGGACGGTGATGACCGCCTCGTTGGTGGTTCCGCAGTACAAGAGCGCCTTGTAGTTGCTTATGGCCAAGGTGACGACACGGCCGAATTCAACCGCCACGACACAACCGAGGTTCTCCCCCTCGAGAACGACAGTGTTCGCCCCTTGAGCCGGGCCGGATCTCGGCGAGATGGAATCGATCCTGGGGTTGCCGGGTGGATACACGTACAACAAGTCGGTGTCCGGGCTGAAGCTACAACCGGTGACCGTGCACACCTCGAGGTCCACGATGCCGGGGTTCTGCGCCACCGACTGGGTCGAGAGGGCGCTGTCGCTTCTGACGGCGAAGTTGTACTGAGTGCCGAGCGAGTGATTGGTTATGTTGTCCACGAAACCCAAGGGCGCGATCACCTGGAGGAGGCCCTCGCCGCTCACGCGGATCGGAGCCCCGCAGCCTGCCTTGGGTGTCGGGTTGGCGCAGGAGACCGAGTCGGGCACACCGGGTTCCCCCGTCTCGGAGTTGGCGACCCCGGACAGATGCGGCACGCCGGCGTAGACGATGCTGCTCTCGTTCGACCTACCGGCCACCGAGGCGAAACTGATCGGAGAGGCGAAGGGCTCTGTCGTGGGCACCTTGTCGGACTTGGGAAGCGCCGGGACGACCGTCTCGATCGTGGTGCCCGTCTCTACGAGCGGTTCGGCGGGAACGGGACTGCCCTCATTTACAGGAAAGCCCAGGGACAGGTAGTCGAAGGTCAGCACGTTCATGCCGACCCCGGTAAGGGTGACCAGGTTGGTGAAGCCGCCGTACTCGCTCGCCAGCCGCTCGGCGTTGCACGCCGCAGTCGCCGGTGCCACGCAGTGCTTGAGCTCGGACACCGTCCCCGTCGAGACAGAGGTGATCTTCGGAGCGGGGACGTAGTCGTATTCCGTCGGCTGGGCCGCCACCTCGAAGCCCGCCCGCGACTGTTGCGTTCCGTTGCTCTCGAGCGAGATCAGCCCCTCGAAGGGCGGCAGGATCCTGCTCGTCGCGCTTGTGCCTTCCGAGTCGCTCACCTCGACCTGCACCTGGCAGATGTCATTGCGGGCGTTCTCGTGCTTGTACACGCCGGTGGTCGGCAACGGCGCGCACTTCTGCCTCGAGAACACAGGCGGGACGACGGTGATCTCGTATGGCGACTTGAAGCTGACACGGGAGGCGCGGATGCCGCCGAAGCTCACCTTCACAGATGGCTTGAAGCCCGAGCCGTAGACCACAACCGGCTTCGGCGAGGACTCGAGGCCGGCGCTCGGACTCACCTCGGCGACGCTCGGGACGGCCGACGGCGCAGTGCCCTCGTCTAGATAGGCAAAGACAGATGCCGCGCTGGCGGAGCTCGACTCGCCGTCGGTGAGGGTAACCGTCACCACCGCCCGCCCGGCCCCATCATCAGGCGACGGCGAGCCCGGCGCCACGAGCGCCTTGGCGGGCAGGAACACGGCAGTGAGCTTCGAGCGGCTCTTAACCGAGAAGCTCTCGGCCCTTCTCGAGCCCACCTGGACGCTTTTCACCTTGGGGCTCGCAGAAGTGCCGAACCCGGATCCGGAGATGGTCACCGAGTAACCGCCCGCCGTGGACCCCGAGCTGGGGCTGAGCCCGGTCACCACCGGCGGCGCGAACTGCCCGGCGAAATCGCACATGTAAAAGGCGAGACCGGGACCGCCGTTCGGCGAGGTCAGTTGCGGCGAACCGAGGCCCGAAGCCATGTCGTAGCCGGGGCGCGCCGAGAAGACAAGCCCGTTGTCGAGGCCGTAGGCGTCATTGTTGCCCGACACGATGTCGTTGAAGGACCTGGCGTAGGCGGTCGGGTTGGCCGCGATGCCGTAGAGGATGGGGCTGGCGAAGCCCACGTTCTGCACGCCGTTGATCTTGTCGGCTGAACATGTCGGCGAGGCATCGACGAGGGCGAGCAGTGCTGCCCAGATCGGCGCCGCCGACGACGTGCCCCCGATCGTCGCCCATCCGTTCGGCGGGCCGTAGCCGAGCAGCTTGCCGTAGATGGTCACCGAGCCGGTGAACTCGTCGGCCTCTGCTGAGACATCGGGCGTCTCGCGACATAGCGTCCCGGGCGCCAGGTGCAACGTAGCGTCACAGAAGGTGGGCGTGGTGTAAGGCGCCGACTCCTTGGCGGTCGCTTTTTCGTAGGCTTCGGCGTTGGCGATGTCGGCTGCGTTGCCTGACGTGTCGGTAACCTTCTCCTGCCAGCTCGGCATCGCCCATGCCTCGGAGATGCCGCCGTTGGTGCCACCCCACTGCGCGCCGTCGTCCCAAACGTGCTCCAAGGACGGCTGGGTTGCGTCGTCGATGGTGGTGCCGCCCACCGACACGACATAGGGCTGGCCACCCGGGTCGCCTACCGAGAGCAGGTTCTGGCCCGTGGGAGGAAACACGGAACGGGACTCGTCGCAGTTGTCAACGCCTGTGTCGCCCGCAGCCGAGAGGACTGTCTGACCCTGGGCGGCCGCCTGCTCGAAGATCAGGTTCTCGGCCTGCAACATGCCGGGGTTGGACAATTGGGCGAACTGCTCGCACAATCCCCAGCTCGATGTGATGATCTGGTCGGTGTCGTCGTTGATGATCCGGGCGTAATTGTCGAAGCCCGCTCCCCCGGTCGGGGTGTTGGGGGCCTCGTAGACGTCGATCTTCGCCTCCGGGGCGATGGCCGAGACGTCCTCGATGTCGAGGTTCGCCTCATCGTTCTGGCTCGTCGGCCCCGGCTGCGGCAGACCGCCGTCCACCGGGATCACCGAGAGCAGGCTGCCCGCGAGCTTGCCTTTCGTGCCGGACATCCGTGCTGCTTGCGCGGCACCGAAGTAGCACGTGTCGAAGGTCTCGATGTCGGTCGCCAAGAAGGGCTGCAACTCGTAGACGGCAATGTGCTCGCCACGTCCGAAATCGCCCAGGCGGTAAAGACCGAAGGCACCATAGGCGTTGGCGATCTGGTCGTCGGTGAGGCCGCCGGAGGTCTCGGCGTCTTGTTGCGCGAGGGCGCAGGCGTCGGGCGAGCCCGCCGGGTGCGAGACGCTCGGAGCCTTGGCCGAAGTGAACGTGCGCTGCACCGAGAGCGGCCCGGGCCGGACATAATCGGGCTCGGCTCGGACGAGGTCGTTCAAGCCGAGCACAGCGACGACCGAACCGGCTATGGACGACGGCATCTTCACCGCCGTCGTGGTCGCTTGGCCGAGCGTGCCGCCAGCGAGCCGGTAACGCTCGAGCCCGGTACCAAAGGCGCTCTCGACTCTTGAGGCCGAGCCGGAAAAGCTCACCACCAGGCCGTCGCGTGCCACCTTGGTCACGCGAAGGCCCTCATTGGAAAGCTGCGCCTTAACGGCGGCGAGAGTCGCTTGCGACGGCCCGAAGCGCTGGGCGAAGGCGCCTGGGGCGAGGTACTGGTGAAAAAGCGGAGAGCTCTTGTCGCTGATCTCGGAGATGAAGCTCGTCAGTGCCGAAGAATCAGATGACTGCAGAACGAGCGTGCCGGACTCTGTGGCGTTCGCCGAGACGGCCCCGAGCGCGCTTGCACCGAACGGGACCTCTGGCGCGGCGGCGACAGCCACCATCGAGACGACCTGGGGGGCAGCTCCGGCGACAGCTGAGGGCACCATGGCGAGGGCGGGGGCGCAGGCGAGCACAGCAGTACCCACGGTCAACAGGCGACGGCGCCGCCGGGAAAAACCGCCGAGCCCGGCGCCGCGTTGCCCTGTGCCCATCCGGTCCTCGACGACACCTCTCCAGCTCGACACGGCGACCCCTTTCGTACTCGCGCCCCGGCGCGGTCATACGCCTTTTTCATCGGCCATTGAGGCGGGCTCGGTAAATACTGGCACAAAGGATATGCCGGTCGTTCCCGCGCGCTACGCGCGGCCTCGTGGCGGCAAGCGGTTTTGGACCTCGCGGGCGAGGGAACACTCAAAAAGAGATGCGGGGACAACTGTCCCGATCGTCGGAAAGGAAAAGGACATTGATCTTGCTACTGGCGTTCTTGGTTGTCCTAGCGCTCTTCGGACTGGGTTTCGCAGTCCATCTGCTCTGGATCGCCGCGGTGATATTCCTCGTCTTGTGGTTGGTCGGCTTCGCCATCGGACGCGGCGAGAGCGCAGGCACGCACCGTTTCTATAGATGGTGAACCGCTCGGCCGCGCCCCGTTGCGTGACCGAATGGAACGAGGCTCGTGCGTTTAGCGGAACGTAGATCAATCGTCCGGGGTGCCAGGCTCAACGGCGCCCCGGAGCGATTGAAGGCTTGAGGCTAACAAGCGGCTTATCTGCATCTGGCTCACGCCGAGGCGGCTGGCGATCTCGGACTGCGTGAGTCCGTCGACAAACCGCAGACGGAGGATCCGCTGGTCTCTCGGTGAAAGTTTTCGCAGTGCGGACGCCAGCACCGAGCGTTCCTCGACATGGGTGAAATGCGGGTCATCGCTGCCGAGAGACTCGGCAAGAGTCTGTTCGTCGCGGTCGGGAGCATCGAGCGACGCCGTCCTGTAGCCGCGGCCCGCCTCCAGGGCTTCGAGCACCGCCTCTTCGCTCGCTCCCGATGCCGAGGCAAGCTCCGCCACCGTCGGTGCCCGTCCTAGCTCCTGGGAGAGCCGGTCAATGTGGTGACCCAGCTCCAGGTACAGCTCCTGGATGCGCCGGGGGGCCCGTACCGCCCAGCCTCGGTCCCGAAAGTGGCGCTTGAGCTCCCCGACAATACAAGTGACAGCGAAACTGCTGAAAGTAACGCCACGGTCGGGGTCGAAGCGGTCGACAGCCTTGACGAGCGCCAGCGAGGCGACTTGGACAAGGTCATCATGAGGTTCTCCGCGATTCGCGAAACGACGGGCCAATTGGTGGGCGAGACCGAGATTCGCCGTGATGAGCTCATCGCGTAGCATCGGGTTCCGCTCGCGAGCCAGCTCGGCGAAGCGGCTCTCTTGAGCTTCTTCGTGGGCCGTCGCCACTCGTTCCATCATCGGGTAGAGGCCCGCCGCTTTCGCAGCCACGCGACCGATTTCCCGTTGCGGTTCTCTCGTCCGTGATCGTCGACCAAAGAGTCGAGAAGGAGTTCGGACAACTCGGCGGCCTTTTCCCAGCTCGAGTCGGTCCGCTCTTGTCCGACAGCGCGCGGCCGGGCGAAGGGCTCGAACGAGCCAACAATGCTCACCGTGTCGTGATCACGATCGAGCTCCATGCGCACACAGCCGTCTTCGCTCATGGGTCCGAAAGAGACGCAAAGCTCGTCCACAGCCAAACGGAGGTCCTCGATCTCTTCGACATCGAAGCCCGCCCGAGCCGCCATCGTCGCGGCGGCAAAGCGAGCTAACACCACGAGGCCAGGTTGGGCAGGAAAAGAAAGCTCTATTGTCTCACGCTGCTCGCTGGCGAGCGGATCTGCCATCTGCTCCATCATTTCTGTGAAACCTCTTCCACGCTGCTGCCTGAGTCGTTGTTGAAGCTCTGGCCCGGCAGTGCGTCACGTGAGCTGTGAATCGTGAAGGTGTTGGAAAGACCGGTGATCTCGAGCACCCGCAAGATACGAGGCTCGGTCACCACCAGATGCAAGTCCCCTCCAGATGCCCGGCACTGCTCCAAGGCACCGACGAGCACACCGAGGGCGATCGAGTCCAAGAAGGTGGCATCGAGGAGGTCGACGAAGATGTCGCAATGACCCTCCTCCAGCAGGCGACCGAGGTTCTCCCGCAAAGAGGGCGCAACGGCGAGGTCGATCTCGCCTTCCAGTGTGACGACAGGGCCCTCGGAGATGAATCGGCCCCCCGAAACCGGCTGATCAAGCACAGACTCCTCCTCCCTCACGCGGCGGGCCGGCTGCTTTCACGGCCCGTTTCACCCCCTGCAAATTAGTCAGTTTCGCGCCGCTTGTCGGCTGTTTAACCACGCCCCCCGACGGGTATTGCACTTTTGTGTTTCGTGCCACCCGCCCCGCAAGCACTGGGTTCCCGTCAGAGTTTGTGCCCCGTTTCACACATGTTGGCGGGATAACATTGGCAGCGTGGTGCCACCTGAGTGGGAGCTGGCGCGGGTCGTTCCGGTAGCCAGCACATGAGCACGACCTTCGAGGGTCCAGTCACCAAAGAGGTGACAGGACAATTCCGTCACCAGGCATTGTTCTATTCAGGCGGTCGTGAGCTCGTCGCCCGGCTGCTGCCTTTCGTTAGCGAAGGACTGCAAGCGGGCGACAAGGTGCTCGTCGCCTTGAGCACCCCCAAGCTGGACGCCTTGCGCAAGGCTCTTGGCCCTGAGGCCAACAAGCTCGCCTTCGCCGACATGGACTCGCTCGGCGCCAATCCGGCCAGGATCATCCCTCTTTGGAGCGGCTTTACCGAAGGCCTGGCTCCGGGCCAGCGCGCCCGAGGTGTGGGCGAACCGATAACGGCCAAGAGGTCGCCTGCAGAGCTTGTCGAATGTCAGATCCACGAATCGTTGCTCAACGTGGCCTTCGCCGACGGGCCTCCGTTCGTCCTGCTGTGCCCTTACGACACGGGGCTGCTCGGCGAGGCCGTGGTCGAAGAGGCCCGATGTAGTCATGCCTTCGTCACCTCAGGCTCTCAGCCTCCTGTTGCGAGCCAGCACTTTGTCGGTCTCGAGGCGTCTGGCTCGCTCTCGGGCCGCGACCTTCCCCCCGCGCCGCCCGACGCCCACCTGTTCCGGGTCGACACCTCCTCCGTCGCTCTGGCGCGACATCTGGTGCGGCTACGTGGCGAGGAATTCGGCCTGCATCAGTCCGAGGCATGGGATTTCGCCCTCGCCGCTCATGAAGTGATCGCCAACAGCCTCAAGCATGCTGGCGGAGGGGAGCTTTCGCTGTGGGCTGAGGATGCGTCCCTTATATGCGAGGTACGTGACCAAGGGCGTTTCGCTGACCCCTTGGCAGGCCGCCTTCGTCCCGAACAGGCCAGTCTCACCGGGCGAGGACTGTGGATGGCGAACCAGCTCTGCGATCTGGTGCAGATCCGCGCTCTTTCCGAGGGCACCGTCGTCCGCCTCCATATCCGTAAGCACACCGCAGGCCGCTGACCGAGCGTCCTCGGCCCAAGCGGCGAGGACAGCCGTCGTCGAGCCTGTTTCCCAAATCTCGCCTCGGGTACCTGAGTGTGATGACCAGGGGAGAAGGCTACGTCCCGGTATCGGTGTTCTGCGACATCGACGGGACATTGGTCGACACCACTTACATGCACACCTACGCATGGTGGCGGGCGCTCGACGATGCCTACCAACAGGTGCCGATGGCGAGAATCCACCCCTTCGTCGGCATGGGCTCGAGCGAGCTATTGACGAGCTTGTTGGGCGGCGACGATCCCGCCATCACCAGGGCACACGGCCGCTATTTCGCCGCCTTTCACGACTTCATCCGTCCCTTGCCCGGGGCGAGCGAGTTTATTCGCCGGCTGGCGGCCGAGGGGGCCCGGGTCGTCATCGTGACCTCGGCGAAAGAACGCGACCTGCCCGCCCTGCTGCGACCACTCGCGTGTGACGACGTGATCGCCGGCATCGTCCACGGCGAGATGGCCGGTCGTTCCAAGCCGGCGCCGGACCTGTTCTCTATCGCTCTTGAGCGAAGCGGGTCCGAGCCTGATCGGAGCTTGGCTCTGGGCGATGCTGTCTGGGACGTCGAGGCTGCCACCAAGGCCGGTATCGCATGCGTCGCAGTTGAGAGCGGGGGTACCGCTGCTGCTCGGCTGAAAGAGGCGGGAGCTCTCGCGATCTACCCGGGCTGTAGTGAGATCCTCGAGTCCTTTGCGACAACGCCAATCGCGGCGGTGTTAGGTGGGGAGGAGGCAAGTGGGCAGACAGCTGGCGCACAAAAAGGCCAAACGCAAGAAAGACTCGTCTCGTGACCGTATCGCCTCGCGCACCGAACATCTCCCAAGGGCCAGCCGCCTCCTATACCGGATCGACCATTACAGCTCCCTCCCGATGGCCGCGGTCGTTGTGGGCTGCCTGCTCGTCTGCGCCGTCGCTGTCGGCGCCGCCTTCGGCTTCCCGCCGGGATGGATAAGCGCCCTCGAGGTCGCGAGCTCCATGATCACTTTGGTCATGGTGGTGGTGATCCAGCACACCCAAGGCCGCGAGCAGACCGCAACCCAGAGGAAACTCGATGAGGTCTTGCGCGCCCTTCCCGGAGCGGAAAATGGCCTAATGATGCTCGAACAGGCCCCTGATGACATCCTTCAGGACATCGAGAGCCAGCAACGCACCTCGCAGAGAAAAGCCCTCGGTCGCGACCTTTCTTGGCTAGGCATGAGTGGCGCGGCGAGAATCAAGCCGCTCAAGAGGCCTGGGTACTTGAGGAAGTGAGCCTTCGGCGAGTCCTGGCGGTGGCATCGGCCTTTACCAAAAGCGATGTCCAGAGAAGACCCCTGACCACCACCTGTACTGCTTGGTTCAATCTGACAAGGGGCTCGGTGTCGTCCGGCAGCGCCGGGACCCGCCGAGCGAGGGGGCACTTCACTTTCTCGGCGGCTTTGAGCTTGGAGCACCGGGTCGGGGCCGCCTTAGGAACATGGCGGCCAACATCGATTAGGCAAGACGGTTGAGGATCCCCATGAGCCGTTCATACCCGGTCTTCGTGTGTAACAACGTGGACTCCGACCGAGAACTGGGAACTAGGCGATGCGGAAAGGCCCGGCGTCAGCCTCCTTCAAGCTGTAGCCGTGGCCAGCTGGCGAGGGATCGGGGACAAGAACACCCTTTGTTGGCAAGGGGACGCCGTCAAAGAGCATCGCCTCGAGGCGCGAGTGGTCGTAGAAGTACTCGAGGTGGCGCAAGTTCGGCACTGTGCCGGCAACCTGGGCGTGCAGGGCCGGGGCACAATGGCCCGAGATCTCAAGGCCGTTGGCGCCAGCGACGGCGGCCGCCCGTAGCCAGCACGTGTAACCCCCGCACCGGGTCACGTCCGCCTGCAGGCAATCGACCGCTCCCGCCGCCACCATCTTCGCGAAATAGCTCTCGTCGTAGCCGTACTCGCCCACCGCGACATCGGCGGTGATCTGGTCGCGCACTTCGCGCAGCCCGGCGAGGTTGTCCGAGCTGACGGGTTCCTCGAACCAGCTCACCTGGTGCTCGAGGGCGAGTTTGTGCCCGATCCGTACGGCCTGTTTTGTCGTGTAGGCGCCGTTGGCGTCGACGAAGACTTCGACGTCCGGCCCCGCCACTCGACGCGTGAGTGCGACACGCTCGAGATCGCGGGCCGGTTCGCTCCCCCATGACTCGCCTATTTTGATCTTGACACGCGTCATGCCGAGCTCGCCTGTCCACCACTCGAGCTGTCGGCGCGTCGTCGCGTCGCTGTAGGTCGTGAAGCCGCCGCTGCCGTAGAGCGGGATCTGTTTCCAGCACCGCCCGAAAAGGGCCGTCAAAGGCTGGCCTAAGAGCCGGGCTTTGAGGTCCCAAAGGGCCGTGTCGGCCGCCGACACAGCGCAGCTGGCGAGCCCCGGACGGCCCAGGTTTCTGCAGGCCCTCACCATGGACTCGTTGATACCCGGCACGTCCATCGGATCGGCGCCTATCATGGCGGTGCTTAGTTCGTTATCGACGACTGGCGCGCAGCCGGCGCTGGCGTAGGTCCAACCGGTCCCTGTCATGCCCCCGGCGCTCACCTGGACGAGAACAAGCGTCGTGGCCGACCAGGCGAGCGTCCCGTCGGCCTCTGGCTGTTCTGTCGGCACTTTGTAAACGCGACAGTGCACGCCCGAGACGGCCGGGCCTCCGCGGCGAGCGAGAGGGCGCGCTCGCGTTCCGGCTGTCAAAGCTTTTCCTGGGCCGCGGCACACTCGATGAGGGCGGCATGCACGAAAGCCTGGGGAAGGTTGCCGCGCAGCTGATGCTGGACGACGTCGAACTCCTCGGCAAGCAGGCCCGGTGCCCCGGCACCAGAACGGGCACGCTCGAACCAGCGCACCCCCTCCACCGTCTCGCCGGCTCCCAGTGAGGCAAGAGAGAGCCAGAAATTGCATATCAAGAAGGCCCCCTCGGCCTCGCCGAGGGGCGAGCCCGGGCGCCTGTAACGGTAGACGTGGCCGTCCTCGGTCAGCTCGTCCACGACGAGGCGACGCGTGGCCTGGCTGCGCGGGTCTGTTGGTGACAGCGCTCCGCGCAGCTCGGCCAGCAACAAGGAGGCATCCACTCGTGGATCGTCCGGCGCCCGCTGCCAATAGCCTGCGGGGTGCACGCTCTCGCTCGCCGTCCGGGCAAGGATCGTGTCGGCCAGCGCTAGGTACCTCACCGTCTGCTCAGGCGCGAGCCCGGCTTGGCACAGTGCCCTGAGGCCGGCCACACAGATGAGGCGGCTGTGCGTCCAGTGCCTAGGCTCCAGCTCCCAGATGCCCGAGTCTTCCTCGGTCCAGCGGCGCTCGATTGCCTCGGCGGCGATCTCGGCCGCTTTCCAGCCTGTCGTGTCGAGGCGGCCTCGGGCGCCGGCAAGGGAGAAGAGCAACAGTGCTTCGCCGAAGGCGTCCAGCTGGAACTGGTCGCGGATTCGGTTCCCGATCACGTCGGTCCCGCCCGGATACCCGGGCAGATCCTCGAGAACCTTGACGCCGGGCACCGGCCCGCCATCGGGCAGGTAGGCCGGAGAGAGCTGGTCCCCGTCTGCGATCAGCCGGGCGCTCACCCAGCGTACGGCGTCGTCGAGCATCGCCTCGCCTCCAGGGACACAGGCCCCGGCCCGTCCGATGTAGCAGGTGTCGCGGACCCAGACGTAGCGGTAGTCGTAATTCCGGTTGCCCCCGGCGCGTTCTGGCAAAGAGGTGGTAGCGGCGGCGACGGTGCCCCCCTCGGGCCCGGTCATGCCGCGGAGCACGGCATAGGAGCGGCGGACGTCCTGGGCGGCAACGATCCCCTTGCAATCAGGTACCTCCGCCCGCCAGGATTCCTCGGTCAAAAGCCAAAGGGCATCCGCGTCCGGCGCTCCCCCGCGGTCACCTGGGCTGTCGGCCTGTGTCGTGATCAGCTCGAGCACGAAATCGTGTTCGGCCCCTGCCGCGAGCTCGAGTTGCATCTCCAAGCGGTGGTGATGATCGACCGGCCTCGAGACTGCGTCTTGTCCCCCCCACCACCGCAGCACCAGATCGTGGCTGCGTGCCTCCCAGAACCGCTCGCGGCGCCGCCAGGCACCGACGGAGCGCCGGCCGTAATCGGAGCGAGGATCGAGGGCGACCGACAGCTCGCCATCTCTATCGAGGGCTCGCACTCGGCGCAGCAGCACTGCCCGGCCCGGGGTGCCGGGGTAGGCGAGCGCCTCCCGCGACTCGAAGACCCCATTCTCGGTCACCCAACGGCTGACCCAGATCAGCGTCCCGTCCTCGTAGTACCCGCCCCAGACCCAGCGACCGCGGGGCTGGATCAGGTAGTGGCCCCCGGAGCCGACGAGGGAGGCGAAAACGGCGGGATCCGCCCAGCCGGGAAAGCAGAGCCAGGCGCAGTCACCCTGCGGGCCCACGAGCACGCCGCGGTGGCCGTCGGCCAAAAGGGCGTAGTCGCGGAGCACATGAGTCGCCGGGATGACGGGCACGTCGGAGACCGAGCTCAGTATTTGCGCCGCGTCGGCGCGCGGCACCTTGGCCGAACGGTTCTCGCCCCCGCCACGTGCACGTACCATCGCCGCCCAGCTACCCGCACCGGGAGCTTTCGAAACCACTGCCCCGTTGAGGCAACCCCCGGTTCCGACAGCGCCCGGCTGGGTAAACACATGGCCATGGGCAACACACCAGGCACCGACGAGCAGCATTTTCCCGGCTATGACGTCCTCGACCAGTCCGGGAAGTGGGACGAGGTCACCCGCGGTGTCGTCTTGGCCCGCCTGGCTCCTGTTGGGCCACTGCGTTTCTTCACGGCAGCCCAGGAGCCGACGGCTCGCTCGCTCGTGGACAGGCTGCTCGCCCAGGATGGTGAGCCACGCGTGCCTGTCATCGAGATGATCGACCAGCGCCTGCTCGAACGGCGGGGCGACGGGTATCGCTACAAGGAGATGCCCGAGGACTGGGAGGCGTGGCCGCGCTCTGTAGAGGGCCTTGACGCCGATGCCCGCGAGCAGGAGGGTCGCCCGTTTTTTGATCTCGAGCGCGGCGACCAGTCCGAACTGATCGACCGGGTACGGCGGTTCGAAGGCGATTGGCACGGAATGCCCGGCGGTCGGTTGTTCGAACTTTGGATGCGCTATGCCTGCGACGCCTTTTACTCGCACCCCTGGGCATGGAACGAGATCGGCTTCGGCGGGCCTGCCTACCCCCGGGGCTATAAGAATCTCGGACTGGGCCGACGCGAGCCATGGGAGGTCGCCGAGCGCGATCCTGTCGATCCCGTCACCGGGAACGAGACGAGCCGACCGACTCGCCCACAACGGGTCCGGGCGTGAACAGTGTGCGCCGGCGCAACGAGTCGGCCTGGTTGATTCCCAACGACGGGTCACGCACGAACCACCGCCTGCGGGCCGAGATGCGCCGCTTCGACAACGACGAGGATGTCGACCTCGTCGTCGTCGGATGCGGGGCAGGGGGCGGGGTCCTCACCCAGCGTTTGGCCCGGAGGGGTTGGAAGGTCGTCACCTTCGATGCCGGGCCCTTTTGGGACCCAGACACAGACTGGGTGAGCGACGAGGCGGGCTCGCGCCAGTTGTACTGGACCGAGCCCAGGGTCATCTCCGGGGCTAACCCGGTAGCTCTCGGGTCCAACAACTCCGGCCGCGGTGTCGGGGGGTCCATGGTCCACTACGCCGGCTACACACCGCGTCTTCACCCTTCGGACTTCACGACCGCCTCGGTCGACGGGGTCGGTGCCGACTGGCCAATCGGCTACGAAGACCTGCGCCCCTACTACGCCGAGATCGAACAAGAGCTCCCCGTCGCCGGCCAGTTCTGGCCTTGGGGCGATCCACACCGTTACCCCCAGTCCCCGCACCCGGTGGCGGGAAACGGGCAGGCCTTCGTGAGGGGTTGTGAGCGCCTCGGCATCGAAGCCCGCATCGGCCCAGTGGCGATCACCAACGGACGTTTCGGGAACAGACCGCACTGCATCTACCGGGGCTTTTGCCTCCAAGGCTGCAAGGTCAACGCCAAAGCGTCCCCGCTCATCACCCATGTGCCCGATGCCCTCGCCCACGGGGCGGAGATCCGGGCCGACTCCATGGTGGCTGGCATCACGATCGCCGCGAACGGGAGGGCCGAAGCCGTCACCTACTTCCACCACGGGACCCAGTTCCGCCAGCGTGCCAGGGCGGTGGCTCTGGCGGGCTACTCGATCGAGACACCACGCCTTTTGTTGAATTCGGCCTGCCCCCAGTTCCCAGACGGCCTGTGCAACGACTTCGACCAGGTGGGCCGCTACCTCATGGTGCAGGGGGCGCCCCAGACGACGGGACGCTACGAGGAAGAGGTGCGTGCCTACAAGGCCCCCCCGCCCGAGGCGTCGAGCGAGGCGTTCTACGAGACAGACCCGGCCAAGGACTACCGTCGCGGATTCGCCCTACAGTGCGTGTCGCCGCTTCCCATCGTCTTCGCCGAGCACGTGACCGCCCAGGGCCACTTCGGGGCGAGGCTTCGCGACTACATGCGCGACTTCGTGCACTGGGCCACCTTCGGCGCCTTGTGCGAGTTCCTCCCCCTCCCGGGCAACCGTGTCAGCCTCGCCGAGGAGGTGGACCGAAACGGCCTCCCGGTTGCCGAGTTCTCCTACTCCATGTGCGACAACGACCGTGCTCTCGTCAAAGCGGCCGCTCGAGTCATGACCGACATGCACCACGCTGCAGGTGCCCTGGAGGCGATCACGATCAACCGCTACGCCCATCTCGTCGGGGGCTGCCGAATGGCGAAGAGCCCTCAACGAGGCGTAGTCGACGCCAATCTGCGCTCCTTCGCCGTGCCCAACCTCTATGTGACCGACGGCAGCGTTCTACCGACGCAAGGCAGTGCCAACCCGGCGCTTACGATCATGGCCCTCGCCGCCCGGGCGGCCGACCACCTGAGCTCTGCCGACCGGGGATGGGCGCCGTGAGACGGACCGGACGTGGCGTGGCCGTCGTCACCGGTGCCTCGGCCGGCGTGGGGCGGGCGACCGCCCTGGCACTTGCCGGCCGTGGCTTCGACATCGCCCTGCTCGCGCGGGGCGCCGACGGCCTCGCAGGCGCGGCACAAGAGGTTGTGCGGGCCGGCGGGCGCTCCCTTCCCATCGTGGTGGACGTCGCTCGGTTCGAGGAGGTCGACGCCGCCGCCGACAGGGTGGAGGGGGAACTGGGACCGATCGAGGTGTGGGTCAACGACGCCATGACGACCGTGTTCGCACCGGTGACCGAAACGGGCCCCGAGGACTTCCGTCGCGCCGTCGAGGTCACATTTCTCGGCCAGGTCTGGGGCACCAAGGCGGCCTTGGCCCGGATGAAGCCACGCGACCGCGGCTCTGTCGTCAACGTCGGCTCCGCCCTCGCCTTCATCGGCATCCCGCTCCAGTCCGCCTACTGCGCTTCCAAGTTCGCCTGCAGGGGCTTTTTCGAGGCGACGCGTGCCGAGCTGCTCCACGAGGGCAGCCTTGTGACCATGTCCATGGTTCACCTCCCCGCGGTCAACACCCCGCAGTTCGAGTGGTGCAAGACGGTCTTCTCCCACCATCCACAGCCGGTCCCTCCCATCTACGAGCCAGAGGTCTGCGCGAGGGCCATCGTCGAGGCCGCCCTCACCGGTAAGCGAGAAAAGGTCGTCGGTTCTTGGAACAAAGTGCTCGTCGCCACGGCGCGGGCGGCTCCCGGGCTGGGCAACCAGTTCGCCGCCATCGGAGCCTGGGACGAGCAGCTCACCGACCGGCCCCTACAACCGGACCGGCCCGTCAACTTGTACCTCCCGGCGGACAAAGACAGTGACTACGGCGCTCACGGCACCTTCGGGGCGCACGCGAAGGGGTTCTGGACGCCGAGCTTCCTCGTCACCTTGCCAAAAGCAGCGCGGGAGTTCGCCCGCGCCTTTGTCGCCACCAGCAAAGAACGGCTCACAACCAGCTCGGTGATCGCCTATGTGAAGAATGGAAGGTTCAATGCCTGATTACGGCTATTTCCTGTCATCGGAGGAGCTGAGCCCGAGCGCCATGGTCGACTCCGCCCTCTACGCGGAGACCGTCGGCGTCGACTCGCTGTTCATCTCGGACCACTTCCACCCTTGGCTCGAGTCCCAGGGGGAGAGCCCCTTTGTCTGGGGGGTACTCGGCGCCATCGCCGTCTCGACGGGCCAGCGGCTCATGACCGGCGTCACCTGTCCCATCATCCGGATCCATCCCGCCATCCTCGCCCAGGCCACGGCGACAACCCAGTTGCTTGCCGAGGGCAGGTTCCGTTTCGGCGTCGGCAGCGGCGAGCACCTGAACGAGCACATCCTCGGGACGCGCTGGCCCCCGGCCGAGACGCGCCTCGAGATGCTCGAGGAGGCCGTCGAGGTCGTCCGGGCCCTCTGGCAAGGTGGCTATGTGACCCGTCACGGGCGCCACTTCACCGTCGAGAACGCCAGGATCTTCTCGCTCCCGGACTCGAGCCCTCCGATTTTGGTCTCGGGCTTCGGAACCGAGTCGACCGACTTGGCAGCCCGCATTGGAGACGGTTACGTGAACACCTCCCCCGACGCAGAGCTCGTCGCCCGGTACCGCCGTAACGGGGGCAAAGGCCCGGCGGTCGCCGCTGTCAAGATCTGCTGGGCCGATGACGGGGCCACGGCTCGAAAGCTCGCTCACGACCGCTGGAAGTCCGACGGTCTACCCGGCCAGCTGAACCAGGAGCTTGCCACGCCCTCCCAGTTCGAACAGGCCACCCAGCTCGTGACCGAGGACGAGATAGCCAAGTCGATCTCTTGCGGTCCGGATCCGGAGGTTCATGCCGCGACCATCCGCGCTTACGCCGAGGCCGGCTTCGACGAGATCTTCATCTCCCAAGTCGGAGACGATCAGCGCGGCTTCCTCGACTTCTTCTCAAAAGACCTACTGCGCCTACTTCCCTAGGGCGGTGTTGATTTAAGCGCTCGTTCGAGGGTGCTCGCGATTTCCTCTCCCACCGACAAGAATTGGTCTGTGCAGGGAAAATCCAACCCAGACCGCCAGATGCTCGATGCCGCGGCCTTCTGC
>Ga0187867_10002088_pt1 | contig 16819 bp, 12 predicted proteins | sample June2016WEW_13_1_FD_132976 | JGI IMG/M metagenome (GOLD analysis project Ga0187867, IMG submission 132976) | Peatland microbial communities from SPRUCE experiment site at the Marcell Experimental Forest, Minnesota, USA - June2016WEW_13_10 | ecosystem: Environmental > Terrestrial > Soil >...
GAGGGCGGAACTCGGTGCCTTCTTGTGCCATCTGGGCAAGGCGCCGGTCCAGCACCGACTTTTCCAGCTTGAACTCGGGGATCCCGTAACGAAGCAGCCCCCCGATGCGCTCGGCACGCTCGAAGACGACCACGGCATGGCCCGCACGGGTGAGCTGCTGGGCGGCGGCGAGCCCGGCGGGGCCCGAGCCGACCACGGCCACCTTGTTGCCGGTCGACTTCCTCACCCGGCCGGGTGCGAAGGCGCCCGAGCTCGCCGCCCACTCGGCGGTCTCGAGCTCGACTTGTTTTATGAGCACGGGCTCGGATACGAGCCCGAGCACGCAGGACCCCTCGCACGGGGCCGGACAGAGCCGTCCGGTCATCTCGGGGAAGTTGTTGGTCGCCAAGAGGCGCTCGCTCGCCTCGGCAAAGCGCCCCATGCGCACGAGGTCGTTCCACTCCGGGATCAAGTTGCCGAGTGGGCAACCCTCGTGGCAAAAAGCGATGCCGCAGTTCATGCACCGCGTCGCCTGCTCGACCAGCTCCTCGCGCCCGAAGGGGAGGTAGACCTCGCGCCAGTCCTTCACGCGAGCCTCGACCGGGCGGCGGCGCGGTCCGCTCCGTTCGTAGTGGAGAAAGCCCCTGGGATCAGCCATGGGCGGCCGCCATGATCTCGTCGTCGACCGATCCCCCACCCTCGACGGCCCGCCGGGTTGCCTCGAGCACGCGGCGGTAGTCGCGCGGCATGACCTTTACGATCTCGCCCAGCGTCTCGTCCCAGCGCTCGAGCAGGCAGGCCGCCCGGGCCGAACCGGTCCTAGCCAGATGAGCGGCGCAGAGCTCTTCGACGCTGCGCCGGTCCTCCTCGTCGAGAAGCTCGAGCTCGACCATCTCCCGGTTGAGGCGCCTGGGCAGCATGGCATCGGGGTCGTGCACGTAGGCGATCCCGCCCGACATGCCGGCGGCGAAGTTGCGCCCCGTCGGTCCGAGCACTACGACGGTGCCCCCGGTCATGTACTCACAGGCGTGGTCGCCCACGCCTTCGACTACGGCGGTGGCACCGGAGTTGCGCACGCAGAACCGCTCGCCGACCTGCCCCCTTATGAACGCCGCCCCCGCCGTGGCGCCGTAGAGCACGACGTTGCCAGCGATGATCTGGTCTTCGGCCCTAAATAGCGAGGCCTCGGGCGGCCTCACCACGATGATCCCGCCCGAGAGGCCCTTGCCGAGGTAGTCGTTGGCGTCGCCGACAAGGGTCAGGGTGATGCCCCGGGGCACAAAGGCGCCGAAGCTCTGCCCGGCGGAGCCTTCGAAGCGGAGACGGATCGTGCCCTCCGGCAGGCCCGCGCCTCCGTGGCGCCTTGTCACCTCCGAGCCCAGCATGGTCCCGACGGCACGGTGGATGTTGCGCACGGGCAAAGCGAGCTCGATCGGGCTGGCCTCGCGAAGGCTGGCCTCGCACGCCTGTATGAGCTGACGGTCGAGGGCGCTGTCGAGGCCGTGGTCCTGCTCGCGCGTGCGGTGAAGTGGCGCCGAGGCCGGCCCCGGCGGGGCGAGGATGGGCCGCATGTCGAGCTTGCCGGCCTTCCAGTAGTGGTCGATGGCGGGGGTGGCATCGAGGCTCTCGACATGGCCGACGGCCTCGGCCATCGTGCGAAAGCCGAGCTCGGCGAGGAGCTCGCGGCATTCCTCGGCGATGTAGTGGAAGAAGGTCTCGACGAACTCGGGGCGCCCGGTGAAGTTTTTGCGCAGCTCGGGGTTCTGCGTGGCGATCCCGACAGGACAGGTGTCGAGGTGGCAGACGCGCATCATCACGCAGCCGGAGACGACGAGGGGGGCCGTCGCGAGACCGAACTCCTCTGCGCCGAGCAGCGCCGCCACGATCACGTCCCTGCCCGTTTTGATCTGGCCGTCGACCTGGACGGTGATGCGGTCCCGCAGCCCGTTGCGCACGAGGGTCTGCTGGGTCTCGGCCAGGCCGAGCTCCCAAGGCGCACCGGCGTGCTTCAGCGAGGTGAGCGGGGCGGCCCCTGTCCCCCCGTCCTGGCCGGAGATGAGCACGACGTCCGCATGGGCCTTGGCGACTCCGGCCGCCACGGTGCCGACGCCGACCTCGGCCACGAGCTTGACGTGCACGCGCGCCCGCGGATTGGCGTTTTTGAGGTCGTAGATGAGCTGGGCGAGGTCCTCGATCGAGTAGATGTCGTGATGGGGCGGGGGCGAGATCAGTCCCACGCCCGGGGTCGAGTACCTGGTCCTGGCTATCCAGGGATAGACCTTGTGGCCGGGCAGCTGGCCCCCTTCGCCGGGCTTGGCGCCCTGGGCGATCTTTATCTGGAGATCGTCGGCGTTGACGAGGTACTCGCTCGTGACGCCGAAACGGCCCGAGGCGACCTGCTTGACGGCGCTGCGGCGCAGGTCCCCGTTGGCGTCGGGCACGTAGCGCTCGGGGTCCTCGCCCCCTTCGCCGGTGTTCGACCTCCCCCCGAGCCGGTTCATGGCGATGGCGAGGGTCTCATGGGCCTCTTTGGAGATTGACCCGTACGACATGGCGCCGGTGGCGAAGCGCTTCAAGATCTCCTCGACAGGCTCCACCTGTTCGAGCGGGACCGGCGGCCGCACGGCGTCGGCCCCGGTGCGCAGTCGTAGCAGGCCCCGCAACGTGGCGAGCTGCTCGGACTGGTCGTCGACAAGGCGGGTGTACTCCTTAAAGACGTCGAAGCGCTTGGCGCGCGTGGCGTGCTGAAGCTTGAACACGGTACGGGGGTTGAACAGGTGGTACTCGCCCCCACGACGCCACTGGTACTCCCCCCCGGGCTCGATCTCGAGCTCGCCCGGACCCGGCTCGGGCCCCTCGTAGGCATAGCGGTGGCGCCGGGCCACCTCCTCGGCCAGTTCGGTCAAGCAGATGCCGCCGAGCCGGCTCGGCGTGGCGCCGAAATACCGCTCCATGAGGTCCCGGTCGAGCCCGATCGCCTCGAATACCTGGGCTCCTGTGTAGGAGGCGACCGTGGAGATGCCCATCTTCGACATGACCTTCAAGACACCTTTGCTGGCGGCCTTTAGGTAGCGGCGGAAGGCCTCGCGCTCGGACAGCTCGCCGAGCAGGCCGTCGCGCACCATCTCGGCGATCGACTCGAGGGCGAGGTAGGGATTGACCGCAGCCGCGCCGTAGCCGATGAGAAGGGCGAAGTGGTGCACCTCCCTCGCGTCGCCGCTTTCGACGATGAGCCCGACCCGGGTCCTCTCCTTCTCCCGCACGAGATGGTTGTGCACGGCCGCGGTGAGAAGGAGGGAGGGAATAGGGGCGCTCGTGGCGCTGGCGTTGCGGTCCGACAGTACGATGATGTTCGCCCCGAGGGCGATCGCCTCCGAAACCTGCTGGCAGACCTTGTCCAGGGCGGCTTCGAGCCCCGCTCCCCCCTCGGCGACGGGGAACAGGCCGTCGACGGCGAAGCTTTGAAACCCGGGGGTCTCACCGTGCTCGTTGACATAGAGCAGCTTGGCGAGGTCGTCGTTGCCGATGACCGGGTAGGGCAGGGAAATCTGGCGGCACGATGCCGGCTCGGGCTCGAGCAGGTTGCGCTCCGGCCCGACGGTGGCTTCGAGGGAGGTGACGAGCTCCTCGCGGATGGCGTCGAGGGGCGGGTTGGTCACCTGGGCGAAAAGCTCGGTGAAATAGTCGTAGAGAAGGCGCGGCCTCTCGGAGAGCACGGCAACAGGGGTGTCGGAGCCCATGGAGCCGATCGGCTCGGTCCCCGTACGCGCCATCGGCTCGACGATGAGCCTCAGCTCCTCGGTGGTCACCCCGAAAAGTCGTTGATGGCGCACGACCGAGGCGTGCTGGGGCGTGAGCATGATCCGCGGGGGGAGATCGTCGAGATGGACCAGACCGCGGGCGAGCCACTCCCCATAGGGGTGCTCGGCGGCCAGGACGGACTTGATCTCGTCGTCCTCGATGATGCGGCCGGCGGCGGTGTCGACGAGGAACATCTTTCCCGGCTGAAGGCGACCTTTTATGAGGACCGAAGCGGGGTCGAGGTCCAATACGCCCACCTCCGAGGCGAGCACGACCAGGCCCTCGTCGGTCACCCAGTAGCGGGCGGGGCGCAGCCCGTTGCGGTCGAGCACGGCCCCGACCACGGTGCCGTCGGTGAAAGCGACGGCGGCGGGGCCGTCCCAGGGTTCCATGAGCGAGGCGTGGAAGCCGTAAAAGGCCCTCCGTGCCGGGTCCATCTCGGCGTGGTTCTGCCACGCCTCGGGGATCATCATCAGCACGGCATGGGCGAGGGGCCGCCCGCCAAGGTGGAGCAGCTCGAGCACCTCGTCGAAAGTGGCCGAGTCGCTCCCGCCCGGGGTGACGATGGGGAAGGTGCGCGCCAGGTCACCTTCGAAGTTCTCGCTCGCTAAGAACGCCTCCCGGGCCCGCATCCAGTTCCGGTTGCCCTGCAGGGTGTTGATCTCGCCGTTGTGGGCGATGAGGCGGTAGGGATGAGCGAGCGGCCAGGAGGGAAACGTGTTTGTCGAGAATCTCGAGTGCACGAGGGCGATGCGGCTCTCGAGGCGCTCGTCGGTGAGGTCGGCGAAGAAGGGCCTCAGCTGATGAGGGGCGAGCATGCCCTTGTAGACGATCGTCCTTGTCGACAACGACGGGAAGTAGATCCCGAGGCCGGAGTGCTCGACACGCTTTCGCACGACGAAGCACTGGCGCTCGAGGTCGTTGCCTTTGCGCTCCGGGTTGGCACGAGGACCGCTCGCAGCGTTGCCGAGGAAGACCTGGGCAAAGTGGGGCGCGCTCGAGCGGGCGGATTCACCGGTGACGGAGGGATCGACCGGCACCTCGCGCCATCCGAGCACTCTCAGGCCCTCCTCACAGGCGATCTCGCCCACGAGAGCGACGGCCCGCTCGGCCTGAGCGCGCTCTCGGGGCAAAAAAGCCATGCCCGTGGCGTAGCTGCCCGGCTCGTCGAGATCGAAGCCGGTCACCTCGCGATAGAGCTTGTGGGGCAGCTGGACGAGCGCTCCGGCGCCGTCACCGGTGCCGGGGTCGGCCCCAAACGCGCCCCTGTGGGCAAGGTTCTCGAGCGCCGTCAGCCCGAGGCTGACGACACGGTGGCTCGCCGAGCCCTTGAGGTCGGCCACGAAGGCAACCCCGCAGGCATCGTGCTCGAAAGCGGGGTCGTAGCAACCCGCCACGTTCTTCTTGCTGCTCATCGGCGTCCTCATAGCGCTCAAAAGCGACCAGGGACCGCTGGCCCCGGTCGGATCGACATCCGGCTCAGCCGTTAAGGCCTTCACCTTCGGCTAATAGCCGGGACACCCTTGGCCCAGCAAGTGAGCAGAGACAATACACGCCATTGGCAGGCGGGCTGTTGTCCGGGGCCGCCAGGCGGCCGAGGAGCCGCCCCGAGCGCTCAGAGGGGGTCGATTGTGATCTTGCCGGCGTCGGCCACGTGCTCGGTGAACCTGGTCCCGTCCCAGTAGCGCAGCTCGTGGCGCCCGCTCGGATCGGCGAGCCACGCACGCGGCGTTGGGGGCGGCGCAGGCTCGAGCGGCGCCGAGCTGGGCGCGGCGCCCGAGCCCGGCGGCGCGAAGCCGGGCTCGGGGGTACCAGGAGGCGGAGGGGCCTCCCAACCGCCCGGAGGCGGCGCCGGCCCGTACCCGGGCGCCGGCGCGTCCCAGCGGCCCGGCGCCGGGGCGGGCGCGTCCCAGCCCTGGGGTGACCGAGTGCGCCAGTCCCCCCCCGTGGGTGCGTTCCAACCCTGCGGGGGCGGCGCGCCAGGACCGCTCGGACCGGGACCGAAGCTCTGCGTTCGAGCGTCCCAACCGGCAGGTCCAGTCCTCGGGCGGGTGGTGAAGTAGGCGATCAGGTAGAAGATGGCGCCGACGAGCGTCAAGAAGAACAAAAGCACCGCCCACACCGCCGAAGGAAGCCGCCACGGCGTCACGCCCCTGGCGCGCTTGTAGCGCTCGGAGAAGACGTAGCCCATGACCGCCAAGACGGCGCCGAGGACAAGGTCCTCGATGAGTTCGGATCTGGAGTAGGCGACGGTCATGGTCAAGCCGATGAGCCGCTCAAGGTGCACAGCATTGAGCGTAACCGCCTCCGCAGCGCCTTCGTGAAGCGCGCCCTCAAGCCCAAGGCCGCCGCCTTGTCCGCCACCCTCGGCGTCGGGGCTCGACCGGGGCAAAAGGCCCACATGGGCGGGCGGCCTTAGGATCGCCGCCGTGACCGATGACGACTCCCCCATCCAAAGACCGCCGAGCCCGACCCCGAAGGTGGCCCTCACCATTGCCGGCACGGACTCCGGCGCCGGGGCCGGCGTGGCGGCCGACCTGCGCACCTTTGCGGCTTTCGGGGTCTTCGGAACGCTGGTGGTGACAGCTGTCACCGCCCAGAACACCCTCGGTGTGCGAAGGTTCCAGGCCATTGCGCCCGACATGGTGGCCGCACAGCTGGACGCCTTGTTGGACGACCTGCCCGTGCGTGGCGCCAAGACGGGGATGCTCGCCACCTCGGCCGTGGTCGAGCTGCTGGCGAGCCGGGCTGGTGCTGGGCGCCTCCCGCCGCTTGTCGTCGACCCCGTGCTCGTCGCCTCGAACGGCAGGCCCATGTTCGACAACGAGGACGTCGTCGGGGCTTATCGCGACCTATTCGCCTCTGCGGTCGTCGTGACGCCCAACCTGCCCGAGGCGGCCCTTTTGACCGGGCGTGAGGTCGCCGACCTTGCCTCCATGGAGGCGGCCGCCCGCCAGCTACAGGCGCTCGGACCGAGACTCGTGATCGTAAAAGGCGGCCGCCGCCGCGATTTGGAGGCGGTCGACGTCGCCTTCGACGGGCACGCTGTGACGCTTCTTCGCGCCCCGTGGGTGGACACGGCGAACGTGCACGGCACCGGGTGCACCTTCTCGGCCGCCATCGCGGCCAATCTCGCCCTCGGCCTCGAGCCGCTCGCGGCCGCTTTGTCGGCCAAGCAGTTCGTCACCCTGGCCATCCGCGGAGGCGCCGAATGGCACCTCGGCGCCGGGCACGGGCCCCTCGACCAGATCGGAGCCTCCCCCACCTGGCCCGAGACCGCCTAGAGGCCGCCGCAAGGCGGCTCCCGACGAAAGACGCCTTATTGTCCCGGGGCCGGGACCGCTGGCCTCAGAGCCGCTCGGGAGCGCCGTAGGCGGCCAGCACCTCGGGCACCGCCACGTGGCCGTCCTCGTCCTGGTTCGCCTCTAGCAAGGCGATGAGGAAGCGGGCGGTCATGGCCGTCCCGTTCAAGGTGTGCACAAAGCGCAGCGAGGAGTCACCGTCGCGGAAACGCACGTTCAACCGACGCGCCTGGTAGTCGGTCGTGTTCGAGCACGAGGTGATCTCCCGGTAGCGCTTCTGGCTCGGGATCCAGGCCTCGAGGTCGTACTTCTTGGCGGCGGAGGGCCCCAGGTCGCCGGCCGCGGTCACCACGACCCGGTAAGCGATGCCGAGGCCCCGCACGAGATCCTCCTCGATGGCGAGGATCTCCTCGTGGTGCTCGGCGGAACGCTCCGGACGGGCGAAGAAGTACATCTCCACCTTGTCGAACTGGTGCACACGGAAGATCCCCCGCGTGTCGCGGCCCGCCGCGCCGGCCTCACGTCGAAAGCACGTCGAGTAGCCCGCGTAGCGCACCGGCAGCGCCTCGGCGGGGAGGATCTCGTTTTGGTGCAGGGCCGCCAGGGCAACCTCCGAGGTACCTGTGAGGTACAGGCCGTCGCCGGGGAGCTGGTAGAGGTTGACCTCGTCAGTCGGTAGGAAGCCGGTCCCGAACATGGCAGACTCCCTGACGAGCACCGGGGGGAGGACGGGCTCGAAGCCCTGGGCGACGAGCCGGTCGAGGGCGTAGCGGTAAAGAGCCAGCTCGACGAGGGCGACGCCGCCCCTGCGATAGGCAAAGCGCGCCCCTGCGACCGCGGCCCCGTGCTCGAGGTCGAAACCCGGTGCCGCCAGGGCCTCGACGCCCGAAGAGCCCCAGAGCGAGCTCAAGGCCAGGTGATCGCGCGGCTCGAAGGAGAACTCGGGCGGCTCTCCCACCCTGCGCAGCTCAAGAGCGTCCTCGTCGCTGAAGCCCTCCGGGGCGCTGTCGTCGGGCGGGTTCGGCAGCGCTGCGAGCAGCTCCGCGCGGCGGCGCTCCAGCTCCTCGAGCTCGGCTTCGGCCTCTCGTAGCTCCTTGCCCACAGCCACGAGGCCGGCGCGCTCCTCCTCGGTCGGCTTGCCTTTCGGCCGCGTCCTTGCCCGCAGCTCGTCCACCTTGGCGGAAAGCTCACGCCAAAGGCCGTCGACCTGCAAGAGGGCGTCGAACTGCGCGGCGGCGCCCTTTCGCTCGAGGGCGCGTCGGAACTCATCTGGGCGCTCGCGCGCCGCCTTGATGTCGATCATTGGCGCTTAGCCTAGAAGCCGCGGCGCGCCCGGCCCGGGACCAGGCTGGTGGCGTAGACCAGGCCCTTGCACCGGCGCTACCGGCGCCGGCCCTTCTTGCGGGGCCGCGGGGGTGGCCGTCGGGGCGACGTGGCGGCTCGAGGAGGTTGGGCGGGGCGCTTCGGGGTGCCCCCCGTGGTTCCGCTCGCCCGCGGCGCGGCGGGGCTGCGGTCACCGTTTGCTGCAGCCGGACCGGCCTCGTCTTGCACGCCTGCGCCGGCCTCCTCGTTGTAGAGCTCCTCCTCGGCGACAGCTACGGCCGTACCCCGGGCGGTCCCGGGGCGCAGCGTTGCCGGGCGGGCAGCTGCCACACCGCCTGCGCGCCTGCGCTTGACACCGCTTGCGGGCTCCGGGCCGCTCAAGGCACCAGCGGCCACGGCGGCGGGAGAGATGAGCTGCAGGGCGGTACCGCGCGCCTCGAGGCGCTCGCGGATGCGCCGGTAGCGTTCCTCGTGCTCTTTTTCCATGGCGAGCAAGGGCGAGGCGATGAAGATCGAGGAGTACGCGCCGCTCGTGAGGCCGATCAAAAGGGCGAGGCCGAAGTACTCGAGGGTGACCGCGCCGAGGATCTCGGCTCCGAGCACGAGCACGGCGAGAATGGGGAGTATGGCGACGAGGGAGGTGTTGATGGACCGGGCGAGGGTCTGGTTCATCGACAGGTTGACGACGTCGGTGTACGACAGCTTCCCCGTCGCTCCGAGCCCGCGCGAATTATCTCGTACCCGGTCGAACACGACGATGGTGTCGTAGAGCGAATAGCCAAGCACGGTCAAAAAGGCGACCACGGTGTCCGGTGTCACGAGGAAGGACAACAGGGAATAGATGCCCACCGTGACGAGGATGTCGTGCGCCACCGCGACGATGGCGGCGACCGCCATCTTCCACTCGAAAAACAGCGAGATGTAGGCCGCGATCACGATAAGGAACACGATGAGCGCTTCCACGGCCTTGTGGGTGATGTCGCTGCCCCAGGTCGGTCCCACGTTCTCGACCGACACGGCCGAGGCGGGCTTGTGCGCCAGGCCGGCGAGGACGCTGGCCACCTTGGTCGCCGTGGCCGTGCTGACACCGCTCGAGCCGGAGGCGAGCTTTGCCTCGACGTTCAACTTCTGGTTGCTTCCGCTGCCGAGCTGGGTGATCGTGGCCCCGCCGAAGCCGAGCGGCACGAGCGCGCTCTGGGCCTGGGCCACGCTCACCCCCGGCGCTTGCACCTCCCACGAGGTCCCGCCCACGAAATCGATGCTGTAGTTCAACCCCTTCACGCCGAGGGAGATAAGCCCGGCGACGATCAAGATCGACGAGATGCCGAACCACCACCTGCGCCTGCGGACGAAGTCGAAGCGGGTCTGGCCGTGATAAAGGCGCAAAAGGGCCATAGGCCGGCGCGTCTCGCCGGCGCCCAAGGCCACGGTCGTGGTGCTCATGCCCCCACCTCCGACGATACGGCGAGGCCTCTGGCGACGCCGAAAATGCGGGCATCGGTGAAGATGCGGTTTCGACCGAGCAGGATCACGAGCGGACGGGTGAAGGTATAGGCCGTGATGACGTCGACAATGGTGGACAGCCCGAGCATGAAGGCGAAGCCCCGCACCGCCCCGATGGACAAGATCCACAACACGAGCGCCCCGAGGAAGGAAACGGCGTCGGCAGAAAGGATCGTGCGGTAGGCGCTCTTAAAGCCTCTGTCGACCGATGACCGGACGGACCGGCCGGCTCGCACTTCGTCCTTTAATCGCTCGAAATACACGATATAAGAGTCGACAGTTATACCCACAGAGACGATCAGGCCTGTCATGCCGGAAAGGTCAAGGGTGAGCCCGGCCGAGGTCGCTCCTAGCAAGGAGATGATCGAGTAGATGAGGGCGCCCGTGCTGACAAGGCCCAGCACCACCACGATACCGAGGGCACGATAGTAAAAGATCGTGTAGCCCATCACGAGCAAAAGGCCGAGCAGGCCGGCGAGCAGGCCGGCCTGGAGGGACTTCTTGCCCAGGGTCGGAGACACCGTCGTGTAGGTCTGGGTGCTGAGGGCGATGGGGATCTGGCCGTACTTCAGGACGAGGGCGAGGGAAGTCGCCTGGGCCTGGGTGAAGTCGCCAGTGATCTGCCCCGAGCCGCCGAAGGAGGTCGCGTTGATCGTCGGCGCCGACTGCACCCGGCCCCCGAGGTCGATGGCGAGGGGGAGGTGGTAATTGGCCTTCGCGATCGAGTCGAAGAAGGCCGAGTACTGCGACTTGATCGTGAAATTCACGACCCAGCCTTCGCCCGAGGTCGCCTCGTACTCGGTCGACGCGGAAGCGAGGATCTCGCCCGTCGCCGGCGTGGAGCCGTCATAGGGCGTCGGGCCGAGCTCGTAGCGGGGCACACCGCCTGTGGCGGCGGTGTTCTCGGCCGCGATGAGCACGGTTCGCGGCGCCGTGTCCTGTGAGGCTGGTGTGCTCGGCACAGAGGTCAGGGCCGGGTCAGGGCCCGGGCCGGGGTTGTAGGCGCCACTCGACCCACTGGCCGTGATGTAGGTCGCGGTCGTGTACCGGTAGGCCGAACCGCACGGCGGGGGCGCCACGTATGCCGCGGTCGCCGCCTTCTTCTTTTTCTTCGCCGGCGTCGTCGTAGTCGTCGTGGTGGACTTCGCCGTCGTCGTGGTCGTCGTCGAGGAGGAGGTCGTGGTTGTCGATTTGGACTTCGGAACCGTCGTGGTCGTGGTGGTCGCAGGCGTGCTCGGCGTGTACGCGTCAGCGGCGCAGAGCACAGGGCGGAAGAACAGCTGCGAGGTGCTGCCGATCTCCGATATGACCTTGGCGAAGTTCTTCACGCCCGGCAGCTGCACGACGATGTTGCCGCCCTGGCTGCCGATGTTCGGGCTGGCGAGACCAAGGCCGTTCGCACGTGCCTGCATGATCCCGACGACGGTCTGGAGCTGTTGCGCCGTTGCCTTGTGCACAGGCTGGAAGACGACGGAGAGGCCCCCTTCGAGGTCAAGGCCCAACTTGGGTGACCAGCCGGCGGCGATGACGCCGCCGAGGGATCCAAAGCAGATGAGGCAGACGAGTACGACGCTGGCGAGCAGTCCCCTTCTCAACGCGAGCCGCCTCCGTTCGCGTTGCCACCCGGCTCGTGACCGTCGACGTCGTCGCCCGGAAAGCTCGTCCCGCCCGATTCAAGCGGCGGCACCGCGTAGGGGTCGTGCCCGGAATCGTCCACGACGTCGTCATGACCCCGGGTGTCATAGCTGGGCGGGGTGGCACTCGCCTGGTCGCCGTTGACGCTCTCGTCCACGCGCTGTGAGACGGCCTGGCGCAGGACCTCGATGACGGTACCGGGGGCCACTTCGATCCTGGCCCGGTCGCCCACAAAGCCTTCAACACGCCCGATGATTCCCGACGAGAGCATCACCTTGTCCCCCACTGAGATCTGCTTGTTCGTCTGCATCTGGCGCTGCCGCCGCTGGCGCTGAGGACGGATCAAGAACATGTAGCCGACGCCGAACAGCAGCACGAAGAAGATGAGCGTGACACTGCCGCTCGACTTCGACTTCGTGGCTGCAAGGAGCGGGCCCGCGAGAGTCGCGACGGTGTGGACACTGGGAAAGTCGATGAAGTGGACAGGGGACATGCTAGGGCCTATCGCTCAAGGAATGATGCGACCTGTCACCTTAGTCGCCTAATCAACGCTGCTCCGTGCAACGGTCCTCGTCAGGCTCGGTGGCGAACAGCACATCTTGCACCGCGCCGGGACTCAAAGCTTGGCGCGACGCCCAGGGATCCGGACTTTCTGACTCACTGACCGACAGAATGCTCAAGAGCTGCGGCGGGATCTCGCGGCCGAGATGGACATAGGCGCCTGATAGGGCCAGCCTTCCTCGCGGAGTGCGCATAATGAGGCCGGCTTCCAAAAGGAACGGCTCATAGACGTCCTCGACGGTCTCAGGTTCCTCGCCGACGCTCACCGCCAAGGTGGAAAGGCCAACGGGGCGTCCGGCGTGGCGGATGCACAAGGTCTCGAGAATTTTCCTGTCCACACTGTCGAGGCCGAGCTCGTCCACTCCGAATACGCTCAGACCCTCGCGGGCGGTCTCCTCGGTGATGACACCTTCGCCCCGGACCTCGACGAAGTCACGGACGCGCCGCAGCAAACGAATCGCCAGCCGTGGCGTGCCCCGCGAGCGGCGGGCGATCTCGCTCGCCCCCCCGCTTGTCAGCTCGACTCCGAAGAGCACCCCCGTGCGCTGCACGATGGTCTCGAGTTCGGTCTCGCTGTAGAGCTCGAGGCGGGCCACGATGCCGAAACGGTCCCGCAAGGGCCCGGTGATGAGTCCGGTGCGGGTCGTCGCACCCACCAGGGTGAACCTGGGCAAATCGAGCCGGATGGAGCGGGCGGTCGGACCGCGGCCGAGGACGATGTCGAGCTGGAAGTCCTCCATGGCCGGGTAGAGCAGCTCTTCGACCGCTCGGCCCATGCGGTGGATCTCGTCGATGAAGAGCACGTCGCCCGGCTGCAGATCGGTCAAGATGGCGGCGACATCGCCGCTTCGCACGAGCGCCGGCCCGGAGGTGATCCGCAAGCCCGTGCCCATCTCGCAGGCCATGATCCCCGCCAGGGTGGTCTTGCCCAGCCCGGGCGGTCCCGCGAACAGGACGTGGTCGACCGGCTGGCCGCGACGCCGAGCGGCTTCGAGGATGATCTCGAGCTTTTCCCGCAACAGCTGCTGGCCCACGAAATCGGCCAGACGCTTCGGGCGTATGCCGACCTCGAAGGCGCTGTCAGAGTCAAACGGTGCCGGGGCGAGCGGCCCCTCTTCCTCGGGGACGGAGCCCCCCGCATCGGCACCGGCGAGGATCTCGCGCCGGGGGCTCATTTAGCGCTCACCGCCGTGGCGCCAGGTTGCGCAGCGCCGAGCGAAGCAGCTCCTCCACGGTTCCTTCCGCGGGAAGAGCCTTGGTGGCCGTCCTCACCTCGTCCGGTGAGTAGCCGAGCTGGGAAAGTGCCTCGCCCACCTCGGCCGCGGCCGATGGCGGACGGTCCGGCGAATGCGAGCCGTTCAACGGCGCCCCGGTTTCGCTCAGATAGTCAAAGCGCGCCTGCAACTCCAAAAGCAGTCGCGCCGCGGTCTTCTGGCCGACCCCGGGCACGAGTTTCAGTGCTTCCACGTCGCCGGAGGCGATCACCCGGGCAAGCTCGGCCGGTTCGTGGATACCGAGGATGGCGAGGGCTAGGCCCGGGCCAACACCGTGCGCGCCGAGAAGAAGCTCGAAGGCGGTGCGCTCCTCGGGCGAAGAAAACCCGTACAAGGTGATGGCGCTCTCGCGCACATGGGTGTGCACGGAAAAGAACCCCTCCTGTCCCACTTGCACCGACGCGGCCGCGCGGGGGCCGACGAGCAGACGGTATCCAACGCCTGCCACCTCGACGACGAGGTCGACGGAGGCGTCAGACATGGGCCTGCGCTCGCTCACCACGCCGCGCAAGGAGGCGATCACGGTCGCGCCAGCTGCGGCGACCCGCCGTCGGGCACAGCGCGTGTGAGCCGTGCCCAAGGCGCCGTGCTCAGGTGGCACAGGGCCAAAGCAAGGGCGTCGGCGGCGTCCGCAGGTGTCGGCACGACCTCGAGCCCCAAAAGGCGGGCCACCATGCGCTGCACCTGATCTTTGCTGGCGCCCCCGAAGCCGGTGACGGCGAGCTTGACCTCGTTCGAGGTGTACTCGACCACCTCGCAACCGAGCTCCACGGCAGTCAACATGGCGACGCCGCTCGCCTGTCCAACGGACATGGCGGTGCGGGCGTTGGTCTGGAAAAAGACCCGCTCGACGACGACGACATCGGGCCGCAGCTCAAGGACCAGGCTGTGGAGCTCCGAGCGCAGCGTTGCCAGCCGCGAGGGCACGGACTGGTCGATGGCCGTCGTGATCACTCCAGCCGCGACGGCGCTCGTGCGTCCGGCCGCGGAACGCACGCAGCCGTAGCCACACCTGGACAGACCGGGGTCGATGCCGAGGACAAACACTCGTTCGATCGTAACCTCTGAGACCGGCAAGCCGGGGGACCGTTGCTGACGGCTCAGACTTCGACGTGCTCCAGGATCTCGTCAGGGATGTCGAAGTTCGCCCACACGCTCTGCACGTCGTCGTGATCCTCCAGCAGCTCGATCAAGCGCAGCACCTTCTTGGCCGTCGACTCGTCGCCGACCTCGACACGAGTGCTCGGGACCATCTCGAGGTCGGCCGAGTCGAGGGCGACGCCGGCCGCCTCGAGGGCGGCGCGCAGACCGGCAAGGTCCGTCGGGGCGCTTGTCACCATCCACTCGTCGCCCTCGTCGCGCAGGTCCTCGCCACCCGCATCGAGGGCGACCACCATGAGCTCGTCCTCCCCAACCGACTTCGGGACCATGACGACACCCTTGCGCTCGAACTGCCACGAGACCGCTCCCGGTTCGGCCATCGAACCACCGTTGCGCGAGAACAGCGACCTGACCTCAGACCCGGTGCGATTGCGGTTGTCCGTGAGGCACTCGACGATCAGGGCGACGCCGGAGGGGGCGTAGCCCTCATAGGAGATCGCCTCGTAACGGACTCCTTCGAGCTCGCCTGTGCCCCGTTTGATGGCGCGTTCAATCGTGTCGAGGGGGACCGAGGCGTCCCGCGCCTTGGTGAACATCGTGCGCAAGGTGGCGTTGGCGGTCATGTCGCCGCCCCCTTCACGCGCCGCGACTTCGACCTGGCGGATCAACTTGGCGAAGAGCTTGCCCCGCGCGGCGTCGACGGCACCCTTTCGATGCTTGGTGGTTGCCCACTTTGAATGGCCTGACATCGTCTCAGCCTCCCTCGATGCCCGAGTGATGATTCGACCACGGCTGTGGGGCTCCTGGAACTCGAAGACCGCGGGCCATGGTCATTCTTGCGCCGCTCACAGCTCGCGGAGCACCCCGACGCGCTCGTCGAGGTCAAGAGTCCCGAGCCGTTCCGGCTCCTGGTCGGGCCTGTCGAAAGGCACCAACCACAGACGTGAGGTCGACTCCGCCACGTTACGCGGCAAGCTCTCCGGGCGGCAGCTCGGAAAGGCGCGCAGCTTCTCGAGGGCCGATATCAGCCCCGGCGGATAGCGCGTGATGCCCACCGCCGCGAGATCGGCGAGGGTCTCTCTGGCGTTGCCGGCGATCCTGTCAGCGATCCGCGTGACGAGGGGGATGTGACGCCCGAGCGGGTCGAAGGCCAGTACGGCGATGGCACCAGAGACGGTGTCGCCCCGCTTTATATGAGCCAGCTCGTGTGCGAGCACGGCCTCGAGCTCGATGCGGTCCAAGCAGAGGACGAGCCCACTCGTCACAAAGACCACCCCGCGCTGGGGTGGGCCGACCGAGACAGCGTTCGGGGCGGGGTCGTCTAGGACACGGATCTCAGCCCCCGGCAGGCCGAAGACGGCGAACAGTCCCTCGGCGACATCGACGAGACGGGCGGCCTCGGTGGCTTCGAGGCCCCTCGGACGCCGCTCGGCAGTGACGACCGTCCCCCCGAGCTGGCGGGCCAGGACACGGGCCGAGCGCACCCAGACGACCGAGGACACGACGGCGATGGCACAGGCGATGGCAATCCCGGCTATCAAAAAGTCCGTCGACACGACGCCGAGAACCATCAAGACGACGGCGAAGGCGAGCGGCGCCACGAGCGCCGCCGCGGCGCGCCGGCGACTGGCGTGGGCGGCGTGGCGCCAGGCCGCGTCCCTGCGGCGAGCGGCCACGGCCAGCACTGCCCTCGAAGCTTCGTAGGCGGCCTGCTGAGCCTCGGCCGCCCGGCGGGCCCGGCCGTCGCTCTCGGGGCCGCGGCGCTGCCAATGCGCTCGGTCCCTGGTATTTGAAGGCACCGAACGAGGCTACTCTCGCCGGGCGCAGCCCAGCCGGGCATAGGCCTCGCGGTAGCGATCGGCGACGGTCCCCATGTCACATTCCAGGGCGCGACGTCGGCCTTTTTCCCCGAGAGCCCGGCGCTCGGCCTCGTCGCCGAGGACATCCGCGATGGCCCCCGCCAGTTCCCCAATTTGGCCGGGAGCCACAAGACAAGCCGCTCCCGCGGCAGCAAGGCGGTAACCGGGCAGGTCCGAGGCGACGACCGCCGTCCCTGTTGCCATCGCCTCGAGCAGCACTAGGCCGAAGGACTCCCCGCCGAGCGAGGGTGCTACGAACACGTCCGCACCGGCCAGGCGCCGGGCCCGTTCGAGGTCGTCGACGGGCCCGGCCCACTCGATGCGTCCCTGCGAGGCGAACCGGGCCCGCAGTCGCGCCGTTTGAGGACCGTCGCCGAGCACCCAAAGGCGCGTGGACGCCGGCAAGAGCGCGAAAGCCTCCAGCAGCACTTCCAGCCCTTTTCGAGGCTCGTGGCGGCCGACGAACACGACCGTAGGAGCC
>Ga0187867_10002089_pt1 | contig 16814 bp, 19 predicted proteins | sample June2016WEW_13_1_FD_132976 | JGI IMG/M metagenome (GOLD analysis project Ga0187867, IMG submission 132976) | Peatland microbial communities from SPRUCE experiment site at the Marcell Experimental Forest, Minnesota, USA - June2016WEW_13_10 | ecosystem: Environmental > Terrestrial > Soil >...
CCGGGCACGCGCGCGTTTGTTATAATCGCTGTGCCGCTTTTCGGAGCGCCCTTAGCTCAGCTGGATAGAGCGTCTGGCTACGAACCAGAAGGTCGGGAGTTCGAATCTCTCAGGGCGCGCCATATTCATTTTTCCGCTAACGAAATTTTCCAACCGGTTGAAAAGGCAGTCGTTCTCGGAGTTCAAAATCCCTTTTTCAGGGTCGTATCTAAGGCCGTTTGGGAAGAGAACATTTTGAACTTTCTGCTTCTGGCTAACGTCAGCCTTCTGCCAAGCCGTGGAGATATCAACCAGCAACGATTTCGAGAACTCCCATAGCTGTTCAAACGTCGCCTTCTCGGCATCGGCCTCGGCGATCTGACTCTCAAGTGCGGCGATCTCCTCCTGAAATCTGCGGTTCATCTGCTCAAAATAGGGCACAATATTCTTATCGTCATTCAGATACTTTGCAAGCAATTTTGCCTGTGATTCGCGTCTCTCCTGTAAATCCGCTCTCAGCTTGTGAACGACGGCTTCATTGTCAGCCATTCTCACTTTCCATTGTGCCTTAAGAACGGCGGGGAATTCAGAAATCAACATCGCGCTGGGCTGGAGGTGCTTTAGCAATTCTGAGAACTCGGCAGCCGCTTTGTTTGCGGATAACGACTTAACGGCGTGACACTTGTAGCAATTGTAATAGTCGTATGTCTTGCCGGTCGCACTTCTCGATGCCCCGCCAGTGAGTGGTGTGCCGCATTCATTGCAGCGCAGGAAACGACGCAATGGGAAATCTGCACGGTTGCGGCTGTACGGAGCCACTACGGCCTTCTTACCGCTCAAGATCAGTTGCACGTTCTGAAAGGTGCGTTTTTCAACGATTGCCCTATGTAATCCCCTTCTCGTTTCACGGTATTTATTTGATCTCACCATGCCTATGTAAGCGGGGTTGCGCAACAGATTAAGAAATGAATGCAGGCTCAAACGCTTCCCCTTTTTCGAGCGGAGTCCCATCGCTGTCATCGTCTTAAGAACACCCGATGGCGAGTCATTGCCGGTCGCCATCAGTTCAAAAGCTTTGGACACCAATGGAGCGGTCACTTCATCGGGAACGATGTTTGCTTGGCCTTGGGGAGCACGTCTGACGTTGTTATAACCAACGGGTGCTCCTCGAAGGTATCTCCCGCTTTCAAAGGCAAAACGCATTCTCTCTTGCGTTCGTTCGGACAAGGCATCAGAAAAAAGCTGGTTGCTGGCTGCGATTACGTTACCCGCAAATCTGCCTGCTGAGGTCTCATCAACATTTGGCTCAGAAACAGAACGAACTAACGTGCCGCGCTTTGTGAGTTCGGCAATCGCGTTCCCTTGATCTGTCGCGTTTCGAGCGAATCGGCTCAAATCGTAAACCACTACATATCGGATTCGCTTCTCCTTGCAGAACGCCAACATTTGCTGAAATCCAGGTCGCTCAATACTCCTTCCCGACTTACCGGGATCATTAAAAACAGTGATAACCTGCCAGCCATTGCGTTCACAGTGGGCCTTGGTCGCTTCCATCTGGTTAGCTAGAGAGTTGTTCTCATTCGCTTGACGTTGACTGCTCACTCGTTCGTAGATGACTGCTGTGTTGGCTTCTTTTATGTTCATCTCAAACCCTGTTCAGGCTAATTAACACCCTTGGATAAAAACATATCAATACAGAGATTTGCAAGCTGGTTTAGGTGCTCGCGTCTCTGCTGTTTATCTTCCAAATTGTCGGGCAATTGTAAACCTGCCGCTTCCGCATCATTCAATAGCGGCTCATTCATTGTCCCCCTTTCTTGTTAAAGTCCGTCGCAGCCTGTTACATCAGGTGCGAACGGCGTGAACTCAGATCGCAATATCCACTTGTACAAGTTCTGTTTCCGGTAACCGAAACTCACCTTGGGGTTGCTGGCTAGGAACCTTGACCCAATCGGTTCCGATGCGTTGAGCTAATTCTTCTACGGTGTGCCCCGCTTCCAGAAAATCGGTTACATCCTTGGCTCCCACATCATCGAAACTCACAACGCGATATTCAATATCTTCTGCTTCCAAAGACGCCTTCACACTTGCCGCGAATTTCGCCCCTGCTTCGTCTGCATCAGGCATGAGCACGACACGCTTTCCCCTTAGCAGCTTTGCAAGTTCTGCGTTCCATGACTCTGCCCCACCAGACGTTGTTCCAATTACCAATCCGCATGTTCCATCAAGATGCCGCTCGGTTATTGTGGGTCTAGGGTAATGGTTCCATTCTGAATAATCGAATTGGGAACCTGTATCTGTCTTATTTTACCCCAATGGTTCTTATATCTATTTCTCATTGTTCTTTCTTGCTTAGCTATAATGCATTATACTTATTACTATCTACTTCCCTTGTACTGTCCGATAGCAGCTACACCATTGAATCAACAGGCCCACCGTTCCCCATCTTTTAATATCAAGGAGTCAAAAGCTGTGACTGGGCCGTTCCCAACGTTTGCTCTCTTAGCTGCTATGTCGCACTCTTCACACAGCGATTCATTTCCTGAGTCACACTGCCCTTCGCACCCAAAGACTCTTTCGCAGTCGGAACAGACATGCTCATGCATTATTGGTTCCCGTTCTTCCCCTCTTATTGTCACTCGCTCCATTCTGGTAGACACAAACAAACCCCTTGAACGTGCAACAATGTAAATGTCATCGCTCACAGAGAAAACGGCTGAGCGGTCACAGCTACCTTAAGATTATGGGGGTTTGGTTCTGGTTCCTTTGAGGTTTCAGTATCCCATCAGATGGGTTGAGGTTATCGCATCAGGAGCATTTGATATCCATAGCTCGGATGCGAACTGCGCCAGCCCTTGAATCAATGGTGGCGGAATGTCCCTCAGGCTTGAATGGCCCGCTAAGTCAATAGCTTAGTTACTATAAAATTAATATTATCACAACCTAATCGTTTTGTCAAGCCCGCCTGAGGGGAAAAACCGCCCAAAGCTGTTGGACGCTTAGTGTTCCTAGTTTGATCCTTGTCCCAACCACGTAGAACAACAATAACTAAAATAATAACTATAAGTTGCGCATTTCTGGTCGCAAAGATAAAGGCCATTTCCTATTTTCTAGTATTGTCACGCAGAAGGCTCATTCGTGGCGTAGTCTGAGGGTGGCTAGTGGATAAAGATGGTTCATAAAGAGCCAAAAGAACCAAAAGTGTATACGATACACAATTAGGCTAGACTTTGCCTTGGCAAGGGGAAGTCAGCAGAAGATAGACCGGGCGGCTCTCCACGCTACCGTCAAGCAAGAAATGGGGTCCTGCTTTGGTTCCCCTTTGTATTTAATGCGGTGAGGAAATCTCTCTAGGAAGCCCTTACAGAATTTTCCTGCAAGGGGGATAGGTAATCGGGTCATCAGCGAGTCGTTTGCCCTTGTACGGGCCAGCTAATGCGATTGTGGGGTACTGTGGGGATCATCGGGTTAGGGAAATTGACTTGTTAGGACAACTCTCAGCGTATTGTTTACGCTCGCTCGTTTGCCAGCATGAGGCACGAGGGCAATGATTCAGGGGCATATTCAGCACTGAGCAGAATGCGGCTTGTTTTCAGCGTGTTAACTAATTCTCCAGAATTGGTGTTGACAAAGGGCAGGGGATGCGCGATACTGCGGCCATGAAAAAAGCAGCGTTTGCGTATTTGCGGGTCAGCGGAAAAGGTCAACTTGAGGGTGACGGATTTACTCGGCAGCTTGCGGCCATCAAGAAGCACGCTGCTGCTCAGGGCATCAGGATTGTTCGCATCTTCCGTGAGGAAGGTGTCAGCGGAACTAAAGACCTTGAAAATCGTCCAGCCCTTCAGCAGTTGCTAGTTGCACTGCACAGTAACGGCATAAGGCTTGTGCTTATCGAGAAGCTGGATCGCCTTGCTCGTGACCTGATGATTCAGGAATCAATTGTTGCCGACATGAAGCGCAACGGATTTGAGATTGTCAGCGTCAGTGAGCCAGATATGTGCTCAGATGACCCAAGCCGCGTCCTAATACGCCAGATTCTAGGTGCCTTCGCTCAATATGAACGTGCCATGATCGTGCAGAAACTAAGGGGAGCACGTCAGCGCATCCGTGCAAAGGCGGGACGCTGTGAAGGCCGCAAGCCCTATGGCACCCGTTCCGGTGAGCCTGAAATTATCGAACGCATGAAAAAACTGCGGCAACAAGGAACAGCAGTGGATACAATAGCTGAAACACTGAATGCTGAAGGGATTAAGCCGCGTTCGGGACAACAGTGGTACGCGACCAGCGTTTACCGTGTGCTGAAGGTTGCCAACGCTTTGTAAAAGATAACCTTCCATGATCGGGGTCACACATGTTGAAGAATGTGCGAGGAGTTGTCGCGCAATGAGCAACGACACTGGAACCGGATTCGGATGCCTGTGCGTCATTGTGGTGATCTTCGGCATTCTGTACGGAGCTTATACGGGTTTGGATTCTCTTGGGTGGGTTCCACACCATGAAAACAGCGTTGTTACCGCCCAAGCCAACTGGTTCGTAGGGGAAAGCAAAGATTGCCTTTCATACCCGCTTGATGCACAAACTGCTCGAACCATGAACAAAGCCCACGGATACGCAATCTCCCAAATTAACTGCGACGGAGGCCCTGAGCACAGCGTCAACGTCACGTTCTACGGCAGGATAGAACAACCTGAATACAGCCGGATCGGCTGGAGTTGCACGCGGCAGGAAGACTCCTTCACATGTAAGCAGACAGGAAATTCCCTCGCGGCACTGACAAACGCAAGTCGCGGAATAGGATGCGCCGACACTGAGCAGGATGTACGCCGAGAAACAGACATATGGTTGAGGAGGCATCAGGATTACAAAAAGTCACCAACCAACTATCGACTGATTATCAAATATCTGGAGGATCACAATTTGTGTTTCTCCCAGCAGAACGTTGACGAAGCCTTTGAAGCACTAAAGCCGACTCTCGAACATTGATGGGACGCTTTGCTCTGGACAAGCCGTGGTTCGGGGTCAACAGTAAACTTCGAGTACGGAATCAGCTATGGAAGAAAAGCAAATTGCCGAGGCAATAACGAAGGCGCACAAAGGGATTTCTCAGTATCTGGAGATCATGACGCTATTTCCAAACGTCAACGCATCTGACGACGCTGATTTTAGGCGAAAATTCAACGCTTTCTACAGAGTCCGGCAAAGGCCTCCTGAATGGTACACCAAATATTTCTCCTATATGGAGAGGCACAAAGGCAGTAAGCCGTCGTTTGATGACGTTCTGGACGATGTATATGAATTGACTGGCAGGTACGAGCCATCGTTTTCGAGCAAGCTTGTTGCTACGTTAAATCCTGAGCAGCCCGTTTGGGATATTTGGGTCCTGAGGAATACGAACACAAGGGTTCCTTCTTACGCTTCAAAGCGCAAAGTAGAACAAGCAAAAGTCGCATACAGAATCATTCAGGGGTGGTACCAACAATTCTTGAAGTCTAAAGACGGAGAGCTGGTCATTAGCGTATTCGATAGAATGGTTCCGGCTCACACCAAGTTCACTAATCTTAAGAAAGTGGACTTTGTTTTATGGCAAACAAGAGAAGATTAAGGTTTTGCGATATGCGGGAGAGTTTATGATATGGCGGCCCTTGCTCTTATCCTAATCACTGCACTTAGCATTTGGGTTGCATATTATGTTGGAGTTCGGCAAGGACGTGCCACCGAAAAAGCATTGGCTCTCAGTGTGCAACGGGCCACCCCAAGAATTGGAAGCAGGGTAAGTCTTTCTAGCTCAATTCCCCCTAAACTTCCTGACAGAACTAGATACACCATCAACACAACAATCTACAATGATGGTGACTTGGTGGCCCGCAACCTTGAGGGAGAGTGGAAACTGACGGCCTCGCACGGCATCGAGAAACTTATTCACGCTATAAAGGCTGACTCCCTTCCAGCCTCTTTGCCCTTTGAATTTGAGCACGAAGTCCCTGGGGATACTTCTGTCCTCTGGTGCGATCCCAAGATTATCTTCCAAGTGAACATTGATCTGGTTTATCTTGGACTGAGTGACCAAAAGGAATGCTATCATGCAATATACACTTACGATTTCCACAGTCGCCAGATGTATCAACAATAAGCTCATCTTGCTCCTTTAATCCAGACTTCGCCTGTTCCCATCTCGTACACGATACGTTTCAAACAATGCCTTTCCCGTATCTCCTATGTTCAAATACACCATGGGATACACACGCGGCGTCTTTACTGGCCGGAATGAAATCAGGGCCAGTCTGCGCATCTTCGAGGGACGGCAGGATCACAACTCCGTCGCTCTGGTCTAAGTAGTTGAGAATTGAGCGACATTCGGTATAGAGCGGCTGTGCCTGACGCAGCAATTCTGCCAGCGAGTTCAAACTGGCGGCACTTGGGCGCGCCATCTCTTGAATGAGTTAGGGGCACCTCCATCGGGGTGCCCCTTTAAATTCTCCGTGAATTCTCCGTGTTCTAGCCGCTAGAAGGTCACTTGATGCCCGCCCGTTGCGGCGGCATGGCGTTCACGCGGGGCTCGGCTACCGACTGCTGCTGTCTGTACTCCTGCATTGCCCGCAGCGCTTGGCGACGATCACGTTCGTCGGTGATGTTGTAACGATCAAACATGGACCGCGTCCTGTGTCCCGAGATGCTCATGGCAACAGTCTCCGGCACGCCAGCGCGCACCATGTCGCGAACAGCCGTGCGGCGGAAATCGTGGAATACCCGGCCGACGTATTTCAGTGCCTCGCGCGTCCAGCTATGGGAGCATTTTGCGCATTTGTGTTGCGCATCTACTGCGATTTCGCAATTGGGACACAGCAGCTCGCCAATCCCCGCCTTGCAGCAGGCTATCGCCCATGCCTTGCGAAAATCGCCCACTGGTTTGCCGTCGTGGTGGAAGATCCATCCTGACAGCAACCCAGGCTTATTGGGCTTCTTCACCTGTCGGGCATCGCGACGCCGCTCGATCAATTGAGCGAGCTCACCCTCGAGTAGGACGGCGCGTGCTTCGCCGTTCTTGGCATTCTCCGCCCGCAACTCGATAACGTCGCCCTCAGATTGACGCTGTGGTGCGATGGCTCAGGTTCGACGTTCTAGACTTCCCACATGCCGGTTCCTGGCCAATTGGTAGTACAAAGCTACCAATCCAAAATCCTTGACGACAAACAACCAATTCATGTTGTGCCCTGTTCTCACCAGCTGAGTCAACTAATGGGATAGTCCGCCACCCTTCGAACTCCGGTTGGCGTGGTTCTTGCGTACCGGAAGAAGATCAGCAAACCGAGGGCTGCCGTCCGCGTCCGTCTGGAGTGAGGGAATGGTTCGAGAGGACGATAAATAGCAGGACGACTTCCGTGGATTCACGAACTATTCTCCGTGCGCATCGCGGTCGAATCTCAATACGTATCGCAACAGGCCGGCGTTGACAAGCAGTAACACGCTAGAGCCGATAGCCGCGGGAATCAGCGTTTTGTAGGCACCGCTGAGTAAGGCTTCCATGGACACGGTGAGCAGCCAGAGTTGTAGCACGACCGCTGCCCCCACAAATGCAAGCATGGCTGAAAACAGAGTCGTTCCTTGCTGTCTCAGACTCATAAAGCCTCCATGCCGACAGCGAAGAGTTGGTCGCCGCGCTGCTCTAGTTGCACTCGAGGTAAGGGCCGGGTTGGTGGACCGGCAATCGGCTGGCCTGCAAGATTGAATAGGCCATGATGGCAGGGGCAGAACAGGCCGTTCTCCGCCGCGGCATACACTACGGCGCACGACAGATGTGTACAGAGTTGCGAGTAGGCGACCAGTTTTCCTGCGGGCGTGCGAACGGCAATGCACGGGTCCCTGTCTGTGGGATAGCGGAAGAGCATCGAGCCTGCTTTCTCCAGAGCAGCGGTTGAGCCGATGTATCGCTCCACGTGAGATCCGCGATGCAGCAATCGGCTGGCCACAACCGTCGCCCAGTTGGCAGAGGCCAGCAGCAGCGAGCCCAAGGTGAGAAACTTCACCATCTCGCGGCGGGTTACGTAGTGGTCGCCTTCCCACTCGATGGGAAAGTCCTGCCGCCACTTGGGCGTGGATGCCGCTTTGCATCCTGCACAACCTTCTTCTTCGTCAGGTGTGTTCATCCCACGTTCTCCAGCATTAGCGCTACATCATATGGGTCGTCGGATAGGGCGGATGGCGTCGGCGAAATCTGCACCAACTCGACGTTCACCCGTTCTACCTCACGAGGCACAATCACGAACACTTTGGTTGTCACTTCTTCCTTGCCGAACTTCCAGCTGTTGATGGCAACGCCTCGCCGCGTGCGCTGAATCTCTTCCGCGGTGGCGAAGGTCAGCGCCTGGGAGGGACAAACCGTGGCGCACATCGGCTTCTTGTCTACGCTGGTTCGGTCGTAACACATGTCGCACTTCATCATCTGGTCGATCTCGACTTGGTATTTCGGTACTCCGAACGGGCATGAAAGCACACAATTTGAGCAGCCAATGCAACGCGGCTTCAGGGAGCTTTGCACCACGCCGTCAGGCGTCTTCTTGATGGCGTCGGCCGGGCATACCCGCGCACAGATCGGGTCTTCGCAGTGCATGCAGACTTGCGGCGCGGTCTGCACGCTCTCACGGCGCTGAATGGTCTCCAGGTGAATCATCGAAACGCCGCGGTGCGTGTCGCACTCGGCGCAGGCAGCCACGCAGGACTGGCATCCAATGCAGCGGGAGTAGTCGATGTAGAAGCTGCGCTCGCTCAACGAATGCCTCCGGCTTCGGTCTCCAGTTGCGCAATGGCATCCGTCGGCTCGTCTGTCTTAAAGAGGCGAACCGCACAGATCTTGAATTCCGGAATATTCGAAACAGGATCAATGGCACGAATCGTAAGGTTATTGGCGGAACGATCAAGTGGCCAGTGGTAAGGAATGAAAACCGTATCAGGTCGGATAGTCTTCACGACCTGCGCCCGCACCACGACACTTCCGCGCCGGCTCTCGACTTTGACGAAATCACCATCCTCGATGCCATGCTTCTCCGCGAGCCGGGGATGCATCTCGCAAAACGGCTGGGGACACTGATCCAGTAATGCGCCGATGCGGCGAGTCTGCGTGCCGGAGAGGAAGTGCGACACCACACGTCCGGTTGTGAGGATGATCGGATATTCATCGTCTGGCATTTCGGCTGATGGCCGCCACTCAATGGGAATGAAATGCGCCTTGCTATCAGGGTGGCCGAACTTGCCGTCTTCATAGAGGCGCGGTGTGCCCGGATGTCCGATCTCAGGGCAAGGCCAGAAGATTCCATTGCTCTCGTCAATGCGATCCCAGGTGATTCCGTAATAGTCGGAGATGCCGCCTTTGGACGCAATTCGCAGTTCCTCGAAAATATCGCGCGGCGACGAGTAGTTGAACTTGTCGCCATATCCGAGCCGACTGGCAATCTCGCAGATGATCTTCCAGTCCTCGCGCGCTTCACCGGGAGGGCTCACGACCTTTCGGTGATGGATAACACGGCCCTCGACGTTGGTGGTCGTGCCTTCGTCTTCTTCCATGAGAGACCCGGCAAGCACGATGTCGGCATAGCGGGCGGTCTCGGAGAGGAAAAACTCAATGTTGACGTAGAACTCCAACTTCTCGAGCGCAGCCCGCACGTAATTCGCGTCTGGAAGCGAAACCGTAGGATTGAAGCAGATGGAGATCAGCCCCTTGATCTTGCCTTCCTGAATGGCCTCGACAAGCGGAACAGCAGAAAGGCCCTTGCCGGGAATTGACTCTTCCGGAACGCCCCACACGCCGGCAATGTATTTCCGATGCTCCGGGTTCGAGACGTCGCGTGCGCCGGGCAACTGATCACACTTTTGACCCTGCTCGCGGGCGCCCTGTCCGTTGCCCTGGCCGGTAATCATTGCGTAGCCGCAGCCCTCACGGCCAATGCGACCGCTGGCAATCACCAGGTTGATGGCCGCAATGCAGTTGTCCACACCTTTCGTGTGGTGCTCGATGCCGCGCGCATGTAACAGAAAGCTGGTGGGAGCGGGTCCCCACATTTCGGCGGCGCGAATGATCATCTCCGGCGGAACACCGGCAATCTTGGCCGAGTACTCAGGCGTGTACTTCTTTACTGCCTCAGCCACCTGCTCGAAATCGGTCGTATGCTGCGCGATGAAATCGCGGTCGATCCAGCCGCGCTCGATCATGATGTGCAGCATCCCGTTGAATATGCCTATGTCGCCGCCGGAACGTACTGGGATGAAGAGGTCAGCGTTGCGGGCAATGGGAGTCATGCGGGGATCGAGAATGATCAGCTTGGCGCCGTTTTCGCGTGCCTGCCAAAGGTAGTCGGTGGTAATTGGGGCGCATTCAGCGATGTTCGCGCCTGCAACCAGAATCACTTTGGCTTTGGGAATGTCGGACCAGGGATTGGCGCTGCGATCAATGCCAAAGACCTTCTTTGACGCCGCGCCCGCGGAAACCATGCACAGCCGGCCGTTATAGTCAATGTTGGCGGTGCGCAACGCCACTCGCGCAAACTTGCCCATCAGGTAAGCTTTCTCATTAGTGAGCGAAGCGCCCGTCAGCACCGCGAATGAGTCGTTGCCGTACGCCTGCTGAATGCGCTGAATCTCGCTGACCACTCGGCTGAGCGCCGCATCCCAACCGATGGGCTCGAAGCCCTTTCCCGGGACGCGCTGCAGCGGATGCTTGAGCCGGTCGGGATGCTCGTCCTGCATGTAGCGCTTTACGCCTTTGGGACACAGTTTTCCCTGGTTGAAGGGAAAATCCTCCCAGGGCTCCCACCCGACAATCTTGTTGTCTCGCACCCGCAACTGAATTCCACATTGCTGCCCGCAGAAGCAGCAATGCGTCTTGACCATCCTGTCTTCTTCTTCCGAGGCCACCCAGCCGCCGGCGGGAACGCGGTTGAGAGTCGGCCCGAACTGCTTTACTAATTCCGGTATGTCAACGGGGAGTTTTGCCATAGGTCAAAAGCTTTCCAAGCGCTCGCGCTCCGCTCCGGCTGTCCGCCACATGGCATCTTGCGTGAGGGCGAGATTCTTGCGCCTGCATTGCGGACAAACATCCTGGTAGTGAGTGCCATCTTCCATCCGATATTGAATACCGAGTGCGCTCTCCACTGCTTTCAAGTCGCCAACTTGAAGGTTGCTAGCAAAACCTTCGCCGCAACGGGCGCACAAGGCTTGCCCGCCCTCTTCTCCAGCGCGCTTATAGAAATCGATACCCATCTGTGCCGGGCGTTGGAATATATGGAAGAACTTCCCAAACGGCAGGTAGAGCAGCGTGAAAATAACTGTCACCGCATGCAGTTGCGAGAGAAAGACATAATAGAGTCCCCGCATGAGGTGTGTAGACGCGGTGAGGAACAGGCCAGTGACGGAAATACCGAAGAGCAGAATCAGCGGCAACAAATCGTTGGAAAACTGCTGGACGCTCATTGCGCCACGGTCACGGCCACGCCGCCACATCGCTACAAACACCCCAATTAGCACCATCACAGCGCAGATATCGAGAATGTTGAACGCCAGGGGAGCGATCAGGCTGTCGAGGGGAAAGCTGCCGACGTGAATCCCGAAAACGAATGCGCGATAGATTGCCTGATTGTCGGGAGCGGTCTCGAAGCGTATCCATCCGAAAGATAAGGGAAACGTAACAGCCGCGGCGATCAAGCAGCCCCAGGCTAGAAACCAATGTGCGGTCCAGCGCGTCTTGGAGCGGCGCTCGATGAAACGCTGCAGCACGACGTTGCTCCAGAAAATTCCTGCTAGCCGCGCGATGTTTCCCGGCAATCTTCTTGGTTGCAGGAATATCTGCCAACCGCGAAACCAGTAAAGACGGGTTGGAGGGCGGCGCAGCCACATCGAATAGCGATAGCCCAGACCAAACGCCGAGAATACGGTGGCTCCGGCATAGGAAACCAGGGCGGGATCGAAGTCCTTGAAGCCACGGCTGCCGACCACGATGCCAGCAATCAGCACGGCAGCGGCGATTAGCCCCCAGGCGAGGGCATGCGCCGTGTCCGAACCGCGTGGCGAAAGGTCAATAGGCTTGAGATTCTTCATTGCTCAATTCGTGGCTAAGGCAATCCTTGGCGAGCGCATGGTTAATAGCAGGACCATCAGGCAAGCAAGAGCAAAGACACTAAGCAGCACGAAGCCAAGGGTGAACGAGCCGGTTTGCTGTTTGATCATCCCGAGCACAAGCGGAGGAAAGAAACCGCCAAGTCCGCCCGCCGCGCCAACCAGTCCGGTGACCCCGCCCACCGACTTGGGAAAGTACTCAGGCACGAGCTTGAAAACTGCTCCGTTGCCAAGGCCGATCGATGCGGCCATGCCCAAGGCGCCAATGGTGAAGGTCGACATTAATGGACACGCCAGGAAGATGGCGAAAACCGCCGTCGCCGGAAAGACCCATTTAAGGATGGTTTGACCCCCTATCTTGTCAGCCAACACACCGCCCACCGGACGCAACAAAGTGGCCAGCACCACGAATCCGGCCGTGCGGAAGCCGGCATCCTGAGGCGTCAGTTTGAAAACTTCGGTCAGAAGTGTCGGCAGGTAAACAGCCATAGCCACGAAGCCCCCAAACGTAAGGAAGTAGCAGAGGCTCAGCACCCAGCTACGTTTGTCTTCCAGCGGGCGCGCGATCTCGGCAAACGATTTTGCCGGTCCGCGGTTGGGAGCATTGCGAGCCATACTGACAAAGATCACCAGCCAGATGGCAAGCAGTATGCCGAAGGTCCAGAAACCCCACTTGAATCCGATGGCTGCGGCCAACACCGGCGAGCCGTACGCCGCAAGCGACTGTCCGATATTACCCGCACCATAGACGCCAAGCGCAAAACCTTGACGTTCCGGCGGATACCATCCATTAACAAAGGCGACACCGACCGAGAAGCTGGCCAAGGCGATTCCAATTAAAAATCCATAGGTGAGTAGCTGCGCGTAACTGCTAACCCCGCCCATCAGAAACGCGGGAATGATGGAGAGCAACATGACCACGCTGAACACGATCCGGCCGCCAAAACGATCAGTCAGGATGCCTAGCGGGATGCGACCCAGTGAACCCAGCAGCACAGGTATCGCGATGGCGATGCTCTTCTGTACGGGGGTGAGCGCCATATGCCGGCTGATAATTGGCATCATGGCCGACATCGATCCAAAGACGGCGAAGCACAAAGCAAAAGCGCCAGTGCCTAGCGCGAGCTGAAGTTTAGCTGAAGACGGCTCGGACATAGACTTCTTCGTGGTCATCTTACTCCCGGATCAATACTCGATGTCGGTGCATTAGTGAACACTTTCTCTACCACTGCTTTTAGCGCGGACCGGTTGCACAGACTCTTTACGGTCGTCCACATCATCTAATTGGGGACGGCAGCGCCTTCATACTCAAGCAGTCGCCTTTCCCCTTGAAGAGCCCGGAGAGGAGACAAGTCCTGCGTCAACTCCACCGTTCCCAAATACCTTCCGTCCTCCGCGCGAACTGCGAAGTAGCGGACATGAACGAATTTCTCCTGGAAGTTGATCCAGAACTCCGCCACGCTCTGCCGTCCTGCCTTGAAGTCACTGAGGATCTGGTCAACCGTTTCCACGCTCTTCGGCGGATGGCAATTATGCACTTTGCGCCCAATGATGGCTTTGCTGCGTGCGAAGATACGGTCCGGGCCCTCGGTGAAGAACGCCACGCGATCATCGGCATCTACAAAGGTGAGATCGAGCGGCAGCGTGCCGAAGATTCCAACCAGTTGCTCCAAACTCACGTTGCCGGTGGGCAACATGAGAGCGCCGGCGTGCGGAACATTGATCGACTCGGCCGTTACTGAAACCGCAGGTGCGTAGCCCAGCCGGGGTTCCACGATGCACCAGCCGTACTTGGGCGAAGCCGACCAAATCTCGGCCCACTCATCCTCGGACAGGGTTTCGAGCGACATGGGAAGCAGGATGTTTTCTTCTTTGTAAATCATCTCCTCCACCGCGTTGAGCGCGGCGCTTGCCGCCTTCAGCAAAGCTGCTCGCCACTCTTCGGTCGTCGCTGGACCAGGATGGAGGCGTTGTCCCAACTGCTTGAGTGAACTGCGAACATCGTCGTCCTTGGCCCACATTACTTTGGAAGGCCCCGCAATCCCATGCCGCTCCAGACAAGAGAATAGGGTGTGCTCTTTGCGTTGGTAATGCTTGTCAACGTCCATGAGGTCATTGAACCCTTGGCGAAGGCGGAGAACAATCGACGCAGGATCGCTTCCTGCCGGCAGGTTCTGCAACTCACCGATCTCCGTATTCATCAGTGCGATCACGGCGCGTAAGGCTTCGTTTTCGCGGCGGAATGTGTCGATGGGATGTCCCGGAGCAATCTCTTGACGAGTAGGTATCTGGATCAACACGTCACGCGTAACCTGCGAGTGAAGGTCGCACATTGACCGGACTTCCTCCACCGGCATGCCTTCCGCCATCAACTCCTGCTCCATGGCCATAATTTCGGAAGCGTCGGTCTGCTTCACCAGTTCGCGCATTTGCTTCTGTACCTGTTCGGGTGCTTTACCGGCATGCAAGTGCTTGATTATGTCTTTCAGTACTCGAATCCGGTTGGCTCTGTTGTCGATCAGTTCGCTCATTACACACTCCTTGAAGTTCAAGAGTACGCAGGCGAATGAGGTAAGTAGATGACTTAAGTCACACCCGGGGGCTATTGAGACTCTTTCGGCGGGCCCGCGAACATCGCGCTGTGGGTTTCACGTCTGGACGGCGCGAGTGCTACGCGATTTGTCGGCATTGGAACAGTGGCGCCGAAGACATCTGGAGGCCTGGGTTTAGTGCGCACCGGGCATGGGATGTTGCTGCTCACTCGCGTTTGGCACAAGCTGTAGATAGATCTGCTTAGGCAGATCTGTATTCCAATGGCGCGTGATCTTGGCATAGCCCACCAAGCCAAAGAAGATGATCGCGATCCCTGCGGCCGTGCCGGACGCAGGCCATAGCCGTCAAGAGGATAGCGGCGAAAGCCACCGAGGTCAGGCCGCGCAAGCCCGGCGCTCAGCGTCCCATGAACTCAAAGAAACAACCTCTGAAAACGTCTGACAGTGCTTGAGCTTAAGGCGTGAATGATGCCCAACCGCAATCACAAGCCAGCGTCATAGCTCTGGCGGGCGGGCTCATCTGCCAGAGCTTACCGCCTTTCCCGAGTCGCGAATGGTTTGAGCGCCCTGATCAACTGGATCGCATCAAAATCTGGTGTTTATGGATGGATGTCCGCAAGACTCCTTAACACTCTGGTATCAGGTGGTTACAAGCGGTCGTCGGGAGATTGGGCAGGCCGTTGAGCGCTATATTGACGCTGACGAGCTGTGCGGTCTGGACTTCCCACAAGCGCGTTTTACGTCCAAGTCGCGGTGCCAATGCGGTTACTGGATGCTGGCCGACTTAGCGGGATTGATCGACTCCAGTCGGGCCTATTCCGTGGCTCCATCCGGAGCTGAATCGCCTGCCTTCACCGCCAGAGGCCTAGCGTCCGTAACTAGGTGGTATAAGAATCGTCCCGGCTGCTCTTGCATGGCCATATGGGCCGAATCCTCAAACCAAACCAGCTTTTTCGCCGGAGCCTTGATCTTCTTGAACCAAGCCTCTGCAAGCGTGTGGGAGATGGAATAGTCATGACGTCCTTCAAACAGCAAGACCGGACACCCAAACGTCGTCATGTTCATATCGTTGAAGGTCATTCCGGCCCCTAGAAGGTGTGTAAGGGAATAGAGACTGCCTTCGCCCTCTTGATCCAGATCCTTGTCCGTGTAGTCAGGCGACAGCGTCCATGCATTTGCTTCGTAGTCAAAGTTCGTTCGGTTCCACGTCAACCCTCCGTAATATTCCAGCCATTTGCGTTGAACACCAATTCGCGGGACCGTGAGGGGTAACGGACCCGGATAGGGCGCAATCGCCTCCAGCTCTTTTACTGCCTCTTCGTTGTGATGGCTCTCTGCCTCCGCGAGCGCAAATCGATAGCCTTCCGCCTCGCTTTGCTGCGCATCGACCGCCTGCCCGGTCCCGATGTAGGCGTAAAACCACTCTGGATGCCGATGGGCAAGCATGACCCCCATCACACTCCCCCATGAGTGGCCCAAAAGGAATATCTTTTTCTTCCCATAGGTTTTTCTTAGATACTCCGTCACCACGGCTGCATCATCGATCATTTGCGGCAGCGTCATGGTAGTGGCGAGTTTCTCCGGGTCGTTGGCTCCGTAGGTCTTGCCTGCACCCCTCTGATCCCACTGGACGACCGTAAAGAAATCTTCCCATGGACTCTGAAACGTGTAGTCTCCCGGCATGGTTGGGGAGCCCGGACCACCATGCAAGTACAACAGAATCGGATTCCGCCGATCCTTCCCTCGAATCGAGATCCACTGCATGGTGCCGTTGACCGTAATGGGCTTCAGTTCCTCAATACCATTCGGGGAAACAATCTTCCTCGTGTCAGCCACGATGGAAGTAACGTCTTTCCGGGACATCATCGGTGATTGCGTATCCTTCACAGGTTCGGACTTCTTCAGCCCATCCGGGGCCTGGGCCAGGCACCCGGCCGTCAAAGCGGCGGCGATCGACCAAGCAGCTAAGAAACTCTTCATCCTTTATCCCTCAGAGTCGTTATGTTGGCACCCGAAACACACCGGCAGTAATCGCCGAACCTCATCAAGAGTAAAGGCGCCGCCGGTCCTCCGGTGATTGGATCACAGACGTTCTACAGGTAGTACGTAGGATGGCTGAGATCGGTTCACGAGGTCGTCAATTCGAGCCGTTGCGAACGATGAGTACCCGGAAACGATAGG
>Ga0187867_10002090_pt1 | contig 16811 bp, 15 predicted proteins | sample June2016WEW_13_1_FD_132976 | JGI IMG/M metagenome (GOLD analysis project Ga0187867, IMG submission 132976) | Peatland microbial communities from SPRUCE experiment site at the Marcell Experimental Forest, Minnesota, USA - June2016WEW_13_10 | ecosystem: Environmental > Terrestrial > Soil >...
CGAGGGCAGCATGCGACTGGGGGATGTTGCGGGCCTGCGCAAGCAACAGCGCGACCGCGTGCTCTGCGGCCGAGAGGATGTTCGACTCCGGGGCGTTGACGACCATGACGCCGCGACGAGTGGCCGCGGGGATGTCAACGTTGTCGAGCCCTACGCCCGCGCGCCCGACCGCGACCAGGTCGCGTCCGGCATCGAGCACCTCGGCTGTGACGCGGGTCGCAGAACGGATGACGAGAGCCGCCGCTCCGGCCACGGCGTCGACGAGCTCGGCCGGCGTGAGCGACAACTGCACGTCGACTTGATGGCCTTCCGCTGCCATCAGCTCGAGCCCGCGCGGCGAAAGCGTCTCGGTAACAAGGATCCTTGCCATCGTCTAATCACCCACTTCCGAGAAGAGCCCACCCAGACGCTCGATACCCCGTACGAGGTCGGCGTCCGACAGAGCGTATGAAAAACGACCGTAGCCGGGCGCCCCGAAGGCCTCGCCGGGAACGAAGGCGACGCGAGACTCCTCCAGCACGAGCTCGGCGAGCTCGAGCGTGGTCGCAGGTCTTGCGCCCCTGAGCTCGCGCCCGAGGATGCTCTCGAAGGACGGGAACGCATAGAAGGCTCCCTCCGGCTCGACGCACGAGACCCCTTTGATCTCCGACAACATCGAGAAGATGGTCCGGCGACGCCGGTCGAAGGCGGCCTTCATCTCGCCGACCGCGACCAGGTCCCCGTTGAGCGCCGCGATCGCGGCACGCTGTGCGACGTTGTTGACGTTGGAGGTCGCGTGCGACTGGAGGTTCGTGGCAGCTTCCACGACATCGGAGGGACCGATCATCCATCCGACACGCCAGCCGGTCATCGCGTACGTCTTGGCCACGCCGTTGGCGACGATGCACCGGTCGGCGAGCTCTGGCACCACGACCGGCATCGAATGTTGGACATGGCCCTCGTAGACGAGGTGCTCGTAGATCTCGTCGGTGAGCACCCACCAGCCGCGCTCGACCGCGAGGCGACCGATCTCGGCGATCTGGTCCCTGCTGTAGACCGCACCGGTCGGGTTGGAGGGAGAGACGAACAACAGCAGCTTGGTCCGGTCAGTGGCGGCGTCTTCGAGCTGATCGACCGTCACCTTGAAACCGCTCGCCGAACCAGTCGGGACCTCGACAGGGACGCCACCGGCGAGACGGATCGCTTCCGGGTAGGTCGTCCAGTAAGGCGCCGGGACGAGCACCTCGTCACCGGGGTCGAGCAGCGCCGCAAATGCGTTGTAAATAGCGTGCTTTCCCCCATTGGTGACGAGCACCTGCTTAGGCACGACCTCGTAGCCGGAGTCACGTGCGGTCTTGGAGACGATCGCCTCTTTGAGCTCCGGCAGGCCTCCAGTCGGGGTGTAGCGATGGTTGCGAGGGTCGCTGCACGCGGCTACGGCGGCCTCGACAATGGCGCTCGGAGTCGGGAAGTCCGGCTCTCCGGCCCCGAAGCCGACGACATCGATGCCTTGGGACTGCAGCTGCTTGGCCTTTGCATCTATTGCCAAGGTCGCGGACGGCGCCACGCCGCCGACGCGGCGCGAGATACGGCGGCGTGCCGACGATCTGTCAAATGGAGGTGAAGTCGCCATCCGCTTATGCTTGCACAAGTTCCCGTACTGCGATTTCCGAGGCGCCACACCCGGCGCCGTGGCAGCCGGTGCAATGCCCCGGGTCTAGCGACCCACCGACTTCTCCTGGAGGTTCACTTGGCCACACTCGTGATTCCGGAGCACTTGCTGCCAGCAGACGGCCGTTTCGGGTCCGGACCTTCGAAAGTCCGAACCGAGTCGGTCGGAGTACTCGGGGCCGAAGCACCGACCTACCTCGGGACGAGCCACCGCCAGGCGCGTGTCCGAAACGTCGTGGCGCGGGTCCGCTCCGGCTTGGCCGAGCTCTTCGACTTGCCGGAAGGTTACGAGGTCGCGCTGGGAAACGGCGGGACGACGGCCTTCTGGGACGCCGCCACGTTCTGCCTCGTCGAGGCGAGAAGCCAACACTTGTCGTTTGGCGAGTTCTCCTCCAAGTTCGCCGAGTGCACTCGGGGGGCGCCGTTCCTCGAAGACCCCGAGATCCTGGTCTCCCGGCCCGGTACCTACCCGCGGCCGATCCCCAACCCGGCCGTGGACGCGTACTGCCTCACCCACAACGAGACCTCGACTGGCGTGCAGGCAGCTGTGCAGCGACCTCGCGGAGACGACGGAGCCGTGGCAGAAGGCCTCGTCCTCGTCGACGCGACCTCGGCTGCGGGCGGGCTCCGGGTCGAGGCCGGCGAATTCGACGCGTACTACTTCGCTCCGCAGAAGTGCTTCGGGTCCGAGGGCGGGCTCTGGCTCGCGCTCTTGTCCCCGGCGGCGATCGAGCGTGTGGAGCGTCTCTCCACGACGGGGCGGTTCGTGCCCGCATTCTTGGACCTGGAGATCGCAATCGGGAACTCGCGCCTTCAACAGACATACAACACACCGGCTCTCGCCACGTTGCTCCTGCTCGCCGAGCAGGTGGAATGGTTCCTCGGCAACGGTGGCCTCGAGTGGGCCGCGTCACGTGCAGATCGCTCCGCCGAGATCATCTACGGCTGGGCCGAACGGTCGAGCTTCGCGCAGCCCTTCGTGACCGATCGGGCCGAGCGGAGCCATGTCACAGCAACCATCGACTTCGACGAGCCCGTCGACGCGCTCGAGGTGGCCTCGATCCTGCGTTCCAACGGCATCGTAGACACCGAGCCCTACCGCAAGTTGGGGAGGAACCAGCTGCGCGTGGCATTGTTTCCTGCGATCGAGCCCGCAGACGTCGAGGCCCTGACGGCTTGCGTCGACTGGGTCGTGGAAAGGCTCGGGCCTGTGGCCTAAGGCGTGGTATGCGGAGGCACGACGGCACGGGACGCTTCGGGAGGTCGAGGTGGCTGCCCGGCAAGTCGTCGGGCGGCAAGAGCCCGGTCGTAACGGTGCGCGATCCGGAGCCGCCATGTGAGCCGCACGGTGTCGACGAGCATGTCCCAAGCCGCCATCGGAGAGACCGTGGACGAGAAACGCTCCCGGATCTCGACCGGCAGCTCGACGACGCGTGTGTAGCCGAGGCGCCGGGCGACGGCTAGTAGCTCGAGGTCGAAGGTGAAGCCGTCCTCCTCGAGGACCGGGAGCAGCTCGGTGACGATCTCCCGCCGGGCCAGCTTGATCCCGCTCTGGGTGTCGGTGACGTTCAGGCCGAACAACACCCGAGTGAGGACCTGGTATCCCCAGGAGTACAAGCGCCGGAGTCGTGGGTAGACGACCACCGACTCGGGATGGCGCTTGCTCCCGATCGCGAAGTCCGGACGCTCGTTCTGGATGCAGCTGACGAACTCACCCAGCACCGGGGCCGGAATGTCCCCGTCTCCGTCGATGAAGCCGAGGTAGCTGCCCCGGCCAAGCCCGAGGCCCACACGCAGCGCATGGCCCTTGCCCTGGTTGACCGGCAGGTAGACGACCTGAACCTCCGTGCCGAGATCTGTGAGGCCGACATCGTTGCCGTCGGTCGAGCCGTCAGAGACTGCGATGACCTCGAAGCTGACCCCGCGGTCGCGCAGCAGCTCGATAACCTGCGCGACCAGACCGGCCAGGTTCGGGCCCGGGTTGTAGTACGGAACCACCACCGTCAGATCGAGCTGGCCTCCTGGTTGCATCGCCTCGCGTGCTCCCATCGTCGCGGAAGGGTACCGGCCGCCGGGGCCGGTTCGGGGTAGCCCCCCTGGTACCGCGCCGGGCGCTTCTTGGCGAGACGGCAAGGCTAATGCCCAAGGCCGCTGTTCAAGCAGCCATGTCCAGCGTCAGCAGGCGCTCGAGGACGGGCACGTGCGATGCCGCGGTACCAAAGGTCTTCGCCCCACGGCCCATGGCGGCGCCGAAGCCGGTGGTCCCCTTGTTGTCCGCGACGCCGACGAGCTGACCCCCGTTCAACGAGTGCCCGTAAGTCCAGCTGAACGCCGTCTTGCCGACGGACGGTAGCGCAGTGAAAATTAGGTCCGCGCCCTTGGGCGATGCAGCGGTAAGTCTCGCCTCGGCCGCCGCCAGCGTGGCGAGCTCGGCAGGCGGGATGCCGGCCCTCCGCGAGATGATGACCTCCCACCCCGCCGCGGTGGTGCCGAGGAAGATGCACTCGTACGTGGAGTTCTTGATGACAGCCTCAAAAATGTATTCCTTTGCACCGACGATCGAGGAGACGGTCTTGACTGGAAAGTGGGCGCAGAAAGCCGAAATGGCCGTGCGCGGCGTGGAGCTCAGTCCGGTCAGCACGGATGCAGCGCGCTGCGATCCTGTTTCGTGTCGTGCCTGGGCCGCAGCCGGGAGCACGGCAAGAGACGCCACGCAGCTGCTCGCCGCGAGCATTGCACCGGCGAGCCACAGGGCCCGGGCCCTGTGTCGGATCGAGGTGGTTGTGGCGCCGCGCGGCGCGCCGGCGCATGAGGTGCTCATCAGCTCTGCTCCTTGGTTGAGGTTGCCTGGGGTGTGCTCGAAGGCCGGTCGAGACCGTGAATGACGTCCCTGTCCTCCCACGACGTCAGGCCGTATGCTCCGATGATAAGGGCCTATGACAGTTACATCGGCAATGCGGCCTGGGTACTTGACGTTCAAAGCGCGAGCGGCAACTCCACGGCTGTGTCCATGGCCAGCCAGAAGAGCGCTTCGCGCACATCATGGGCATGCACCCAGTCCCGGTGGTCCCAGGAGTCGCCGGCGAGGCTGTCGCCCGCGTAGAGGAGCTGGCCGAGAACAACGCCCCTGAACCGGGCGACTGCCAACAGCGCTGCAGCCTCCATCTCGACGGTAATGCACCCCTCGGCTCGCCGGAGCAGAACCTTCTCCCTGGTCTCGCGATACACGGCATCTGTCGACCATGTGGTGCCCGTCGCGAACGGCACGCCCGAGCGTCCGAGAACCGACTCCATCACCGACACGACCGCCGGAGCAGCCTCGATGAGGCGGGACGGGGCCAGATAGTGGTACGACGTGCCCTCGTCGCGGACCGCGGCCGACACGATAACCGGACGGCCCAGGGTGAGGCCGGCGTCGAGCGCCCCGGCGCCTCCGCAGGCGACCAACGTCCGGCAGCCGTAGTCGATGGCCTCCTCGAGGAACGCCGTCGCGAGCGGCGCGCCGACGCCGGGTTGGAAGAAGGCGACCCGCTCGCCGCGATGCTCGAGCTCGAAGATCGGGTGGACGCCGTGCTCGGAATGCAGGCTCGCTACTTGGCGAGCCCCCCGCACAGACGCGATCGCACTGACGACGTCGCCGAAGAAGCACATGACCGCGCGTGCGGGAACATCGACCTCGTCACGCGACGGTGCACACAGATGAACTGATGGTTCGATGAGCGCTTGGCGCTCCGGGTCGAACTCGAGGATCGGGTAGGCGGCACGCGCGAGACGGCCGGGCCCGGATCCCGACGTGGCGGGCGAACGGCGACTGGAGACGGCTAGCCCCCTGAGATGTCTTCCAGGCGCTGGCGCCCGGCGGTGACGAACGGCATCATCGCCCGCAGCTCGGCACCGACGGACTCGATCTGGTGGCTCCTCCCCGCGGCCCGCAGCTCGTTGAAGCGCGGCCTGCCGGCGCGGTCCTCTGCTACCCATTCCCTGGCGAAGCTCCCGTCCTTGATCTCGGCGAGTATCCGCCGCATCTCAGCGCGGACCCTGTCGTCGATGATCCGCGGCCCGCGGGTCAAGTCCCCGTACTCAGCGGTGTCCGAGACCGAGAAACGCATGCCGGCGATACCCTGCTCGTACATGAGGTCGACGATCAGCTTCAGCTCGTGCATGCATTCGAAGTAGGCCGATTCGGGCTGGTAGCCGGCCTCGACAAGCGTCTCGAAGCCGGCCATGGCAAGGGCCGTCAAACCACCGCAGAGCACGACTTGCTCGCCGAATAGGTCCGTCTCGGTCTCCTCCGCGAAGGTCGTCTCGAGCACCCCGGCCCGCGTCGCTCCGAGGGCATCCGCGTAGGAGAGCGCTAGTGCCATGGCATTGCCCGAGGCATCGGCCGACACGGCGATGAGCGACGGCACGCCGCCACCCTCGGTGTAGGTGCGGCGCACCAGGTGGCCCGGGCCCTTGGGCGCGACCATCGCGACGTCGAGGCCCGGCGGCGGGGTGATCAGCCCGAAACGGATGTTGAACCCGTGCGCGAAGAACACTGCGTCGCCGTCGGCGAGGTGCGGGGCGATCTCGGTCTCGTACACGGCCGCCTGCTCTGTGTCGGGAAGCAGGACCATGATGAGGTCCGCGTCGGCCGCGGCCTCGGCCACGGTGACGACACGGAGGCCGGCCGCCTCCGCTTTGGCGCGCGAGGACGATCCGGACCTGAGCCCGACCCGTACCTCGACACCGGAATCGTGGAGGTTCAACGCGTGCGCATGGCCTTGCGAGCCGTAGCCGATGATGGCCACCTTGCGCGTCCGGACCAGGGAGGAGTCCGCGTCCTTCTCGTAGTAGAGCTTGGCCATGCCGCTCCTGTCCTTGTAAGTCGTAAGTCGTGGGGAATGCTGCCTTGGGTGTTGACGATGCTCTTCTGGCCGTTGCGGAGCGGCCCCGAAATGGAGCCCTCAGGCGATCTCGGCGACCGGCGAAGCCGCCCCCGACGCCGAGGATCTTTCGTCCAGCTTAGGAAGCGCGATCCGACCGGTTCGTTGCAGCCCCGCGATCCCATACGGCCTCATGAGGTTCTCGAAGTCGTCGACAGCCTCGGGCGTGCCCGCGACCATGACGGTGATGGCGTCGTGGCCGACGTCGACGATGCGGCCTGCAAAGACGCCGACGAGCTGGATGACCTGTGAACGTTGCCCGGCATCGGCCGAGACGCTCACGAGCAACAGCTCGGCTTCGCGTGCCTCGTCGGGGTGAAGCTCGCCGATCTCGACGACGTTGATGAGCTTGTCGAGCTGTGCCACGACCTGCTCGAGTGGCGAGGACTCGACGTCCACGACGATCGAGATCCGCGAGAAGCGCTCGTCGTCGGTCGGTGCCACGGCGAGAGAGTAGATGTTGTACCCGCGTCGCGAGAAAAGTCCTGCGACGCGCGCGAGCACCCCGGCCTTGTTCTCCACGAGTACCGAGAGCAGGCGGTGGCGGGGACCGTATTGACTCTGATGCGGGCTCATTGCAGCGCCTCCGGGTTCGAGGCCGACTGGGACTGGTACACGACGATGTCGTCGTTGGATGCCCCGGACGGCACCATCGGGAAGACCTGTTCCATCGAGTCGGTCCGAAAATCGATCACCACCGGCCGGTCGTCGATCTCGTTGGCCTTCTCGATCGCAGGTGTCACCTCCTCCGGGCTCTCCACGCGGAGACCGATGCAGCCCATCGACTCGGCCCACCCGACGTAGTCGGGCAGGTCCGGCGAGAGGTAGACCTCGGAGTAGCGCTCCTCGTAGAACATGTGCTGCCACTGTCGCACCATCCCGAGGTATGCGTTGTTCAAGATGGCGATCTTGACCGGGATGCGCTCGGCGGTCGCCGTGGCGAGCTCCTGCGCCGTCATCTGAAAGCAGCCGTCGCCGTCGACCGCCCACACCATCCGGTCCGGCCGCCCGACCTTGGCCCCGATGGCCGCCGGCACGGCAAAGCCCATGGTCCCAAGTCCGCCCGAGCTGACCCAGGTGTTCGGGTACTCGAAGGACCAATACTGGGAGGCCCACATCTGATGCTGGCCGACACCCGAGACGAGGATCGTGTCCGGAGGCGTCGAGGCCCTCAAGCTCTCAATGACGAACTGGGGCTTGAGAGTCGGACGGCGGCCTGCGCCACCGGTGACGGCCCCGGCGCTCCCGTGTTCGGAGCGGTCGTAGGTGCAGGGGTACTCCGCCTGCCAGCGCTGAAGCGTCGCGATCCAAGGGGCGAGCCGGCTGTGATCGACCGGCCCGGCGGCCCTGATCACTTCGATTAGAGCCTCGGTCGCCAAACGGCAGTCGGCGAGGATCGCGACTTCGGGCCTCCGGACCTTGCCCATCTCCGCCTTGTCGATGTCGACGTGCACCACCTTCGCCCCCGGCGCGAAAGCCGAGACCTTGCCGGTCACGCGATCGTCGAAACGGCTGCCGAGGGCAAGCAGCAGATCCGCCTTTTGCATGGCGGTGACGGCGGTGTAGTTGCCGTGCATCCCGGGCATCCCGAGACACAGCGGGTGACTGTCAGGAAACGAGCCGCGGGCCATGAGGGTGGTCACGACGGGAATGCCCGTCAGGTCCACCAGCTCGCGCAACGCCTCTGAGGCCCTCGACTTCAAGACGCCGCCGCCGGCATAGATCACCGGCCGTTCGGCCGCGAGCACGAGCTCGACTGCGGCTCGGATCGCCACTGGGTCGGCGTGCGACGGCGGATGGTAGCCGGGCAGGTCGACACCGTCGGGCCAGTACCACTCCATGGTGGCGTTCGCAACGTCCTTCGGGAAGTCGATGAGCACCGGTCCCGGACGACCCGTCGTGGCGATGTGGAATGCCTCGCGCACGACTTGGGGGATGTCGGCGGCGTCGGTGACGAGCCAGTTGTGTTTCGTGACACCGAGCGTGATACCGGTCGTGTCGCACTCCTGGAAGGCATCGGTCCCGATCGCGGTCGTGGCGACTTGGCCGGTGATGCAGACCAACGGGATCGAGTCCATATAGGCGTCGGCGAGCGGGGTCACGATGTTGGTCGCGCCAGGGCCGCTCGTCACCATGGCCACTCCCGGCCTGCCGGTCGCCTGCGCGTACCCCTCGGCCATGTGGCCGGCGCCCTGCTCGTGGCGGACCAGGATGTGGCGGATCGGCGAGTCGATGATCGGGTCGTATACGGGCAGGATCGCACCTCCGGGAAGGCCGAAGATGACTTCGACCTCTTGCATCTCGAGGCATTTCACTAGCGCTTGCGCTCCGGTGAACTCCATCGGTGCTACCTCTCGCTCTCGTTCGTCGGGTCTGTGGGTGGTTGTGTGGTGTACGACTGCTCACCTTCGTCGGTGCCCCGTGCGCCGGTGCCGGAAAACGAAACGACCTCCCCTTCGGGGAGGTCGCAGGCGCAGAACCGCAAAGGGTGCCGCGCTCTAAGTAATAAGTACGAGGCAGTCGTTTGCGGACATCAGGTGCAAGTCTTGCAGAGCGGCCGGGCGGGCGCAACCTTTCGCGGTGGCGGCGGGGCGGACCGACGCGGCGGACCGACGCGGCGGATCGGGCAGCGGGACGGGTCGGCAAGGCGCGACCGAACAGGTGGTAGGCAGGAACGGGCTGCGTGCGGCGGCTATAGCTATGGCTCGGTGACGGCGCCTCGCTCGGCCCCCACGACGAGTCGCGCGTACTTGGCCAGGACCCCTGTGGCATAACGCGGGATGGGGGGTTTCCACTGCTCACGGCGACGCTCGAGCTCTACCGGCGCGACGACCACGTCCAGCCGGCCCTCATGCGCGTCGAGAACGATCTGGTCGCCGTCTTCGACAAGCCCGATCGGGCCGCCGACCGCCGCCTCGGGAGCCACGTGGCCGACGCAGAAGCCCTGGGTGCCGCCGGAGAAGCGCCCGTCGGTCACAAGCGCACAGTCGCCGCCTCGCCCGACGCCGGTCATAGCCCCGGTCACGGCAAGCATCTCGCGCATCCCTGGGCCGCCCTTCGGCCCCTCGTAACGGATGACCACGACTGTCCCAGGCGTGACCGACCCGGCGAGGATGGCCTCCATGGCGGCGCCTTCTCCGTCGAAGACCCTTGCCCGGCCTGCAAAGGCGAGGTCGCCGTCGATTCCTGCGACCTTCACGACAGAGCCCTCGGGCGCGAGCGACCCGTGCAGGATGGCGATCCCCCCGTCGGCGTGGATCGGTTCACCAAAACGGCGGACGACCGACCCGTCGGGAGCGGGTGGGTCGAGGGCGGCCAGGTTCTCGGCCATCGTCTTGCCGGTGACCGTCAGGCACTCGCCGTGGAGCAAGCCTTGTTCCAACAGCTCTCGGAGCACGACCGGGAGGCCGCCGATCCGGTCGAGATCGGTCATGTGGTACCGCCCGTGCGGCTTCATGTCCGCGAGGTGCGGCACTCTCCGGCCAATTCGGGAGAAGTCGTCGAGATGCAACTCGACGCGGGCCTCGTGCGCGATCGCGAGCAGATGAAGCACGGCGTTGGTGGAGCCGCCGAGTGCCATCACTGTCGCGATCGCGTTCTCGAAAGCCTCCTTGGTCATGACCTGGCGGGGTCGGATGCCCTTTTCGAGCAGCCCCATCACTGCCTGACCACTCGCGTAGGCGAGATCGTCTCGCCGGCGGTCGACGGCCGGCACCGCAGCCCCGGCCGGCAGCGCCATGCCGAGCGCTTCGGCCACCGATGCCATGGTGTTGGCGGTGAACATGCCTGCGCAGGAGCCTTCGGTCGGGCACGCGTTGCGTTCGATCGCCTCCAGCTCGGCTAGGTCGATCGTTCCCGCCGAGCATGCGCCGACCGCCTCGAACACCGAAACGACATCCAGAGCGCGATCGCCGAGGTGGCCCGGCAGGATCGTGCCGCCGTAGACGAAGACCATCGGAAGGTCGAGCCGACCGGCGGCCATGAGCATCCCGGGAAGCGACTTGTCGCACCCGGCGAGGCCGACGAAGGCGTCAAAGCGCTCCGCGTGCATCATGGCTTCGACCGAGTCCGCGATGATCTCCCGGCTCACGAGGGACGCATGCATCCCCTCGTGGCCCATCGCGATGCCGTCGGAGACCGCGATCGAGACGAACTCGAACGGGAACCCGCCGGCTGCACGCACCCCGTCCTTCGCCCGCTGAGCGAGCCGGGCGAGCGGCAGGTTGCACGGCGTCACCTCGTTCCATGTAGAGGCCACGCCGACCTGAGGCTTGTCGAAATCACCATCGGTCATCCCGACCGCCCGGAGCATCGCCCTCGATGGTGCGCGCCGGAAGCCCTCGGTCACGTCCTGGCTGTGGATCTTGAGCGAGCGGATCTTGTCGGTCATTGCCTCAAACTAGTTGCCGCCCCGCCGGATGGCCGAGGCAGTCGCTACGAGCGCCCGATGTGCAGCCGAAGCGACACCACCTCAGGCATCGCGCCGGAGGGCAAAGGCCTCCGCGACCAGCTTGCCGTTCGCTCTCCCCTTCGAGGATTTCATGACCTGGCCGAGGAGGAATTGCGCCACCTTGTCATCACCTTCGCGGTAGCGCCGCCATTCCTGTGGGTTGGCGGCGATCACCTCATCGACCATCGACCCGAGAGACGCAGTGTCCATCTGCTCGTATCCGAGCCGCCTGGCGATCTGGCCTGGGTCCCCGCCCTTGCCCATGAGCTCGGCGAGCACCTCTTTGGACTGTGTCGCCGAGAGCCGCCCCGACGACTCCATCTTGAGCAGAGCGGCGAACGCCATCGGGTCGAGCAGCTTCGCCGCGTCTGGGTTCGCGGCCGCCTCGTTCGCGGCACGGGCGAGCGCTAGCCGCGGATCTGCCCCGGCCGCGACGGCGCCGTGAACCAGTTCGTCGAGCCCGAGGTCGACGACGGTGACGACCTGGTCGGTCGAGCCGTCCCTGCGCGTGGCCAGCTCCGAGCCGGCGGCGAGGAGGTTCGAGAGGCGGTGCCGGCGCTCGGCCGGCATGGCGCCGACGCCCTCGGCAGCCGCCGTCAAAAGCGCCACGTCCGGCACGAGCGGGGTGAGGTCGGGCTCGGGGAAGTAACGGTAGTCGTTCGCCTCCTCCTTCGAGCGCATCGAGTGGGTACTGCTGTCCCCCTCGTCCCAGTGCCGGGTCTCTTGCGACACTCGCTCGCCGGCTTCGAGCAGCTCGATCTGGCGTGCGACCTCGTAGTCGATGGCTCGCTCGAGCGATCGCAGCGAGTTCAGGTTCTTCACCTCGCAACGCGTCCCGTACTCGGTCGCGCCTGCCGGGCGCACCGAGACGTTCGCGTCAACCCTCAAGGAGCCTTCTTCCATCCGGCCGTCGGACGCCCCTGTGGCCACGAGGATCGAGCGCAGCTCGTCGACATAGGCCCTCGCCTGGGCCGCGGAGCGGATGTCCGGGCGGGAGACGATCTCGACGAGCGGCACCCCGGCGCGGTTGTAGTCCACGAGCGAGTAGCCGGCTTCGTGGATGCGGCCCCCTCCGCCGACGTGGGTCGTCTTGCCGGTGTCCTCCTCCATGTGGGCCCGTTCGACACCTACGCGCGACCCGTCAGGCAGCTCCAGCCACCCGTCGACGTTGATGGGCTCGTCGTACTGGCTGATCTGGTAGTCCTTGGGCATGTCGGGATAGAAGTAGTTCTTCCGGTGAAAGATCGAGCGCTGCGCCTTGCAGTTGAGCGCTGCGCCGATCCTCAGGGCGAGCTCGACCGCTCGCCGGTTGACAACAGGCAGCGAGCCTGGCAGGCCCAGGCAGACCGGGCAGACGTTCGTGTTCGGCTCGTCCCCGAAGGCGTTGCGGCACCCACAAAAGAGCTTCGTGGCCGTGGCGAGCTCACAGTGGACCTCGAGGCCCACCACCGTCTCATAGCCGGTCACGGCGTCACCGGTCCTCGGGATTCGCGAGGCGCAGCCGCCTCCAAGCTCGCCGCGACGCGCATCATGACCGCCTCTCCGAGGGCCGGGGCGAGGACCTGCACGCCGATCGGCAGCCCCTCGGGATTCAAGGCGAAGGGAACGCTGGCAGCGGGATGGCCCGCGAGGCTGGAGGGAATGCTGCACAGGTCGCACATGTACATCTCAATCGGGTCGTCGACCTTGGACCCGAAGGGGAAAGCCACAGACGGCGTCGTCGGCGTCAACAGCACGTCGAAGTCCCTGTAGGCGGTCTCGAACGCGCGGATGACCAACGTGCGCGCCTTTTGAGCCTGGCCGTAGTAGGCGTCGTAGTAGCCGGCCGACAAGGCGTAGGTGCCCATCATGATGCGCCGTTTCACCTCCGCGCCGAAGCCTTCGCCCCGGGTCCGGGCGTTCATCGTCTCCGCGTCCGGCCCGTCGACTCGAAGTCCGTAGCGGACGCCGTCGTAACGCGACAGGTTCGAGGACGCCTCGGCGGGCGCGATGACGTAGTAGGCGGGCAGTCCGAGCAACAACTCAGGGATCCTCACCTGGTCCACCTTCGCCCCGGCGGCCGCCAACGCCTCGGCCGCTGCTACAACCGCGTCGCCACACTCGGAGCCCGCCGAGAGGAAATCCGCCACGATCCCGACGCGCAACCCCGAGACGCCCTCGTCGAGGGTGTCGAGCAGGCTCGGCGCCGGCCGGTCGAGCGACGTCGAGTCCATCGGGTCGTGCCCGGCAATCACCTCGAGCCCGAGCGCCGCGTCCGCGACCGTGATCGCGAATGGTCCTATCTGGTCGAGCGAGCTCGCGAACGCGATCAGCCCGTACCGGGAAACGACGCCGTAGGTCGGCTTCACCCCGACGATCCCGCACAGCGCCGCCGGCTGACGGATCGAGCCGCCCGTGTCGCTGCCGAAGGCGAGCGGCACCATCCCCGCCGCGACCGCAGCGGCGCTCCCGCCCGACGAGCCGCCCGGGACGCGCCCCAGGTCCCAGGGGTTCCGGGTGGGCCCGAAGGCAGAGTTCTCTGTCGAAGAGCCCATGGCGAACTCGTCAAGGTTGGTCTTGCCGATCGCGACAGCGCCGGCATCCCGGAGCCGGCTCACGACCGTCGCGTCGTAAGGAGGCAGCCACCCGGCCAGGATCTTCGACGAGCAAGTCGTGGGGATCCCCACGGTGCACAGATTGTCCTTCAGCGCGACGGGGACGCCCGCGAGCGGTCCCGGGTCCAGACCCGATCGGACCATCCGATCGACGGCGTCGGCATCCGCCTCGGCCGCCTCGACAGTCACTTCGTTGAAGCAGTGCAGGTCGCCCTCGAGCTCGCGAACGCGATCGAGTGACACCGCAAGGACTGCCCGGGCGCTGCGCTCACCAGCGCGTACGGAGGCTGCGATCCCGGCCAGGGACCCGAGCCCAGGCGCTGGGCTCGCCGTCACGGTGCCTCGCCCATGATGCGGGGAACCCGGAAACGGTCGTTCTCCGCCACCGGGGCCTGCGCGAGCACAACCTCCCGGTCCAGGCTCGGCCGCTCGGTGTCGGAGCGGAGCACGTTCTCGACCGGGAACGGGTGGGCGGTTGGCGGGACGTCAGCCGTGTCGAGCCGGCGCACCGCGTCGACGTGCTCGAGGATCGCGGACAGCTGCATCGCGTAGCGCCCGACCTCGTCTTCGTCGAGGGCGAGCCGGGCAAGGCGCGCCACGTGTCGTACCTCCTCGGGCGTAATGAGGCGATCTGACTCGCTCACTGGATCACCGCCATCTTGTTGACGAACGCGACAGCGCGATCTTCGATCTCCGGGGCGTCGTGGTCGAGCGTGGCGACGTGGAAGCTGCGCTCGAGGAAGACGCGCTCAACCGGGCCGCCTGCGCGCGCGGCGAGGACATCGCCCGACTCGGGGGGCACGACGTGGTCGATCCGGCTGGACAAGAGCAGCACCGGGCAGTGGAGCTCACCCAGCCGGGCCGCGACCTCGTCGACACCCTCGAACATCGAGAGCATCGGTTCCAACGGCGAGGCGTCGTAGGCAGATTCGATCGCCTGCATCGCAATGTCAGAACCGATGGCAGGAACCGAAATGGCGCCTTCTTCGATCATGCCATGCAGCATGTCCCGGAAGCTCGAAGCCGGCGGGTCGACCAGGGGGTTGACCACGATGATGCCGGCGATATCGGGATGCCGCTCGCCAAGCCAGATCGCGAGCGAGCCGCCCATCGACAGGCCGGCCACAAAGACACGATCGGAGCGACCGGCAAGCTCGCTGTAAGTCGCTTCGGCGACCGAGGACCAGTCGGACCAACGTGTCGGGACCATGTCCTCCACGCTCGTGCCATGTCCGGGCAGCAGCGGAAGCTCGACTGAGAACCCGGCCGCTGCGAGTGCTTGCGCGAGCGGGCGCATCGACTGTGGGCTCCCGGTGAAACCATGAAGGACCACAACGCCGATCGGACCGCCCCCGGAGGAGAAGGGCTCGGCACCGGCAAGGATCGGGGTTGTCACGTGAGCATCGTACCCGGCCCTCTAGGGAGGCTCTCAAGCAGATAATGTCCGCCCTACGAGCCGACGGGCCGGATCCGAGGAGCTGACGTGGAGAAGTTGCCGTTTCTGAGTGACGAGTGGACCACCGAGGTCAAGCGGCTGCACGCCGAGGTCGTGACGCAATCCACTCCCCCTGCTCAAAGTGTTCGCATGAACCTCGTCCTGACGCAGTCCCCGATCGGCGACGGCACGACCGAAGCCCACGTGGACACGAGCTCCGGCGAAGTCATAGTGGACACCGGCCACATCGACTCCCCCGACTTGACGGTAACCGTGGACTACGAGACGGCCAAGGCGATCCTCGTCGACGGCGACGCCCAAGCGGCAATGCAGGCCTTCATGTCGGGACGAATCAAGATCGACGGGGACATGACTCTGCTGCTCGCCATGCAGAACACGCCGGTCGACCCTGTCCACCAGGAGCTCGCGGCGCGCGTCCGGGAGATCACTGAGTAAGTCCTGGTCCCCAGCTGCTACCTCGTGGACGGCGGCCCCGACGGCGAGGCGACATGACCGACGATCTTGGGCACCTCGACGGCCAGCTCGTCCACCGTCCAACGTTCACCCTTGTCGATCTCTGCTGCCAGGGTCCAAGGCTGGAAGAACTGCACCTTGCCGCCTTGGACAAAGAAGACCTTCCCGGTGAAAGAGCAGAGATCGCTCGCGAGATAGGCGGCGATGGGCGAGACGTTGGCGGGGTCCCAGGAATCGAACGCGCCTGAGTCGGCTGGTGGCTGCACGATGTCGGACAGACCGGGGGTCGACTCGGTGATCCGTGACCTGGCTGCCGGCACGATCGCATTGACGCGCACGCCGTAGCGCGAGAGCTCCTGGGCGGCTATCACGGTGAAGGCTGCGATCCCCGCTTTGGCCGTCCCATAGTTCGACTGCCCGGGATTGCCCAGCAGCCCGGAAGTCGATGAAGTGTTCACCACAGCAGCGCTGACCTTGCGGCCAGCCTTTGACTTCTCCCGCCAATAGGTCGCGGCCCAGCGAGTGGGAACGAAATGTCCGTTCACGTCGACGTGCATGACGAGGTCCCACTCCTCCTCGGTCATGTTCACAAGGACCCGGTCCCGGATGATGCCAGCGTTGTTCACGAGCACGTGGAGGTCGCCGAATGCTTCGATCGCGGCGCTCACCACGTGGTGGCCACCGTCCCAGTCCGCCACGTCGTCGGTGTTGGCGATCGCCTCGCCGCCCATCTGCTTGATCTCGTCCACGACCCGCTGAGCCGCTGTGCGGTCGTCGCCCGAGCCGTTGACCGCGCATCCGAGATCGTTGACCACGACCTTGGCGCCTTCGCCGGCAAACAAGAGCGCGTGCTCCCGACCGATCCCGCGGCCCGCACCGGTGATGATCGCAACCCTGCCTTCGAGTGCACCCATGACCGTGCCCTTCCTTAGTTCGTAAGCCTGCGGCCGCCCCGTCGAGCGGAGCGTGTGACCCTGCCGGCGGTGGCGTCGCGCTGGCAGCGCACACCGCCATGTTCGAAGAACGCTCCGCCGTAGTTGCGGCGCGCACCGCCACGTTGGCAGCACGCACCGCCCGTGGTCAAACGGGACACCGCGCGGCGCCGAACGGAACGCTGGGTGGCGTCGAGTGGGACGCCACCACAGGCATGCCGGCCTGTCGTGCAGGCAGCCGACCTGCTGCGTTCAGTACAGGTAGATAGTGACTGTTGTACCGACCCTCACTGAGGTTCCTGCCGCCGGGATCTGGGTCAGCACGAAGTTCGCGCTCGGCGGCCCGTAGAG
>Ga0187867_10002091_pt1 | contig 16804 bp, 10 predicted proteins | sample June2016WEW_13_1_FD_132976 | JGI IMG/M metagenome (GOLD analysis project Ga0187867, IMG submission 132976) | Peatland microbial communities from SPRUCE experiment site at the Marcell Experimental Forest, Minnesota, USA - June2016WEW_13_10 | ecosystem: Environmental > Terrestrial > Soil >...
TGATCCGGGGGTTGGACTACAAGGATGCGGCCCGGTTCTCGTTCCTGCTCGCAACGCCGGTGATCCTCCTCGCCGGGCTCTACAAGATCCCCGACCTGCTGGGGACTCTCGGCAACGGCGTTCGCGGTCAGGCACTCGTCGCCGCCCTGATCTCGGTCCGGTTCCTGACGCGGTACTTCAAGACTCGAACCCTCTGGCCCTTCGGCCTGTACTGCCTCGTGATGGGCACCTTCTGCGTCGTCCGCTTCGCCTGACGGCGGCCGTAGTCTGGCGAGATGGCCATCTGCGAGACCCCAACCGAACGCACCTGAGGTGGTGGCGGCGATCCGGGCCGTGCTTCCGGGCTGAGCCTTCAGACCGAGCGGCCGAGCAGCGAAGCCATCCCACGAGCTCGAGGAGCTTGACCGATGGTCGATGTGAGCGGTGATCTCGTTGTGACGCGGTGGCTCACCATCCCTGCCGGTGAGCTCCGATGGCGATTCTCCGGGAGCGGTGGACCCGGTGGGCAGCACGCGAACACCTCGAACACCAAGGTGATGCTGACCTGGAGCATCGAGACGTCCGAGGCGCTCACCGACTTCCAACGGACGCGGCTTGTCTCCGAGCTCGGGCCCGTCATGCGTGTCGTGGCTGTTGACGAGCGCTCGCAGTCTCGCAACCGAGACATCGCGCTCGAACGCCTGCGCGACCGGGTGCGAGCTGCGCTCGCCGTTCGTGCCTACCGGCGGCCGACCGCGCCGACAAGGTCGTCCGTCGCCCGTCGACTCGCGGCAAAACACCAGCGATCGGAGCGCAAGACCGAGCGGCGTGCCGACCCGGGCACCGAGGACTAGGCCTCTGAGCAGGGATAACCAAGGCAGCCCAGACGCCACGTGGCAAGCGGTGAGAGAGCGCCCCCTCCCGGGCGCCGGAGCGGCAGAACCTCGTCAGAGGCTGCTCGCCAGGACAGATACTCTGGAGCAGCTCCTCGGGACATCCGAGGGTTTCGTCGCGCAGCGGATCCAACGATCCTGAGCACGTCGATCACGCTTGGTCCACAGAGAGCGCTGGCGCAATAGGGATCATGGCACTGGACACCGCCGATACGGTGACAGCCGGCGCTGCCACACGCACCGACACGCAGGGAGCTGAGGCCTTGGAAGCCGACGCGCCGGGAGCCGACGCGCCTGTCCAGACAGACGGTATGTCCCTTCGCCGGTTCGGCGCGACCGCAGGAGTGGCGGCAGTCCTCCTCGGGCTCTTCCTCGTGTGGATGGCGTCCCATCCGGGTGCGCACCGTTCCACCGCTGACATCGATGTTGTCGTCAAGCTCGCCGTTGCTACGGTCGCGGCCGCCAGCTGCGTCGTGTTCGGCCGGCGCACGGCTCGCCAAGTGCGCCCTGCTTGGATGTGGCTCGGGGCCTCCGCCATCGTCTGGGCAGTCGGGGCAGCCGTCCTCACCTGGTACGACTTCGCGAAGAACGGTGCTGTGCCTTTCCCCTCGGCGGCTGACGCGGGTTTTCTTGCCGCGCTGCCACTTGCCGCAATCGGGGTCCTCCTGTTCTCCTCAGCCCCTGGGCCCGGCGTCTCTCGGGCACGCGTGCTGCTCGACGGCAGCATCGTGGCCGGATCTCTCCTCATCGTGAGCTGGACCACCGCGCTCGGAACCGTGTACCACTCGGGCTCGGGCAGCGTCTTCTCCCAGGCAATCGGTCTTTCCTACCCGATCGGTGACGTGATCGTCGCCACCGTCGGTATCAGCGTCCTCGCGCAAGGTCGCAGCCGCCAGCGCGTCCCGCCCGTGCTCGTCGTCGGCGGGTTGCTCTGCCTGACTGTCGCCGACAGCAGTCTCGCCTACCTGAGTCATCTCGCATCGTTCCGGTACGACGCGCTCGTCGACGCCGGTCGCGTGGCCGGCTTCATGCTCATCGCTCTTGCCCCTCTCTGGCCGCCTGACCGGACTACCACTCAGCGCGATGAGGTCGAGGGGCCGTCGCCGTGGCAGGTCGCGCTCCCCTATCTCTTCCTCGCGATCGCGATCTTCGCGGCCGCACTCAAGGGAACCCAGTCCCGTCACCTCGACCTGTTCGACGTGGTCGCCGGGCTGTGCGTCATCGCTGCGGTGCTCACCCGGCTGGTGCTCACCCTCGTCGAGAATCTGCGCCTCACCGGCCAAATGCGCTTCGCGGTCACCACGCTTCGCGCTAACCAGGTCGAGCTCGTACATTACGCCCTTCACGACTCGCTTACAGGCCTGCCGAACCGGGTGCTGTTCGGCGATCGCATCGAGCACGCGCTCGCCCGACGCTCGTCGCCTACCCGCCGCGTCGCCGTGATGCTCTGCGATCTTGACAGCTTCAAGGACGTGAACGACACGCTCGGCCATCCCAGCGGTGACGAGGTGCTCATCGCCGCCGCTGATCGTCTGAGCTCGTGCGTCCGTCCGGCCGATACCGTCGCACGCATCGGGGGCGACGAATTCGCCATCCTCATCGACGACGCCTCAGGAGTCGACGAGGTTGCGTCGGTCGCCGCCCGTGTCTGTTCCGCGATGCGGACCCCGTTCACCGTTGCGGGACGTGATTTCATCGTGCAAGTGAGCGTCGGCATCGCGATGGCCAACCAGTACGACACCCGCAGCGAGAAGCTCCTTCAGGACGCGGACGTCGCCCTTTACGCAACCAAGGACGCCGGGGGTGACGACTACACGTTCTTCGAGCCACGGCTCGGCAAGGCTTATGTCGACCGACTCGGGCTACAAGCTGAGCTCTCGGCGGCTCTCGAGAACGGCGAGCTCTTCATGGAATACCAGCCGGTCGTCGAGCTGGCTTCCGGGCGTACTGTCGGTGTCGAGGCATTGTTGCGATGGCGTCATCCCCGGCGCGGCGTGCTGAAGCCGGTGGACTTTCTCCCGGTCGCGGACAACTCCGGTGTCGCGGTGCAAATCGGTGCTTGGGTTCTGGGCGAGGCGCTGCAGCAGCTTCGGGGGTGGAGGGAGCGGACCCCGGCAGCCGCGCGCCTCTGGACGGCGGTCAACGTCTCGGCGCGACAGCTGGCCAGTGGCGATCTCGTCAGCGCTGTCTCCAAGGCCATAAACGCGAGCGGCCTGGAACCAGAGTCGTTGCACATCGAGCTGACGGAAAGCGCTGTGATCGACCTCGTCGACTGGTCCTTGCTCGTCCTGACAGACCTGAAGCGCCTTGGGGCGAAGCTGGAGATCGACGACTTCGGCACGGGCTACTCCTCGCTCGCATACCTGAAGCAGCTGCCGATCGACGGCGTGAAGATAGACCGTGTCTTCGTGGACGGTCTCGGTACCGACGGTCGTGATGCCGTCATCATCGAGGCAGTCGTCTCACTGGCGCATGCCTTGCAGCTGAAAGTGGCGGCCGCAGGTGTCGAGACCAGCCGCCAGCTCGAGTGGCTCCGGACTCTCGGATGCGATTATGGACAGGGCTACCAGTGGAGCACCCCGCTGCCGGCTGCCGATCTCGAGCGGTGGCTGAGGCGCGACTGAGACGTGGTGCTCCGCTAGCAGAGCCTCATTTGCGGCGTTAGGGCCCGCAGAAAAACGGGCGTGGCGTTGACCACTGCAGGGCCAAAGTACACTTATGCCAGTCGATGGACCCGAGGCGAGGAGTGAATACTATGCGGCTCAGGCGCAGGATCGTGACCATCGCCGTGAGCGTCGCGTGCGGCCTCGCCCTTGCGGCATGCGGCCAACAAGTCGTTGCGCACGTCACAGCAGGCGACTCCGTTCGCTCAGCTTTGACCAGCGCGTTCGACAGCCCCACGACTCAGATCACCGTCACCGCACAGGGCCTTCCTGGACAAGCCGCCATCGCCGACAACAGCGTCTCGGTGGTGCTGACAACGTCCAAGGAGAGTGGCTCGACTTCCATTGAAGATCAGGCAGTGGACATCTCGATCAACTATCAGTCCGCATATCTGGTCGACCTGCGCTCGGTGAAAGGGTCGGAGTACCTCCGTCTCAATCTCAAGTACATCGAGGGCCTTGCCGGCCCCACCGCGATGGCATCGGCATCAAAGACGCTCGACGAGCTCGCTCAGCGTCCTGGCTTCGGATTCATCCACGACGTCCTGCTCGGCAACTGGGTCGGTGTCTCCACGAGCACGCTCACTGCTCTAGGCCACCAGCTCGCCCCTCAGCTCCCAAGCGCCTATTCATCTATCTCCTCTATCTCCGGTCTGCAGAATGCCAGCGGCATCAGCTCTTCTGTCGTCGACTCCTGGGTGCAGTCGGTCCGCACGTGGTTGAGCATTCACCAGACCAAGACGGGCGAGTACTCGCTCAGCCTTCCTGTTCGAAGCTTCGCCGGGTCGATTCTCAAGAGTCTCGCCAAGCCTTTGTCGACGTATTCGAGCGAGCCGTTCCTGTCCCCATCGCAGCTTTCGAAGACCCTCAACGAGATTCCAACCGACCTTTCCCTTCACGCGAACCTCTGGGTATCGGGAGGGTCCGCGAGCAAACTGCAGATCCTCATTCCGGATTCCACCGGGTCCATCGTCATCGCCATCTCCCACCCGGCGGCATCAGTCCAGGTTCCGGCCGACGCGACGATGCTGACCGAAGGCGACCTCACGACCATATTCGGGACGGTTTCAGGCCCGCTCTCCAAGGCCTTGGGCTCCAAGGGTGGCGGTTTGTTGAGCTCGCTCTGAGCCGGGGTTGCAACGGTACCGCCGAGAGCGCCCTGGCGGCGCCGGGCGCTCAGCCTGCTCGCCCGATAATCCGTGCAGGGATCCTGGAACGACCAGGACGGGGAGTCCGATCACCGCTGACCCACCGGCGCGACAGCACCGACAGGCCCCTCGCCGGTCGAGCCCGCCGTGCTCAGGAAACGCTCGTCGACGACAGGCTCTGCAGCGAATCGGTCAGCGACGGGAGGAAGGTGAACCCGTGGACACCGTGGCCAACCACCGCATAGTCATAAGTCGTGAAGAGCCACACCCAGACAGCGTTGCGCGTGAGGGTCGCCGAAAGCTCCCGGTAGTACATCAGGCGGGCCACGAGCGAAGACGATGCCTCACCTTCTGCAAGCAGGCTCTGGAGCCTCAGCGAGCTGTAGCCGGCGGACACTGCAAGGTCGGCATTCTGACCGAAGTACCGGCCGTACATGGTGTAGGGGTCCGGGTCGGCACCGTTCCAGGCAAAAGCCGCCTGGAAATCACCGCTGAGCCAAAGCTGATCGTAAGCAGCACTGGCCAGGTTATGGATGTTCATCTTTATCCCCACCTGGGCCAACTCACTTTGGGCTGCCCGTGCCTGACCAAGGCTCGTGGGGTCCAGGGCGACCGAGGTGATGGCGGTGAAGGAAAAGCCCGACGGGTCACCAGCCGCCACGAGATAGTTCCTGGCCGCCGTAAGGTTCGTGGTGGGACACAACACGGAGACGGGATCTGAGGCGAACGGCCCGACGGGGATCGGCCCTGCCACTCGGCCCTGTCCCGAGACCGCGTCATCAATGACCTGTTCGCGGTTGATGGCACACTCGAGCGCCCGCCTGTTGTTCACGTTTGCGAGCGGGCCCGTCCTGTCCTGGAGCATGAGGGCCCGGTACGAGAGGTCAGGAACCTTCTGCACCTTGTAGCCGGTTAGCGTCTGGGCAACTCCCGGCTGGGTGAGCAGGCCCAGCTGGACGGCGTTGGCCTTGATCGCCGTGGCGATCGAGCCCGCCGTGGGCATCATCTCGATCTTCACGGTCGCCTGCTTCACACTGCCACCCCAGTAATGCCGGTTGGCGTTCAGGACCATGTAGTTGTCAGGGCTCCAACTGGAGAAAAGGTATGGTCCCGTGCCGTCGGGCTTTGTCTCGACCGTGCCCGCGGTGATGGCCTTGACCGAGAGCATCGACAGGTTCACCGATGTGAGCCCCGACAGGATCGAGGAGTCAGGCCTGCTGAGCACGAGCTCCACGACGTAGCGGCCCAACGCCACGATGGATTTCACGGCCGATAGGTACGAAGCCGAGGCATCACCGGTCTTCGGAGCTAGCGCCCGATCGAGTGACGCGACCACGTCGGCCGAAGAGAAGACCGAGCCGTCGTCGAAGGTCACGCCTCTCCGCAGCTGGAAGGTGATCGCCCGGTTCCCGTCGCTGAACGCCCAATTCGTCGCGAGGTCAGGCACTAACTGCAGCTTGCTGTCATACCGGACAAGCTGACCGTACACGAGCCCGAGCGCCTGGAAGTCGACGAGATTCGTGACCGTGTCAGGGTCGAGATTCTGAACGCCCGAGGTGCTCGCGACCACGAAAGCGCTCCCATTGGAGGCATCGGAAGTCTGCACGCGCGCTGCTGCGCCTGCGGAGGAGCACAGCGCACACGCCAAAGTGACGCTCGTTCCAAGCGCCATGACACTGCGGAGAACGTTTCTATGCCTCACGAACCACTTCCGAGTCGTTAGTGCGCTAGAAGAGACGGTAACACATTATTGCGGTTAGGTTAAGCAACCGGCCGGTGAGTTGGCCGATTGTTGACACGATCGCTGTCAGGCTCTCCTCAGACGGCGAGAAGACCGGGCCTTTCCCGGGCTTGAAGGGGACGCGATCGCGCGTTCTGCACCGGACGGGCGCTCGCTGCCGCCTGTAGGCGACAATGAGTCGACATCCAGGACCAGCCCGTCACAACCAAGGGAGGCACACAAGATGGCGACCACTGCCGTCGGTACTCGTCTGTGCGACGTGCTGCCCGAGAGCCAGGTCGACACGACCGCGATCACGCTCACTGTCAACGCTCGCGACGCTGGCTTCTATGAGTACCGGCCCAAGGCTGTCGTTCGCGTGGCAAATGAGAAGGAGGTGATCGCTCTGCTCGGTGTCGCCCGCGAGATGCGCCTGCCGGTCACTTTTCGCGCCGGCGGCACGAGCCTCGCGGGCCAGACGGTCGGCGAGGGGATAATCGCCGACTGCAGCCACGGCTTCACCACGATCGAGGTCCTCGACGACGGTGCTCGGGTGCGCGCCGAGCCAGGGCCGACCGCTGAGATGGTGAACCGGGTACTGCGCCCATACGGGCGCAGGATCGGCCCCGATCCGGCCTCGATCCGCGCTGCCCGTATCGGCGGGATCATCGCCAACAACTCGAGCGGCATGATCACAGGCGTCAGGCTCAACGCCTACCACACGATGGACTCGGTCCGGTTCGTCCTGGCTGACGGATCGGTCTGGGACACGGCGGCCCGAGACGAATACGAGCGCTTCGCCCGCGAGCGCCGAGACCTGGCACAGGGCCTCGCGGCGCTCCGCGACAAGGTGCGGGCCGACGCCGACCTCGTCGCGTTGATCAACAAGAAGTTCTCGATCAAGTGCGTGACCGGCTATGGGATCAACGCCCTCGTCGACTTCGACGATCCGCTGGAAATCCTCGCGCACCTGCTCGTGGGCTCAGAGGGCACGCTCGCCTTCATCTCCTACGTCGTGCTGAGCACGGTGCCACTCGATCCCGAGCGCTCGGCAGCGCTCTTGCTCTTTGACAGTCTCAAGACGATGGCGAACGCCATCCCCACGGTCGAAGCGACGGGCCCGAACGTGGTCGAGTTCCTCGATGACGCCTCGATGCAAGCCGTGTCCGGCCTCGACGGCCTGCCCGACCTCGTCACGACCCATCCGAAGGGATCGGCTGCGCTGCTCGTCGACTACCAGCGGACAACCCAGGATGCCTTGCGCGCCGCGGCCGATGCCGCACTCCCGAAGCTGAAGGCGCTCCCGGGCCTGATAGTGATGAGCGACTTCTCCACGACGCCCGCGAGCCACGCTCGTCTTTGGCGCGTGCGAGAGGACCTGTTCGGGATAGTGGGCGGCGCCCGCACTCCAGGCACGACGGTGCTGCTAGAGGACATGGCAGTGCCCTTGGACGAGTTCGCGACATTGCTCACAGGACTCGAGGCGCTGTTCGCCAAGCACGGTTACACGGACCCGGGCCAGGGCGTGCAGTACGGGCACGCGAGCGCCGGCAATGCACACTTCGTGTTGACTGCTGACTTCACCCAGCAACGGGAGATAGACCGCCTCATGGCGTTCACGGAGGACTCCGTCGTTCTCGTTGCCGACGAGTTGAACGGCTCGTTGAAGGCCGAGCACGGCACCGGCCGCGCGATGGCCCCGTTCGTGCAGCGCGAGTGGGGCGACAAGGCGTACTCAGTGATGAAAGAGATCAAGAAGCTCATCGACCCCGGCGACTTGTTCAATCCCGGCGTCCTCATCAACGAGGACCCCGCCGTCGTCAGCAAGAACATCAAGCGCACACCACTGGTCTCGCCGCGGATCGACAAGTGCATCGAGTGCGGTCTCTGCGAGCACGTCTGCCCGAGCCGCCTGGTCACGCTCACTCCCCGGGGCCGGATACAGGCCTCCCGCAAGCACGCCGAACTGCTCGCGAAGGGGGACGATTCCGCCGCAACGGAGCTTTGGCGGCAGTACCAGTACGCGGGGATCAACACCTGCGCAGCCGATGGCATGTGTGGGACCAAGTGCCCGGTCGGGATCAACGTCGGCGAGTACTGCGCCGAGCTGCGTGCCGAACGCAACGGCAAGGTCGAGGTTTCTCTCGGCTCTTTGCTGGCACGCCGCTACGCCGAGGTCGAGAGGATCGCGCGAGGTGGTCTCGCCATCGGCGTCCTGGCGAACAAGACGCACTCGATGGAAGCCCTCACGAAGGCCCTTCACAAGCTGATCCCGTTCTCGCCCGTGTGGTCACCGGCGATGGGCAGGAGCCCAACGCCGGTGTTCCGGCGCGAGGACGCGCCCGAGATCGTCTATTTCCCTGCGTGCGTGACGCGGATCATGGGCTCCTCGAACCTCGGAAAGCCCTCGGTCGCCGAGACCGTCCTTACCCTCGCCGACCGCGCGGGCATCAAGGTCCGCCTGCCCAGATCGGTGACCGGCATCTGTTGCGGCCAGATCTGGGAGCACAGGGGCTACGCGGCCGGTCGGCGATACATGGCGAACCACCTCGTCGAATCCATTTGGGAGTGGAGCGACGGCGGCCGGGTGAGGGTCATGTGCGACGTCACGTCGTGCACAAAGACGATCCTGCGCGACGTCGTCGACCAGCTCACAGAGGCGAACACCGAGCGCTACAGGAACATCACGGTTGTCGATATCGCCCCATGGCTCTTAGAGGACGTGATGCCCAGGCTCCAAGTCACCCGACCAAAGCAGAGCGTCGCTCTCCACCCGACCTGCGCGTGCGTCGAGCTCGGGATCGACAAGCAGGTACAGGCGATCGGCGAGGCGTGCGCGCAACAATCAGTTACCCCCGCGCACTGGGGTTGCTGCGGCATCGCCGGCGACCGCGGCTTCATGTACCCCGAGTTGAGCGACGGTGCCCAGCGCGACGAGCACGCCGAGCTTGCCGGGCGAGTCTTCGATGGCTATTACTCCGTCGCGCGCACCTGCGAGATCGGCCTCAGTCAACGCTCCGGGCACGAGTACGAGTCGATCGTCTACCTCGTCGAAGAAGCGACCCGGGGAAGCTTCACGACGAGCAAGGCGAAGTGATCCTCGGGCACGGACTCACTGGGACGTCGTCCTCCCGACCCCGGGGGACCTTGCGCATCGTTGTCAATCGAACTGGACCGTGACATCTTTCACGTTCGGCATCTTCCTGATGGGGAGCAGGTGGCCGCCGGTCTCGGCCACCGTCTCCGACGACCCCAGGTAGACAAGCACTGTGTCCGGCGAGACGTAGTTCCGGTCAGTACCGGTATGTCACCACCCAGCTTCACAAGAAGGCCGGGAAGATGGCTCGCCATCCTGGCACGAGTTCGCGCAACGAGCCGTCCCCGCCATCGGTTGGTCCGTCGCATCGAGAAGCCTGCAATCGCACAGGGTCAACTCTTGTACTTAGGGCCTCCCTTGTGGTGCTGGGCCTTCGCCTTGGCTTTCTTGTAGTCGTTCTTGGCCTGTTTGCACGCCTCGTCGTGGGCAGCCGCGAGTGGCTTCACCGCCTCCTCGAATGCATGAAGGATGGGCTTGACAGCTTTCTCATATTCCTTTCGGAAGGGCACGGCACTCTTGTTGAATGTCTCGTCAGCAATCGCAAGGTCTAGCTTGTATTGGATGTAAGCCTTGTGGTACGCCTTCTCGTAAGGTGTCCTGTAATCCTTGGGACTCAAAGTTGCGCCTCCTTGCTATAGGTCATTCCGTGGACCTTCTCTCCTTGTCGGGCCGGGTCGCCGCGCCAACTCCTCGCCGTACCCGTCCGGCTGCTTCGCCCACCACGCCCGGGCCGGAGTGTCACACGTGACGATACCGACAAGGATTCGCCCTGAGGCCTCTACCGGCGCTCGGTCCAGGGCAAGATCAGCAAGGTCAAGGTCAGGCTACCCAGTCTTGGCGCAGTAAGCACTGACTGGTGCGGCCGTCTTCCCACTGCCTACGACCGTTTTTCGCTGCCAGGACGTGCGCCTCGGCAGAGAGCTCCTACTCATCAAGGGGCGGTCCACGCGGGAACCGCCGGACTCGCCGAGGCGAACTCGGCGCGCAGGGCCATCACCGCCCTACCGGAAGGAAAGTTCGTGGTATGGAGTAGAAGGCCGACAAACAGGAAGCCTCAGGTGTTCAGCTGCCGGTCCCCTCTATGAACACCTCTTCGGCTCCTTCGAGGAATCCTTCCCAGTACGGACCTTCGAAGTCGGAGGAGCCGTCAACGTTCATGTGCTCCATCCCGTTCGTGACTATCTCCGAGTCGCCTTCCATTCGGCGTCGGAAGCTCTCCACGAAGCCACGCAGCTCATTGGCGGTTGCGTAGTCGCGTGCCCATACGGTCCCGTCCCCGTAGCCTCGGTGGCGTTCCTCGACCTCATGTTCGGCGAACGAGATATCCAGTCGAGAAGCCGCTACGTCTTCGCTGGTCGGGAACTGAGCCTGGGCGGCTTCGCCTCGCGTCGCTACCTTCTCTGTGTGCTGCTCTTGCAGGTATTCATGGATGGCGGTCGCGGACTTGCGGCCTGCCCCCATTGCCAGGATCACGGTGGCCGCGCCGGTCACGATGTCGCCACCGGCGAACAGGCCCTTGCGGCTCGTGGCGCCCGTTTCCGGGTCGGCGACGATGCACCCGTGAGAGTCGACGTCGAGACCGCGGGTCGAATGCGGCACGAGCGGGTTCGGGTTCGTGCCGAGGGCTATGACGACGAGGTCGGCCTCGATGACGAACTCTGAACCCGGCACGGGTACCGGCCGGCGACGACCGGACTCGTCGGGTTCACCGAGCTCCGTGCGAATGCACTCGAGGCCCCGTACCCAGTTGTTCTCGTCACCAAGGTAACGCTGGGGGAGCGTGAGCCAGTCGAAGATCACGCCTTCATCGCGCGCCCGCTCGAAGTCCTCTGCTCGTGCACCCTTCTCGTTCTCCGAGCGGCGGTACACGATGTGGCCTTCCTCAGCGCCGAGGCGGATCGAGCACCGCACTGCGTCCATCGCGGTGTCACCGGCACCGATCACTGCGGCTCGCCTCGGCCGATAGACGGGCGTGTCGTACTGCGGGAACGCGTACGCTTTCATCAGGTTGACACGCGTCAGAAACTCGTTGGCCGAGTAGATGCCCTTCAGGTTCTCCCCGGGAATGTTCATGAAAATGGGCGAACCCGCACCTGTACCTACGAATATGGCCGAGTAGCCGAACTCGTCGAGGAGCTCGTCGATGGTGACTGTCTTGCCGATGATGACGTCGCGCACGAACTCCACGCCGAGCGCCTTGAGGTTCTCAACGTCTTCGTCGACGATCTCTTTCGGTAGCCGGTACTGAGGAATCCCGTAACGGAGCACGCCGCCGAAGGCGTGCAGAGCCTCGAAGATCGAGACCGGGTAGCCGAGCTGAGCGAGGTCGCTGGCCACTGTCAGTCCGGCCGGGCCGGATCCGACGATCGCGACCTTCTCTTCCCGCCACACCTGCGCTGCGGCGGTCTCGCCACCGTTGCCGTGCTGACGGACCCAGTCGGCGGCAAAGCGCTCCAGCCGGCCTATTCCCACCGGGTCCTGACGGCCAGCCAGGGCGCACGTGGCCTCACACTGATGCTCGACCGGGCATACGCGTCCGCAGATCGCCGGTAGCAGGTTACGCCGGCGGATCGCGCGGGCGGCTCCTTCAAAGTCGCCTATGGCGATGCTGCGTATGAACTCCCGTATCGGCACGTTGACGGGGCACCCAAGCTCGCAGACGGGGTCCTGGCAGTTGAGACAGCGGCGGGCCTCGGCGACGGCGCGCTCGACCGTGTAGCCCTCGGCAACCTCGTCCCAATCCCGCCGCCGCTCTTCAGGGTCCCGGCAGGGCATCTCCGTCTTGTGTGGATACACGATGGGCATGTCGCCTACCTCTCCAGTCCCGCCAGCTCGCAGGCCACCTTTTCCTGCTCTTTGTAGATCTTCAAGCGATCATCCGCTACGTCGAAGTCGACTTGGTGCGCGTCGAAGAAGGGACCGTCCACGCAGGCAAAGAACGACTTGCCGCCGACGCTCACGCGACAACCGCCGCACATGCCCGTCCCGTCGACCATGAGAGGATCGAGCGAGACCATGGCGGGCAGGCCGCGCTTTTGCGTGGTGATCGCGACGGCGCGCATCATCGGCATCGGGCCGACGGCGTAACAGTGCGTAAACCCCGCTCCGGCGTCCAGGAGCTCCTCAAGGCGGCCGGTGACGAAGCCGCGGTAGCCGGCTGAGCCGTCGTCGGTGCACACGTGCAGCTCGTCGCTCTCCTTTGACAGCAGTTGGGAGAGGATCACGAGCGAACGTGTCCGAGCGCCGATGATGGAGGAAACCCTCACCCCTCGCTTGCGCAGCTCGCGCGCCAACGGGAACAGCGCGCCCGTACCGAACCCGCCGCCGATGAGCACCACGTGACCGTCATCGGGAAGTGGCACTGCGTCACCGAGCGGACCAACGAAGTCAAGGAAGTCGTCACCCAGGTCCAAGGCGTTGACGAGAGCGCTCGTACGACCGACCTCCTGCACGACGATCGTGATCGTGCCGGCATCCCGGTCGAAGTCCGTGAGACTTATGGGGATCCGCTCACCAGTCTCGGTGACCCGGAGAATGACGAACTGGCCGGGGGCAGCGTTCCGCGCCACGAGCGGAGCGTGAACGACAAACATCTTGGTGATATCGGTCAGATCGTGCTTTTCGATGATCCGTGCAGTGGTGTCCATGGCCAATCCATTGTCATAGGAGAGGGTTGTCATTCATCGCCTTGAGTCGCAGCCAGCGACGCTGGACCTCGGCTTCGATAGTGGCGAGTGTCGCCTCGTTGTCACTCTTGCAGAGGTGCTTCGTCTTCCCCATCAGCTTCAGCCAATCGGCAACTGGTGTACGCCGGCCGATGAGGTCCGGGTCGTAGGTGATGCGAGTGATGCCGCGCTCGATTTCGTAGAGAGGGAAGAAGCAGGAGTCCACTGCCGCCTGTGAGATCTCGACGCCTACGCGGTCCTCGACCTTCCAGTTGAGCGGGCAGGTGATCAGCACCTTGCCGTAGACCGTGCCCAGGTGCTGTGCGTACCACTGCGCCTTGGCGGCCTTGGCGACGAGATCGTCCGGATAGCCCTCCACGCCGGTGAAGACGTACGGGATGTTGGTCGCCGCCATGATCTGCGGGGTGTCCTTGTGGTGGAAGGCCTTCCCCTGCTCGCCAGGACCGACATGGCTCGTCGATGTCATGTGGCCGAGGGGCGTGGAATAGCTGAGCTGGCTTCCCGTGTTCATGTAACCCTGGTTGTCGTACTCGAGAATGATCATCCCGTGCACGCGAAGTGCGGCACCGATGGCCGCACCCATGCCGATGTCCATGCCGCCATCCCCGGTGACCATCAGGAATGTGATGTCCGTGTCGGCGGGCAGCTCACCGCGGCGTACCCGTTCGTGGAACACCTCGACGAGCCCACTCAGCGTGGCTGCGCCGTTCTGGAACAGGTTGTGCAGGTACGTGACCCGGTGTGACGTAAATGGGTAGCCGGTGCTGACGACCATCGCGCAGCCTGTCTGGTACAGCACGACGACGTCGCCCTCGATGCCACGCAGGAACTGGTCGAGCGCCGGAAAGATGCCGCAGCCGGGGCAGGCGCCATGGCCCGGGGCGACTCGCTTGGGCTTGGTCGCGAGCTCCCAGTAGGGTGGTGCGTCCACGTCGAGCCGGCCGTCTGTGCGTGGCCTGATCTTGAGCAGACCGCTCGTCATCTCCTCGCGAGTGAGCGGTGGCGTGCCGTTCAGTGGCCGCGACTTCTCGGGATCGCCCGGTTCCACGCCGTAGTAGTCAAACGGCACCTCGACGGTGCCACTCTCGGCCGCTTGCAGCGTGAGGCGGAAGAACGCCTCGGCGTCCTCGGCATAGAAGTCACGGCCGCCGAGACCGTAGACGCGGCTCAGGCAGAGGGTGTGGTTCTCCGGGTCATCCTTGAGAGCGGACTTGACTTCGTGCGTAACGTTGGCGCCGTGCGCTCCGTAGGAGCTGGAGCGCTCTCCGATGAGAACCGCCTTTACGCCTCGCAGGGCATCACGGATGGTGTCGGCGGGGAAGGGCCGGAGCAGGTTCGGGCTGAGCACACCGGCCCGGATTCCCTGGGCGCGGAGCTTGTCGACCACGTCCTTTGCGGTCTGAGCCGCCGAGTTGATCAGGAGAACGGCGACCTCGGCGTCCTCCATGCGATAGAGGTCGACCGGGTCGTAGCGCCGACCGCTCAAGGCCTCGTATTCAGCGACAACCTCCGGGATGGCTGCCATCGCGGCGTCCATCGCCCGCTCGAGCTGGTACTTGTTGTTGATCAGATCGGGGTCGTTCATGTACGGACCGATCGTCACGGGATGCCGCGGATCGAGTGCCTTCACCGGCTCGGCCATCGGGCCCAGCCAGTCCTGAACCGTGGAGTCCTCAGCAAAGGTGAAGACTCGGCGCTTTTGGTGGCTCGTGAAGAAACCGTCGAAGGCCACGATCGCCGGTAAGCGGACCTCCGCCCGTTCGGCGACACGCAAGGCGATGAGGTTCAGGTCGTAGACGGCCTGTGGGTCGCGAGCCATGAAGATCAGCCAGCCCGCGTTCAGGGCGAAGTACACATCGGAGTGATCGCCGCGGATGTCAAGCGGCCCGCTCACCGTCCGGGTTGCGAGGTCGAGCAGCATCGGATAGCGCGACCCCGACTGCACAGGTAGCTCCTCGAGCTGGTACAGCAGGCCCTGCGCGCTCGTCGCGTTGAATACGCGGCCGCCTCCCGCCGCGGCCCCGAAGCAGATCCCGCCTGCTGAGTGTTCGCCGTCGGCGGCCACCATCACGATGTCGTGCTCGCCGGCAGCCTTCATCTCGTCGACCAGCTCGGCGACCTCTGTCGAGGGAGTGATCGGGAAGTAGCCCATCAGGTGGAAGTTGATCTGCTTGGCGGAGATCGCAGCCATCTCGTTGCCGGTCCGAAACCCGACAACCTGGCGGGACCCGGTAATCGGCTCCAGTGTGGGCGTTGCGACGACCATCACGCAGCTCCCTTCTTGGTCTCGAGCCAGGAGAAGAGCGGGACTCGATGCTCCTCGGCCCAGCCGTCTTCTTCGCGAATCTCGCTGAGCGAGCCCGTCGGGCAGGCGTCAACGCACTTCAAACAGCCCTTGCAATAGTGGTAGTCAATGCCGAGCAGTCGCACTGCGGGCTGACTGCCGGCGTCGTGAGACCAGGCGAAACAGAGATCGGGACAGACGATGTCGCAGATCCCGCAGTGCACGCACGTGGCCGGGTCGTAATCGGGCAGGAAGCCCTGCCTCGACGTGGTCAGGTTCTTGCGGATGCTGTTACCCGCGTCGAGGATCGCACCGCCGATCGTCGCGTCGAGGTAGCCGAACGCTGGCGCGGCCCGCTGCACCGGCCGCCCTGGCTCGCCGGGAGCGGCAGGCCAAGTCACGCTCCGCAGCTCGCTATAGCCGCGGTCAAAGGTGCGAAGGTTGGCCTCCACCAAGGAGGCGTACCGGGCCGACAAGCTCTGACTGATCTGTTCCTTCATCGCCTCGGGATCGAGGAAGGGACATGCGCGGGCGACGGCGCCGAGCATTGCGGTGTTGATGCGCGTCTTCTCCTCGAGCGAGATGCCAAGGGCGTCGACCACAGCTACAGTTCCGGAGCTCAAGCCGAGCAGGTCCCGAATCTCATCGGGAGCCTTGCGACTGTTCATGATCAGCGTGCCCGTCGCGGGCAGGCCGGCGGCAACGTCGAGTGAGCCGACGAGGGCCTCGTGGAAAACAGCTATCACCTGAGGGCTTTCGATCGGGCTGCTCGTCCGCACCTCCCGATCGCCCGGGCAGATACGGACGAAAGACTTTACCGGCGTGCCCTTCTTCTCTGAGCCGTACGAGGAGAAGTGCGCGCCATTGAAGCCCTGCCGCAAGACACAAGCCTCGGCGAGGATCCGACCGGCGAGGTGGGCACCGAGCCCGCCGATCGACTCGAAGCGGACACCGAAGAATCCGTCGTCACCGACAACGGGCAGTGGATCCTGCCCGGTGTCCACACGACTAGCTGTTACGAACGCCGACATGCCGCGCCTCCGCGATCAGAACAACAACTGTCTTACTTGGGTCACTCCCCAGTATTCATGCCCGATTTGATGTTGCTCCAGATTTGCGACCATGTGTAGGGCCTAAAGTCCCGGGCTGAACGACTTCCTTTTTCGCAGGGCCGTCAAGTTGCGTGAGTTCTCCGGACGCCGAGTGGCACCGGTACAAGCCTGCGGTCAGAGAGCCTTGACCGCGGCCACGACCTTCGTCAGAGAGTCCTTGGCATCACCGAACAACAGCGTGGTCTTCGGGTCGAAGAGAAGCTCGTTGTCGATGCCGGCAAA